>Ga0075429_100004732_pt1 | contig 11714 bp, 12 predicted proteins | sample RhiMetdeltSRZDD3_FD_75295 | JGI IMG/M metagenome (GOLD analysis project Ga0075429, IMG submission 75295) | Populus rhizosphere microbial communities from Tennessee, USA - Rhizosphere MetaG P. deltoides SRZDD3 | ecosystem: Host-associated > Plants > Roots > Rhizosphere > Soil | place: USA...
TCCTTCGGACTCGGGATACCACGCCGACCACCCCACTCCGGGGGGCCGCGGTCACTTCACGGCTCAAACGCGGTCACATCATTGCTCCCTTACACTCGCCAGCGCCCCGCTTGCGCCGCGTGCGGCCCCCCTCTAGTCTGACCCGTCCTTTTCCCTTCCGGGTGTGTGCGCCTCCCGCGCCCGGCGCACGGCGCGAACCTCGCGCGGCGCCTTCCACCCGGGCTCCGGAGCCAAAATGTCCAAGGACTTCCTCAACTACATCGGCGGCCAATGGGTGCCGGCCCGCTCGGGCCGGACGTTCACGAACGTCAACCCGGCCACCGGCGAGCCGCTCGGCCAGTTCCCCGACTCGGGCCCCGACGACGTGGACGCGGCCGTGAAGGCCGCCCGCGGCGCGATGCGGGCGTGGCAGCTCACGCCCGCCCCCAAGCGCGGCGAGATGCTCTACCGCTTGGGCGCGCTCATCGCGCAGAAGAAGGAGGAGCTCGCCCGTGCGGCCACGCGTGAGATGGGCAAGATCCTGATCGAGACGCGCGGCGACGTGCAGGAGGGCGTGGACATGGCCTACCTCGCCGCGGGCGAGGGGCGCCGGCTCTACGGCGTGACCACCCCCAGCGAGATGCCGAACAAGTGGGCGATGAGCGTGCGCGTGCCCATCGGTGTGGCGGGCGTGATCACCGCATGGAACTTCCCGTTCGCCGTGCCCACCTGGAAGATCTTCCCCGCGCTTCTCGCGGGCAACACCGTGGTGTTCAAGCCCTCGGAAGAGACCCCGGAGATGGGCTGGCAGCTGGCGAAGCTGTTCGAGGAGATCGGCCTGCCCGCGGGCGTGTTCAATGTGGTGCACGGCACCGGTGCCGGCGTCGGCTGGCCGATGGTGCAGCATCCGGGCGTGGACGTGCTGTCGTTCACGGGCTCCAACGCGGTCGGGGCGAAGATCGCCACCGAGGGCGCGCGGCTCGGCAAGCGGGTCTCGCTCGAGATGGGCGGGAAGAACGGCGTGATCGTCATGGACGACGCGGACATCTCGCTTGCGGCCAATGCCGTGGCGTGGGGTGCGTTCGGCACCACCGGCCAGCGCTGCACGGCCACCAGCCGTGTCATCGTCCACGAGCGCGTGCACGACGAGCTGGTGAAGCTCGTGGTGCAGCGCGCGCAGGCGCTCAAGCTGGGCGACGGGCTCCTGGACGGCGTCGAGATGGGCCCGCTCGTCAACGCGCGGCAGCTCGATCGCGTCTCGGGCTATATGAAGGTGGCGGCGGAAGAGGGCGTGAAAGTGGCCACGGGTGGCGACCGCGCCAGCGGCGGTGGGCTCGAGCGCGGCTTCTTCTTCCAGCCCACCGTGCTCACCGGGGTAGAGCGCGCCATGCGCGTCGCCCAGGAGGAGATCTTCGGGCCGGTCGTCGGCTTCGTGAAGGTGAAGTCGCTCGAGGAGGCCATCGCGATCAACAACGACACGCCGTTCGGGCTGTCGTCGTCCATTTTCACGCAGAACGTGAACGCGGCGTTCACCGCGATGCGCGACCTCACCACGGGCATCGTGTACGTGAATCACGGCACCACCGGCGCCGAGACCCACCTGCCGTTCGGCGGCACGCGCGGCACGGGCAACGGCCACCGCGAAGCGGGGCACACGATGCTCGACGCGTTCACCGAGTGGAAGAGCGTCTACGTGGACTTCAGCGGCAAGGTGCAGCGCGCGCAGATCGACAACAACTAGCTCAACCTACCCTCACCGGCTCGCGGGGAAGGCATCCATGAACCTGCACGAATACCAGGGAAAAGAACTCTTCGCGAGATTCGCGCTGCCGGTGCTGCCCGGCCAGGTGGCGGGCACGCCGGAAGAGGCACGCGACGTCGCCGCCTCGCTCGGCGGCACGGTGGTGATCAAGGCCCAGGTGCAGGCGGGCGGCCGCGGCAAGGCTGGTGGCGTGAAGCTCGCGCACTCGCCTGACGAGGCGTTCGAGAAGGCCCGCGACATCCTGGCCCTCACCATCAAGGGTCTTCCGGTGCGCAAGGTGCTGGTCGCCGAGGCCGCCGACATCGCCAAGGAGTACTACTGCGCGATCGTGCTCGACCGCGACAAGAAGGCCCCGCTGGTGATGCTGTCCGCCGAGGGCGGCGTGGATATCGAGGAGGTGGCGCGCACCGCTCCCGAGAAGATCGTGCGCTTCCACATCCCGCAGGACGGCCTGCGCCCTTACGTGGCCCGCAACCTCATGCGGCCGCTGTTCCCGGACTTCGCGCAGACCGCGCAGGCGGCGGACATCCTGCTCAAGCTCTACCGCGTGTTCACCGACGGCGACTGCTCGCTGGCCGAGATCAACCCGCTCGCCGTCACGCCCGCGGGCAAGGTGCTGGCGCTCGACGCCAAGGTCATCCTCGACGACAACGCGGACTTCCGGCACAAAGACTGGGAGACGTGGCGCGACCCGGCGGAGGAGACGCCGGGCGAGCGCCTGGCGCGCGAGAAGGGCCTGTCCTACGTCAAGCTCGACGGTGACATCGGTTGCATCGTGAACGGCGCCGGTCTGGCCATGGCCACGATGGACCTCATCAAGCACTACGGCGGCGAGCCCGCGAACTTCCTCGACATCGGCGGCTCGTCGAATCCCGAGAAGGTCACGGCGGCGCTCAAGATCCTCACCAGCGAGAGCCGTGTGCGCGCCATCTTGTTCAACATCTTCGGCGGCATCACGCGCTGCGACGACGTCGCCAACGGCATCGTCGCCTCACTGCAAGCCTCCCCGTTGGAAGTGCCGCTGGTGATCCGCCTCACCGGCACCAACGAGGAGAAGGCGCGGCAGATCCTCAAGGACTTCGGGCTCGGTGCCACGACCAGCATGGACGAGGCCGTTCGCATGGTGATCGAGAAGGCACAGGAGGTGGGCGCGTGAGCATCCTCATCGACCGCAACACCCGCCTCATCGTGCAGGGCATCACCGGACGCGACGGCGCGTTCCACACGCAGCAGATGGTCGCCTACGGCACCAACGTCGTGGCCGGGGTCACGCCCGGCAAGGGCGGTTCGAAGGTGCATGGGGTGCCCGTCTTCGACTCGGTGGCCGAGGCGGTCGAGGCCACCAAGGCGAACACCTCCGTCATCTACGTGCCGGCGCCGTTCGCGGCCGACGCGGTCCACGAGGCCGCCGATGCCGGACTGGCGCTGATCGTGTGCATCACCGAGGGCGTGCCGGTGCGCGACACGCTGGGTGCGTTCCATAAGGTGCTGGGGCTGCGCGGAGCCAACAACGCACTCGGCCGTCCGCGACTGATCGGGCCCAACTGCCCGGGTCTCATCACGCCGGGGCAGTCCAAGGTCGGCATCCTGCCGGGCCAGATCTGCACGCCGGGTCCCGTGGGCGTGGTGAGCAAGAGCGGAACGCTCACGTACGAAGTGGTGAAGCAGCTCACCGACCACGGCCTCGGCCAGACGACGTGCCTGGGCATCGGCGGAGACCCCGTCATCGGCACCGATTTCATCGACGCCCTGTCGTTGTTCGAGGCCGACGGCAAGACCGAAGCCATCGTGCTCATGGGCGAGATCGGCGGCAGCGCCGAAGAGCAGGCGGCGCAGTTCATCAAACGGCATGTCTCGAAGCCGGTGGTGGCGTTCGTGGCCGGCCAGACCGCGCCGCCGGGCAAGCGCATGGGTCACGCGGGCGCGATCATCTCGGGCGGCTCGGGTACGGCCGCCGAGAAGATGGCGGCGTTCGAGGCCGCGGGTGTGCCGGTGGCGCGCATCCCGTCCGAGATCCCGGCCCTGGTCGCCGAGTTGCTGCAGCGCCGCCGGGCCCGCAAGAAGAACGGGGCCAAGCCGGTGAAGGCGGTACCCGCCAAGCGCGCTAAGGCCCCGGTCCGCAACGTCGCCGCGGCGAGAGCACCCCGGCGCGCGGCGGCGAAGAGCAGGCCGTCCGCAACCTCCAAGAAGTTCGCGAAGAAGACCGCCGGTAAGAAGTAGACTCCACCGGTCCCCTTCCCCCGGGGACCGATCCATCCCCCCACGCAATCATTCGCGGCGCCGGGTCCGGCCGCCGCAAGGAGGCAGCAGTGGCTGTCGAGCGCACGTTGTTCATCATCAAGCCGGATGCCACCAGTCGGCACCAGGTCGGCCGCATCCTGGCGCACGTCGAGGAGAAGGGTTTCAAGCTCGTCGAAGCGCGCTACACGCGCATGACGCGCGAGCAGTGCAGCGAGTTCTACGCCGAGCACGTGGGCAAGGGCTTCTATCCCGAGCTCGTGGACTTCATGACGTCGGGCCCGGTGATGCTGTGCTGCCTGGAGCGCGAGGACGCGGTGGCGAGGTTGCGAGAGACGATCGGGGCCACCGATCCGGCGCAGGCCGCCGAGGGCACGATCCGCAAGCTGTACGCCGAGTCCAAGGGCCGGAACTCCGTGCACGCCTCCGACAGCCAGGCCTCGGCCGAGCGCGAGGTGAAGCTGTTCTTCGGCGTCGCCGCCCTGGCGCACTGAACGTGCCTCGCACCACCCCGGGCCGCCCCGGGCGGGGGTTCGCGGAACCCCTCCCCGGGCGGCCCGCTGCCATTCTCCGGCCGGAGCGGCCGCGACACGCCCAGAACGGGCCGGCCGAGGCCGCTCGAGGGGTGTCCCGGGTGCCGTCCCGACCCGCGCCCGAGCGTGCTCCGGTCGGGGTGGACGCTTCCGAAGTGGCTATGCTAACTTCCGGCTGCTTCGCGGGGACGGCCTCAGGCCGTCCCATGTGCGTATGAGCGGATTCGTTCTCGACCTGGCCACGTTCCGCCCGTTCCTGGAGCGGGTCGAGGTCGAGAGCGCGGCATCCGACGTCGGACTCTCGCAAACTGAATGGCGCGAACAAGTTCGCGGGTCGTTCACGGTCGAGAAGTCGGGCGAGCGGGTGTCGGTGCGCGGGACCGTGGCATCACGGGCCCACCTCGAATGCGTGCGCTGCCTGAAGGAGTTCGACCTCCCGATGGAAGTGCCGCTGGTGGTGTACGCGGAGCGGACCGGTTCCACGTCGCGGGAAGAGCAAGAAGCGCTCGAGCGCGACGATTACATGTTGTTCCACGATGGCCGGCGGCTGGACCTGCGCGAAGCGGTGCGCGAGGCGATGCTGCTGGAGTTACCGATCTCTCCCCATTGCCGGGAGGATTGCCCGGGCCTGTGCCCGCGGTGTGGTGCCGAGCTGGTGCTCGGGGCGTGCGACTGCCCCCGGGACTGAACAGCGGCCACGCCCGGGGCGCCGGTCGGAGGAGGTAGGTTCGATGGCGGTTCCCAAGCGACGGCACTCGCACACTCGCGGCAAAAAGCGGCGCACGCACTGGAAGCTCGGCAAGCCGAGCCTCGCGAACTGCGCGCACTGCGGCGCCTCCCGGCTGCCGCATCGCATCTGCGCAAGCTGTGGTTACTACAAGGGTGAGGAGATCGTCACGCCGCGCGAGCAGTGACCGGGAGGCCGTCCCGAGTCCCTTCACACCTCGGGGCCACGGACGGCACCGGCCCGCGGCGTACGAACCTCATGACCTCCGCCCCGCGCATCGGGATTGATGCGATGGGAGGCGACTTCGGCCCCAGACCCGTGGCCGAGGGCGCGGCGCTGGCGCTTCGCGAGTGGCCCGGCCGTTTCCAGCTGACGCTGGTGGGCGACGATGCCGAGATCCGCGCGGAGCTCGCGCGCGCGCACGTCGAGGCGTCGCGGGTCACCATCGTCCACGCTGCCGAGAAAGTGGAGATGGGTGCGAAGGCCGTCGCGGCCGCGCGCAAGTCGGGAACCTCGCTCGGCGTGCTCACGCAGCTGCACAAGGACCGCCAGTTGGACGCCATCTTCAGCGCGGGCAACACGGGTGCGGTGGTGGCCACCGCACTCCTGGGGCTCGGCCGGCTCGAGGGCGTGTCGCGTCCCGCGCTCGCCGCGTTCTTCCCCAACGCCGGGCACGGCACCGTGGTGCTCGACGTGGGTGCGAACGCGGAGGTGAAACCGCAGTGGCTGGTGCAGTTCGCGCACATGGGTTCGTGCATGGCGCGCTACCTGCTCGGCCACGAGAACCCGCGGGTCGGGCTGCTCTCGATCGGCGAGGAAGAGAGCAAGGGCAATCAGCTGGTGCAGGAATCGCTGCCGCTCATCAAGGCGGCGCGGCATCTCAACTTCATCGGCCCCGTGGAGGGCCGCGACCTGTTCAAGGGCACCTGCGACGTGATTGTGACCGACGGCTTCACCGGCAACGTGCTGCTCAAGACCGCGGAGAGTGCGGCCACGTTCCTCGGCCGCTCGGTGCGGGAAGAGGTCCAGCGCGACCCGCTCGCCATGTTCGGCGCGCTGTTCCTGCGCGGCGCACTCCAGCGCCTGCGCTCGCGCATCGATTGGCAGGAGTACGGCGCCGCGCCCTTGCTGGGGGTGGACGGCGTGTGCTTCATCGGCCACGGTTCGAGCGGCCCGCGTGCGTTCCGCAGCGCCATCAACACGCTGGCGACGTTCGTCGAACAGCGAGTGAACGAGCACATCCGCGAGGAGATCCTGTCCGATCATGACTCGGCGGCCTGAAACCATCCGCGGGACCACCATCGCCGGCACGGGCATGTACGTGCCCGACCGCGTGCTCACGAACGACGACCTGGCACGGATGGTGGACACGTCCGACGCGTGGATCGTCGAGCGCACCGGCATCCGCGAGCGCCGCATCGCCGCGCCCGATCAGGCCTCCAGCGACCTGGCGCTGATCGCGTGCCAGCGCGCGCTCGACATGGCCGGGCTCGAGCCCGGCGACGTGGACCACATCGTGCTCGCCACCACCACGCCCGACCGCATCCTGCCGTCGTGCGCGTGCACGCTGCAGCAGAAACTCGGGGCCACCAACGCCGCGGCCTACGACGTGTTCGCGGCCTGCACCGGGTTCGTGTTTGGCCTCGGGCTCGGGCGCGGACTGATCGGTGCCGGCATCGCCGACACGGTGCTCGTGGTCGGCGTCGAGACGCTGTCGCGCATCGTGGACTACACCGACCGCAACACGTGCGTGCTGTTCGGGGATGGCGCCGGCGCGGCGGTGCTGCGCGCGTGCGCGCCCGGCACGGGCCTGCACGCGGTGGACATGCACAGCGACGGTGAGTTGGGCGAAGTGCTGGAGGTGCCCGCGGGCATCTCGCGCAACCCGGCCAGCGACGAGACCGTGGCCGGGCACGAACACTTCATCCGCATGCAGGGCAAGAAGCTCTATCCCTTCGCCGTGCGCAGCATGGAGGAGTCGACGCGCCGCTGCGCCGAGTCCGCGGGCTGGTCGGCGTCCGAGATCGACCTGTTCATCCCGCACCAGGCGAACCTGCGCATCATCGAGGCGGTGCGTGAGCGGCTCGGCACGCCCGCCGACAAGGTCTACGTGAACATCGACCGCTACGGGAACACGTCGTCGGCCAGCATCCCGATCGCACTGGACGAGTGCGTGCGTTCGGGCAGGCTCAAGCCCGGCGACAAGCTCGCGATCGCGGCGTTCGGTGGCGGCGCGACGTGGGGGGCTTCGTCGATGACGTGGACGCTGCCGCTCGAGCGCTCGACGCGCGCGTCGGCCAACGGCGCGCTGAGAGCGGCGATCTCATGAAGCTCGCGTTCCTGTTCCCGGGCCAGGGTGCGCAGAGCGTCGGCATGGGCAAGCTGCTCGCCGAGGCGTTCCCGGAAGCTCGCGAGACGTTCGCGACCGCCGACCGCGTGCTCGGCTACCCGCTGTCGGAACTGTGCTGGAGCGGCCCGGCCGAGGACTTGAAGAAGAGCATGCACACGCAGCCGGCGTTGCTCACGCACAGTGTCGCCGCGTGGCGACTGCTCGAGGCGGCCGGGGTGGTGCCGGACTTTGTCGCCGGGCACAGCCTCGGCGAGTACTCGGCGTGCGTGGCGGCGGGTGCGCTGTCGTTCGAGGACGCGCTCGAGCTCACGCGCCGGCGCGGGCAGCTCATGTACGAAGCCGGGCTGGCGCGGCCCGGCGCGATGGCCGCCATATTGGGGTTGTCCGCCGCCGAGGTCGAGGCCGCATGCGCCGAAGCCGCATCCGCGGGCATCGTGCGCGCCGCCAACCTGAACGCCCCGGGGCAGGTGGTGATCTCGGGCGAACCCGCCGCGGTGGACGCCGCTTGCGAGCGCGCCAAGGCGCGCGGTGCGAAGCGCGCGATCAAGCTCGAGGTGAGCGGTGCGTTCCACTCGCCGCTGATGGAGCCGGCCGCGCAGGGCCTGACGGCCGCGCTCGCGGGCGTGACGCTCCGCGACGCGCGCTGCCCCATCGTCAGCAACGCGTGGGCGCGCCCGGTGCAGAAGGCGGCCGAGATCCGCCAGGCGCTCGAGGAGCAGCTGCTCGCGAGCGTGCGCTGGGAGGAGTCCATGCGCTGGCTGCGTGCGCAGGGCGTCGAGGGATTCGTGGAGTTGGGCACCGGCAAGGTGCTGCGCGGCCTCTTGCGCACGATCGACAGCACGGCCACGAGCTGGAACGTCGAGGACCCCGACAGCCTCGCGGCGACGCGCACCGCGCTCGCCGGGGCAGGGAGGACCGCATGACCCGGGCCCAGGCGGAAGCTTCCGCACCCGTGAGCCGCGAACTCGAAGGACAGGCCGCGTTCGTCACCGGCGGGGCGACCGGCATCGGGCTCGCGGTGTCGCGTGCGCTCGCCGCACGTGGCGCGGCGGTCGCGATCTTCGCGCGCAACGAGGCGCGTGCCGAGGAGGCCGCGGCCGCGATCCGCACTGCCGGCGGCAAGGCGCAGGCGCATGCCGCCGACATCACGGACAGCACCAGCGTGGATGCGGCGTTCGGGAAGGCGCTCGAGCAGCTCGGTCGCGTGGACATCCTCGTCAACAACGCCGGGCTCACGCGCGACGGGCTGTTCGTGCGCATGAGCGACGAGCAATGGGACCAGGTGCTCGACACCAATCTCGCCGGCGCGTTCCGCTGTTCGCGTGCCGTGGCGCGCAGCATGATGAAGGCGCGCTACGGGCGCATCGTGAACATCTCGTCGGTGGTGGGACTCATGGGCAATGCCGGCCAAGCGAACTATGCCGCCAGCAAGGCGGGCCTGCTCGGCCTCACCAAGTCGCTCGCGCGCGAGCTGGCTTCGCGCGCGGTCACGGTCAATGCGGTCTGCCCGGGCTACATCGCGACGGAGATGACGGCATCACTGCCCGAAGCTGCGCAGTCGGAGTTGCAGGCCCGCATCCCGCTGGGCCGCCTCGGTTCGCCCGAGGATGTCGCGGAGGTCGTCGCATTCCTCGCCTCTCCGCGAGCGGGATACGTCACCGGCCAGACCTGGACGGTGGACGGCGGCATGGTGATGGAGTGAATGCGGTATCTCGAACCCCACACGCAGGAGGTGAATCGAACATGGCAGCCTTCGACGAATCCAAGGTCAAGGAGATCATTGCCAAGGAATTGGAAGTCGATGTGAAGCAGCTGCAGCCCGAGGCCAAATTCATCGAGGATCTCGGCGCGGACTCGCTCGACATCGTCGAGCTGGTGATGGCACTCGAGGAGGAGTTCGGCCTCGACATCCCGGATGAGGACGCGGACAAGCTCAAGACCGTCGGCGACGCGATGAACTACCTGCAGCAGCACGCGGGCAAGTGACGTCCACCGCCGCACGGGAGCGCGGGCGTCCCGCGCCGCCATCGCCCTCGGGCGAACCGGCCGGCGCGGGGACACGCTCCACGCTCCGTACCAACCCTGGAGAGAGTGAACCGAGATGAGCGGTGATCGCGCACGGGTGTTCGTGACCGGCATGGGAGTGATCTCCCCGGTCGGCAACGACATCGAGAGCAGCTGGAAGCACCTGATCGAAGGCCGGTCCGGAGCAGGTCCCATCACGCGCTTCGACGCGTCCGATTACGAGACGCGGTTCGCCTGCGAGGTGAAGGACTTCTCGCTCGAGGGCATCCTCGACCGCAAGGACGCGAAGCGCATGGATCGCTTCGTCCAGTTCGCGGTCGCGGCCTCGCACCAGGCACTCCAGGCCGCAGGCCTGGCGGATGCTCCCGCCGACCCCGAGCGCATCGGCGTCATCATCGGCAGTGGCATCGGTGGCATGGAGACCTTCGAGGAGCAGCACAAGAACCTGCTCGAGAAGGGCCACCGGCGCGTCAGCCCGTTCTTCATCCCCATGATGATCTCGGACATGGCCGCGGGGCAGGTGTCGATCACGTTCGGCCTGAAGGGCCCGAACTTCGGCACGGTCTCCGCTTGCGCCTCGGGCGCCCATGCCATCGGCGAGGCGCTGCGACTGCTGCGCGCCGGCGATGCCGACGTGATCCTCTGCGGGGGCGCCGAAGCCACCATCACGCCCATGGCGGTGGCCGGCTTCGGCAACATGCGGGCCCTCTCCACACGAAACGACGATCCCCAGCGCGCGAGCCGTCCGTTCGATTCCGGACGGGACGGCTTCGTCATCGGCGAAGGGGCTGGCATGCTCGTGCTCGAGACGGAGGCCCACGCGCGTGCGCGTGGCGCTTCGCCGATCTGCGAGCTGGCCGGCTACGGAGCCTCGGGCGACGCGTATCACATGACCGCCCCGTGCGTGGACGGGGAAGGCGCAGCGCGTGCCATGAAGCGCGCGCTCGCCGACTCCGACATTCCGGCGGACGAGGTGGGCTACATCAACGCCCATGGAACCTCGACGCCGGCCGGGGACCCCATCGAGGTGACGGCGGTGAAGGCGATCTTCGCCTCACATGCCAAGAGCCTGATGATGGGGTCCACCAAGTCCATGACCGGGCACCTGCTCGGCGCCGCCGGCGGCCTCGAGGCCGTGGTGTGCGCGCTGGTGCTCCAGCGGGGGATCGTCCCACCTACCATCAATCTCGAAACACCGGATCCCCAATGCGACCTCGATCTGGTTCCGAACACGGCCCGGAACGCGAAACTCAAGGCCGTGATGTCGAACTCCTTTGGGTTCGGCGGTCACAACGTCTCCCTGCTGATGAGGGCCTTGTCGTAAGGGCCCGCAGCCGCCGTCGTGGCGGACGGGGGCGGCGCCGTTCGCGGCCCGAGACCCCGCCGCCGCGGCCACGCCGCTCCTTCTGGAGCTGGTTCCGGGCACTGTTCGTCGCGAAGAAGCGGCGGGAGCCCTCGCGCGCGCAGTCGCTGGGCGCGCAGGAGGGCAAGGTGCTGGCCGAGTTCTGCCGGCACTACAAGCTCCCGTTCAAGGACCTGAGCCTGCTCAAGCTGGCGCTCACGCACCGCTCGTACCTGAGCGTGACGGGGCAGGGCCCGCGCGAGTCGAACGAGCGCCTCGAGTTCCTCGGCGACTCCGTGCTCGGGCTGGTCACGAGCGAGGCCCTGTATCGCCGCCACCCCGACGAGCACGAGGGGCAGCTCACCAAGACCAAGTCGCTGCTCGTCTCCAAGGCCATCCTGTCGCGGCGAGCGCTGCGCATGGGACTCGGCCGGTTCGTGCTGATGAGCCACTCCGAGGTGGAGTCGGGTGGCCGGCAGCGGCTGTCCATCCTCGCGGACGCGTTCGAGTCGGTGATCGGCGCGGTCTACCTGGACCAGGGCTTCGAGACGGCGCGGAAGTTCATCCACGAGCATCTGCTCGCCGACTCGGATGCGATCACGTCCGACAAGCGCCATACGAACTACAAGAGCCACCTGCAGGAATACGTGCAGAACGCGTTCCGCACGCATCCCGTCTACCGCATCCGCAGCGAGTTCGGGCCCGACCACTCCAAGCACTTCGTCGTCGAGGTGATGGTGGGCAAGCGCTCGCTGGGT
>Ga0075429_100004734_pt1 | contig 11713 bp, 9 predicted proteins | sample RhiMetdeltSRZDD3_FD_75295 | JGI IMG/M metagenome (GOLD analysis project Ga0075429, IMG submission 75295) | Populus rhizosphere microbial communities from Tennessee, USA - Rhizosphere MetaG P. deltoides SRZDD3 | ecosystem: Host-associated > Plants > Roots > Rhizosphere > Soil | place: USA...
GACTTGCCTATGTCGCGAACTGTGGCCGAATCTGGCGTGCTGCGGACGTCGACGTCTAGGGCCGAACGACCCGCTCGGCGCTGCGCGCAGGCTGGGGTCCCGAGCCGAGGTGCCTCTCGCATAGGCCAGGACCTCAACGCCAGATGAGCCGAGGTCTGCATCTCCGCCACACCTGTCCCTATACCCCGTAGCCGCCGCTCGCAGGTCGTAGCGCAGCGTGTCAAGGGTCAGGGCGTGGCCGCGGATGTTCTGCCGACGGAAGTGTTCTCCGACGGCGAGGTGGACTATGCGTGGGTGGGCTGGGCACGTGCAGAGTTGGTCGGCCCGAGACGCTAAGGCTGCGGCGGTGACAGCGGCCAGGAGACCAACAGCGAGAGCGAGTGCGGCTGCCGGTGAGGACCGCGAGGAGTCGCCTGATCAGGGCTGGGCGCCGCTGGCGGGCCCTTAGGTCGGTGGCGATGCCGGTGAGCGTCATGGTGAGCGGGGTGGTGGTGAGATCGGGCACGGCCAAGCGCCGTGCTGCGACGGTCTGGATGCCCATGGCGACGGCGAGCAGTGTCACGATGGAGTTTCGGATCAAGTCGGCCGGTGAGTCGCCCGCGCCGACAGCAGGAGCTAGTGCGGCCTGACGAGGGTCAACTCGCCGATCGCGGCGGCGAGTAGGAGTGTTCCTCGATCACCGCCGAGGAGTGGGCTGAGGGTTCCGGCGAGGACGGCGCCGGCGAGGAAGCCGGCCAGTACGAGGAGGGAGGCGGTGAGGGAGATGCCGGGTTGCCCAGTCCGTCCCGCGTATCTGCAGCCAGGTCGCGTCGTCCAGCGCTACCGCGGCTTCGACCAGCTCGACCATCCACCAATCGCCACCCTCCCAGGCAGGGCGCCGTGAGCTGCTGGAGGTGGCTAACGGGATAGGCGTTGATGACCGTATCGCCGGATGTGAGGTTGTCTGACGATCTGGTCAAGGGCTTGGGCCGGCGTCGGATCAGCTGACCTTGCAGGCCCGGGCTCCGTACGGAGGTAGCTAGTCGTAGTGCACGCGTTCTGGTTCTGTCAGCGCGTGATCCAGCCGCAGCCGCATGGTGGGATGCATGGCCAGCCGCCGCGCTTCGCGCGGATCGAACCATCCGGCGGCGCTCGTCTCGAGCAGGTCGGGGTGGATGTCGCGGTCGGCGGCCCAGGCGTGGAAGCAGACCGCGAACTGTTGCCGTATTTCTCCCGAGGGATAGGCCAGGACGTGTCCCGGATCGCTGTAGACGCCGAGAACGCCGGTCACCTTGATGGCCAGGCCGGCTTCCTCGGCCACCTCGCGGACCACGGTTTCTGAGGCGGATTCCCCGATGTCGACCTGTCCGCCGGGCAGTTCCCAGTTTCCGTCGTCGACCCGTCGTACCAGCAGCACCTGACCTTCGCCGTTGCGAATGGCCGCGTATGCCGCGGGCAGCAAGCCCTCGGGGGCCGGCGCGGCCGGATCATGAAAGTACTGCCGACGAGGCCCATGGGTCCCGCTCCCCGAGCGTGAACCGGTAGTCATCGGGCCTCCTTCACCGGTGGCCTTCTTCGCATTGCGCGGTCTCCCGAATGTCGCAGGCCAAGGTTGCCGACAGGTGAACAGAGCGTCCGAGGAATGGGACGCACACGGTGCGCTCACCACCTGCCCAGCGGGCGGGCGGACCCAGCCCTGCTCCCATCCGACGCACAAGAGAGCGGGTTAGCCTGGGTTGGGCTGACTGTTCCTGGCACGGCCTGGACCTTGCGCGGAGCTGTGAGCACCGTGCAGGTCGCGCCCGGGACAGCGAGTGAGAGGCGGTTGTCCTATGCGATCCGACATCGTTCCCGATGGGGTCTTCCCCGAATACGCCCTTCCCGACCACACCGACACAGTTTCTTCACGTCGACGTGGATCAGCTCGCCCGGTCGGGTGCGTTCGTAGCGTCGGGCGGGTTCGCCGGTGACCCGGTCGATGTGGGTCAGCCGGTTCAACCGGCACCGACTGAGCACGGCATGCACGGTCGAGGCCGGCATGCCCAGCTTCGCCGCGATCGGGACCGGCCCCAGGCGTTGCTTCCAGCGCAGGTGCACGATCTTGCGGACCACCGGCGCCGGGGTCCTCGCATGCTGGGTGTGCCGTGCCGAGGACCGGTCGACCATGCCGGCCGGCCCCTCCTCGCGGTACCGCTGTGCCCACTTCGCCGCAGTGCGCCACGACACGTTGAAGAACTCGGCCGCCCGCGACGGCGACCAGCCGTCCTCAACGACCAGCCGCGCCAGCCGCAGACGATGTTTCGGAGTCAGAGCCGCGTTAGCGTGAGCCATGAAGGCCCCCTCGAGTGGAGAGGTTCCTAGACAGCTCCACTCCACATCCAGGAGGCCTTCACCCAACTACGGCACGCCGTACCCAACCGCACAACGTGCCTGGGCATCACAGCTAGCCGACCGGGACGCCCATCACCTGGCGGAGGACGCGCAGGACGTTGCCGCCGAGGATTTTGCGGATGTCGGCCTCGCTCAGGCCACGCTTCACCATCGCCTCGGTGAGCTTCGGCAGGTCCGACGGGCGCTCGATCTCCGCCCGTGGGACATCGCCCTCGCTCATGTCCTTGCCCACGATCCAGCCGCCGTAGACCCGCTGGAAATAGTCGTCGACGAAGTCCGGGCCGACCCCGACATGTTCGATGCCGACCGTCCCGATCAGGTGCTCGATGTGATCGACGACCCGCTCGGCGGTCGGTCGCTCGGGGTCGATGAAGAACGGGATCGCCGCCGCCACGTTGATCACGCCACCGAGCTCGGCGATCCGCTTGATCTGCTCGTCACCGAGGTTGCGGTGGATGTCAGTGATGGCGAGGCAGGCCGAGTGGGTCGCGAGGAACGGCCGGGTCGCGAGGCTCAGAACGTCCTCCACTCCGGCGATGCCGAGATGACTGATGTCGAAGACGATGCCGAGTCGCTCCATCTCCTGGAAGACCTCGATGCCCTCCGGTGTCAGGCCACCACGCGAGGTGGCGTCGAGGCGGCTGCCGTCGGCGAGGAAGCTCCGGCCGAGGTGCGCCAGCGACACGACGCGTACGCCGACCCGCTGCATGGTGTGGATCAGCTGCGGATCCTGGCCGATGCCATGCGCGCCCTCGAGCGCGATCACCAGCGCGATCCGGCCGTCGGCAACCGCTGCGTCGACGTCGTCGGCGGTCAGGCACAGCGCCACGTCGTCGGCATGCTCGGCCGCGAGCCGGTGGATCCGCTCGACGAGCAACAGGGTGCGCCGCAGCCCGCCCTCGGACTGGAACTGCTCCTCGAGGCAGATCGGCAGCACCTGGACGTCCACGCCGCCGGCGCGGAGCTCGGGGAGCCAGTAGTCGGCGAAATGACCGGGCTGCTGCCGCTGATCGAAGTGGTCGACCAGCAGGATCAGGTCGTTGTGGGTATCGACGACGACGGCGTCGCGATGCAGGTCGGCTGGGTCCATGCCCAGACGCTATGCGACCGCCGGCCGAGCTCCAGGTGCGGGCGACCCAAGCCGTCCGGGTTCGTTCGGCGCGCCCAACGAAGCCGGGCCGCTTCGGATCGCCGTACAGCGCCAGGCATCGGTACGGCGCGGCAGAGTGGGATCGGAAGGTCGGACGTCAGGAAGGACGAGTCATGGCGAGCAGCAGCAAGGCTTCGGTCGACACCGCGTACTGGCGGGCGCGCCTCACCGACGCGATCGCGAAGTACAAGGTGCCCGGCGCCGCGATGGGCATCCTTCGCGACGGGCAGATCGTTGACGTCGCCGCGGGCGTGCTCAGCAAGACGACCCTGGTGGACGCCACGCCCGACTCGGTGTTCCAGATCGGGTCGATCAGCAAGGTCTGGACGACGACGTTGCTGATGCAGTTGGTCGACGAAGGCAAGCTGACGCTCGAAACCCCGGTGGTCGAGGTGCTGCCGGAGTTCAGCACGCCGGATCCCGAGGTCACCAAGGCGATCACCGTGCGCCACCTGCTCACCCACAGCAGCGGACTCGACGGCGACCTGTTCACCGACACCGGACGTGGCGACGACTGCGTCGAGCTGTACGTCCAGAAGGTGACCGAGGCCGCGCAGAACCATCCGGTCGGTGCGACCTTCTCCTACTGCAACTCCGGTTTCATCGTGGCCGGCCGGATCGTCGAGGTGCTCACCGACCAGACCTGGGATGCGGCCCTGCGCGAGCGGATCATCCAGCCACTCGGACTCACCGCCACCGTGACGCTGCCCGAGGAGGCCATCGTGCACCGGGCCGCGGTCGGCCATCTGGGCGAGCCCGGGACCGAGCCGAAGGCCTCGCCCAACTGGGTCCTCCCCCGCAACGCCGGGCCGGCCGGCCTGATCACGGCCCGGGTCCACGACGTGCTCGCCTTCGCCCGGATGCATCTGGCCGGCGGCGTCGCCCCGGACGGCACCCAGGTGCTGTCGACCGCGTCCGTCGAGGCGATGAGGGGCCAGGAGATCGAGCTGCCCGACCCGACCGAGACCGACTCGTGGGGGCTCGGCTGGATGCGCTTCGACTGGGGCGGCCACCGCGTCATCGGCCACGACGGCGGCACGATCGGGCAGGCGGCGTTCCTCCGGCTGTCGCCCGAGCGCGACTTCGCGGTCAGCCTGCTGACCAACGGCGGCGACCCCCAGGGGCTCTACCACGAGCTCTTCGCCGAAGCGTTCGAGGAGCTCGCCGACGTCGCGATGCCGCCGCCGTTCGCGCCGCCGGAGGAGCCGGTCAGCATCGACCCGGCGCCGTACGTCGGGCGCTACTCACGGTCCGGCGTCGACCTCGACGTCGTCGAGCAGGACGGCGGGCTGGTCCTCAAGTCGACCGTCACCGGGCTGATCGCCGAGCTGGTGCCGGAGGACGAGCGGACCGACGAGACCCCGCTGGTCCCAGTCGGCGAGCATCAGTTCGCCACCAAGCACGAGGCCGAGGCGTCCTGGGCCTCGGTGCTGTTCTACGAGCTCGAGGACGGCTCGCGCTACGTGCACAGCGGCTTCCGGGCGACGCCGCGCGTGGGCTAGCGCGCGGCGGCGTACCGCTGCACCCAGTCGACCAGGCGCTCGTTGTAGTCGACGCGATGCGACGGCCGGCCGGCGAGGATAAACAGGTGCGAGGCGCCCGGGTACATCACCAACCGGGTCGGCACGCTCCGGGCCCGCAAGGCGGCGAACCACTGCTGCGCCTGGCCGATCGGGCACCGGGCATCGGCCTGGCCGTGCAGCACCAGGGTGGGCGTCCGGACCTGGTCCACCCGCGACATCGGTGACTGGGCCGCCAGCCGCTCCGGATCGGTCCAGGGCAGCGCGTCGTACTCCGCGATCGCCATGTAGTGCCCGAGGTCCGACGTGCCCGTCGCGCTGACCAGGTCGGTCACGGGACCTCCGGCGACCGCCGCCGCGAAGCGGTCGTCGCGGCTGGTCAGGAAGCAGGTCATGTAGCCGCCGTAGCTGTAGCCGGTCACGGCCAGCCGATCCGGGTCGGCGGTGCCGTCGGCCACCAGAGCGTCGACCGCGCTGGTGAAGTCGGCCGCGTCGGACTCGCCCCAGGCGCCGACGACGGCGGTGTAGAAGTCGGCGCCGTAGCCGTCGCTCCCGCGCGGGTTGATGGTCAGCACGGTCCAGCCGGCCTCGACGAGCGCCTGGTGATAGAGGTGCACCGGGTCGGCCGTGCCACTCCAGGCGTTGTGCGGTCCGCCGTGGATGTCCAGCAGCAGCGGGCCGGGCCGGTCGCGATCGGGGTCGGCCAGCACCCAGCCGTGGACGTCCTGGCCGTCCGGCGCATTGAACCGACGTGGCTCGGGCTCGTAGAGCTCGACGTCCTCGGCCAGGTCGGCGCCGTGCGACGTCAGCGGGTCCGTCGAGCCGTCGAAGCCGACCATGACGATCTCGCCGTACGACGTCGGGGTCGCGTGGACGGCGGCGACCGTGTCGGACTGCGACGCGACCGCGAGTCCGGCGATCGCCGTGCCCGGTTCGCCGACCAGCCGGTCCGGCGGCGTCGAACCGTCCGCGGCGTAGAGGTGGCTGACGCCGCGCTCGCGGGCGCAGAACAGCACCCGCTTGCCGTCCCTGGTCGGAGTCGGCAGCGCTCCCGGGTATCCCGGCGCACCAGGCATCACGTTGCGGTCGAGCGGCGCCGCAAGGTCGACCGGCTCGCCGCCGTCGAGCGGCACCCGGAGCAGTCCGAGATGCCCGGGCGCGGTGTCGAGGGTGCCGACGACGAGCAGATGCGCCCCGTCCGGCATGAACGACACCGTCCCGGCCATGCCGGTGTCCGGCCCGACGAACACCGGATCGGCTCCGGCCTGGTCGGCCGGCACGACGAAGGCTGCCGACCGGAAGGACAGGTCCGCGTCCAGGTCGACCTCGCCCACGAACGCGAGGCGCGAGCCGTCCGGCGACCAGGCCGGACTGCCGGCCTGCCGGAAGCCCTCGGTGAGCTGGACACATTCGTGGTCGGCCAGGTCGACGACGTGCAGGTGTGCCCGGAGCGCTCCGGTGAACCCGGCGCCGTCGGCCACGTAGTCGAGGCGGTCGGCGACCAGCGGGGCGGCCGCCCGCTCCTCGTCGGAGCGCTCCGCCGCCGAGGGGTCGACGGCCGCGCTGAACGCGATCCGGGCGCCGTCCGGGCTCCACACTGGGGCACCGGCGCCGAGCGGCAGGGTCGTGAGCTGCTCCGCCTCACCGCCGGTCGCCGGGAGCAGCCAGAGCTGCGGCGCAGCGCCCTCGGCCGCGCGTAGAAAGGCGATCTGCGTCCCGTCCGGTGAGTACGCCGGCGCGCTGTCCGCCGGTCCCGCGGTGAGTCGTTGCGGCGCCGTACCGTCGGTGCCGACCCGCCAGAGCGTCACGACGTCGCGATCGGACTCGCGATCGGCTTGGCGCAGCGCGTACACGACAGCGGAGCCGTCCGGCGCAACGGTCGGCTCCTGCGGCATCGCGATCCGGTAGATGTCGTCGATCCGAAGGCGTCGAGGCATGCCTCAGGCTCGCACCGCCGACCGAGGCCGTCATCGTCGCCCGGTACGAATCGGCGTCGATCACTCGTCCGGGACGACGACCCCACCCTGGATCACGGTCCGCGACTCGCCCCACAGCAGCGACGGGTCGGCGAGCATGTCGCCGGGCAGCACCACCAGGTCGGCCACCGCACCGGGCTCGACGACACCGAGGTCGGACCGGCCGATCACGGTGGCGTTGACCCGGGTGGCCGAATGCAGCGTGCGCGCCACACCATCGACCTCGGTCTGGAGCCGCAGCCCGACCAACTGCTCGGACTCGAGCCGGCCCATCAGATCGGTGCCGAACCCGATCGGCACGCCGGCCGCCCGCGCCAGGTCCACGGCGGTGCGGCCGGCGTCGAGGACCTCGGCGTTCTTGGCCAGGGCCAGTGCGGAGACTCCGGCCGCAGCACCGAGCCGGTCGAGCGCGTCGTAGGCGGCCAGTGTCGGCACCAGGAAGGCGCGGCGCTCGGCCATCAGTTCGGCGGTCGGCCGGTCCAGCAGGTTGCCGTGCTCGATGCTGCGTACGCCGTTCTCGACCGCGTGCCGGATCGCCTCCGGCGAGTACGAGTGCGCCGCGACGTAGCTGCCACGTCGGGCCGCCTCCTCGGTCACGACCCGGATCTCCTCGGCGGAGTACTGCGGCGGCCGGATCGGATCGGTCGGCGAGATGACGCCGCCGGAGGCCATGATCTTGATCGCGTGGGCCCCGCGCCGGAATCGATCGCGTACCGCGACCCGAAGCGCGTCGACACCATCGACCACCTCGACGCCGATGCCACCGCAGACACAGCCGCCGGGCTCCTCGGCCGTCCGGATGTCGCCGTGACCGCCGGTCTGGCTCAGGCCCGGGCCGGTGTAGAGATAGCGCGGCGACGGCAGCAGTCCCTCCGCGATCGCAGCGGCCAGGCCCGGATCGCCGCCCGCGGGGTCGCGGATCGTGGTGAATCCGCGCCGGAGCGCCCGGCCCAGTCGGCGGGCCGCCGCCAGCGCGACGTAGCTGAGCGGACGCGACTCGAGGGTCTGGGCGTCGGTGGCGAAGCCGTACGCATGGAAGTGCGCGTCGATCAGGCCGGGGATCACCGTGCCACCGGCACCGTCGATGGTCGGTCCGTCGTAGTCCGCCGGGGGCTCGGCGCCGACCGACTCGATGACGCCACCGACCACGCGGACGGGTCCGTCGCGCAGCTCGCCCGCCTCGCTGTCGAAGACGCGGACGTCGCTGATCAGCAGATCCGACATGGCGGCGGCCTCCTGTCAGCCGGCGGCAAGCTGCTCGACGAGCAGTCGCCCCACCGTACCGATCAGAGCGTCGGCCGCCGGCTGATGGAAGTCGATCCGCTCGGTCCGGAGGAACACCGCGACCGCGAAGCGACAGTCGCCGGGACCCTCCACGACGCCGATCTCGTTGCGCACCACGCCGAGGGTCCCGGTCTTGCCGCTGACCTGGACGTCATCACTCGGGAAGCCGGAGGTCAACCGGTGCGGCCAGACCTGACGGCCGAGGATCCGGCGGGCCTCCGTGCACGCATCCGGCCCGGCGGCCCGGTCGGTCCACAGCAGCCGCAGCAGCGTCGTGGACTCCCGCGGCGTCGAGCGGTTGGTGCACTCCGGCCGGCAGGCCGACAGCCCGGCCACCCGGTCCGGCTCGGCGGCCATCGCCTCCTCGATCCCGGTCACGTCGTCGATGCCGAAGTCCGCGGCCATCGAGGCGAAGATCCCGGCGCAGTCGGTGACCAGAACCGTCCCGGGAAGGCCGAGCTCGGCCATCGTGGCGTTGACCCGATCCAGACCGACGATGCCGAGCACGATGTCGGTCGCGGCGTTGTCGCTGACCGAGATCATCGACGTCGCCAGATCGCGCAGCGACCACTCCGCGTCGTCGACGAACACACTGAGCCCGGTGCCGCCGATGGTGCCGCTGCCGGCGGCGATCACGATCCGCCTGGTCGGGTGGAGCTCACCCGCGGCCACCTGCCGGACGTACTCGGTGAGCACCGGCACCTTGAACACCGACGCCGCGACGACCGGCTCGTCCGGCCGCAGCCCGACCTCCTGGCCCGAGTCGATGTCGATCGCGTGGGCGTAGACCTCGGCACCGGCATCGGCCGCGGCCGACTCGACCGCGGCGCCCAGCTGTGCCTCGTCGGCGGGCATCAGAGCGCGATCCACTCGGTCTGCTCGGTGACGGCGTCGAGCTCGGCCGGGATCGGCTCGACCCCGATGCCGGGTCCGGTGGGCACCGACAGCCGGCCCTCGTCCAGCTCGAACGGTGCCGTGACGTCGCGGTGGTAGTAGCGGCTCGACGCCGAGGTGTCGCCGGGCAGTGTGAAGCCCGGCATGGCGGCGAGTGCGACGTTGGCCGCCCGGCCGATGCCGGTCTCGAGCATGCCGCCGCACCACACCGGAACGCCGTGGGCCTGGCAGACGTCGTGGATCCGACGCGCCTCCAGATAGCCCCCGACCCGGCCGGGCTTGACGTTGACGATCTGACAGGCGCCGAGCGTGATGGCGGCCGCCGCAGATCGGGCCGACGTGATCGACTCGTCGAGGCAGATCGGAGTACGCAGCCGCTTGGCCAGCTCGGCGTGGCCGAGTACGTCGTCCTCGTCCATCGGCTGCTCGATCAGGAGCAGGTCGAAGTCGTCCAGCTTGGCCAGCTGCCGGGCGTCGGACAGCTCGTACGCCGTGTTCGCATCGACCTGGAGCAGGATCTCGTCGCCGAACGTCTCGCGCACGACGCGTACCGGCTCGACGTCCCAGCCCGGCTCGATCTTGAGCTTGATCCGCAGGTAGCCCTCGTCGAGATAGCCGGCGACCGCATCGACGAGCTGCGGGATCGAGTCCATGATGCCGACCGAGACCCCGCAATCGACCCGATCGCGCACCGCCCCGAGCTCGCGCGCGAGCGACGTGTCGCGATGGCGGAGCTCGGCGTCGAGCACGCCCATCTCGAGCGCCGCCTTCGCCATCGGGTGGCCCTTGAACTGCGCTAATGTCCGCGACACCTGGTGGGCGTCGAGGTCGTGGCATTCGGCGACGGCCGGGATGAAGAACCGCCGCAGAACATCTGCCGCGGCCTCGACGTACTCCGCCGAATAGAGCGGATCCGAGCCCGCGACGCACTCCCCCCAGCCCTCGCTGTCATCGAGGACGACCCGGAGCAGCAGCACATCCCGCTCGAGCTCGGTGCCGAAGGAGGTTCGGAACGGTGCGACCAGCGGCATCCGGATCCGCCGCAGCTCGACCCCGGTCAGCTTGGCCATGGCTCCATGCTCCCTGCGACGGCCCGATCCGTCATGGTGGGCCGGGACGAGAGCCGCCCCGGACTTTGGTGACTAGGGACGACCCGCCTCGTCGAGGAGGTCGTGTACGAGGGCGGCGAGCAGCGCGGTCCGCTCGGGCAGGGCGGCGACCAGGACATGTTCGTGGTCGGCATGAGCGCCGCCTCCGACCGCGCCGAGACCGTCCAGGGTCGGGGTGCCGACCCCAGCCGTCAGGTTGCCGTCCGAGCCGCCGCCGACCGCCGCCGATGCGAGCGTCGCCAGGCCGAGCCGGTCGGCGATCCGGGCGGTGCGGTCGAACAGGTCCCGGGACGCCGACTCCTGCAGTGGCGGCCGGTTCGGCCCGCCGGTCACCTCGAGGTTCGCACCCGGGAGCACCGGCCGCAGTGCCCGCATCGCCTCGTCGACCCGGACCTGCTCCTCGGCGGTCCGGACCCGGGCGTCGACGGCGAACGTCCCGGTCGCGGGCACCGTATTCGCCGTCGTGCCGGCCGACATCGCGGTCGGTACGACGGTCGTACCCGTGGCCGGATCCGACAGCGCGTTGACCGCGATCACCTGGTGGGCCAGTTCGACCGAGGCGTTCACTCCCCGCTCGGGCTCGAGGCCGGAGTGCGCGGCCTTACCCAGGATCCGGACGTCATAGCGGGACACCCCCTTGCGCTCGGTCTTGAGCGCGCCGCCATCCGCCGAGGCCTCCAGCACCAACGCGGCCCGGCAGCCGGTCGCCTCGGTCTCGATCAGCGACCGCGAGGTCGGCGACCCGAGCTCCTCGTCGCCGGTCACCAGGACGGTCACGCCCGACACTTCGTCCAGCGACGCCAGGGCGTGGAAGGCCATGACCAGGCCAGCCTTCATGTCGAAGCAGCCCGGCCCTCGGAGCACCCCGTCGGACACATCGAACGGGTGAGTCAGCAGGGTGCCGATCGGCCAGACCGTGTCGTGATGCCCCAGCACGAGCACCTCGGCGGGTCCGGATCCCAGTCGCCAGCGCAGATGGGTGCACCCGTCGACGACGATGCGCTCCGGCTCGACGCCGAGCCGCGCCGTTCCCACGTTGGCCACGACCCTGGCGCTCTCTGCCACCGCCGCCAGGTCGGCCGACGGCGACTCGCAGCGGACCAGGGTCTCGAGGTCGGCGAGCATGGCGGGCAGCCGCTCGGCCAGCTGCTGCGGCAGGTCGCTCGGAATCGCCGTCACCACCGTCACTCACCGTCCGTCCGTCGATCGTCAGCTCTGCCGCACCGATTCTGACCGGCCGCATAGCGTGGGTCCATGACACAGTCGCTGCCCGCGCGACCGGACCTGTGGACGCTCGACCCGGCCGTACTCCACCTCAACCACGGATCCTTCGGCGCCGTACCGCGACGAACGCAGGAGACCGCGGCCGCCCTGCGAGCCGAGACCGAGGCGGACCCGATGGCGTGGTTT
>Ga0075429_100004735_pt1 | contig 11712 bp, 7 predicted proteins | sample RhiMetdeltSRZDD3_FD_75295 | JGI IMG/M metagenome (GOLD analysis project Ga0075429, IMG submission 75295) | Populus rhizosphere microbial communities from Tennessee, USA - Rhizosphere MetaG P. deltoides SRZDD3 | ecosystem: Host-associated > Plants > Roots > Rhizosphere > Soil | place: USA...
AACCATCCGCTGGCGCTGGTGCTGCCGAACGCCGCGCTCAACCTGCCGCTCGCGGTGTGGGTGCTGGAGAGCGCGCTCCGCGGCCTCCCGGTCGAGCTGGACGAGGCCGCGCGGCTCGATGGGCTCGGCCCCGTACGCCGGCTCTGGCGCATCCACCTGCCGCTCGCGCTCCCCGCGCTCGCGACCACCGCCGTGCTGGTGTTCATCTTCTGCTGGAACGAGTTCATGCTGGCGCTCACGTTCATGACCCGCGACCCGAGCAAGACCGTGACCGCCGGGATCGCCACCGTGAGCGGTGCTTCGCTCTACGAGATCCCGTGGGGCCAGCTCTCGGCGGCGATCGTGATCGCCACGCTGCCGCTCATGGTCCTGGTGCTGTTGTTCCAGCGCGGAATCGTCTCGGGCCTCACCCGGGGCGCGCTCAAGGGATAGCCATGGCCGAGATTCGCGCGCGCGAGATCACCAAGACCTTCGCCGACGGCACGTGCGTGCTCGACCGGGTCTCGTTCCACGCGCGCCCGGGCCGCGTGCTCACGCTGCTCGGCCCCTCGGGCTGCGGCAAGTCGACCCTGCTCCGCATCGTCGCCGGGCTCGATCACGCCACCTCGGGTACGCTCGAGCTGGACGGCGCCCCGCTCGACGGCGTTCCGGCGGGCAAGCGTGGGGCGGGATTCGTGTTCCAGAACTACGCCCTCTATCCGCACCTCACGGTCGCCGGGAACCTGTCGCTCGCGCTCGAGACCCAGCGCGTCGCGCGGGAGGAGATCGGAAGCCGCGTGCGCGAGACCGCCGAGCTGCTGGGGATCGGTGGACTGCTCCACCGCCGCCCCGCCCAGCTCTCGGGCGGCCAGCAGCAGCGCGTGGCGCTGGGGCGCGCGCTGGTGCGCCGCCCGCGCTTCTACCTGCTGGACGAGCCGCTCTCCAACCTGGACGCGCTGCTGCGCGAGAGCATGCGCGCGGAGCTCAAAGCGCTGTTCGCGCGGGTCGGCGCCACCGTGATCTACGTGACCCACGACCAGACCGAGGCGATGAGCCTGTCGGACGACCTGATCGTCATGCGCGCCGGCCGCGTCCTCCAGTGCGGGAGCCCGCTCGAGGTCTACCGGCGGCCGGCGGACGCGTTCGTCGCCACCTTCGTCGGCAGCCCGCGGATGACGCTGTGGCACGGCCGCCGCGAAGGCCCGGCGCTCGCCTGCCGCGGCGTGCGGGTGCCGCTGCCCGACGGCCTCGGGGGACCGGTCGAGATGTCCGTCGGCATCCGGCCCGAGGACGCCGAGCTCTCGCGCGAGCCGGTGGACGGCGCCTGGCCCGCCGAGCGGGTCGTGGTCGAGCCGCTCGGTGCGAGCGCGCTCGTGACCGTGCGGGTGGGAGAGGAGGAGGCGCGGGTGCTCACCGCGCCCACGCCCTGGCCGGATGATCTCTGGCTCCGCTTCCCCGCCGATCGGCTCCACTGGTACGACGCCGGGACCGGCGCCCGCATCGAACCAGTGGGCGACGGCGCGGCGCGCGCCTGACGTTCCCGGGCCCGAGGCGGGCGAGGGTGAACTCGACCGCGAGGTCGGTCAGGTTCCAGAGCTGGACGTCCGTGCTGCTGCCGTAGCGCACGGGGCGTGGCCCGTCCCCGCGCAGCTCGTAGGTCCAGAGCTCGGCGTGCTCGAGGCCCGCGGCCTCGACCGCGGCGCGCGTCTGCTCCAGGGCCGCGCGCAGGGCGGGCACCAGCGTGTCCCCATCCGCCGCCGCCCGCACCTGGCGCGCGAGCCCGAGCAGCAGCAGGTTGACCTCACGGCCCCACACGACGCGCGGCGAATGGTAGTGGTCGCGCCGGAACGCCTCCCAGACGGCGGGCGTGGCGTAGGCGTCGTTGGCCACCAGCGGTCCGAGGCCCGGCACGAACAGCCCCACCGGGTAGGGGAGCAGGATCGGCCGGACGAGATCGAGCGCCCGTGCCGGCTCCAGGTCCGCGAGCGCGAGCCACGTGGCGGGATCGGTGTTGACGACCGGGATCGGCCGCCCGGCGCGGTCGAGCGCGAGCGCGAGGAACCGGAGGGTATCGCCCGGCGGCCGGACGCTGTCGGCCACCGCCCGCCAGTGGACGCGCTCCGAGTCCGGGAGCCAGGCCAGCCACCGGGCGAGCCGCTGGCGCCGCTCCGCGGGACCGATCCGGACCTCGAAGTGTCTCGCCGCTCCCGCCCATCGCGCGCGCGCCCGGGCGAGGGAGCCGGGATCGAGGAGTGCGGCGGTCGCGCGACCCGCCGCGCCCGGCGCGCCCCGCGCCAGCGAGTCGGCCGGGAGTCCGAGCGCGCGGAGCGCGTCGAGGGAGGCGGCGATCGCGCGCAGGGCCTCGGGCACCCAGATCACATTGATGTCCATCGCGAACCGGCCCCCGGCGTAGCCCGCGCCGCTGTCGCGCCAGCTCGCCGGCCTGTAGCCGGCTTCGCCCCGACCCCGGGCCTGAAAGCCCACGAGATTCGAAGGCCGCGGCGACGCGGCGTAGGGGGCGGACCGGGCGGCCACGTAGCGGAAGTTGCGCATCAAGGCCTCGAGCCGCGTGCGCATGCGGCCCGCCCGCGCCGGGGCGAGGAGGAAGCGGCGCTTCTCGTCGTCGGCGATACCGGGCTGCGCCAGATACCGGGCGGCGACCACCGGGAGCTGAAAGTCGTCGTCCAGCATGTGGTAGTTCTCCCGCACCGCCTGGAGGTCGCCGAGCACCCCACGCGCGCGGGCCAGGAGCGAATCGCGCCGGGCGGGCACCGCACCCGCCGCCGCGAGCAGCGCAGTGTACTCGGCCGCGTGCTCGCGGATCGCCTGGCCCCCGAGCGCCTCCTCGTGGCTCACCTCGCCGCCCTCGGACACCTTGCGGAGCACGCTGCCGACCACGTGCTCCAGCATCGCCGGCGACCACACGGGATCCATCATCAGCGCGGTCATCATCATGTCGCGGCCGAAATAGGTGGCGAAGTTGGGGAGCCCGGCCATGAGCTTCTCCTCGTAGCTCAGGATTTCGGCGCCGCGGACCTGCCGCTCGAGCCTCGGCGACCGCGACCCGGTCGAGTCCTCGCGCCGGGCGCGCTCGAGGAAGTCGAAGAACTCCGGGTTGAAGATCCGCTGGCGATCGAGCGCCGCGAGGGACGCCGCGTCGGTCTCGACCCGCACCGCGAGCGTCCAGGCCGCGGCGCCGCGCGGGCGGATCGTCATGCGCTTCCGCGCGACCTCGACCGCGCAGTCGCGGGCGCTCCCGCGGAGCTCGAGCGCGAGGCGGTTCCGGCCGTCCAGGGTCGGCTGATCGATCCGCAGCGTCCAGACGCTGTCGTTCTCCGCCAGCGCGAGCGTGGGCTCGAGCCGGGCGCGCAGCGCTTCCACGTCATGCGCCGCCAGCAGCGCCAGATGGAGCTCCCGCTCCGGCGAGTCGAGGCGCCCGAGCCGTCGCACGAGGTCGGCCACCTCGGGCACCGGCGGGAGGGTTGAATCGAACGGGGCTACGTGCCGGCCCGCGTACTGGAGGTCCCGCTCCCAGCGCATCGAGCCGAGCGCGAAGTGGCCGATCACGAGCGGCCGGGGCGGCAGGAGCAGCCGAACCGTCACCGCGCGGGTCTCTCCGGCCTCCCCCACCTCGGCCGCGCGCGGGCCCCACGTCGGCGTGACCGGATTGCCCGCGGAATCCCGCACGGTGAACCCGAGGCTCTGGTTGGCCGCGTCGGCCCATACCGCCACCACCCGACCGCTCCGTCCGTCGAGGACGATCTGGAGAGCGTTGCCGCGGGCGTCGCGGAAGATGCGGGTGTGGTAGCCGCGATAGGCGACCGGATCGTCGAGCCCGGGCTCGGGGAACTCGAGCACCGGCGGCGCCACCGCCGCCTGGAGGGCGAGGAGGAGAGGGCCGAGTGCGTGCATGCAAGGATGTCCCGATGACCGCGGGCCGGCCGGCAGCGGCCGACCCGCGGTCGGTCGCGCGCTAGAAGGCGTACCGGATCGAGGCGGTGAGCCGCCGTGGCAGGAGCGGCCGGGCGAAGAAGACCGGCCGTGAGCCCGTGAGCCGCGGATTGCCCTCCTCCAGCCCCTTGGACTGGAACGCGTTGAGCACGTCGGCCCCAACCGTGAGCCTCGGGCCCGGGAAGCGATAGGCGACGCCGAAGTTGCTGTAGGCGTAGGCCTTCAGCGTCGTGCCGGAGGCGAAGTCGGAGAACCGCTCGCCGACGTAGTGTAAATCGCCGAGGAACGTGGCGCGGGGCGTGGCGTAGGTGGCGGACAGGTTGCCGATCACCTTCGGCACGCCGTTGATCCAGCTGCCGATGTCGGCGCCGGCGCCGCTTCCAAGCTCGGCCTTGAGGAAGGTGGCGTTGCCGAGAAGCCGCAGGCCCTTGGCGACCAGAGCCGAAGCCTCGACCTCGGCGCCGTACGACTTGTTCTCCGGGCTGGTATTCACCACCCAGGTGATGCGCTGGGTGGACGGATCCACCACCGCCCCCTGTCCGATGATGTTCTTGAGCAGGCCGTAGAACCCGTTCACCGTGACGCCGAAGCGCGGGCCCGCGACCTTGACGCCGCCCTCGGCCATGAGCGTGCGCCGCGGCTCGAACAGCTCGACCGCCTGCTGGGCGGCGGCCACCAGGAACTCGTCGAGCGCCGGCATCTTGTACGCGCGCGATCCGAGCGCGTAGACGGAGAGCCCGTCGTTCACCTTGTAGTTGAGCCCGACCGACGCCGCCCAGTCGTCGAGGTTGCGCTTGAAGTGCCGGAACGTGCCGTTGCCCCAGGGCTCGACGTCGTAGGGCGAGGTGGGGTCGCCGTCCAGGTCGATCGACGACGTGTTCTCCGAGCTCTGCACGAAATCGTTGTACTCCCAGCGGCCGCCGACGTCCGCGCGCAGTCTGGACGTCAGCTCGTACTCGCCGCCGAGGACGGCGGAGAAGATGGTGGACTGTCCGGAGCCGTTGACGTAGTTGGAGAGAAAGTTACGGAACCCGTTCTTCGTCACCTCGACCGAGTCGGCGCCGCTGTAGATGATCAGGTCGAGGAAATGCGGGTTGTCGCGCACGTCGGTCAGGATGTCGGTGAAGAACCAGCGGTTGCCCTGGGTGTAGTTGGCGAAGTAGAGGCCGAGGCCGAGGTTCCAGCGGTCCTCCGTCTTGCGGATCCGGAGCTGGTTCTGGAACGCGGTCAGCGGCTTCTCGACGTGCCACTCGCCGCCGGTGGAGATCAGGCCGTTGGGCGTGTCGAACGCCGCCCGGTTGCCGAAGTCGTCGCGCAGGTTGGTGAAGACGTAGCGGTAGGTGGCGGTGAGGGAATCGACCAGGCCCGCGCGGGCGAGGCGCAGGATCTCCGCGGCCGCGAACGCGTCGGCCGGGAAGGCATCGAACGGCAGGATCGCGTTCCAGCCCTGTTCGTTCTGCATGCGCTGGGCGGTGTTCTGGAGCTGCCAGCCGTCGCCGAGGGTGAAGCCGACGTCGGCGGTGAGCCACGACGCCTTGGTCCGGAGGCCGTCGTCGAGCGGCAGCTCGAGCTCCCCGGTAGGGATCGGGACCTTCACGTGGAGCCCTTCGCTGGTGTTCATCGCCCCGTAGTCGGTGAAGCCGGAGACGTACTTGGGATCGTCCGGGTCGACGAACGGCAGCGGCAGGATGAACTGGTTGCGGTCATCGATCACCTTGGTCGAGAGCCGCACGTAGCCGTTCTCCAGCATCCGCGTGACGCTGCCCTTGAGCTGGCCACCGCGGATCCCGGGGTAGCCGGGGTCGCGGACGCCGCGGTCGTAGCGGTAGAACCCGCCGACGTTGAAGCGCCAGCGCTCGCCCAGCGGGCCGTTCACGTTGAGGTCGTTCCGCGCGAGACCGCCGGTGCCGGTGGTCACCTTGACCACCCCGCCGACGTCGCCTTCGCCGCTGGTCTTGTTGATGAAGTTGACGATCGCTCCCGGGGTGTTGGAGCCGAACAGGGCGGAGCTGCCGCCGCGCACGACCTCCACCCGCTCGATGTTCTCGTCCGGCCGGAACAGGTTGTCGGCGTTCATGAAGAAGGTGTGCATCGTGGGGAAGACCGGCAGGCCGTCCTCCATGAACATGACGTACTCGACGCCCAGGATGCCGCGCATCGTGACGTTCTGGTTGACCTCACCTCCCGAGCTCTCGACCCGGGTGAAGCCGGGCACGTAGCGCAGCACTTCCGACGTGCTGCGCGGGGACGCCTGGGCGATGTCCGCCGCGGAGAGGACGGTCACCGCCAGGCTCGACTCCAGCTTGATGCGCGGCGCCTGCGTGCCGGTGACGATGATCCCTTCGAGCTTGAGCGGGTCGAGCGAGAGCACGGCGTCGGCTGCGCTCCGCGCACCCGCGGTCACGGTGACCGACCGCCGTTGCAGTCGGTAGCCCATGAGCTGGAAGTGAGCCGTGTAGGTGCCGGGGGCGACGCCGTCCATGACGAACTGGCCGTCCGCCATCGTGGCGACCTGCCGGGCCAGCTCGATCAGGACCACGGTGACGCCGCCGAGCCCGACGCCTTCCTCGTCGGTGACGCGCCCGCCGACGGAGCCCGTCGGGTCCTGGGCAAGCGCCTGGGTCACGAGGGTGGTGAGGAGCACCAGCACGGTGCCCAGTGCACGGCATGAACGGGGGAGCCTGCTCACAGACCGGTGCGTTTTCACGACAGCCTCTCCCGACGAGGATCGCGGGAACGATCCTGCGTCGCACCGGGCGGTGAGTGCCGACGCGGTGCAGCGTGGACCGCGCCGGGCCGGCCGTCAACGGCAATTGGACCGCCGACGCGAGGCAACGGGCGATCGACATCGGGGATTCCCGTCGCTCGTCTGGGTGGATCGCCGATGGCGGGATCGGGATCGCGCTCACCGCTTGCGCGCACCGCCTGGATGCCGTAGATTTCGCGGCCGAGTTCACAGCGGTCGTTTCCGGCTCCTTTAACGCGACTCCGAGAGGTCGCGAAGCGAGGCCCTCATGCAGCCGACACAGCACGTGTACGCCCCGGCGCCTCCCGGCGCGGGGCCTTTTTCTGGCCGTCCCGTCGCCCGGCACCTGCTCGGGCTCGAAGGGCTCCCGCGCGAGAGCCTGATCGCCATCCTCGACGATGCCGAGCGGGACCTGGCGCGCCTGACGGCCGATCGGTCGCCCACCGACGAGCTGCGGCTCGCCACGGTCGTGATCGCGATGTTCGAGGACTCGACGCGCACCCGGGTCTCCTTCCAGATCGCGGCCAAGCGGCTGGGGGCGACGGTCTCGACCTTCTCGAGCCACGGGCTGTCGCTCAGCAAGGGGGAGACCCTGCGCGACACCCTGCGCATCTTCGAGGCGAACGGCGCCGACGTGATCGTCGTGCGGCACCGCTCGCCCGGGGCCCCCGCCTACCTGGCCGAGCAGGTGGACAGTTCGGTGGTCAACGCGGGCGACGGCACCCACGAGCATCCGACCCAGGGGCTGCTCGACCTCATGACCCTCCGCCAGGCATGGGGCGGCCGCTTCGACGGCCGCCGCATCGCGATCGTGGGCGACGTCGCCCACTCGCGGGTGGCGCGCTCGGCGATCTTCGGCCTCTCGACCCTCGGGGTGGCGGTGACGCTGGCGGGGCCGGCGACGCTGATGCCGGCCGAGGTCGAGCGGCTCGGCTGCACGCTCGCCGCTTCGGTGGACGAGGCGATGGAGGGCGCCGACGCGGTGATGGCGCTCCGCATCCAGCGCGAGCGCATGGAAGGCGGGCTCCTGCCTTCGCTCTCCGAGTACACGCGCGTCTGGGGGATCGACGCCGCGCGGGTTCGCCGAATGAAGCCGGACGCGGTGGTGCTCCACCCGGGGCCGGTCAACCGCGGGGTCGAGCTCGCGCCCGATGTGGCCGACGGCGAGCGCTCGGTCATCCTCGATCAGGTGGCGAACGGTGTGGCGGTGCGCTGCGCGGTCCTCCGGCACTGCGCCGGGACGCCGCGCGCGGAGGGCTCCGGGACGAGCCGGTCCGGCCGCCGCTCCGGTAGGCCCGCGCGGGAGGCGGCATGAGCCCGGTGACCGTGATTCGGAACGCGCGCCATTGGAAGACCGGCGCCACCATGGATCTGGCGTTCGAGCGCGCGACCATCCTCGCCACCGCCCCCGCCACGGCCGAGGTGGTGATCGATGCGAAGGGCGCGACGCTGGCGCCCGGCCTCGTGGACCTGCACGTCCACCTGCGCGAGCCCGGGCAGGGCTCGCGGGAGACGATCGAGAGCGGCACCGCGGCGGCCGCGGCCGGCGGGTTCACCGCGGTCGCCTGCATGCCCAACACCGAGCCCGTGATCGACAACATCGCCTGGGTGGAATGGGTGCGGTCACGCGCCCGCGCGGTCGGGCGCTGTCGGGTGCATCCGATCGCGGCCGTCACGATCGGGCAGAAGGGCGAGCGGCTGACCGAGGCGCTGGCGCTCCGGCAGGCGGGGGCGGTCGCGCTCTCGGACGACGGGCGGCCGATCGAGTCGGCGGCGATGATGCGGCACGCGCTCGACTACGCGCGCCACGCCCGGTTGCCCATCGTGTGCCACGAGGAGGACGTGTCGCTGCGCGGCGACGGCCACATGAACGAAGGCTTCACGGCGTCCCGTCTCGGGATCCAGGCGATCCCGGCCGCGGCCGAGAGCGTCATGGTGCGGCGCGACGTCGAGCTGGCCGCGCTCACCGGCGGCCGCGTCCACCTCGCGCATCTAACGTGCGCGGCCTCGTTCGACGGGCTCAGGGACGCGAAGCGGCGGGGACTCGCCGTGAGCGGGGAGACCTGTCCGCACTACTGGACGCTGACCGACGAGGCGGTGGCCGAGCGGGGCACGCACGCCAAGATGAACCCTCCGCTGCGCTCCGAGCGGGACCGGCTGGCCACGATCGAAGCGATCGCCGACGGCACCATCGACTGCCTCGCCACCGACCACGCGCCCCATACCGAGGACGACAAGCGCCAGCCGTTCGAGATGGCGCCGTTCGGCATCGTCGGGCTCGAGACCGCGCTGGCGCTGACGCTCACCGGGCTCGTGCGTCCGGGCCACGTCTCGCTCACCCGCGCGCTCGAGCTGTGGACCGAGGCCCCCCGCCGCATCTTCGACCTGCCGCCCGTCAAGCTCGAGGGGGGCTTCCCCGCCGACCTCGTGCTCATCGACCCGGCGGCCGAGTGGACGGTGGATCCGGCCGCGTTTCGCTCGAAGGGGCGCTCGACGCCGTTCGCCGGCATGCGGCTCACCGGCCGCGTGCTCGCAACCGTTTGCGACGGCACGTTCACCCACCTCGACCCCGGCCTCGCGCCCGCGCGGGCGGCTGCGGATTCCGGGGCGGTGGGGGCGGCGCGATGATCCGGAGACCGCCGGCCATCCTGGCGCTCGAGGACGGCCGCGTCTTCCGTGGCGAGTCGTTCGGCGCCCGGGTCGAAACCACCGGCGAGGTGGTGTTCAACACCGCCATGACCGGCTACCAGGAGATCCTCTCCGACCCTTCGTACTGCGGACAGATCATCACCTTCACCTACCCGCTGCTCGGCAACTACGGCGTCAACGACGAGGACTGGGAGAGTGAACGGCTGCGCGCGCAGGGCGTGGTGTGCCGCGAGGTCTGCGAGCGTCCCAGCAACTGGCGCGCGACCGGCCGACTGCAAGATCTCATGGAGGAGAAGGGGCTGCCCGGCATCAGCGGCATCGACACCCGCGCGCTCACCCGACACCTGCGCGACACGGGCGTCATGCGCGGCTGCCTCTCGGCGGTGGACCTCGATGCGGACTCGCTGGTCGACAAGGCGCGTCGCTCGCCCCGAATGGAGGGGCTGGCGCTGGCCGAGCTGGTCACGTGCACCGAGCCCTACTGGTGGACGCCGGATGGGCCGAGCGACGCCGAGGCCACGCAGGATGCCAAGAAGCCGCTGGTCGTCGTGTTCGACTTCGGAGTCAAGTACAACATCCTGCGACGGCTTCGGGCCGAGGGTTTTCGCGTCCGCGTCGTGCCGGCGCGCACGCCGGTCGCCGAGGCGCTCGACCTGGGGCCCGAGGGCGTGGTGCTCTCCAACGGTCCGGGCGACCCCGAGCCGCTCGAGTTCGCGATCATGACCGCGCGCGCGGCGGCGCACAGCCTGCCGACGCTCGGCATCTGTCTCGGCCACCAGCTGCTCGGGCTCGCTTTCGGAGGGCGGACCGCCAAGCTCAAGTTCGGCCACCGCGGCGCCAACCATCCGGTGATCGACCGGCGCACCGGCGTGGTCGAGGTGACCTCGCAGAATCACGGTTTCATGGTGGACGGCGATTCCCTCGCGGCCTCCGATTTCGAGCTGACCCACTGGAGCGGCAACGACCGGACGCTCGAGGGCATGGTGCATCGCACGCTCCCGGTGCTCTCGTGTCAGTACCATCCCGAGGCGAGCCCGGGACCGCACGATTCGCGCCCGTGGTTCGCCGCGTTCCGCGAGCTGGTCCAGCAGAGGCGCGTCGCGAAGCGCGCGGCGAAGACGACCGCCGTTCCGGCGCGGGCGCCGGTGGGACGCTGATGGGGGAGCCGGGATTCCTCCTGCGTGGCCTGGTGCTGGGGTTCTCGATCGCCGCCCCGGTCGGCCCGATCGGTGTGCTCTGCATCCGCCGGACGCTGGCGGAAGGGCGCTGGATGGGCTTCGCCACCGGCATGGGGGCCGCGGCGGCCGATGGGCTCTACGGTCTCGCCGCGGGCCTCGGTCTCACCTCGGTGACCCAGGTCTTGACCGGCCAGCAGCGCTGGATCCGCCTGATCGGCGGGCTCTTCCTCCTCGCCCTTGGCGCGCGCACCTTCTTCTCCCGCCCGGCGGGCGAGGCGGCCGGCGTCCCGGCCGGCGGGATGGCGGCCGCGTTCGGCACCACCTTCCTGCTCACGATCACCAATCCCATGACGATTCTCTCGTTCGTCGCCGCGTTCGCCGGCCTCGGGCTCGGCGCCGCGACCAGCGGACCCGCGACCGCGGTGCTGCTCGTCACCGGCGTCGTCGTCGGCTCGGCCGCCTGGTGGGTGACGCTGAGCGGAGCGGTCGGCGCCCTGCGCCATCGCTTCGATGCGCGCGCGCTCACGTGGGTCAATCGCGTCTCGGGCGCGGTCATCGTCGGCTTCGGCGTCGCGGCGCTCGCGAGCCTCGTCGTGGAGACGGCCTGATGCCGCGCCGAACGGACATCCACAAGGTCATGATCATCGGCGCCGGGCCCATCGTCATCGGCCAGGCGTGCGAGTTCGACTACTCCGGGACCCAGGGCTGCCGGGCGCTGCGATCGCTCGGGCTCGAGGTGGTGCTGCTCAACTCGAACCCGGCCACCATCATGACGGATCCGGAATTCGCCGACCGCACGTACATCGAGCCGCTGCTGCCGGAGATCGCCGAGCGCATCATCGAGCGCGAGAAACCCGACGCCCTGCTGCCCACCCTGGGGGGCCAGACCGGCCTCAACCTGGCCGTGCAGCTGGCCAAGCGCGGCGTGCTCGAGAAGCACGGGGTCCGGCTGATCGGCGCCTCGCTCGAGGCGATCGAGACCGCCGAGGACCGCAACCGGTTCAAGCAGGCGATGGAGCAGGCGGGCATCCAGCTCCCGCGCAGCGGCTACGCCACCCACGTCGCCGAGGCGGTGGCGCTGGGCGAATCCCTCGGCTACCCGCTGGTCATCCGCTCGTCGTTCACCCTCGGCGGCCAGGGCTCGGGGCTGGTCTACAACATGCGGCAGCTCCGGGAGGCGGCACGATTCGGCATCGCCGCCAGCCCCAA
>Ga0075429_100004736_pt1 | contig 11710 bp, 6 predicted proteins | sample RhiMetdeltSRZDD3_FD_75295 | JGI IMG/M metagenome (GOLD analysis project Ga0075429, IMG submission 75295) | Populus rhizosphere microbial communities from Tennessee, USA - Rhizosphere MetaG P. deltoides SRZDD3 | ecosystem: Host-associated > Plants > Roots > Rhizosphere > Soil | place: USA...
TGACCTCTTTGCTCTTACCGGGCTTGATCGTCTCGTCGCTGGTGAATTGGTGACGCGCAAGTTCCTGATTCGTGCTGGGATCGACGAAATAGTAGTCCCAGTCGATCGATTTGATCGTCTTCTCGCTTTCGTTTCGCAGCGTGACTTTATATCTGTAACCGTCGCGAGGCATTTCGGTTTGCTGCGCCTTGATCTTAGCGTCCTGATGATTGATGTTCTGAGATTCCAGCCTACTGGTGGCCCCTTTTTGCTGTGTGTTTCTCGCGACTGCGAGTTGTTGTTCTCGCCGTGACTGCTGAATCAATTCATCTTGCGACGCCAGCGGAGCCATTGAAGGAATCGGACGAATCCTTTCCTTGTCCCAACTGAATTTGATAACCGCTACAGGACCCGCGCCAGAACTACCAGCGCCATCTTGTGCAACGACCGACTGACTCGCTGCGCAGATCGCAAACAATACTGCCAGCACGCAAGTTTTAACTTTCCTCATCTTTGTTCTCCGATTAAGACAGTCGAAACAAAATGAGGGCCCTCATAATGACGGACCCTCAGAGAAAATCATTGAAACTGCACTCACGGTCTATGCGACCTTAGAAGCTATACTTCGCGCCGAGTGTAATGGAGCGGTTGCCCCAGTTGTTCAGGTTCCTTCCGAAGTCAGCACTGTTCAAACTGTTAACGGGTCGTCCGTAATTATCCTGATTGAAAGCGTTCAGGAAATCAACACGGAAGATCAGTCGGTGGGAATTCTCACCCGCGAAGCGAAAGATCTTTTGCACGCTCAAATCGCTGTTGTAAAAACCAGGAGCGCGGAAAGTGTTCTTTCCAAGATTGCCATTTCCCAAACTATTCACAAGCGGCAATCCGTTGCTTCCGCGCGGGACGATGAACTGACCGCCCACAGCCGGACTCGTAAACGTACGGAAGTCGCCGGTTACTGGATCGAGAATCAGAGTTCCGTTCGGGTTGTAGTTCGGGCGATCACCGCCACCGCCATTTCCGTTCGTGTCAACACCCGTAAGCATTGTGAAGGGCTGACCCGACTGGCGCGTGATGATACCCGAAAGCTGCCATCCGCCGAAGATTTGACGTCCGATACCCTGATGGAAGAAGTTGTGTTTGAACGTCGGAATCTCATAGATGAAGTTGGCGACGAGTCGATGTTTGCGGTCGAAGGCTGACAGACCCTTTTCCGCCTGGACGTTGAAGAAGTCCTGCGGAATTTGTGGCGAGCCGCCCGTGATCGCCGCAACACCCAGCGATTCGTCGTTATCCGATAGCAGTCTGCTGAACGTGTAAGCTACGCCAAACTGGAGATTGTTAGTGAATCTCTTACTGAGAGTTACAAATCCCGCATTGTAACTGGCGTGCGAATCGGTCGCGATCAATACGCGCGAACCAAATTGTGGAAAGAGGCGCCGCGCTTGCAAGCTCGCCACGGTCTCGCTTGCGGGAGCGCCGGGGGCTGTGTTGCCATTTGCGTTGCCAAATTTGATTACATTCGCGATGTCCGCCGCGGACAGCAACCCAGGATTGGCCTGCAGTTGGTTGATTTGATTCTTGGACCGGCTGCCCGTGTAACCCACCTCCAACACGTAATCGCGCGCGAACTCTCGCTGCCAACTCAAGCTGAAGAGTTGTGAATATGGGTTGACTGCATTCTCCGGTGTATTGACGTATGTGGCGAGCGGATTAAAGACGGGCTGGCCAGTCACCGGAGCGACATTCGGATAGAGGTCCTGCGTAGTCGGAGAGTTTATCTGGCCCACGACTACGCGCGGGAAGTTCGAGGCGTTGACGGTCAGAATGTTGTAGAACAGAACGTCATACGCGATTCGATATCCGCCACGGATGCTCGAGAGGCCATCTCCGAAAATAGCCCTCATCAAGCCGTTCTCCGGCCGTGGGCTATAAGCGAAGCCGAAGGCAGGAGCGAAATTGTTGTTGTCGCGGCGAGTTGGTCCAGGGACCAGGGCCGCGAGACTCTGCGCGTCAGTAGCACCAAAGAATCCAAAAGGTGCGTTTGCGGTCTCGTAGCGCAGTCCTAAGTTGAGAGTAAGGTTAGGCATCGCGCGCCAGTCGTCCTGCACGAAATAGAACTGCTGAGTTTGACGTGCATCGAATGAGGCGGTGTTAAGCGCCTGCGCGAATGTCGTGGCGCGGTTGTTGATGTAGTCCTGAAGGTTAGCGAAGGTAAATGTGCCCTTCGAGTCGAACGCTGCGATGTTGAAGAGCTTCAGCTTGCGAATGTCAGCTCCAAACTTAATCGAGTGGTTGCCGGTCTGCCATGACATCGTGTCCGAGAATTGGAAGCTGTCCTGGATACGGCCCTGCGGGAAGTTAGCCGCACCACCGATGGTGAACAGGTTCGTGATTGTAGCTGTCGGGCTAGTCGGATCGTTCTCAGGGAACGCCAAGTTGCGACGGATGTATGAGAAGCGAAACTCGTTGATAATCTTCGAATTGAAGATGTGTGTTTCGCTCAGCGCCAGATTCTGATCGAACACATTCTGGTTGCCCGCGAAGATCGAACCAAAATTGAGGTTGCTGGCCACGTTGGCGTCCGTCGTCTTGTTCGAGATATATCGACCGGTCAAGTTATCGTTTGGACCAAACACGTGGTCGATTCGCAGTGTGTGCGTGTAGTAGTCAGCAGGTTGGGAGATGCCGACATTGGTCAGGCCCGTTTGAATTGCGACTCCGTTTACGGTTTGGTTTTGGATGGTGCGGAACTGTGCGCCACTCGCATAGACGCCGTTCAAGAAGCTGAGTCGCTCGAGCACCGCCGCGCGGCCGCCGGCACTCTGGCCTGGTCCAAGGGGAACGGATTGCAGAGCTGCGAAGCCGGCTGGCGTCGGAATTCGGACGTTGCCGCCGAGACTCACGCCTGGACGCTGGCGATCACCCTGGAAGAGATAGAAGAAGAATGTTCGATCGCGACCATCGATGATCGCCGGTCCACCTTCGCCAAAACGAGGAAGGTGAAGTGGTCCACCAATCGTGAAGCCAAATTGGTTGCGAACAAAGCGCGACGGCTTCTCGAGGCCGGCCGCTTTCTCGACATTGTCGAGTGAGTTCAGCGCACTACCTCGATAGTATTCAAAAACGTCTCCATGAAAGAGGTTTGCGCCAGAGCGCGTAATAACATTGATCTGAGCGCCGGAGTTGCGACCAACTTCTACGTTGTACGGGTTGGTCTGAATCTGAAACTCGCCAACACCCTCCGGTACGACATCGACAGTGGAGATGGTGACGCTGAGGTCGTTGTTGTCGGATCCGTCAATCGTGAAATTGTTATTGCGAGCGCGTTGGCCGTTGGCTGAAATGCCGGTGGAACCAGGAGCACTGAAGACGTTCGGCGACAACAACGCGAGGTTGTTAACGTCGCGTGCCGCACCCAACGGTAGTTCGACGACTTGCCGCGCTGTAGCAGTCAGACCAATCGTCGGATTCGTCTTATTAAGACTGATGGCCTCCTGCGCAGCCGTCACGTCTACGGTGCCGGTAACGGAGCCTGCTTGCAGCTCTACGTCGAGTGTCGTCTCTTGCGTTTGCTGAACCGCGACGGCGCGATTTTCAATCTTGGAAAAGCCGTCTTTTTCAACCAGTACTGTGTAGGTTCCCGGTTCTACAGCACCGACGCGATAAAAGCCCTCATCGTTCGTAATGGTCTCACGTGTAACGTTAGTTTGGGGATTGGTCACCTTCACTTGTGCGCCTGGAACCAGGGCTCCATTTTGATCGCGCACAGTACCCGCAATAGCGCCACGGGTCAGTTGCGCCTGGGTCCTTGTAGGCAACGCGACAATCGTCAATAGAGCGATCGCCAGGACAGACACGGTCGTAAAGAACTTTGTTTGCATTCTTTAAAAAACCTCCTCGACGTTAACTTTCCTACTCTGGTTGGACTGGACGGATAGGTTGGCGGAAATGAAGGGTGGCAAGAGTTATGCCAAGTTCAGCGGGCGTTGTGTAAGCGTGTTTTGAAGGGTAAGCTCAAAATGCTACGGCGCGAAATTCAGGAATTCGGATTTTATCCATTTTTTGGAGTTCCCGATGTTCAATTTCGTGTTGTTTACATCGTTTTAGTGGATCAATCCTATCTGCGACGATCTCGAGGTTGCCTCCGCGCAGTATTGCCCGCCTGAGTCATAGCCGTCCATGAGCAACCAGTACGTATCGAGATTCAACTTCAAGTAAGCTCACTGGCGAAGGAGTGGTGGCCCCGATCTGGTTGGCCGCGCAAGCCCAGCCGCTCTCGCTCACTCCGCGGAAAGGCGATCGATCGGTTCACGTCTTGTCGCGCAGAACTTCAAAGCCTCGTTTCATGATCTGATTTTGCTCGCTATCGCCGATACCTTCACTACCTCCTCCTGCCACCGCCACCGCCGCCACGACCACCACCACCGCCGCTACGACCACCGCCACCGCCGCCACTGAAACCTCCACGGCTGGCTCCGCCATGGCTCCCACGCGAACCGCTAACGCTTGAAGCACCTCTACTGCTGCTTGCGCGCGCGCCGCTGCCGCTGTATCCGGAATCTCCAAAGGCGCCCCGATTCCCAGAACTGCTTCCCACGCTGCGATTGCCAACCCGATCTCCCCCACTTCTACTACCGCGATTTCCCGGGCTGCTGGATCGATCATTCGCACGAGCTCCATCGCGACTTGAAGCACGCTCTCCAGCCGCGCTTCCGCCGCGATTGCCGGCCGCACTTCGGCTCCTTTCACCGCCGCGATTACCGACGTCGTCGCGACCGCCGGCTCTGCTACGGTCGCTTGCTGTTCTCCGGTCGACGCTGCCGAGATTTCCGCCCTGACGCTCGAGTTGTTTACCAGCGGCCCTCTGACGATTGGCTAGTGAATCACCACGTGCTGTCCCTCCGAATCTGTCAGCAGTACCTCTGTTCGGATAAGGAGCTCCGCCGCGATGTCGCGGGTTGTGTTGCCACTTGTTCCCACCACTGATATTTGCGCGGTTGCCGCCGCTGATGTTGGCGTTGCGATTAAAGTTGTTGTTGACGTTGATGTCGATGTCGTTATCGCCCCAGCCGCAACCCCAACCCCAACCACCACCCCACGCAGCTCCGATAGCCACACCAACTCCGAATGAAATGGCGGTTGCTGCAACCACGGCTCCAGTTGGATAAGGTGGATAGTAAATCGCAGGGTACGGATAGACCGGGGGACCATAGACGTAGACTGGATCGTAGCTCGGTACGTACACCACCTCCGGATTTGCCTGTTCTATTACGATCACTGTTTTGTTCTCGACGACCTTGGTCTCAACTCTCACCTGCTCGTTAGACTTCAACGCACCTGTACCTTCGGCCTTTTTCCGCATACGTTGTATAGCGTCCATAACGTCACCCTGCTGCGCCAGGAAAGCGTTGCCCAGGTCAGTGGTCCATTGAATGTCGTCAGCTAATCGTTTCACCACCTCCGGCAACGCCGCCATGGCCTGAATGCTCGGATCCCATGGTTGTTTCGAGACTTCATTCACCAGAGCCTTGTCTTTGAGATTCTCGTTCTTCGCGAGCCACTGCTGAAGCTGGATGATTTCGAGAGGATAAGTCGAGGCTACCAGCACCTGGCTTATGAGTGGATCGGGATACAAGGCAATCGGCGCAACCAGCGAATCAAGCTGAGATGCGGGAATTACGGCAGGTTGCTGATCCGCGGAAGCGTTTGCAGATTGCTCGTTAGCGGGAGTCTGAGCCAACTGTGGGGAATTAGCCGACTGTGGGGACTGCGGCGTTTTGGAACCGCACGAACTGTTCCCTTGGACCAGCAGAGCCAGACATAGAACCGCCGTCAACGTTCTCAATTGGCCCTGCTGAAATGCTGAGCGAACTGATCCTGCTTCCATGGGCGTCTCGAACTCCTTTCTCCGATCAGTTTCTAAAATCGGTGAGATCGTCTTGCTCTCCGAACACAAACAGGTCCGAGTCGGATGTTTACATTTAGACAAAGGAGCGAGACCAAAATTCAGAGCCAACAGAGATCAAGTTTCTCGTCAACTTGAAATCTAGCACCACCCCCGTTTGCTCTTAACTGTCAATTCTGACAGGGTGCGATTTGCAATCACATCGACCACCTCGATTTCGAGGAATGTTGAAGGGTTCCGTTAGGGGGGTGCGAACGCTCTCCAGGTAAACGGTTTTGTCATCTGTGCACCAGGCGTGAACAGAGTGTCGATCAAATCGTCGCCCACAATCACAAAACGCCGCGTCTTTCCCGCAACCAACTCCAGTTGACCCGGTTTCGATACCCGCGCAAAATAGGATCCTTCCAAACTCCCATGGCCCGAAACAGACTCAAATGCAAGCGAGTTTCCGCGCCGACAGCGGCGGTCGTGCCGGGTTCCGTCGATCAGGGTTAAAGCGATGCTTTCTGCTGGCACAAAACTCGGTCGTTACGAAATTCGCTCTACGCTCGGCGCGGGTGGAATGGGCGAAGTGTACCGTGCACGCGATACCCAACTCGGACGAGATGTTGCGATTAAAGTTCTTCCTTCAGCTTTCGCGGTTGATCAAGATCGGTTGAGACGCTTCGAGCACGAAGCTTGCGCGGCGAGCGCACTTAACCATCCGAATATTTTGGTTGTGCACGACATTGCATCCGACGGTGCCCCTTACGTTGTCTGTGAATTGCTGGAAGGCGAAACGTTGCGCACACGCATCGGCGGAACTGCGTTGGGACAGCGACGTGCGCTTGAATACGCCTCGCAGATTGCACACGGTCTTGCTGCGGCGCATGAGAAAGGAATTATCCATCGCGATCTTAAACCGGACAACATCTTCATTACCAACGACGGACGCGTGAAGATCCTTGACTTCGGTTTGGCAAAGTTGACCGAAGTCGACGATCAACCAGTCCACACGGACATTCCGACTCGTCGCGTCGATACAGAACCAGGTGTGGCGATGGGCACACTCGGCTACATCTCGCCCGAGCAATTAAAGGGACGCGCGGCCGATCAGCGTTCAGACATTTTTTCCTTTGGTGCCGTTCTCTACGAAATGCTTACCGGACGGCGTGCGTTTCAACGTGAATCAAGAGCTGAAACCATGAGCGCGATCTTGAAAGAAGATCCACCAGAGCTTTCAGATACAAACAAAGGAGTTTCATCTGCTCTTGAACGGCTGGTCAACCATTGCCTCGAGAAAAATCCGGAGTCGCGTTTTCAGTCTGCGCGGGATCTGGTGTATGCGCTGGAAGCAGTCTCTGGTTCGACCGGAAAATTGCAGTCCGACGCTGCACTTGCGGTGCGACCGGCACGCGCAAAATGGCGCGAGCGGATACCGTGGATTGTTGCCGGTGTATTTGCGTTGCTGGCGGCTTTTGCGTTTCTGGCTCCGTACCTTAGACCGGCTCAGAAGGAAGAAACACACGCAGTGCGGTTGACCATTCCGCCACCTCCGAGAGGTGTGGTCTCAACGTTGAGTGTGTCACCTGATGGACGGCGAGTTGTTTACGGCGCGCCAAACGCGGAGGGTAAACAAGTCTTGTGGCTGCGCTCGTTGGATTCCATCACGGCTCAACCGTTGCCAGGAACAGACAATCCTTTTTTCACGACATTCTGGTCACCTGACAGTCGCTCTCTGGCGTTCGTCAGCAGCTCAGATAACAAGCTTAAGAGACTCGACATAAACGCTGGAGCTCCAACAAGCCTCGCAAATGCTCCTAACGGCCGCGGCGGAACCTGGAATCGTGACGGCGTTATCGTCTTCGCGCCGGCCGCGGAGGGCCCGCTTTCACGAGTGTCGTCGACCGGCGGTCCGGTAACGGAAGTAACGGCGCTCGATCAATCGCGCAAAGAGATCTCGCATCGTTATCCCTGGTTTCTACCTGACGGCAGACACTTTCTATTCTTCGCTCGCGGCGCCACTTACGAGGGCAACTCTATCTGCGTCGGATCGCTCGAATCAAAAGAGTTCAAGCGGCTCATCAACGCCGATTCGGGTGCCGTGTATTCTCCGCCGGGTTATGTGCTTTATGTACGCGAAGGAACGCTGATGGCCCACCCGTTCGATCTTGAACGGCTCGAGCTAAAAGGCGAGCCTATCCCGATCGCAGATGCAGTTATTGGTTTCGATCTCACTAGTAATCTGGCGCGCTTCTCGGTCTCGGAAAACGGAGTACTCGTGTATTACGGCGGCAGCGAATTCAATAAGGCAGACCTGATGTGGGTTGACCGAAAAGGGAAGCAAATCGGGCCCGTCGCCAAGGCGGCCGATTACGGATACATCCGTCTCTCGCGCGACAACAAACGGCTGGTTACAGCGCTGCGTGATCCCTCTACCAGATGGGATCTTTGGATCATCGACTTAGCGGACAACGGGCAAACGCGTTTCACATTCGATAGCGCAAACGAAGTCTTTCCGATTTGGTCGCCCGACGGAAATCGTCTAGCGTTCTCCTCGAACCGCGCCGGACAGGTGAATATGTACCAGAAGCTTTCAAATGGCAGTGGGAACGAGGAACAGATCTTCGCCTCGGATCAACCAACATTCTGCAACGACTGGTCGTCTGATGGACAGTTTATTGTGTTCCACAAGTTATCCGGCACTACACGCGCTGACATCTGGGTCCTGCCGCTGTCCGGAGATCGTAAGCCGTTCCCATACCTTGAGACACAATTTGGCGAACGTGAGGCCCGGTTCTCACCAAACGGGCGCTGGATCGCTTACACCTCGGATGAAACAGGACCACGCGATGTTTACGTTCAGAGCTTTCCCATTGGCCGAGGCAAGTGGCAGATCTCGAGAGGAGGCGGAGGCCCGCCCAAGTGGCGCGGCGACGGCAAAGAAATCTTCTACGTGAGTGGGGACCAACTCATGAGTGTCGAAGTCAAAATGGACGGAGATACATTAGAGATGGCTACGCCGCAACCGTTGTTTGAAATTCGCGGCGCACCCTTACCCGGCGGCCTTGGCGGAGCGGCATTTGACGCTACTGCCGATGGTCAAAAATTCCTGATCGGAATCTCCGTACAGGAAGCGACGTTTACACCAATAACCGTCGTGCTGAACTGGACGGCAGATTTAAGGCGTTGAATAAAGATTAGCGTTTCAAGTGTTCACGCAGATTTAGATTTTTGATCAGGCGATGGAGGTAATTACGATGTACGCCGAGCAGCTTTGCTGTATCCGTGTAGTTGCCCTTCGTGAAGCAGGACAGAGTGTGAATCGCCGATCCGTTCATGTTGTGCTAGAAACCTTTGATATCGAGAGTCTACGCGGCATGTTACGAGCAAATGCTTGTTCAATCTTTCCGGAAATACCTATCTGAAAGGATAAATTGCTATCTGATCGGATAGCGATGCGAAAGGTCCCAGCGCCTCATGCGTTCGAGAGTTTCCTTTCCCATTCGTGCAGCCCCTTGATTTTCGTCTCTTTTCATCGATTTCAGAAAACCTGCCCTGTGGCACATCAATGGCAATGGTCCATGTCAGCCCAACTGAAGCCAGTTGAGCTGCCCAGAAGAAGTCGGCAAACGAGGCTTCTACCCCTTGGAGCGGTCGACACTTCGACCCAAGGCCTGAAAGGCCGAGAGGAGCAACAAATGTCAAGCCGCATATTAAAGAATTTCACGATGCTGGCGCTGGTGGTTGGATTGGCGTTGGCAACAACATTGGTGTCGGCCAATGCTCAATCGACATCCACCGTAAGAGCTGATATCCCTTTCGATTTTATCGTCGGCGACCAGACGCTTCCGGCGGGTAAATACATAGTGAATTCGGCAACAAGTGACGGCCACGCCTTGAATATTAGAACGCGTGAAGGAAAGTCCCTGGCATTGGTACTCACCCATGAGGCTGCCCAGCATAGCCAAAAGCGAATCGCTCGAATGGTGTTTCACCGGCACGGCCAGCAGTACTTTCTGGCTGAGGTTTGGTCAGGTGAATCCTACGGGCGTCAGTTGTTCCAATCGAAAAGAGAACTACAGCAGGAACTGGCGTCGAATGGATCAAAGAGCGATTCAGTCAGGTCAAGTTATGAAGTTGTTGAGGTCGCAGCTCTGGTTCGTTAGCTGCGCGCCGCTGATGGGAGGCCCTCCCAGCTCCCCACCTGAGTATGCACGCCAAAATGGCAACCGCGATACGTCGGTTGCCGTTTTGGCTTTCCATTGCTCACGCTGGGTTTTGCTTTGTTAACCGGCAGGACATCTGTCATTTGTTCGGTTAGTGACTAATAGAAGGGTGCTTCTTCGGTGGTTTCGTACTTGCCTTGGGTTCTTTCCGACGCAGTCATCTCAATTGGCGTTTAATCTCGACAGCTCTTGCTGTGCTCTCACGGTTCAACGAGAAAGTGGAACGGCGCCGGAGTCGATTCTGAATTTCAAATTACGAAATACGAATTAAAGAAAATAATCCCGACATTCATAATTCGTAATTCTCAATTGATCTACTGTGGAATGCGCGTCCCTTGTGTCGCCCAGACTTGCCAGCGTCCGTCACGCTTAATAAACGTATCCGTAAAGCTGACGCGTCGATCGAACAGCTGGTTTTTGTCGTCGCGTCCCTTGGAGTGAACAACGCCTGTCACAACGGCCGTGTTACCGTCAATACGAATGTTCATATTTGACAGAGCATTCCATTCGGTAACGCTCTTATCCGTTTTCATTTCAGCGAGGTCTTCGGCTTTGGTGGCAATCTTGGCTGTGCGGCTGCTGATACTGCTGTAATCGGCGGCGAAGTTTCGTTCAAACCAGCTCATATCTTTGTTTCTATCGGCAGTGTTCCAGTCGAGTTCCATATAGCCGAGTATTGCGGATTCGTCCAAACTATTTCCGGCATTGCCGACGACCTGCCATTTTCCGCCGCGTTTTTCGAGAAAATGAACGCTGCGCGTCCAAAAGGTTTCCGCATTGCCGCCAGTGCCATTTTTCGTTGTCACGACGTTGCGATGCGTGATGACCGCGGAGACAGGCGTGCAGGTTATCAAATAGTTATCGTGCGTTAACTTGTCGACCGTTTGCGGATTCAGTTTGCCGCGTTCAAATGCTGCCATCGTCGTTTCGATCGTCTGCGTTTTATCCTGCAATGCGGGCATGCCCATGTAATCGTCGGCGTAAATTGTCAGCAAAGCGTTGCGGTCGCCTTTCACTCCCGCATCGCCCCACGCGCGGTCAAATGCTTCGAGTGCCTTTTTGTCCGACTCGCCACATTCGCCGAAAGCATGTCCGGCGAAGGCAAACGTCAGAATGAACATTAAGAAAATGTTTTTGATAATTTTTGTCCTTGAAGTTGGAGCTGTTGGTTCAGGTGATCCGGGAAGATTCCAGAATACGCTGAGAAGAGAGCAGGCTAGGACTCGGTTCGGCGCGCACTCTATCACGTCGGGCTTGAATTCCCTAACTCGCCTCCGACGGGATTCGGTGTTGGGAAACAAACTCAGGTAGCTTGTGCCGTCAGGGAGTTTCGGCCGGACGCGGAACAAGCGTGCGGATTCCGTTGGGACGCACCAACACCTAGCGCGCTGGACGATATGCGGTTAAGATGCCCGTGGTTTAAACAGCGCCCAGAAGAATTAGACAAACATAATTCCCTTTCATCTTGAAGACGGTTACTCCCGACCTTGTCTTAAAGTCCCGCCGAAGACTAATCCGCGCCAGTCTGGCAGGTGTATCCGTCAACAAAGATTTCTCGTTTTTTAATGCGTGTAACTGTGTAACAAAAAAGCCCTTTCAAGAGAAAAAACAAACT
>Ga0075429_100004737_pt1 | contig 11710 bp, 11 predicted proteins | sample RhiMetdeltSRZDD3_FD_75295 | JGI IMG/M metagenome (GOLD analysis project Ga0075429, IMG submission 75295) | Populus rhizosphere microbial communities from Tennessee, USA - Rhizosphere MetaG P. deltoides SRZDD3 | ecosystem: Host-associated > Plants > Roots > Rhizosphere > Soil | place: USA...
GCCCCCGCTCGACCATCTCCGGCCAGTCCTCGACGGCGGCCCGCACGTCCGCGAGCACGCGCTCGAGCCCCGCGCGGAGCCGGTCGATGTGCTCCGGCTCGGTTTCGCGCACGACCTCCGCGTGGAGGAAGGACTCGAGCTGCGCGTCCTCGGCCGGGGTGTCGAAGGGCAGGACGTCGAGGAGAGCGCCGCTCTCGTCGCGCCGCACGCGGACGACCGGATGGATGATCAGGTGGACGCCGCTGCCGAGCCGGTTGAGCTCCATGCTCACCGAATCGACGAGGAACGGCATGTCGTCGTTGACGATCTCGACGACGGTGTGGTCCGAGCTCCAGCCGTGCTCCTCGAGCCGCGGTGAGTAGACGCGGACCTTGGCCTCGCGGGGGCCGCGCTTCGCTGCGAAGTTGAGCTGGGAGAGCGCGGCGCCGTAGAGGTCGGAGGCGTCGCGATCGAGGAGGTCCTCCGGGGCCGCCGCGCCGTAGAAGATCCGGATCAGCGCCCCGAGCCGCGCGGCCTGCTCCGGCGGAAGCTTGGCGTGCGCGTGCGCGACGGCCTTGTCGATCAGCGCGGCCTTCGCCTCGTGGGGCTTCACGGACGCTGGAGTGATGTCAGGTCTCCGCGCACCTCCAACGGTGAGTTGTAGTCGGTCCGGCGGACCCTGTCGAGAACAATCGGCGGCCGCCCGAAGGCGGCCGCCGATCCGTCCGGGGCTGAGGGGAGAGAGACACTCAGCCGGTGACGACCACGGTTCCCTTCATGCCGGGGTGCAGCGCGCAGATGTAGCGGTACTCCCCGGGCTGGTCGAAGGCGTGCGTGAACTTGCCGTTGGCGCCCATCTGCCCGGAGTCGAACCCGCCGCCCTCCTGGGTGACGGTGTGCGGGGCCGGGTCGTGGTTCGTCCACGTGACCTTCTGGCCGACCTTCGCCTGGATCGTGGCCGGCTCGAAGACGAACCCCTGGATGTCGGCCGCGACGGCGTTGCCGGCCTGCGGCGCCGCGGGAGCCGCCTTCTTCTTCGCCAGCGGTGCGCCCTTCTTCACCTCGAAGAGCATCTCCATGCCCATGTCGTCGTGTCCGTCGACGTTGCACTCGAGCTTGTAGACGCCTTCGCTCAGGTTGAGCTGGACGCTGACGCTCTCGCCCGGCTGCAGGACGCGGGTCTCGACCTTGTCGCCGTCGTCGCCCGAGCCACTGCCGCTCGAGTCGTCGCCGTCCTCCCGCTCGATCTCGAACCCGTGCGGCATCTTGCCGCGGTTCGTGATCACGAAGGTTGCGCGACCCGGGCGAATGGACTCGGCCTCGGGCGTCAGGGCCCACTCACCGAGGGCGATCTCGAAGCCGCCCTGGCGCGGGTCGACGCTTCCGGCCGCTGTCTGCGCCGTGCCTGTCGTGGTGTCGCCCCCGGTCGTGGCGGGCGCCGTCGTGGTGTCGTCAGCGGGGGCTGCCGGCTCCGTGGCGGCCGAGTTCTCCCCGCCGCCGCATGCGGCGGCGAGGAGAAGGGCCGAACCAAGCGCGGCTGCCGTCGGTAGCAGCGTGAGGCGCTTCATCAGTCGTCGTCACCGCCGCCGTGACCGCTGGAGTCGTCTCCGCCGCGGTCGTCGTCGCCACCCGAGCCGGAGCCGGAGTTGTCGTCGTCCCCGTCGTCGTGCGAGTTGCCGGGGCCGGAGTTGTCCTCGCGGCCGCCGTTGTCGTCGGCGTTGCCGGGGCCCGAGTTGTCGTTCCGGGCGCCGCCGGCGCCGGTGCAGCGCGGGTCGTTGGCGTGCTCGGCCTCGTCGCACGGGCCGCTGATGTCGACGCCGCCGGTCGGGGCGACGCCGCCGGCTGCCGGGGCGACACCCGCGCAGCGCGGGTCGTTGGCGTGCTCGGCCTCGTCGCACGGGCCGCTGATGTCGACGCCGCCGGTCGTGGTCGTGCCGGAGGTCGTCGTGTCGAGCGTGGTCGTTCCGTCGGTCGTGGACGGCGCCTGGGCGGCCGAGCCGCCGGAGCCGCCGCTCGCCGCGATCGCGACGCCGACGCTGAAGGCGACGACGAGCGCGGGGACGAGCAAGAGCTTCGTGATGGTCTTCATGTGACCCTCCTTTGTGTGCTCGGTCATGCACCACCGAGGCTAGAAAGGGCCGGGGAAAGCGCGCCCCCAGGCGGGTTGAAGACTTCGTCGCGCGTAGGTAAAGGAACGGTAGGTCGGCTCGAAAGCGGCGAAAAAGGGCTAGTCGTCGTCCCCGGAGCCCTTGCCGCTCGAGTCGTCCGAGCCGCTGCCCGAGCCGGAGGAGCCGCTGCCGCTCGAGTCGTCGCTGCCGCCCGAGCCCGGGCCGCTCGAGTCGTCGTCCGCCTGGGCCGGATCGCAGTCCGGGTCGAGACGGTGATCCGGGTCGTCGCACTTGCCGGGGAGGTCGTCGTCCCGGTCGTCGTCGCCCGTCGTCGTCTGGGACTGCGTCGTCGTCCCCGATTGGGTCGTCGTCGGGGTCGTGACAGTCTCGGAGCGCGCGATCTTGTTCTCCTGCACGGAGACGACGGTCGGCACCGCCGCGAGCGACGACGCGGAGGCGACGTAGACCGCCAGCGCCAGGCCCACCGGGAAGGCGAGACCGGCGACGGCGAGGAAGAGGATGCGCGCCCTGTTCATGGCTTCGACGCTAGCAAGGCGACTCTTCAGGAATGGTTAGGACGGGGTGAGGAGTCGGCAGGGAAGCTCGCCCGCACGCGCGTTCCCGGGCCGTCGAGGAGCTCGACTCGGCCACCCCAGCGCTCCGCCAGCTCGGCCACGATGGCCAGCCCGAGGCCGGTTCCCGGGCCGCTGCTGCGCCCGCCCGCGCCGCGGTAGAAGCGCTCGAAGACGCGTTCGCGCTCCTCCGGCGGGATGCCCGGCCCGGTATCGGAGACCACGAACGCGCCCGGTTCGGTGGCGACCGTGATCTGCGCGCCTGCCGGCGAGTAGCGGATCGCGTTCTCGATCAGGTTGTCGAGGATGTGGGCGATGTCGGCGGGGGCGGCCGAGATCCTCCCGCCCTGGCCGTCGGAGAGCGCCAGGTCGTGGCCCGCGGTGGCGGCCGGCTCGGACCAGCGCCGCTCGGCGGCCCGGATCGCCTCACCCAGGTCGACCGGCTCGGCGACGGCCTCCTCGGAGGAGGCGCGGGCGAGCGCAAGCAGGTCGTCGACGAGCGCGCTCAGCCGGTCGAGCTCGGCCTCCGCCTTCGCAGCCTCCTCTGCAGACGGCCCACCCTCGGCGCGGATCGCCTCGAGGCGGAGCTTGATCCCCGTCAGCGGCGTGCGGAGCTGGTGGGAGGCGTTGGCGACGAAGTCCCGCTGGGCGTTGAGGTTGGAGGAGAGGGCACCGGCCATGCGGTTGAACGACTGCCCGAGCTCCTCGAGCTCCTGCGGGCCCTCGGGCTCGACCCGGGCGTCGAGGTCGCCGCGTCCGAGTCGGCCGGCAGCCGTCCGCATCTTCTCCACGGGCCGGGCGATCGAGCCTGCGAGAAGCCAGGCGAGGACGAGTCCCGCGCCCACGACGGCGATGCCGATCAGGAGCAGCGCGAGCCAGCTCGAGCGCACGCTCGCGTCCACCTCAGTCATCGGCGTGGAGACGCGCAGGGCGCCGACCACGGCTCCGTTGTCGGTGACGGGCACGGTGACGAGCAGCAGGTCCTCGTCGAGCGTGTCGCTGTGGCGCTGGCGGACGTCGATCTGGCCGGCGTTCGCCGCCGCGAACTCGGGACGCTCGTCGGTGGCGAACTGCTCGCCGACGGGGGCTGTGCCGTCCGTGTCCGCGAGCACGGCGCCCGCATCGTTCACGACCACGGTGCGCGCGCCGTCGCCGACTGTTGCGGCCGCGAGCACGTCTTCGAGACGCCCGGGCTGCTGGTTGACCACGAGGTTGGCCACCCGCCCCGAGAGAATGGTGGCGTTCGCGACCACGTCGGACTCGAGCTCGGAGGTCGCGCGCCGGTCGATGTTCAGCGCCAGCGGAACGGTGAGCGCGATCACCACCGTCGCGAGCAGGTACGCGGCGGCGAGGACGAGCCGTGCCCGGAAGGTCACGGCTGCTCGTCGGCGGGGTCGAACCGGAAGCCGACGCCCCGCACGGTGTGGATGTAGCGCGGGTCGGCGGGGTCGTCCCCGAGCTTCTTGCGCAAGGCGCTGACGTGCACGTCGAGGGTCTTCGTCGAGCCGAACCAGGCCGGGTCCCAGACCTCGTGCACGAGCTCCTCGCGCCTGACGAGCTTCCCCGAGCGCTCCAGCAGGACCCGCAGGAGCTCGAACTCCTTCACCGTCAGCTCCAGCGGCTCGCCGTCCCTGGTCGCCTCGTGCGTGCCGAGGTCCATGCGCACGTCGCCGCCCTGGAGCACCGAGCCGGGGTCGGCCGCCGGCTCGTCTCCGGCCCGGCGGAGGACGGCGCGGATGCGGGCCGCCAGCTCGGCGGCGCTGAACGGCTTCGTCACGTAGTCGTCGGCGCCGAGCTCGAGCCCGAGGACGCGGTCCATCTCTTCCCCGCGCGCGGTGAGCATCACGACCGGGGTGCGGGAGGTCTCCCTGATCGTGCGGAGCACGTCGCGCCCGTCCCCGTCCGGCAGCATCACGTCGAGGAGGACGAGGTCGGGCGAGCGCTTGCCGAAGAGCTCGAGGCCTTCCGCGACCGAGCCGGCGACGACAGGGTCGAAGCCCTCGCGCGAGAGCGCGGCCGCGAGCGGCTCCGAGATGGCGGTCTCGTCCTCGATGACCAGGATCGTCCGCTTGGTCATACGGGAGATCTTTCCTTCACGCGGTTTAAGTAGCAGGAAGCGGGCGGGCCGGATGGCGCCGCCCGCTTCGCAGCAGGCCCTCAGGGCGTGGTGGCCACGTTGGCCGCGCCGCGCGTCAAGGTCGTGGTGAAGACCCAGTCGGCGGCGGCGTCGTTCGTGTCCCGGCCGTCCGGGATCCGGCTCAGAGAGCCGGCGGCCGTGTTCGAGTCCACCACGGTCGCGGGGAGGACCGTGCCCTCGACAAGCGAGTAGGTCCGCCCACCGATGACGGCGGCCGCGATCGCTCCCTCGTAGGAAAGGGCGTCGAGGAGCGCCCCGTCCTCGGTGTCGATCAGGGCGATGCCGTCGGGCGCGCCGTTCTGCGCGTCGCCGGCGACGACGAGGTACGCGCCGGACGCGAGCGTGCCGGTGAGGGGCTCGCGGCGGTACTCCTCCGAGTCGGCCCCGTCGACGAAGACGAGCGCGAGCCCGGCAAGGTCGACCGCTGCTGCTCCGGTGTTCTTCAGCTCGACGTAGCCGTCGCCGTCTGCGCCCACCTGGTCGTAGTCGACCTCGTTGATGACGACGGAGCTCGCCGGAGGCGGCGGGGGAGGCGGCGACCCGCCCGCCACGCAGCGGAAGAGCACCGTGTCGTCGCCGGCGAAGTCCAGCTCGACCTCGCCCGCGCCGCCTCCGTCCCGTGTGCAGGGAAGGCCGGCGATGTCCTCGAGCGTTGCGAGCCCCGGGCCGGGATCGCCTTTCGGCCCGGGCGGGCCGGCGGGGCCCGGCGCGCCCGCCGGTCCCTCCGTGTTCCAGGTGACGACCTGCTCGCGAGCGCGGCAGGCGCTCTCGGCGGCGACGATCCGCACCCAGCCGCCGTTCGGGTGGCGGCAGGCGGTGATGATCTCCGCCTCGGCAGCCGCGGTGGTCGCCTTGCCGACGGCGAGCGCACCGCCGGCGGCCGCCGCAACGGCGCCCACGGCCGCGAGGGCCGCGAGCGCGCGCATCCGACTGATCTTCATGGGTCTCCTTCCGGTCGACGTGACGCGACCGGAGATATCGCGCGCGGAGTGCGACCGAACAGTCGCCGGAAGGGTCCTGTCCCGGCGGAGGCCGCACGGGCGCACGCCTGTGTGGACGACCTGATTCACATTCGGCGCGGAGTCATGAGCCGCGCGTGCGGGCGGCGGGAGTGACGGCCCGCGCGGCTACTCTCGGCGGGTGCCCACGCGCGAGGACATCCGCAACGTCGCCATCGTCGCCCACGTCGACCACGGGAAGACGACGCTCGTCGACGCGATGCTCTGGCAGTCCGGTTCATTCCGCGAGAACCAGGACGTCGCCGAGCGCGTCCTCGACTCGATGGACCTCGAGCGCGAGAAGGGCATCACGATCCTGGCCAAGAACACCGCAGTCCGGCACGGCGGCGTGAAGATCAACATCGTCGACACGCCGGGCCACGCGGACTTCGGCGGCGAGGTCGAGCGCGCCCTGACGATGGTGGACGGGGTCTTGCTCCTGGTCGACGCCAGCGAGGGGCCTCTGCCGCAAACCCGCTTCGTCCTGCGCAAGGCGCTCGAGGCGCGACTGCCCGCGATCCTCGTCGTCAACAAGGTCGACCGGCCGGACGCGCGCGTCGCCGAGGTGGTCGACGAGGTCTACGCGCTCTTCCTCGACCTCGATGCGGACGAGAGCCAGATCGAGTTCCCGATCGTCTACACGAACGCGAGAGCCGGCCACGCCGGCTTCGAGGCGGACTCGCTTTCGCCCGATCTCGAGCCGCTCTTCGACGCCCTTCTCGCGAGCATTCCGGCACCGTCGTTCACGGAAGGCCATCCGCTGCAGGCGCACGTGACCAACCTGGACGCCTCGCCGTACGTGGGCCGGCTCGCGCTCTGCCGCGTCCGCGAGGGGACGATCCGCCAGGGGCAGCAGGTCGCCTGGTGCCGCGCCGACGGGAACATCGAGCGCGCCAGGGTCACCGAGCTCTACGTCACGGAGGCGCTCGACCGTGTCGAGACTTCGGAAGCCGGCGCCGGCGAGCTGATCGCGGTCGCCGGGATCGCCGAGGTCACCATCGGCGAGACGCTGGCCGACCCCGACGACCCGCGCCCGCTGCCGGTGATCGGCGTCGACGAGCCGAGCCTGGCGATGACGATCGGGATCAACACCTCGCCGCTTTCGGGCCAGGACGGCGACCGTCTGACGGCGAGCATGGTCAAGGCGCGGCTCGACCAGGAGCTCGTCGGCAACGTCTCGCTGCGGGTGCTCCCCACCGAGCGACCGGACGCGTGGGAGGTGCAGGGTCGCGGCGAGCTCCAGCTCGCCGTGCTCGTCGAGCTGATGCGGCGCGAAGGCTTCGAGCTCACGGTGGGGAAGCCGCAGGTCGTGACGCGCGACGTCGACGGGAAGCTCCACGAGCCCGTCGAGCGTCTGGCCATCGACGCGCCCGAGGACTACATCGGCGTCATCACCCAGCTTCTCGCTCTTCGCAAGGGAAGGCTCGAGCACATGGTCAACCACGGCACCGGCTGGGTGCGGATGGAGTACCTCGTGCCCGCGCGCGGCCTGATCGGGTTCCGCACGGAGTTCCTCACCGAGACGCGCGGGACGGGCATCCTCCACCACGTCTTCGACGGGTACGAGCCCTGGCACGGGGAGCTTCGCACGCGACCCACGGGCAGCCTGGTCGCCGATCGCCGCGGCGCGGTCACGAGCTTCGCGCTCCTCAACCTCCAGGAGCGCGGGCAGCTGTTCGTGGCTCCCGGCGCCGAGGTGTACGAGGGGATGATCGTGGGCGAGAACGCGCGCGCCGAGGATCTCGACGTCAACCCGACGAAGGAGAAGAAGCTGACGAACATCCGCTCGTCGACCGCCGACGAGCTCGTTCGCCTCATCCCGCCCCGGCCGCTCTCGCTCGAGCAGGCGCTCGAGCTGATCCGCGACGACGAGTGCGTCGAGGCGACGCCGAACCACGTTCGCCTCCGTAAGGTCGAGCTCTCGGCGCAGCGGCGCCAGACTGCAGCCTCGCGGAAGGCTCGCGGGCTTACCGTGGCCTGACCGGGCCGCCCGGAAGCGCGAGCACGACGACCGCGCCGCCCCGAGGGCTGTTGGCGGCTCGCGCGCTCCCGCCGTGCGCCCGCGCGATCGCCGCGACGATGGCGAGCCCGAGCCCGGCGGCCCCATCACCGCGCACCTCGTCCCGGCGCGTGAAGCGGTCGAAGGCCACCGGCAGTAGCTCGGGCGCGAAGCCGTGCCCCTCGTCCGCGACGCGGAGATCGACGCCGCCGTCGTTGGGCGCCGCCTCCAGCCGGACCTTCCCGGCGCCGTAGCGAAGGGCGTTGTCGACGAGGTTGCCGAGGGCCTGCTCGAGCCGCAGGCGGTCGCCCTCGAGCGAGACCGGCTCCGCGTCCACCTCGAGCGTCCGCCCCTCGCCGGTCGCTCTCGTGTCGAAGCGGCGCGCCACCGCCTCCAGGAGGTCGCCGGCGGACACCTCCTCGGTACGCAGCGGCAGACGGCCCTCGTCGAGCCGGGCGAGGACGAGGAGATCCTCGGCGAGCCGCGCCAGCCGGTCGACCTCGTCCTTCGCCGAGCGGAGCGCCTCCTCGAGCTCCCCGGGCGTGCGCCTATGGCGGAGCGCGAGCTCCAGCTCGGTCTGGAGGAGCGCGAGCGGCGTCCGCAGCTCGTGGCTCGCATCGGCGACGAAGCGCCGCTCGCGCGCGAGGCTCTCCTGCAGGCGCCCGAGCATCGCGTTCAGCGTCTCCCCGAGCCGGCGCAGCTCGTCTCGCGCGCGAGGGAGCGGCAGGCGGTGGCCCGCGGCGTCACCGGAGATCTCGGCCGCCTCGCGCCGCATAGCCTCGACCGGCCGGAGCGCCGCCGAGGCGAGCACGTAGCCCGCGGCCGAAGCGAGCAGGAGCGCGAGCGGGCCGACGACGAGGAGCTGGGCGAGCAGCTCGTCGAGCGCCTCCTCGCGGTCCTCGAGCGACGCGCCGACGACGAGGGTCGGCGTCACAAGCAGGCGCATCGGCTCGCCGTTCACCTCGCGCGTGAAGAAGAAGGAGTCTTCCTGCGCACGTGCCTCTTCCTCGGGAGTGACGAGCGGCTCGTCGAGCCCGGGCGAGGATTCCGTGGGGGCTCCGTCCGGCCCGAGCCTCTGCGCCACGACCTCGTCGTCGCCCGCGGCGAGCGATCCGCCGCCCGCGAGGGCTTCCGCGCGCAGCTCCAGGCTCTCGTCGAGCTGCTCGGCCAGCGAGTCGCCCAGGCGCACGTAGAGCAGCGCGCCGACGGCGGCCAGCACGATCGCCATGGCCAGCGCGAAGGCGAGCGTGAGGCGCAGCCGGACCGGGAGGCGGCTCACGCGTCGTCCCGCAGCCGATAGCCGACCCCACGCACCGTCTCGATCGACGCGCGCCCGAACGGCCTGTCCACCTTGTCGCGCAGGTAGCGGACGTAGACGTCGATCACGTTCGACCGGTTCTCGTAGCCGTAGTCCCAGGCGTGCTCGAGCAGCTGGTAGCGGGAGAGCACGTCGCCCGGCCGGCGCATGAACGCCTCCAGGAGCGCGAACTCCTTGGCGGAGAGCTTCACTTCGGCGTGGCCGCGCCAGGCGCGTCGGGTCGCGGGGTCGAGTCGCAGGTCGCCGACCTCGAGCACGGCGGGCCGCTCGTTGGCGCCGCGGCGCACAAGCGCTCGGAGGCGCGCCAGCAACTCTGCGAAGGAGAACGGCTTCGGGAGGTAGTCGTCGGCGCCGGCGTCCAGCCCGGCCACGCGGTCGTCGACCCCGTCGCGTGCGGTCAGCATGAGAACCGGCGTCCACACGCTGCCGTCGCGGAGTCGCCGGCACACCTCGATGCCGTCGATCCCGGGGAGCATGAGGTCGAGAACGACGGCGTCGTACTCGGTCGCGCGGGCCATCCAGATCGCGTCGTCCCCGGTGCGGGCCAGGTCGACGGCATGCCCCTCCTCCTGGAGCCCGCGGCGAAGCAGGCCCGCCATCTTCAGCTCGTCCTCGACGACCAGGATCCGCATCGCCGTCCTCATTGTCCCTCCGCAGATGAGAGTGCGATGAGAGCCGGTCTCACGGCCGTCTCATCCGGCCTTCCTACGGTGACCGGGCACACCGAGAAGGAGGTTGGACATGACCCGCAAGCTCGCTCTGATCGCAGCCGTCGTCCTCGTCGTGGGAGCGGTCTCGGCAGGGATCGCGATCGCCTCGGGCGCCGGCGGCGGGGAGACCCCGCTCCAGGGCTCCGACCTGGAGCGCGCCACGCAGGCAGCGCTCGCCCACACGCGCGGCGGGACGGTCACGGAGACCGAGGCCGGCGACGACGGGGCGGCCTACAGCGTCGAGGTCCGTCTCGCGGACGGCAGCCAGGTCGAGGTGAACCTGGACGAGAACTTCAAGGTCATCGGCGACGAGCCGTACGACGACGGCCCCGGTGACGACGAAGGCGCCGGGGACGACGACTGACATGCGCGCCCGGCTGCGGTACCTCGCCGCGCTCCCGCTCCTCGCCCTCGCTGCGTGCGGCGGCGAGGAGCCGGCCGGTCCGGAGCCGGTCGCCTCGTCGGCGCCGCCGCTTCCACAAAAGGACGAGCCCTTCGAGCTCGACCCGGCCGACTTCGTGGGCACGATCGACAACCCCTACTGGCCGATGACACCCGGCTCGCGGTGGGTCTACCGTGAGACCGATGCCGACGGGACGGTCCAGCGTGTCGTCGTCACGGTCACCGACAGGACGAAGGTGATCGAGGGCATCGAGGCCACGGTCGTCCGTGACACCGTGACCGAGGACGGCGAGGTCGTCGAGGACACCTTCGACTGGTACGCCCAGGACAGGTGGGGGAACGTCTGGTACCTCGGCGAGGCGACCAGGGAATACGACGGCGACAAGGTCAGCACGGAGGGCTCGTGGGAGACCGGGCTCGATGGCGCCCTCGCCGGCGTCGTCGTCCCCGCAATGCCGGCGCCCGGGCTCGCATACCGGCAGGAGTACTACGCGGGCGAGGCGGAGGACGAGGCCGTCGTCCTCAGCGTCGACGAGCGCGCGGACGTGCCCCAGGGCTCCTACGAGGACGTGCTGATGACGAAGGACCTCAACCCGCTCGAGCCCGACCTGGTCGAGCACAAGTTCTACGGCAAGGGCGTCGGCCCGGTGCTTGCTCTCACGGTCTCCGGCGGGTCGAGCCGGGAGGAGCTCGTGAGCTTCGTCAGCGGGTGACGGCCTTGCGGTAGCGCATGACCGAGAGCACGCCGAAGACGGCGATGATCCCGAGCGACCAGACGACTGCCAGCCAGACGGAGTTTCCCGCGGGCGTGCCGACGAAGAGCGCTCTGGCCGCGTCGACCATCGTCGTGAACGGGTTGTGCTCGGCGATGGGCTGAAGCCAGCCGGGCATCGTGTCCACGGGGACGAACGCGGACGACACGAACGTGACCGGGAAGAGAATCGTGAAGCCGAATGCGTTCGAGGCCTCGGGCGAGGACGCGGTCAGCCCGATGAAGGCGAAGACCCACGAGAACGCGTAGCCGATCAGGAGCAGGAGCAGGATCCCGGCGACGATCTCGGGGGCGCTCGTGGAGAAGCGGAACCCGACGATAATGCCGACCGTGAACATGACGACCAGCTGGACGATGTTCGTGCCGACGTCGGCGAGGATCCGGCCCGTCAAGACCGCCGGCCCCCACATGGGCAGCGAGCGGAAACGGTCGATCAGCCCCTTCTTCAGGTCCTCGGCCAGGCCGAGGGCAGTCACGAAGCCGCCGAAGACCATCGACTGCACGATGATCCCCGGCATCAGGAAGTCGACGTAGTCGAGCCCCGGCGTCGCGATCGCGCCCCCGAAGACGTACACGAACAGGAGCACGAACATGATCGGCTGGATCGTGAAGCCGACCAGCAGGTCGGGCTGGCGCCGGATGCGGAGGATGCTTCGCTTGGCCAGGATGGCCGTGTCCGAGAGGGCATAGGCGAAGCCGGTCACCGGACAGCCGC
>Ga0075429_100004745_pt1 | contig 11700 bp, 10 predicted proteins | sample RhiMetdeltSRZDD3_FD_75295 | JGI IMG/M metagenome (GOLD analysis project Ga0075429, IMG submission 75295) | Populus rhizosphere microbial communities from Tennessee, USA - Rhizosphere MetaG P. deltoides SRZDD3 | ecosystem: Host-associated > Plants > Roots > Rhizosphere > Soil | place: USA...
CGCAGCCCAGGCAACTGTACGGGCTCGGGGCGGTGATCGACCGGGCTGGCGACCAGGCTACCATGCGGTCTCGAAGACCGAGCCAGGGACGATCTGCCAGCCGGCGATCCCGCCTCTAAGCTGGGCTTTGTCCATTTAGTAGACGGAACGAGAGAGGCAGGGTACCGTGGACTCACACCCCACTTGCCAGAAAGGGTGAGCCATGGGAGCCCTGCCGAAAGAGATTGTACGCGTCCTGCGGGTGTTCGAGGAGGTCTTCAGTGAACGGGTGTGGGACTGGGTCCAGGTGCTGGTGGTCGGGGCGATGCTGACGCCTGGCCCGCGGACGGTGGCGTCGGTGCTGCGGGTGATGGGGCTGAGCGATGAGCGGCAGTTCCAGAACTACCACCGGGTGCTCAATCGAGCGCGGTGGTCGAGTCGGGAGCTGAGTCGGCGCCTGCTGCTGGCGGTGGTTGCGGCGTTCGTGCCGGGGGATGGGCCGGTCGTGGTCGGGCTGGACGAGACGATCGAGCGGCGACGCGGGGCGAAGATCGCGGCCAAAGGGATCTACCGTGACCCCGTGCGGTCGAGCAAGAGTCACTTCGTCAAGACGAGCGGGCTGCGCTGGATCTCGATGCAGGTGTTGGCTGAGATCCCGTGGGCCGGGCGAGTCTGGGGCCTGCCGTTCTTGACGGTCCTGGCGCCCTCGGAGCGGTACCACCAGGAGCGTGGCCAGCGCCACAAGACGCTGTCCGACTGGGGGCGGCAGATGATCCGACAGGTGCGCCGCTGGCTGCCCGACCGCGAGCTCGTCGTGGTGGCGGACAGCACCTATGCCGTCTTGGAGCTGCTGGCTGACGCCGTGCGCCTGCCCCAGCCGGTGACGGTGATCACCCGCCTGCGGCTGGACGCCGCCCTCTACGACCCGGCGCCACCGCGCGAGCCGGGGACCAAGGGGCGGCCACGCGTCAAAGGCGAGCGCCAACCGACGTTGGCGCTGCGCCTGCTCGATCCGGACACCTTCTGGGAGACGCTGACCGTCCCCTGGTACGGCGGCAAGACTGCGCAGGTCGAGGTCGCGACCGGCACCGCCGTCTGGTACCACGCCGGCGAGCCGACCGTCCCGCTGCGCTGGGTGCTGCTGCGCGATCCGGCCGGCCAGTTCGAGCCGCAAGCCCTCCTCAGTACCGATCCGACCGTCCCGCCAGCCCAGATCGTCGCCTGGTTCGTCGCGCGCTGGCCGCTCGAAGTCACCTTCCAGGAGGTCCGGTCTCACCTCGGCGTCGAGACCCAACGCCAATGGTCCGACCTCGCCATCCTCCGCACCACCCCGGCCCTGCTCGGGCTCTTCTCGCTGGTGACGCTCTTCGCCCAGGCCCGCCTCGACGGTCAGCCCCTCCCGGTCCGCCAGGCCGCCTGGTATGCCAAGACCGCTCCGACCTTCTCCGATACCCTCGCCTTCGTCCGCCAGCTCCTCTGGCCCATCGCCGTTTTTTCGACCTCACCGTCGTCCGACGAGGTCGTCGAAATCCCGCGCGCCCTCTTCGACCGCCTCACGGGCACTCTGGCGTTCGCCGCTTGAGCCGGGCGCAAGATGGACAAAGTCGAGCTAAGGCGTCGGGGCCTTCCAGGGATCGAACGCGAGGAACGGCTTGCCCTGGTAGTTCGCGGCCTGGATCGAGAGCGTCAGGCCGTTCGTGAAGCGGACGCGCCAGTGCTGGAGGTCGGACGTGACAGACTCGATCTGGAGGCCGTTGAGCCAGCGCCAGTCGACCGTGCAACCGCTGTCGTCCGCCTGGATCTCGTCGACCTGGGTCACCTCGTCATGCGTCGCCATCTGCCCTGCCTTGTCGCGTTGACCGATCTCGCCATCTATCGGACTTCCGGGTACTCGCCGAGCGTCACCTGAATGACCTGCTCGGCGCCGCCCCGGACGATCGTGATCGACACATTGTCGCCGACGGTGCGCGGATCGATGCCGGCGACCAGGTCCGCGACGCGCAGCACCGGGCGGCCGTCGATCGAACGGATGACGTCGCCGCTGGCCGGGTCGTCCACTGTGCCGCCTTTGATGCCGGCCCGGTCAGCCGGCCCGCCGGGCACCGCCTCGCGCACCAGGATACCTTGATCGACGCCGAGCTTGAACTGCTCGGCGATCAGCGGGCTGAGCGCCACGCCGGCGATGCCGAGCCACGGCCGGGCGATCCGCTGGCCCGCCATCATCGTCGGCATGATCTGCAACGCCGTGTTGATCGGCACGGCGAACCCGACGCTCAGCTGCGAGCGGTCGATCAGCGTGGTGATGCCGATCACCTCGCCGCGCATGTTCAGCAGCGGACCGCCTGAATTACCGGGGTTGATCGCCGCGTCGGTCTGGATCATGTCGAGCAGCGGCCGGCGTCCGGCGTCCTCGATCGGTCGGCCGAGACCGCTGACCACGCCCACGGTCAGCGTCCGGGTGTAGCCGAACGGGTTACCAATCGCCACGGCCATCTGCCCGACCCGGAGCGCCGCGCTGTCGCCGAGCAGCACCGGTCGAAGCCGGTCAGCAGGCGCCTCGACCTTGAGCAGCGCGATGTCGTTCAGGGTGTCGCGCCCGCGGACCTCGGCCGGCACCTTGAGGCCGTCCGCGAGCGTGATCTCGATGCGTGAGGCGTCCCGCACGACGTGCTCGTTCGTCAGGATGTGGCCCTGATCGTCCACGACGAAGCCGGAGCCTGATCCCTGGCGGACGGGCGGCCCCTGGCCGGACGAGCCTGGGACCCGGACCGAGACGTTGACCACCGAGGGCGCGACCCGGTCGAACAGGTCGGCGATCAGGTGCTCGTCCATCAGGACCCGCCCGGCGACCTCGCCGGGCACGGGGGCGAGTGTCGGCGGCACTGTGACGCGCGGCGTCGGCACGACGATCGGCGTTGGGAGCGGCGTCGGCACGATCGACGCCATCCCGGTCGAGCCGGAGAGGCGCCCGAGGACTGAGCCAGCCCCCAGGGTGAGGCCGATCCCGAGCGCCAGGCCGAACGCGATCGCCAGGAGATACCGACCGAGCAACGTCAATCCAGACCACCAACCGGAGCGAGGGATCCTGGTGACTATAGGGTGATGCGCCGAAGCCGAGCCAGCAATTCCGGGCTTGCCAGATTCGTGTCAGGCGAGGGCGGGCCATCCCTCGCTCAACACACACCGTTTGGACTGATGAGATCGCACGGTCGCTGCGATGCCATCGGCGATGGCGAGATGACGCATCAAAGCGGCGTCATCCGCCAAAGGAGTCAGCCGCGATGTCCCTTGAGGTCACGACTGAGATGAACCCGGCTGCCGCCGACCAGGCACGGCCCGTTCGCCGGACGTTCGCCCCGCCCAGCCGCGAGGGCCTGCTTGTGTGTGCCGCGAGCCTGATGCCGGCCTACCTCTTCGGGCTGATGGGCCTGGCCAGCGTCTTCACGCTCGTCTCGATGTTCCAGGCTGGCCCGAGTGACGACCCGCGCGGACCGGCGGGCTTCTGGCTCCACATGGGGCATCAGGCACTCACCACCGCCTGCACCGGCCTGATCTGCTGGCTGTTCCTGATCCGTCGCCCGTCCGCCCAGCCGCGCGGAGCTGGCGGCCGGTTCGCCGATGTGGCTGCGATCGGCGGGACGATTGTCGTGCTGGGCATCTCGCATGCGCCCAGGACCGTCGAGAACCTGCTCGTAATCGCCGCTGCCGAGGTCCTGATGACGGTCGGGCTGGTCATCATGGTGATCGGCCTGGTGAGCCTCGGACGGTTGTTTGGGATCATGCCGCGTGCTCGCGGGCTCGTCAAGTCTGGCCTCTACCGCTGGGTCCGACGCCCGATCTACCTTGGCGAATTCCTGGTCTTCGCGGGCATCATGATCCTGGCGATCAGTCCGGTCACGCTCGCGATCTACGCGATGTTCGTGGCGCTCCAGATCTATCGGTTGATGATGGAGGTGCGGACGCTCACCGAGGCGTACCCGGAGTACGCTGAGTACCGCGCCCACACCGCGCGACTTCTCCCCGGCGTGTATTAGAGCACCCAGCAGCGGCTCGAGGAGCGACGCGTGACCGAGAATCTGACTCCTGCGTTGATGCTCGTCGCCGGCCTCGGCGCCGGGACGCTGGTGACGCTCGTCGCCAGGGCGCTGCCAGAGCGCGGACGGCTGGTCAGCCGACCGATCTGCGCCGCCCAGGGCTGCAGTCTCGGCTGGTCGGCGGCGAGCCAGGCATTGCGGTCGCTCGGGATCGCCCGACTCTGTCCGACCTGCGGGGCCGGGCCAGCCCGAAGCGACGTCCTGCTGGAGCTCGGCACGATCGGCGTCTTCGTGGCGCTCAGCTTCGTCTGGCCGCTCGGGACGACGCTGGCCGTCCACGCCGCGTTCGCCACGCTGCTGATGGTGATCCTCGCGATCGACCTGCGGCACCGCGAGGTGTACCTCGTGCTCGGCTACGGCGGCATCGCGCTGGCGTTGCTCGCCGCGCCGATGAGCATGAGCGGGGGCCTCTTCAGCGCGGCAGTCGGCAGCATGATCGGCGGGCTCGGGGCAGTCGCGATCCTCGCCACTGGCGGCTCACGCAAGGTGATCATGCCGTACGGACCGGCGCTCTGCCTGGGCGGCCTCTGGGCGATGCTGATCCGCTGATCAGGTCCAGGGGGCTGCGCGCACGAACAGCCGGGCCTTCCGTCGGTCACCCTCCAGCGGGCGATACGTCGCCAAGATATGGGCGTAGAGCCGGGGTGCGTACTCGCTCAGCCGGTACTTGTCCCAGATCAGCGCCTCCTGGTCGAACACGATCACCTGCACCCGGTTCTGCTCGATGTCGGCGATCAGGCGATCTTCGGCGCCAGGGATGTCGGCCTGCCAGGGCAGAAAGCTCGTGTAGAAGCTCCCGGTTGGGCGATCGTCGGCGAGATAGCCCTGCGGCGCGATCGGAAGGTAGAGGATCGCCTCCCCTGGCGCGCTGGCCCGCTGAACCTTGATTTCAGGCCGCATCGACTCGGCCAGCTCGTCGGCCTCGCCGGGATGGGTCGGCAGGAAGAAAAAGTAGATCCGGAGCGCCACCAGGCCGAGCATCACAGCGACGATCTGGAGCCGACCGTTGCGCCACGGTATCGGCGGCAGGAGCTGGACGCAGCCAAAGCAGGCCAGCGCCACGAACGGCGCCAGGTGGAACCCGTCCCGGGAGACGGCGAGCGGCACCAGCAGCACCACGCCCAGGCGAAACAGCCGCTCGTCGCGGCGTCCGAGCAGCAGCGCGCCAAGCAGCACGACCAGCAGCAGCTCGAAGCCAGCCGCGAAGTTCGCCGCTGTCGCCTTCGTCTCCTGGCCGATCAGCCAGTCCATCACGAAGCTAAAGCGGTGCCGTACGAACCCCAGCGTCTCCCAGAGCAGCGCGAGCGGGTTCGTCAGCTCGACGGTCAGGTAGTGGGAGTAGATCTGGGTGTTGAACCTGATCGCCTGGTCCACGAAGCCCGGCAACGTGCCCTGCACGGCGAAGATCGCCGGCCAGGCCAAGAACGCCGCCGCGCAGGCTGCGATCGTCGGCGCGTACGGGCGGCCGGCGGCGAGCACGACCAGGGGCAGCAGCACCAGCGCCATCATCAGGCCCAACGGGCTGGACGACGCCAGGATCGTCAGCCCGAGCAGTCGAAGCGCCTGGGCCGCATACCCACGCCGCCGGCCGCCCGCCTCCGTGAGCATCGCGAGCGTCAGCACCAGCCCGATCGCGATGAACGTCTCCGCCAGGTAGCGCTGCAGGTAGTAGACCGGGGCGACCAGCCCCATCACGATCAGCGCGAGCGGCGCCAGGGCGTTGCGCGCCGCGAGGGCGAACAGCGCGCTGGCAGCCGCCAGCCCGACGACGCCGAGGACGCGCCCGGCCAGGACGGAGCAGGCGCCACCCTCCCCCAGCAGCGCCAGCGCGTAGTACGGCGCCGGGAAGTGGTGCGAGAAGAAGTCTCGGTAGACCAGGCCGCCGCGACTCATCAGGCAGGCGCCCAGGACGTTGTCCGCCTCATCCACGAAGACCGGCGCCCGGACCACGCCGATGAACGTGAACAGCGCGACGGCCAGCAGGCCGGTGGCGAGCTGCACGCGGGTATCGGCGAGCCGGCGAAGCCCGATGCCGATCTGAGGCAGCGAGAACGGAAGCGGTCGCCAGGCATCGACGAGTATGGGGGATCGGCGCACGTGTCTCCTCACGGTTCGCGGATGCCGCCCGACGCATGTCGGGGCGCAGCCACTCCCTTGCATGTAACGAGCCCGACACGGCAGCGTTGCTCTGAGTCGGTTTCACCGGACGCCCGGGAGGGCGTCCGGCCGCTAGCGACGGCCGGCCGCGAGCACCTTGCCGATCGCCGTTGCGGCCCGGGGAGTGAGGGGGCCGGTGTAGACGATCCGCGTCACTTCCAGGACACCTTCGACGCGCGAGGTCGGCCGCCCGAAGATGATCCGCGTCGCCAGGTGGCGTGCCAGAGTCGGCGCCGCGAGTCCTGCACAGACGCCGGCCGCCAGGATCGCTCGCTTCGGGATCGCCGGCAGGCGCACGACCGAAAGCGGCCAGCGCGGCCGGCGGGCCGGCAGCAATTCGCCAACGTGGACCGGACGGGTACCGCCTGACGGCATCAGGAGGACGGGCTGCTCCGGCGGGACGGCGTCCGAACGCCCGGGCTCAGGGAGGGCCAGCCCATCCGAGGCAGCATCATCAGAAGAAGAGGCGGAAGCCATGCCCCGCGACGGGTGGGCCGGCACGCTGGCTGCCCGGCCTGTCGCCGCTGGTCCGCGCCGAAGCCGCCACAGCCGCTGAATTCGCCCCTGCATTCGCCACACCTCCGCCGCCGGCCGTTCCTCCGAGGATACTGCCTCGCGCGGTCCTTCGGTCAACTCATTCGCGAGCCGATCCGGCGTGTGGCGCCGCGGCTCCGGCTCGCTGCCCGCCGCGTCGCCGGGGAGCTTCGCGGAAGGCAACGATGGCAAGACGCGTTCCAAGACACGATCCCAGGGTCAAGCGCGGGGGAAGCGATCGGCGGCCGGCCTGGGAATCGGCGCCGGTGTCAGCGGCCTGCCACCAGGGCTTCGGCGTCCTCGTCCACGATCAGCCGCCGAAGCCAGGACGAGACGTCGTCAGCCAGGTGGTGCGAGACCTCGGTCGGCTCGTAGCTGTAGCTGAGGGACTGCTCGCCGACGACCACCGTTCGGCCGCCGCGCGAGAGCGGCTGGTACGCCAGCAGCCCGGCCTGGAGGCGGTGCTCGGCCGGGCGATGGTGCAGCCGAAGCTCCATCCAGGCGCCGTCCGATGCTCGACCGGAGGCCTCGGCCCAGGCGACGCCTCGGGCAAGCCCGCCACGCTGCCGCGTCAGCCCGGCTCCGTTCAGGTCGCTCTTGAGGCCGTCTACAAGGTCGGCCAGCACATCGTCGAGAATCGCCATTCGTCGTTCTGCTCCTGTTTCGGCGCGCCCAGGCCCTACCCTACCATCGGGGTGTTCGGGCACTCGCTACGGCCGCTTCACGATCGCAGCACGGAGCCGCTACAACATGAGGCACGGGGCGTGCGTGTGGCGCTCGCGGTCGATGCGGAAGGCGTGACCCGGGCGGGCGAGCGCGTTAGAATGGCGCAGGGCAGCGCCGCCCGATCAGACGGGGGCTGACCCTGACGATGACAGAGCGTGGCTTCACGATTGGCGAAAGCGGATCGACGTGGGTGACCCGCGACGAGATCCACGGCCTGCTGGAGCGGGCCGAGGTCTGCGCCATCGAATCGATCCCGTGGAGCTCGAACTACACGTTCGCGGCGCGCCTCACCGCCGAGGGTTACCCGGACTTCCTGGCCGTCTACAAGCCGCGCCGCGGGGAGATCCCCCTCTGGGACTTTCCGGACGGCACGCTCTACAAGCGCGAGCGGGCCGCCTACCTGACGGCCGTCGCCTTCGGCTGGGACTTCGTCCCGCCTACGGTCATCCGCGACGGCCCGCACGGGGTCGGCTCGTTTCAACTGCTGGTGGACGTGGAGCCGCGTTCCGACTACTTCAAGTTCAAGGACGCCCACACCGCCGAGGTCCAGTGCATCGGCCTGTTCGACGTCATCACGAACAACGCGGACCGCAAGGCCGGCCACGTGCTCAAGGACCGCTCTGGCAAGCTCTGGGGGATCGACCACGGCCTGACGTTCAACACCCAGCCGAAGCTGCGCACGATCATCTGGGACTGGGAGGGCGAGCGGATCCCCGGGCCGCTCAAGCACCAGCTCGAGGCGTTCCGCCGCGATCCGAAGCGGGTGGCCGAGCTGCGGAAGGAGCTGGGCGCGCTGCTCGCCGACGCCGAGGTGGAGCTGTTCTTCAAGCGCCTCGAAGCGGTGGTGAGTCGTGGCTGCTGGCCCCCGATGACCTCGCGCCGGAGCGTCCCCTGGCCCTGGTACTGACCCCTTTCTCCTGACTCCTCCCGGAGGAACCATGCCCGAGCACGGCTACCCACGCTTTCCAACGATTCACGACGACACGATCGTCTTCGCGAGCGAGGACGATCTCTGGATCACCTCGGCGCGCGGCGGCCAGGCGGCGCGCCTGACGGCCGGGGTCGGCGAGGCCAGTCACCCGCGCCTCTCGCCGGACGGCACGCAGGTCGCGTTCATCGGGCGCGAGGAGGGGCCGGCCGAGGTGTACGTGATGCCGGTCGAGGGCGGCACCGCCCGCCGGCTGACGTTCCAGGCTGCGCAGCGGGTCAGCATCGCCGCCTGGAGCGAGGACGGCCGCTCGATCGTCTACGCCAGCTCGGCGGCGCATCCGCTGCGCGGCGAGAACCGCCTCTGGGAGGTCGACGAGGACGGCGGCCTGCCACGGCGGCTGTCGTACGGGCCGGCCAGCGCCCTCTCACGCGGTCCTGGCGGCCGGACGGTGCTCGGGCGGCACACGGCCGACCCGGCCCGCTGGAAGCGGTACCGGGGCGGCACCGTCGGCGATCTCTGGGTGGACCCCGACGGCGACGGCGAGTTCCGCCGCCTGGTGGCGCTGGACGGGAACCTGGCAAGCCCCTGCTGGGTGGGAGACCGCATCTACTTCCTGGCCGACCACGAGGGCGTCGGGAACGTCTACTCCTGCCGGCCGGACGGCTCGGACGTGCAGCGCCACAGTGACCACGCCGAGCTGTACGCCCGCTTTCTGTCGAGTGACGGGAAGCGGCTGGTGTACCACGCCGGCGGCGAGCTGTACCTGCTCGACCCGGCCGAGGACGAGTCGCGCCGGCTCGACGTGACGCTGATCAGCTCGCGGACGCAGCGCAACCGGCGCTTCGTGCCGGCCGCCAAGTTCTTCCACGACGCCACCCTCAGCCCGGACGGGACCGGGCTGGCGCTGACGACGCGCGGCAAGGCGTTCACGTTCGGCAACTGGGACGGTCCGGTCCGGCAGCACGGCGAGCCGGACGGCGTCAGGTACCGGCTGCTGAGCTGGCTGAACGACCAGAAGCGGCTCGTGGCGGCCGCCAGCGACGAGGGCGAGCGCGAAGTGCTGGTGGTCTTGACGGCAGACGGCAGCGAGCCGCCGGGCCGCCTCGACACCATCGACACCGGTCGGATCCTGAACCTGGAGGTCTCGCCGACCGCCAATCAGGTCGTTTTCGGCAACCACCGCAATCAGCTCCACCTGGTGGACCTGGACGCGGAGCGGCCGGAGGCGACGTTACTCGACTCCAGCCCGTACGGCCGGCTGGACGCCGCGGCCTGGTCGCCGGACGGCCGCTGGGTCGCGTACCACGTCCCGGTCACGCCGCAGACGGTGGCGATCAAGCTGTGCCGCGTCGAGACCCGCGAGGTGACGCAGATCACCCGCCCGGTCCTGCGCGACTACCTGCCGGCCTGGGACCCGGAGGGGAAGTATCTCTACTTCGTCGGGCAGCGCGACTACAACCCGGTCTACGACGAACTGCAGTTCGACCTGAACTTCCCGATGGGCAGCCGGCCGTTCGCTATCGCCCTGCGGAAGGACGTACCCTCGCCGTTCGTGCCGGCCCGCAAGCCGCCGGAGAGCGAGGAGGCCCAGGCCCAGGAGAAGGCCGAGGCCGAGCGCGCCCCGACACCCAGGCAGCCGATCGAGATCGACCTGGACGGCATCGAACGGCGCGCCATCGCGTTCCCCGTGCCGGAGGGCAAGTACCAGCGCGTCCAGGGCATCAAGGGGAAGGCGCTGTTCTCGAACATGCCCGTCGAAGGGACGAGGACGCCCTCCTGGTACGACACCTCGGCGCCGGCCAAGGGGATGCTGGACGTCTACGACTTCGAGAACCAGAAGCAGGAGCGGCTGATCGACGGGATCACCGACTTCTGGGTCGGCCGGGACGAGAAGACGCTGCTCTACCGGGCCGGCGAGCGCCTGCGTGTGCTCAAGGCCGGCGAGAAGCCCGCCGCTGACGCCGGCGACACGCCGAGCCGGACCAGCGGCTGGATCGATCTGGAGCGGGTGCGGGTCTCCGTGCGGCCGGGCGCCGAGTGGCGCCAGATGTTCCGCGAAGCCTGGCGGCTCCAGCGCGAGCACTTCTGGGTCGAGGACATGTCCGGCCTGGATTGGGACGCGATCTACCGGCGGTACCTGCCGCTGGTCGATCGGGTGACGACCCGCTCCGAGCTCTCAGACCTGCTCTGGGAGGTCCAGGGCGAGCTTGGCACGTCGCACGCCTACGAGATCGGCGGCGAGTACCGCCCAGGCCCGACCTACGCCCAGGGGCACCTCGGTGTCGATTGGGAGCACGACCCGGCGACCGGACGGTACACGATCGGCAGGATCGTCGAGGGCGATCCGTGGGATCCCGGCGCGACCTCGCCGCTGAATCGGCCTGGGCTCGACGTCCAGGTCGGCGACGCCGTGCTGGCCGTCAACGGGCAACCCGTAGGTGAGACTGTGACGCCCGGCGAGTGGCTCGTCAACCAGGCTGACCAGGAGGTGCTGCTGACGATCCAGCGCGGCGATGAGGCGCCCCGCACGATCGCCGTCAAGGCGCTCGGAAACGAGCAGGCGGCCCGCTATCGCGACTGGGTGGAGGGGAACCGCCGGGCTGTCCATGAGGCGACGGACGGCAAGGTTGGATACATCCACATCCCGGACATGGGCCCTGAGGGGTACGCCGAGTTCCACCGGAGCTACCTGGTGGAGTCGAATCGCGAGGGGCTGCTGGTGGACGTCCGCTATAACGGCGGCGGCCACGTCTCACAGTTGCTGCTGGAGAAGCTGTCGAAGCGCCGCCTCGGCTACGACTTCCCGCGCTGGGGCGCCCCCGAGCCGTACCCGCAGCACGCGCCGAGAGGCCCGATCGTGGCGCTCACCAACGAGCTGGCGGGATCTGACGGCGATATCTTCAGCCACACCTTCAAGCTGCTGGAGCTCGGGCCACTGGTCGGCAAGCGGACCTGGGGTGGCGTGATCGGGATCTGGCCCCGCCACACGCTGGCGGACGGCACGCTGACGACCCAGCCGGAGTTCTCGTTCTTCTTCGACGACGTCGGCTGGAACGTCGAGAACTACGGCACCGACCCGGACATCGAGGTGGACAATCGGCCGCAGGACTACGTCCGGGGGGTGGACGTGCAGCTGAACCGGGCGATCGAGGTCTGCCTGGAGCAGATCGAGAAGGTGCCGCCGCACACGCCGCAGAGGAAGGAGCACCGCCAGCTGGCGCCGCCGCCGCTCTCGCCGCGCTCACGCCGCTAGTGAGACTGGCTCGGCGGCCCAATTCA
>Ga0075429_100004748_pt1 | contig 11696 bp, 8 predicted proteins | sample RhiMetdeltSRZDD3_FD_75295 | JGI IMG/M metagenome (GOLD analysis project Ga0075429, IMG submission 75295) | Populus rhizosphere microbial communities from Tennessee, USA - Rhizosphere MetaG P. deltoides SRZDD3 | ecosystem: Host-associated > Plants > Roots > Rhizosphere > Soil | place: USA...
ACAGCAAAAAAAGAGGCAAAAGAAGGAGCAGAAGCGCGGGCGGGCCGAAGCGGGAGAACCAGCCTGACGATCGCGCTACACCGTCGCACGGTCCGCGACGCGAGCGGGCAACACGATCCGTCGCAACTCCACGAGCGGTGGTACCGCTTTCCAGTCGAAATCCAGGAACTCGATACCGTCCGGACGCTGGCGCGAGGGTGCCAGCCCCAGCCCCCAACCGTCGGAGTTGTTGTACGTCACATGCTCTGAGTGCCAGTCGAGATCGCCCCAGGGAGAGTCGGAACGATTGTCGCGATGCAGGGCTTTCGAGACGCGCAGACTTCCCACGTGGTCGACGTGGTAGACGCTCCCCCCGATTTCCACGATAGGGATCCCGGCTCCATGTACTTTGACCATGAAGTTCGTGTCTATCCCGGCCCTGGCGGCACGATAGACCTCGTTGAACCCTCGGAGCCGATGGAAGGTGTCCCGATCACTCAGCAGGAAATCCCCCGCCGCGCTCGAGAAAAGCGGGGGTTTCAGATCCGGTTGGCGAACCTGGTTTGCACGATCCTCCAAAGCGGACCACGAGAGCCCGACCTGATCGATGCCGAGCTTGATGTCGCACCGCGGCGCCCGGTACACGGTGCCCGGTTCGAGCCGCCGCTCGGCGATGACAGTCACAGGTTCGCGTCCCAACAAGATGTCGGCGTTCGTGACGAGCACGCACGGGGCTGCCGCACGACGGATGCCCACGTTCTTGGCGACGTACTCCAGGTATGGCACACGCGGATTCTGCGTCATCGCCAATTGGTACTGCGGTGCAACGACAATGGGCCGCAGGATCCTTTCGGTAACGTCGGGCCGCTCCTTCGCGAGCATCTCGCAGAGCAGCGGACGACCAGGAATCGGATCCCATTCGACGAGAATCAATTCATATGGCACACCCTGCTCCGACAACCGTTCGTAATTGAAGAGCAAGGGCGTAGCGATGCGCTCGCGGAAGTCTCCTCCGTAGTTGTCGTGGCGGGCTGTGATGACGACGCTGACGAACGGAGAGGCCGATGCTGTCATCGCGCGCTCGACACGGCTTGGTCCCGTGTCCGCATGTCGAGAACCTGAATCGCCGCTTCGATGAGATCCAGCTTGACTTCCATCGCCATCAACTGTTCGTTGGCTGAATCGGTGACGTCGTGCGCGTTTTCGACACGCGCGCGTATGCCCAGGAGCTCCGCCTTCAATGCTTCTGCGCGGCGCCTCTCCTCCACCGTTCGCGGCTGCTCCCGCGCGAGATCGGCTTTGACGCGCTCAAGGTCCGCTTTGAGGCGCTCGGCGTCCCGCTTCGCCAGCTCGGTCTCAGCCTGGGCGCGCTGCGTCGCCTGTTTCCAGCCGGCTACCGCCTCGGTGCTTTCTTCGTACCGGCGTTTCCAGCTCGACGCCTCTCCGCGCCCTTCCTCGGCCTTTTGCTCGAGCTGCGCGATCTTCGTTTTCGCCTGCCGCACGTCGCTGCTCAACTGCTCGACCTGCGAGGCCGGCGCGAGCCCGATGGCTGCGAGAAGGCTCGTGATGGTCTTGTTCATGAGGGGATTCTCCCATAGACGTCCGTCAACCCTCACGCTAATGCAGGTGCCTTGCCGTCCATCACAGATGCGGACAGCAAAAGATCATTACGGCACGCTCGCCCGCGCTTGCCGCCGGGGCATTGGACGCAGGGACTAGCATGCACGTTGATCAATCGTGGCGGGGTACCGTCTGTTCAGGATCAATCCCTCATGACCTGACCGTTACCTCGTACAGCGCCCAGGCGCCGTTGTCATAGCGCGGCACGAAGAGGTCGACATCGCGTGCGAGCGCAGCTTTCATCTCGCGATACAGTCGCGGAGTGACGAGAACGTGCGTGACCCGGAGATCGCGAATAAAGGCGAGACGTTGTGCTCGGGTCTCGTGATCGTTGAAGAACGGCTGATCAAGCGACGCCGCCTTCGCACGAGCGAGGTGGCCGAAATAGCCCGCGAACAACTGTCCAGAATTAATGAGCTGGAACCCGCCAGACCAGATGACGATCTGTTGGGGCATGAACAGCGTGGACGCGTATTTCTCGTGGGCGTCGGCAGCGAGCACGGCATCTATGGGGACTTCTGCACGCATAAACTCGACGAGCGCAAACGGCGGCGGGCAGAACTCTCCGTTCTCACGACATTCCATGTGTTCCACAAGCGCTGCGGGCGTAGGCTCCCGGTTGGACCAGGAGGCCTTCACGAGGCCGCCGCTCGGTACGCGTGTGACGGCCATTACAGGCAGCAGAAGCAGCGCGAAGGCGAGCCACCACCGCGGGCGCGCCTCGTCGATCCAGTGCGGCTCGCCAACGGGAAGGGGCCTGCGAAGCATACCCGTCAACGCGAACGCATACCCGATCAAGACAGGCACGAACAACGCGTCCGGACGATGGCTGGTCACCGTGCCGAAACGCCTGAAGAGCTCGATGATCGCCCAGGATCCGCTCAGGGCGAGGATACTGAGCACAACGTACCGGCAGCGCGCGAGTTGCGCAGCGACGAGCGCCAAGGCGACGCCTGCCAGCATATGCACGAAAAGAATGACGTTTCGAACAGGCGTGTAGAGGATCTCGAAATAGGTGGCGTAGGCGTACGGAATCGCGAGCACCGGAAACCGTAGGATCAGGAGATATGTGGCCGTGCTCGCGGCAACCAGCCAGACGAGGGGACGGCTCCGGAGCGAATAGAGGACCACGGGACTCGCCAGAAGCACCACCGGGGTCCACCACTGAAAGATCAACGCGAAGAATGGCACGTACTTGTCGAGTAACGGCAGCGGCGCTGCCACAAGCTCTCGCACGCTGCTCTCCATGAAGAGGCGCCCCAGATCCTCGCGTCGGTCGCGCACCAGCGACTCGACGTCGGGAGCCAACTTCTGATACGCGAGGCGATACACGATTAGTAAACCCGCCACCAGCACCAGAAGGACGACCGCGCGGCGCAGCAGCGTCCGTTCTCCGCGGCCCACGACGAGGACGGCGGCAAACGCGGCGAGATATACAAGGAACTGTACGATCTCCCGCGGATGCACGGCGATCACCATGAAGGCCATGCCGAGAGTGGCAGCCAAGAAGAAACGGGATTCGCGCGGCGCCGGTGAGCGCAGGAACCAGAATGCCGGCAAAAGGAGCGCTGGCAGCAGTACTCCCATGGCCACGTCCGACGCGTGGCTATACGGGGCCATCTGGGCCCATTGCAAACCAGGCACGTTGGCAAAGGTTCCGTTGGCAACGAAGGCGGCAGCCACGAGCGTCGATGCGAGCGCAATGCGTGAGCTCTCGAACACGGCCCGTGCGCATCCGTACAGCAGGACGATCGCGGCTACACCCCAAAATGCGCGCAGCTTGTGGTAAAGGAACAACGGCTCGATGCCGCCAATCCGTGACATTAGCGCCAGCATGTAGTGAGTGCCAGGAAACAGATAGGTATATGTGATGCCTGGCGACAAGTAGATATTCCCAATCGTTGGCGTCGGCAAGTACGCCAGTCGCTGCACGACGGAAACGTGGATCACGTCTTCCTGGTCCTCGAAGGGCGAACCGGCGGCGTATAAGAAGATGGCAAGCCCTGCAACCACAAGCGCGACAGCGATCTCGTCGGGAGCGATGCGCACGGTGACGCCGCGACCCGTTCGTTGAAGGGCCATGGCCGCGTGCGCCACGCCCAAAACAGCCAGCGCGGAGATCGTCTGCATCGGAGAGCAGTGCAGCGTCAAGGCTGCTACTGTGAAGACCTGCACAACGGCGAAGCTGATTCCTAGGCTAAGCCCGAGCAGTTCCAGCAGCCCTATTGACTCACGCGGGCGCCAGGCGAGAAGAACGAGCGCACCGGGAATCACCCCGACGAGCGTGCTCACGCTTGCCACGCGGATCATCCAGGCCACTGTCGAGGCATCCGGAAGCATCCGGGTGCCGATCGCGCCCACACTGGCGAGCGTCAGGATAGCGACTGCGCTTCGCGGGGGCACCACAATCTCGCGCAGTCGCGTCCAAACAGGAGTCATGGCATGCGCTTCACTCTCGCGGGTACGGTCGCAGGCCATCGGTCGGCGCCTGATCGCCGCAGTCGCCCAGGCGATCGATGGCCGGCAGATGGCGCACCACGACCGGCGGAGTCGAGACAAAACATGTGGGTGTACCGACAACCGCGGGCAAGCTCGTCGAAGAGCTTGGCCAACGGGGCTTCCCCGGCCGCAGCATAAAGGGAAGGGTTGACGACGGACGAAAGCGCGTTCAAGGGCGCAGATCCACGCTGGACGCGGGGTATGCTAGCACTTTCGGCTTTCCTCATCGCCTCCGTTCTGGTGGCTTCGCATCGCACGGTGTCACGTGTAGTTCCGACACTCGCTGTGGCGCCGGCGTATGTCGCCTGGCATCAAGCGACCCTGGCAGATGCGGTGGGTGTCGTGCGCGCCCAGCGCGACAAACTAGTCGCCATCGTGTTGACCAGGCTTCGTTGCGAGTTGCTGTTCGGCGCCGCCGAACCGTTCGCCAACGCCCGCGCCGATGGGCACCGCCGTTCGTTACCGACACCGACAGCAAGTATCATTACGGCGTGCCCGAGCGCACACTGACCTTCGACGAACTCACTCAGCTGCTCGAGCGGTTTTCGTCGGAACGCGCCGGTGGAAAGACCATCGAGGAGGTAACCGAGACGCAGGTCCGGCTCCTGCTCGCGCGGATCGGCGCGTTCACCGACATGCTTCGAGGGGCGAAACCAGACGAGGCAGCTCGTCTGGTTTCGCGCATGCTGTTGAGCGACCTGGCCGCTGTAGCGGCTCACTTCAGGGGACGCGCCAACACGATGCGGGTGCCGCTCGCGAAAGCGCTCGCCGACCTACACGTGGTGGGTCATGAATCAGCTGACAGCGAACGACGCTGAATCGGTCGGCGTGACGTCGGGCGCCAGCTTTCAATTCTCGACGAAGGCTGTTGCGCTATTCATGTTGATGCTGGCCTGCATCGCGCTCGCATGCCATTTCATCAATGCGGACTCGGCGGCGACGGCTGCGTTGAAGGTCATTACTGCGACCCTCGGCATCGGCCTCGTGCCCGGCGTGCTCGTCACATTGCTGTGGCAGCCTCGCCCGAACATGTCGCTGCTGGAGGTGTCCGCATTTGGGATCGCCGTCAGCTTCGGCCTGGCACATCTTTTGGCGATCATTGCGATATCAGCACACGTCAGCCCTGTCGTGAGCCTGTCGATTCTGGGTATCGCCTCGATGCTGATCACGGTCTGTGTCATGAGAAGACCGGCCGGCCGAATCGAGGTCACCCTCGACGAGGTGATCGTACTCGTGCTGCTCGTGATTCTTGGCTGGTCCCTGTATCTGGTAGGCGCGCCGGTGGATTCGTCGGAAGACCAGATCCATGCCGGGATCGCGCTCCGGCTCAGTCAACTCGCGAACCCCGGGCTTGACAACGTGTACCTCGTGCCGCGGCTCGTCTACACGTATCCGTTTCCGGGTACCCACTATTTCATGGGCCTGATCTCCCGGTTCGGCGACATCGACACGTTCTTCGTGTACCACAAGCTGCGATTCTTCTGGGGAACGACGGCGGTCCTGATGTTGTTTGTGATGGCGCGGGCTGCTTTCGGCTCGCGCGCCGTCGCATGTGCCACCGCGGTAGTCGCTGTCGTGCTGGTAGCGAGCGGCAACTTCGCCATGGGATTTCCGTCGGGGTGGGGGCAGTTAGTCCCTTACAGCCACGCGTCGGATATCGCCATGACGGTCCTGTTGCCGTCGCTGCTCGCGGTCGCGTTCTGGTACATCCAGGCCGAGTCGAAGCGCGAACAGGCATTCTTTCTGACCGCCACGGGACTTCTCGTCGTGATGCTGACGATGGTCCACATCAGGGAGATTGTGCAGTTTGCCGTGTACGTCAGCAGTTTTGCCATCGTGACACTCGTCTTTCGAGTGTTCCGGCCGTACCTCCGTCGGGCATGTGTTCTGCTGGCGCTGACTCTCGTGGTCGCAACGATCTACGCGTCGTGGCAGTCGAGAATGGTACCGCTCGTGGACAACATCGTCAGCGGCAAGCGTGCTGAATTGCTGTCAATCGCAGAAACGAATTCGTTCGCGACACTGCTCTTCGCTCCGGCCCCAATCGTACTCGGTGATTTTCTCCAGAAGTCCGATCAGATTTTTCGGGACCTGCTCCCGTTTTTCTTATTCGCTGGTCCCACGACGATTCTATTGTTCCGGTCACGACCGCTCGTGTGGCTCATCGCCGCGTCAACGGTGGCATATCTTCTCCTCATGAGCGTGCCGCTATTCGCGACTCCGTATATCTACCTGACGTATTTCGAAATCCTTCACTGGCCGGTCCGTAACGTCATCTTCTTTGTTTATCTGTGTGCTGGCGTGCCGCTGTATGCCCTCCTCGTTGGGCTGATGCGATTCGATCCCACACGACTGTCTCCGTTGGTTGTCGGAATTGGCACAGGTTCTCTCGCGCTCCTCATGACCCTGACCATCAACCGCAGTCATCAGGGCTTTTTTATGCCGCTGATCGCGGCGTACACATTGACCTTTCTGCTGGTGGCACGTGCCTCAGGGTCGCGCATGGCAAAGTCGCGGCTAATTGGCACGGTGCTTCTGGGCGTCATCACGCTCGTGCTCGTGTGGCCCGACCATCCCGCGATGCAGCGCTCGGAACAGGTAACTGTTCGGTGGACGTCGGGATTACCGGATGCACGACGCGCCGCGCTCGAGCGAGAGCTTTCACTCGGAACCCCGGAACCGAAGCCTGATCGCACTGAAGAGGTCAACGCCTGGAACTACCGGTTGAGTGACCTGTCGATCGAGAACGTCAGACGGATCGTGGGGCATCCAGAGGTGGTCGATACGCATTTCATCGATCGTTCGACCTTTGAAGTCGAGTCCCAACCGCCGCCTGGGGATAACCACCCGATGGGCCTGCAGTACGTGCGATGGATGCAGTATCCCGGTTTGCCACTCCTGCTGCTTGCCGCATTCAGTGCCTGGCTGCTCGCGGTGCTGGTGCCAATGGTGCTGGCGTCAAGGCGGGGAACCGACGCGGTCGCGTCGCTCGGGATGGCAATACACGCGCCGTTCTATAGGCGCGCCCTTCCGTTCGCACTGTTGATCATTCCGTTCGCGCTCTGGTCAGCACGGCCGGCGCTGTCGCCGATTGTCGCGGCTGGACTGGCGCCAGGGGGCCGTTTCGAGACGCCTGCTGCCTTGGTGACGAAACAGCCCTGCGTTACGTCATCCCCCATGCAGGCTCGGTTCACGGAGCATTTGTTCCCGCAGGACCAAGTCATACTGCCCGAACGAACGTTCTGCCCACCTGACCTGGGACTCCTCGATTGGATACGGCGCGAGGTGCCAGCCGAGGCGGTATTCGCCATCGATCGATGGAACCCGTATCCGCCCTCGACGTTCGTGCCGCAACAGATCGTCGTGTTTCCCACGCTCGAGGCGGCCTTCGTCACCGAGGACAGGCTCTTCAGGGAATACTACGAGTTCTTCTACGAGCGTATGCGTCAGTACCGGGCGCAGCCGTTCTTCAACACGGTCGAGACGCCGGCCGAGCGTTCGGCATTCGTAGACGCACTCGGCGTGACTCACATCCTGATCGGCCCTGCGCACTACGACACGCTTCGTCCTGTGCTCGACAGGCTTGCGGACCAGTACATCCTCAGGTATTCGCAGGCGCGGTGGGCGGTGTACGAAGTGGCAGCCCACAAGCGCGATAACGGAAGGGTCGCGCGCAATCGGCGGTAAATCACCGGCGACCATCTCGACACACCAATATGAAGCGTGATCGCAACACCGAGAACCGGCGCGTTCCGGCGTGAGTTAGACTCGCTCAGATGAGCTGGCGAGCATTTCTCCTCTCGCTCGGTATCACGACGCTCCTCATTGCCGCTCTCTGGATGTCCATCCCGCCGACTTACCTGACGAGCGACGACGTGGCGATCCGATCGTCGATCGACGGCACATTCGTCCCCGGCGAGCCGCCGACCGGATTCACTCTCATGACCCACGCCGCGCTCGGATGGGCGCTCGTCAGCTCGCAAGCCCTCTGGCCAGGGCTCCACGGGTGGGACACGGTGCTGGTGGTGACACTTGTCGTCGCCATTGCGATGGTGGAAGCGATTGCCTGGACCACCGGGGGTGCGCTGCGCGTGCTGGTGCTCAGCATCGCCCTCGTACCACTTCTCATCGGGATGCAGTTCACAATCAGCTCGACGCTCGCAGGTGGCGCGGCTGTTCTGGTTGGGTCAGCTGAACGACGGCGGTCGACGCTCATTCTCGCGGCCGTGGTGCTCGCCGTCGGACTGCTGATCCGCCCCTACGGAGCGGCGGCGGGCGCGTTCCTCGTGGCGGTATTGATCCTCGCCGTCCGGCCTTCGGAATGGCGTCGCACGACGGCGATCCTCGCAGTCACGACCGCGGCATTCGTGGTGGCACTCCTGACCGATGCGGCAATCTACCAGCGCGACCCCGAATGGGCAGCAGCGCGTCGATACAACATCGTCGCAGCGGAGATCTTCGAGTGGACTCGCACCATGCCAAGGGAAGCCGTGGACGCGGCTCACCGGGCCGTAGGCTGGAGCAATACGGATCGCAGCACGATTGCGGGTGGCTGGGGCTGGGACCCTGAGGTCTTTGGCCTGCGTCGCCTCACCGCCGTTCACGCCCTCAGCTCTGAGTCCGCGGGGCTTGTTGGTCGGGTAAGTCCCGCGTTCCGACACCTCGCGAACGTCGACCTCCGGTCCCTTCCTGATCGCTTCCCCGTGCCGTGGCAAGCGGCCCTGGCGGTCTTGATGGTGGTGGCCCTCGGCTCTCCCCTTCGGACGTCACTCCTGCGGTGGGGTGCGGTGAGCGTTATCTTCGTCGTCTATGGCCTGGTGGTCGAAGCGTTCTTCAAGGAGCTTCCCTTCCGACTCTTCGCTCCGTTGCTCGCACTCGCGATCGCGGTAGGCGTGGCGGCTCCCGGTGATCGACTTCATCCGTGGATCAGGACGTGCGCGATGATCGTCAGCTTGGCCCTCTTGGTCGTGGTCAGCCGAAACACGATCCTCACGCTTCGAGCCGACGCCGCCGACGCGGAACAAACCGACATCGAGACGACGGCGCTGGCCGCGTGGCACCCGTCGGTTATCGTGGCCCACGCCGACTCATTTCCCTCGGCATTCTGGTGGCGACCGTTCCACCGGCCGGAAATCCCCCTTCCGATTATCGGGATTTCTCACAGGCCAGACACGCACCGTTACTTGCGCACCACCGGTCGAGAACGATTCCTCCAATCGCTCTGCACCCACCCACGAACGCTGATCATCACTGAGCCCGATCGGCTGGAGATCGTCAGCGCTTACCTCTCAGAACACGAGGGGTGGGTGGTCGAATGGGAACGAGTGATCACGACCACAGAGGACGACCCGAGGTTTGATGTCTACCGTTGTGCGCTTCGGAGTTCGCACACCGGAAACTGAACACACGTGTGTATCTACGCGATTCGAATGACCGGGGCGCCTCCACCACGCTACATCGCGCGTTCTGTTTCTCGTACAGAATTGGCGGCGTCGGACTCGATGGCATCGGCGGCGCGGTCAGGCTCCGCCTGATCCTGCTGCTGACGATGCTGGCGGTCAGGTTTCACACCGATAGTGCCGACGTTTGACGCGTGACCACAGGCGGCCTACGATCAACGAGATACCGTGACAATTCAAACGGGTAGCACGCTGGCTCTTCGTGGAGGCGCTCCAGTACGCGCTTCGTTTCTGCCATTCCATCAGCCGCTGGTGGACGCCGACGACGAACGGGCGGTGGTGGAAACGCTCCGCTCCGGGTGGTTGACGACGGGTCCGCGCACGAAAGACTTCGAGCGGGATCTCGCGGCGTACACCGGCGCGACCCGTTGCATCGCCGTCAATTCGTGCACGGCCGCACTCCATCTTGCGCTCGAAGCCATAGGGGTCGGTTCGGGCGATGAAGTAATTACGTCGCCAATCACATTTGCATCGACGGCGAACGTCATCGTCCACCGCGGCGCACGTCCCGTGTTCGTCGATGTCGACGCCGACACCCTGAATCTCGACGTGGACGCGCTGGACACCGCCGTGACGCCCAAAACAAAAGCAGTGATTCCGGTCGACTTCGCCGGTCATCCCGCAGATCTCGACGAAATCATGGCATTCGGGGCACGCCACGCGCTGCCGATTATCGAGGATGCGGCACACGCGATCGGCGCTGAGTACAAGGAACGTTGTATCGGCGGTATCGCGGACATGACGTGTTTCTCCTTTTACGCCACGAAGAACATCACGAGCGGTGAAGGCGGTGCGCTGACGACCAACCACGACACGTGGGCCGACCGCATCTCCATAATGGCGTTGCACGGTATCAGCCGAGACGCCTGGAAGCGCTATGGGTCTGATGGGTACCGGCACTGGGACATCATCGCGCCGGGCTACAAGTACAACATGTTCGACCTGCAGGCCGCGCTCGTCCGGTCGCAGTTCGACAAGCTCGAGACCTTTTACCGTCGACGGGCGGCGCTCAAGGCACGCCTCGATCGCGGCCTGTGCGATCTCGCCGAACTGCGCCTGCCGCTGGAGCGTCCATGGGTGAGGCACGCCTACCACCTCTATCCGGTCGTCGTGCGGACGGAAATGCTGACGGCCGATCGCGACACCATCATGAACGCCATTCAAGCCGAGAACGTGGGCATCGGGGTTCATTTCCGTGCGGTGCATCTCCATCCCTTCTACGCGGAGACGTTCGGATTCACCCGCGGGATGTGCCCCAACGCGGAGTACTACTCCGATCGGACGATTTCCTTGCCTCTCTACCCCAAAATGACCGATCGTGACGCGGACGACGTCGTGGACGCCGTTCGCAAGGTCATCACGTATTTTCGGCGGTAGCGCGCGAAGGAGCACCAAGGTGGATTCAAGTCAGGCGGACACGAAATACGGTCTGCGACCCGGCGCCGAGCAGTTCCCGCTCATGGTCGTCATCTCGATCATCTATCCGTGTAATTTTGGTTGCCCCATGTGTCCGTACACCGATTCCAATTCGGAGCTGCGGAAGTTCTATCACGAGCACGACGGCGATCTGATGCCAGTTCGGCTGTGGCAGAAAATGGCCGACGAATGCGGCGAGTACGGCGCCTGGATGCGGTGTACGGGAGGCGGCGAGCCGTTCCTCCACCCTCAAATGGTCGAGATGGTGGAATACGCAAAGGCTAAAGGCGCGCGCGTCTGGATGAACACGAACGGCAGCATGCTCGGGCCACTCCCGAAGTATCGGGAGAAACTCGAACGTGTGCTCAAAGCCGGCATCGATCTGATCGAATTCTCCATGGACGCCGGCGACCCGGACTTATACGCGGTCGTACGGCCGCCGCATCGTGGCGCGCCGAAGGACAAACAGAAATGGTGGTCCGATCACGTGGGAAACATTCGTGCCGCACTCGAGTTGCGCAAGCAGTTCCGCACGACGAACCGAATCGTCGTGTCCATGATCCGGCAGGAGGTCCTCGAAGGAACGCTCGATGCAGCCGTGAAATTCTGGATGGAGGATATCGGCGTCGACGAAGTGATTACACGCAAGTTCCTGTCGTGGGACGACAACACAACGATTCCTCTGAGCAAGGCGATGGATCCGCACCTCTACAAGGCCCTGCC
>Ga0075429_100004752_pt1 | contig 11694 bp, 22 predicted proteins | sample RhiMetdeltSRZDD3_FD_75295 | JGI IMG/M metagenome (GOLD analysis project Ga0075429, IMG submission 75295) | Populus rhizosphere microbial communities from Tennessee, USA - Rhizosphere MetaG P. deltoides SRZDD3 | ecosystem: Host-associated > Plants > Roots > Rhizosphere > Soil | place: USA...
AAATTTAGCAAACGGGTATCTACCGTGAGCAAACGGCCAACCCTGGAATCCTTGGACAATACGATTACCTACAATCGTAAAGAACGCACCTTCAGGAAACATGGGTAGCTTGTTTGGTTTAACCCATACCTCCAGAACAAGGATAGACTGCTGCCTATTAAGGGCCTGCGTACCGATCATATTGAGGTACGTCTCTTCTAACAAATCCTGGGCATCCCCATTAGATTGGGTAAGAGCCTCAGACCCGAAATGCATCTGCACAAACTCAGGAGATTTTGTCTGTGCATGAATAAGGAAGGGTTGATTTTCTAACTCTTCCTCACGAAAGTCCGGAACCAGGATATGAAAGGGAGTCTCATGGCTGAAACAAATATCACCAATAGGTCCCTGGCTAGGTTCACCATTGGGTCCCATACGCAAACTCATGGGACCTTCGTTAGCATCCCAATAAGATTTGATATAACCTGTACCACAAACTAGAGTCCACCACATAGCTTTACGGATAACAGACTTAAGTTTCTTATCTTGGTACAGATTCTGCCAAATCTGTTCACCTGCCATAGCTGCATACATATCCCTATCCTCAGCCGAAGCAGGAATAATCATAGCATTAGGCTTGTTAGAGATAAGCTGAGCTAACTCGTGACGGATCGTCGGCCGAATCCTGTTAATCACAGGTCTAGCGCGCCACGGAGGAGCAGCAGGAGTATATAATCTAGTAGAGCTAGTAGCAAAACTACCGCTCTTCATAAGCTGCACATTCTGCTTACCAAAGTAGAATGCTAGATTAATATACCACTGGCGCTCCTGTACAACCCTGGCATTACGAATTGCCCTATACTGATTAAGAGCCCAAACTACAGTCTTATCGTGAGCCTTTTTGAGCGCGCGAGAGCTGCCCAAATCCATAGGCTCTGATTGGGCTTTAATCTCATCGGTTGTTGGAAGGGTCATCTAAATCCTCCATGCCAAACATCTCACGCAGCTCAGCATCGTCCTCAGTAGCCTCATCATAGGCTACGATCCCTACCCCCTGCAAGCGGGAGAGTTCCGCCTCATCCGACATGCTTACATAAGGGTCAGATGTCATAGGCAGATCCGAGGATGTCTTTAATGCTGTCATCATGGAGTACGTCTGGACGTCCTTGCTCATCAGTCGATTCAACAAATCCGTGTTCTGTTTCATCAACTCCTTGTTCAGCTGATCCTTCGACCTGAGTTGATTGCTCAACATCCACAGCATTACTGCTGCTAGAAGGAGAGAAATCGCCAACGCGCCTAAGCCCATCCAGAGCATATTCTAACGCCTCAATCCTATCTTGTGCAATATTGAGTTCATCTCGCTTGCAGGCCAATTCACCCATAACCATTTTGTGCTGGCCAGGGGAGTGATAATCCTGTAGATTAGCAAGCTCCGTGAAGCAATCTTCTACACAGATATAAACTACGCCATAGAAATCTAACTCTAGGCCAAAGTCAATATAAGTTCCAGTAGAGAACTTCCCACAGACAGCACACTTGCACGGAGCCATCATCTCTGTAGGCTTAACAATTCTGAATCTAGACAGATTCTGAGTTTCTACCATTAGAAGTAACCTCCCATATGTTCATCCACTGAAATCCACTCAGTCGATACCCCTTGAGACTGAAGAAGTCCAGTGTCAATATATCCTGGGCCTACAGGGGTGACCCGAGGGTTAAGGATATCATGGACAACCTTATTTAACCGCTCAACCTTAGTATCCTTCTCCTTGGGAATGTAAAGATCTGGCATCATGGAGAAGAAATATCTAGCCGAATCAGGAGCGTGATCATCCTTTTTATGTAGCTCAGGTCTGGGATTATTAGCCTGTCTCATCTTAGCGGTCTCATAGATCTTCCATCTGAGCCGCATCATCTCACGAATCAAATTATGGCAATTGCTAGTAATTACCCATTTACCGGATCGTAAGTAGCGTGACATCTTATCAATGCCGATAGCAACGTCATTGTTACCAAGGGCGACGGGAATACCGGCTCGGGCGTAGGCAACCTGAATAGAATCGCCCGTCTGTCCATTTCTTTGTTTAATAGCTGGGTCACCAACATAGACATCTGGCGGTCGTCTAAATCTCCCTTGATTTCTTTGATGTAGCTGGGCAGCATAATCATTGACGAGTTTGTTGTTGTCATAGATTTCGTCGTAGGTAACAACCGCTCCACTAGGGCTAACAGCGTGATACAGCCACGCCGTAGGATTGTTAAGGCCATGATCCAAACTCGCATAATGAGTCCAAGGTAAGATAACTCGTAGTTTTTCCTCGTCCAGAGGATCAATAACATGAACTTCAGGATTGAACTCAGGGAATGCTAAACCACCGAGCTGAACGAACTTACCTTCTTTACGCGCCTTCCGCTCGTTAGCATCCAGCCCTTCGAGCGCAAATTCGATCTCTGCCTTTGTAACATATGGGTTCTCTTCGGTATCAATGATAATGACCGCAATGTTACTTCCCGGAATAAGGCCCGGTTCGTAGAGATCGTCATAAACCCACGTCATTCCTTCTACAGGGGTCATAGTCATCCACCATGACCCGCCGGTATCCAGCAAACGTAGCTTGCACTCACCAAAGATATCTTTAGGCGGTTCTTCATCAAAGTGCACAAAATGGCGAGATGTTCCCGCGAACTTTTCTAGCTTCTGATCATATGACATCAGCTCTACAGAGGAGCCATTAGTCAAAGTCAGAGTGCGCTCAGCTTTACTATAGCTATCCTCCCACGAACCATTAATCAGGTCTGAGGGCGGGATCCATTTTGTGATCTCTGGGATAATAATCTTTTGAATTCCCTCGATGTACGAGACAGTAACGATGCGTCCACGTACAGGCGGTGGGAACATCTTTCTCCACGGATGTTCTCCCCGCAACCACCAGATGTCTTCAACAACCCCACCTACTGTCTTTCCCGATCGGTTCCCACCAATATAAAGCCGTCCCTTTTCAGGGGCCGAGTGAAATTGAATCTGCTTCTCATGCGGAACGTACCCATGAACTGTAGGCCGCGTTCTAGCGCGAGTCAAGCCCTCTAACGCCATAGAGCCTAACTCTTGGAAGCTGAACGTTTCATTCTTCTTCATTACGCGGTCGTATTATCTGTGAACTCGATAACCTGGCCCAGCATAGTAATCAGATTGCTCAGCGCAACGTTACCGCCTTTAGCTCCAGATAGAGTCAACCCCATGCCCGTGCCGATCTTACGGGACCCCTTGCCATCATGGCAATGGTCTCCCGGCGATGACTGATTGTGCTTAATTCCTAACGTATGATGCTGAGCAGTAACTCCAGAATCTACATCCGATCTAGAGTGAAAGAAGTTAACCTCTCTTGGAGCGGGTGCTGGATTTCCTTTTTCTTTCTTAATCCCACCAAAGGGATCGTCAGGATTAACAGTAGCCTGTTCAGGAGTTGTCATCCTCTTTCCTAACTATCATATAATAAAAAGCCTGCGGAGGATAGTTAACTGTCACCCCATCTTTGTAATGAACTCCAATCCAACCATTGGTATAAGTTTCGAAGTTCTTAACCTCCCCATCATATCTGATAGTATCATAGGGAGTAGCCCAAACAATCTCGCAATTAGATCTGACTCGGCTCAATTTTAGCCCTCACCGGAGCAGGTTCCCCGCCCCTTAAGATTAGCTCGAAGTCCGTCTGAATGTTAGCCAGAACTTCCGGATCTTTAACATGTCTTTGAATCGACTCAATCAACTTGGTGATAACCATCCTGACATTCTGCATAGTAGCCGAATCGCCAGTATGTCTACCGGTTAGCTCCATGAAGAATTTAATGGCTTCTGTAGAGCCCTTCTCCATAGCTTTAATAAGTGACTCATGCGCTACAGGGAGTGCATCCTGCATCTGATTAACAGTCAGGCTCATAACATAATCCCGGAACTCTGGATCTTTCATCCAGCCGTTCCAGGTTGACGTCTTAATCCCTAGATCGTGGAGCTTACGCGCACGCGTACGCTTATCCTCCCAATCCAGCACAGTCAGGATAGCCGCCATTTGTTCATCAGTCAACCCTACAGGGGCTCCAGTCCTTAAACCTACAGGGGGTGTAATCCCACGAATCTTAAGTCCATACCTAAACGATTCATTCTCATAGGCTTTATTCCAATCAAAGTTTGGCGGCATCCTAAACTCGCCGTGGCTATGCCAATACTGCTCAATATAGCTAAGTCCTCGCAGCATCCACGAGTCCATCGGAGTTCTCTCGCTCATGACAGCAGTATAGCACCTACAGGGAAGAAAGCAATACGCCCTCGGGGTTTATCAACCTTCAGCTGTAGAGAAAAATAGCAAATCAGTTTAGAAGAGTGCTCTAAAAATGGAACCGGTGAAAATTTTCGGAGAGGTAGGTACCAAGTCCCCAAAATACTCGGTGGAAATTTCTGGACAACATGATAACGACTATCATTATGCGATACCTAGAGTAAATGAGAAGCCAAAGAAAAGAGATGTATAGTTAACCCTTTTGGGGGATGCATTGGCCTTAGTTCGGCGATAGGGTTTGCGTAGCTTCACCGAACGGCCCGAGAGGGCAGGTTCCTTTAAAACTCAAGAGAGGGATTGAGATGCTGATGCGTCGCTTTGGTTTCCCCAGCGTCCCGTTCTACTACCTGACTGCGCTGCTGTCATACGACCAGTTCGGTTTCAGGTCCAACGAAGTGTTGGTTCGAGTCAACACGTGGACCGGGATGGTTCAGCTCTGGCAAGAGACGCGTATCTCGTGGTCAAGCGTTGAGGTTACTTACCACAACCTTCGCGAGTACAGCGAAGACGTTGAGCCTTTCATTGGCCCATTGCCCGAGCACTTTTATTACCAGGCTGCTTGAAAGGTATAGGCGACATGACTAAGCGTCGGTGCGTTAAGTTCGAAGAGACCGGCAAAACCAGGTGCTACAGCTCTGTTGATAGGGCAAGCGCACCCTTCGTTACTCTCTTCTTTGGCGCGGCTATCGTCGCAATGATCGTGATTGATCAGTTGTTCTTTTAGAAGGGGATAGAGATGAGCAGTTACACGCACACAGCAGAGTTTGAACAGGCTAAGGCATACGTCAAAGAGATGATGCCTGCGTCTTGGAACTTCCCCCAAGGGTCGAACCTTGAGTTTGACTTGGCGCTTCAGTTGGTTACCGGACAGCACTGGCACGCAAAGGAAACGGGGTACGTGCTGTGACCGGTAAGCACAGGGCCAGGTTTCGCAAGCCGCACTTTCATATCCCCAAGTCTGCACACGCGGTAGTTGGTGGCGGATATCTGACAGCCGCCGTTTTCTTCCACGGTCACAGTGCAGAGTTGATGGCAGCAGCCTACGGTACGGCTGCACTCTTGGAAGCCCACGAACGCGCACACCACGACACTACACAGACAGGTAGGCACGAGTCATGACACAGGAAGAGATCGACCGCGCAGCTGACGAGTTGCGCAAGCATCTTGAATCACTGGCGTTCTAATCCCTCTCTTGATCTACAGGGGCCTAGTCTGTACTCACCTACAGGCTAGGCCCTTTTTATTATCCAAAGAACCGGATGGAACCTTAGCTGTCCCACTACCCGCTTCACTCGTCTTAACTAACCGCTTGACACGCATGATATGCTTACCTACAGGGCACACCGCTTAGAAAGGTATTGATATGGTTGTCCAGGATAGTGAAATGCGCGCTTACATGGTGGCTCATGGTTGTCCCTCGTTTTTGGCTAGCGAGCTATCACATGAGCACAGTCAAACCGTGCACTGGAGAGACTGTGAAGGACATTGGTATTCAGCTAAGTATGAGGCTGCACTAAACCACTTCACCGTGATGGAGTCGGACGGGTAGCTCCTCTGCGCCTGTCAGCGGCCGTCTCAGCCCCAGGAATGGGCCTCTCTGAGGCGGCCGTTGTGCTGTGCTCAGCCGTCCAATAGAGCATATCTAATGTGATTTCAAATCAAGTCAAATGCGCTTCACGCAACATTTGCACATGCACATGGTAGTCTCATTCAAATCAGTTAGGTAGGTAGTAGGCTATAGCTTCGCTATATAGCCTACTCTACCTTATTCCATAGAACGGAAGGGCCTCTGACCAGGCAAAACGTCCCTGCTGAACCTTCTCATATAGGACACGTCGTATCAGATCCGTGAGACCCCTCTGACCTGCGAAAACACCATGATACTGTCTCATGATATGATACTGTGAGACGGGTTAGTTGATCTTCCTCGATAAGAAAGGCAGAGTATGAACGACCGCTCTGATATCAAAGAGTCCACTAAGTTAAAGCTAATCGCAGCTCTAAAGGATGCTGGTAAGCCTCAAAGTCCTGACAATTGGGCTAAAGCCGCAGGCGTGGGGCGAGCTACTATCTTCCGCTATCTTCCCTTTATCAAAGAGGAAGGATGGCTAAAGGAGACAATGGGCCCTAGGCGAAGCGTATTATACTCTGTCAAGGCCAATCGCGCTGTCCTTCCTGTAGGTCAAATTCCTGAGGATGCCAAAGCTTCAGCTCTAAGGGTAGATAAAAAGTTGATGCCTGAAATTCTATTTGGAGCATTGACTGCCGTTAATAATGAGCTGCCTGTAACAGGCTCTATGCTAAAAATGACGAATTATTTTAGGGTAGTAGCTGGGCTATATATTGAAGTTAGTCGCGCTCAGTCTGGTGAGATGGTAGATAAGGAGAAGCTAGCCCAGTACCGGAGCGCTATTAATGATCTGAGGCAGCAGTTTGAGAAAACACTGTCTGTTCTTAACACTATGCTAGTAACTCCCGAGCTTTGGGATTACAGGACTCTGAGCGGTTATCTGAGTGGAACGTTCGATGTCCAACAACTAGCGCAATGGACTGAAGCGGCCAACGATAATATTGATCTAGTGCAGCACATCCTCAAGAGCCTGCAAACACAGAGTGATTACGTAGTCACGGACAGTGCTATCACGTTTGATTTGAGCTCCGATTAGGTTGCTAAAGCAAAGCTTGCCAGAGCTTGACTTGGCGACCGGGGACATGTAAGTTGGTGTCATCAACTTGAACGGCCCGCCACAGAGGGCCAGAAGAAAGGATTGAGGTGCGAAGCTGATGCCGTACACTGGCCCGAATGCCCCCGTTGCTAACCTCTCGCCCGAGATCGAGCACGCCGCGTCTCAGTACGCTGAGGTTGCCGGTAAGCTCGCTGCGGCGGACGGCGACGTAGAAAAGGCTTATGAGGCTTGGAAGAACAGCGACGATGCGGAAGCGGTTAAGATCCGCGAAGCTATCGCTAAGCTTCAGGCCAAGCTTGACGAGTCGGCTAAGAAGAACGTTAAGGTTGAGTCTCTTTCCGACGAAGAGAAGGCTAAGCTCAACGTTGAGGCCGCTTCTCTTAAGGAGAAGGTTACTAAGGGCCTCAAGGCTGTTAGCATGATTCTCGCGTCTTTCGAGGTCGATAAGGAAGGCGTTGAGAATTGGGTTAAGGAATTCAGTGACTCTAACCCGACGCGTAGCAAGCGTGGTCGCGCGGTAGGTAGCACGGGCTCGACTCTCCCGCGTATGCGTGCTGAGGTAACTATTCAGGGTGGAGAACTGTTCCCTCAGCCTGAGAAGTTTGACAGCATGGGTAAGGTTGCATCTGCCCTGTCTGTTGAGCTGAAGGATATCCAGCTTGCTTTTGCTGAGGCCGCCGGAGTCGAGCACGATAAGATCTCGTCTGTTAAGACTCCTGTTACCTTCACCTTTAAGGTGCATGAGAATGGTGCTACTTACACCCTGACCACGCACCCGAAGGTTAAGGAAGCTGCACCTAAGGCAGCGTGACATGGTTGAAGACTGGGAATGGTGGTCTGAACATCACGATGTGCCTTAACTAAGACTCCCTGTAGGAACGGCTTACCTAGTACGGTAAGAGAGGATGGGACTTAGTCCGCGATCCTCACCTTATGAGATGCAACCTAACGGTTGGGTTTGTGCTAGGTTCACCAAAACGCGTCTGTGGTCGTGACCTAGCACATTCCGAGTCGGTAGGCCTGGCTCATACAGTTAGGGATAGATATGCCAAGCTACTTGGTTCAGTACAAGGCGCGCAGCGGTAAGACAGGTGCACGGATGATTTCCCAACGCAGGATCTTTGCTAAGAGTCCGCGTGAGGCTGTCAAAGTTCTCAACTCAGAAGTAGAGAATGACGGAATTGTCAACGTCTGGCAACTTGTCATGACTTCTCAGGCACCTAAGAAGACATCTCTTAAGATGGTGACTGATGACTGAGAAATTTCTGGTCAGGTACTACACTAGGAATCCCCGAACTGGGCAGAAGATGACCAGTCAGAAGATCTTAACGGCTACTACAGCCTTAGAGGCTAAGACCGAAGCGTTGACTGGAATCAAACATCACGGACCTATTCAGGTATATCAACTAGTAGAACGGTTTGAGGAAAACTCATGACTAACCTCTTTGGCCCTGGTTACAAGTACAAGCCTCTTGCTTGGGACAGGATTCCTCCGCTCAAGAGGATTCCTGGTCAGCCTAAGCGGGTTCATTGGGACCCTGACCTTGGCCGCTATGTTATCTACAGGAGCGCATAATGGCTCACCTGAAATGTGATGCACACAACCGTAGGGTTATCGTTCTGCCAAATGGTAAAACCTTTCACAGGAATGGCAACGGATCTATGTGTTCGGATCCTATGCCTCTGCGGATTGGTAATACTCGGCTAACTTCAGGTGCTATCGCTGCTACTAACAGGAGCACCTAATGGGTTACGAGTCAGATAAGACTCACCCTGGCTTTAGCATCCAATGCGATAAGTGTCAGTCATTTGACGTGTTGGTTGAAAATAGCCTAGGCTACTCGTGTGAGTCTGGCGGCTGGGGTGAAGTCGAGCTAGTGTGCAACAACTGTGATCAACGTACAGAGATTGTGAGCAGTTAATGGGCGACTGGTGGGATGAGGACTATCTGGACTATAACTACGTCCCTGGCGACATGAGCACTGAGGAGTTTAGGAGACTGACAAGTGGACAAGGCTTGGATCGAAAAGAAGTTCAAGCTAGGCATCCTGTCTCTTGCTCAGGATGACGGTAAGGGAGAGTTTAAGGCCGCGGTCAAGTCGCTGAAATCTTTCATCGATGGTTGCATCAATTCCAATGGTGTTAATGTAGAGACAGCTATGCACGCGCACAAGGCGCTTGAACTTCTCACCGACGCTAAGAGTTTCTTTGGAAGGGATTGGTAAAAATGGGTAAGGCCGAACGCCGTAAGAAGGACCAGTCACACGCGGAGTACATGAAGAAGCACAACATCACGCGCGACACGGGTAACTGCCCGGTCTGCCACAAGCCGGTTTCCTCGGGTGGACGCGGACTCGACTTGCACTTCCGCTCGAACAACTGCCGCTAGTTAAGTAGTTACTATGGGGGAGAGTTGAGGGACTCTCCCCTGTAGGTCCTACTTAAAGGAGGTGAAAGATGGGCGATAATGTTTGTCCCGACTACTCTAAGTACGGAGGTGATCACTTTGACTGGTGTCCCAGTAAGAAATAATGATCCTTGGTGTTCAAAGCACGACTGTCTGAAAGATTTTTGTGGGTGTAGCTAATGGGTCAAGTGTATTGTGGTGGATGTAGTCTGCCTAAAGATATCTGCGCATGCCCAAGCCCTGCTAAGTAGGTAACAATGAGTAAAAAGGATAGGTCAAAGAGGCCCGATCCTGTAGGAGATGCGATTGCTAAGGGGCTGCCACCTGTTAAGGCAGGCGCCTTAGAAGCTAGAGCTAAGGAAATCGCGGAGACCTCCTGTTTGTTAGGAACTTGTAAACATGCTGAACACCAATCCGGAACAACCATCCAATAGTTGGGAATGTCTCTGGTGTGGGAAGCCTGTAAGCAGCCCCGGTAGTTGTGGTTGTAATCAGGGAAGTGGAAACGGTAACAAGTGAGTAATAGGTCAAGAATTTTTCGAAGAGAGGGATAGATGAAGATCGGAATCTTTGCCATGCTACTTGCATTAGCACTTACTGGATGTGAGGAAGCGGCTAAGGATAAGGTCCTCGATATCTGGCAACCTGGACACTACAATCCTGCGCTGTGCGTTGACGACACCAATTGGTTGATTGCTATTCAGCGGCCCGATGGGTCCAAGGGTGCTCGCTGTGTGCCTTCCAATGTTGGTAAGAAGCAGCGTATCGGTAAGAACTTTGTTCCTGCCTAGCTAGGTTTGGTCCCCTGTAGGTTCAAAACCTAAGGGTTCTACAGGGGGCCATTCCTAGGGAGGTAATTGCAATGGAATCCAAGCGGATCAAGATTACTCGGACTCTTACCTACGAAGGCATAGTCAATTGGCCTGAGGCATATCCTGATATGACCTTGGATGAGGCCGTTGCCTATGAGAAAGAGTTAGATATACAAGATACGCTCGAACTATTCCAATATGCTTGCGATGATGAGCGAATGGAAGAGAGTGTTAATGTGCAAGTACTGGACTGACAGAGATGAGGCTGTCTGGGAAGACCTACAGGATGGGACCGTTAGATTGGTTTATTCTCCTGAATATGGAACCTTCTCAGAAGAAGATGATGTAAGACCTCTTGAAAAGGCTTATGTAAATAGGGTCTGGGGCCCCTTAGAGCCGAAGTTGCAATAGCAAATACCTGCTTGACACACATCACACTGTGTGGTAAGATTCGAGTATCAGGCACAGCGAAAGGGATAGAAAATGTCTGAGCTACAGGGGACCCCGGAAGAGCAAGAGATCGACGAATATACGGACATTGTCCAAATTCCGGCTATCTTTGTTAATGGCAAAGCTTTGACTCCACTGTCTCAATACACACAACTGGATACGCCAACCCTCCGTGATATCGCTGATGTTATGGGCGGCGAAGTTCGCTATCTCAAGTTGCGAGCTACGTATACATTTGTTGAGACTGACTTGTGTAGTCGTCGTGATTGCTTCCGCCCTGTAGGGAAAAACTCTAAAGATGGTAGGTGTTCGGACCATGCTCTCAAAGCCCACTAAGCTCACTGAGGTAGTGTCAGATCTAGAGGAAAAGACCTCCGATGAGATTGCTCAATTGTTCTTAGACTTGGGCATTAAGGGCGATAAATATCAGTCCTGTAGGTGCCCTGTAGCGTACTATCTGGCTAATAAGATGGATCATGACCCTTATAACTTGGCAGTGGGGTCAGATAGGATTGAGGTATGGGATACGATTGAGGGATTCCTACAGAACAAACAGGACTTCTTTCTTAAGGAGCCTAGCTCTGTACGGAGTTTCATCATTAAGTTTGACAATGGTGGGTACCCTGAACTAGAGAGCTAGGTGGCTTGTGTCAGATAAAAAGGATAATATCCTAACTAGGATTGTCCAACTACAACAGAAGAATGCAGAGCTTGAACTAGAACATAACTCACTCGGAGAACTTAAAAAGCAGACAACTAAGCGTAGAGATGATACTCAATCTGCTTATCTGGAAATCCAGAGACAGCTAAAGCAGATTGAGGACAAGCTAGCTCAAGTTCAAGCAGATTGGACATCTGTCGGAAGAATCAAGGCTCATAATACGTCTGAGATTGAAGCTCTTAAGCGTGAATTGAGTCGAATCGAAGACGCAGAGCGTATCAATGCCGAATACCTACAGCAGGTCGAATCTTTTAAGGAGGCATGTCTCACTGCACCTTGGCGGCTGGAAAACAGGTCCGAT
>Ga0075429_100004756_pt1 | contig 11688 bp, 12 predicted proteins | sample RhiMetdeltSRZDD3_FD_75295 | JGI IMG/M metagenome (GOLD analysis project Ga0075429, IMG submission 75295) | Populus rhizosphere microbial communities from Tennessee, USA - Rhizosphere MetaG P. deltoides SRZDD3 | ecosystem: Host-associated > Plants > Roots > Rhizosphere > Soil | place: USA...
AGGATTAAATCCTATTTTACCATGGACATACGGTTGGATTGGATTAGTTATTACAATTATAATTCATGAAGCAGGACATGGCATTGTTGCCAGAGTTTATAATACTAGGGTTGAATCTACAGGTATAGTATTATTCTTAGGAATACCTATTGGTGCATTTGTAAATATCCAACAAGACGAATTAAATAAAACAACTTTTAAACAGAAAAGTGCCATCCTTACTGCAGGGCCATTGAACAACATGATCCTGGCAGGTATCTCCCTTGGATTACTATTTCTTTTGATATCCTCTCTTACTCCTATTTCTCATATTAAAGGCAATGAAACAGGTATTACTGTATTGACTATTGGAGAGAATTCGTTAGCAAAATCGATTGGTCTTTCAAAAAATTCTCTTATTACTCATATCAATGCTGAACCTATAGAAGATGTTCAAGAACTCAGGACGTTATTAAGAGACAATTTAGGAACATCAATACAAATTAAATGGACAACAGAAGATGGTAGGGAACAAATAAAGTCTGTTAAACTTCCCCCATCGCTTCCAGAAAGTAAAGGTGTGTTAGGTGTAACTCTTACAGATGCATTTTTTGATCCCAAATTGGTATTAGATAATTACAAAAATCTTTTTTTGACTAATCCATTAGCAATCCTTATGCCTCCTACCTTGCAGCAAAATCTTGTTCCTTACTCCGAAAGTATGTCCTCTTATTATTCTTCAAGTATATTTGGTCCTGCATTCCCATATATTGCAAATTTATTGTTTTGGATTTGGTTTATCAACTTTAATGTAGGTATATTTAATGCGCTTCCAATAACTATGTTGGATGGTGGTCAGTGGTATGGGACTTTACTTGAAAACAAAATTAAAACTAAGAGCAAAATAAAACCCTTTACCATTTTAAGTATCGTTTTTGTTATCATTGTAATAATGTCTTTTACTCTACCATGGGTTTTAAGATAAAAGAGAATAGCAGATTATATTGAATTATCTTGTCCCTGAATTAATTAATATATGACTAAAACTATATTAATGGAGATATAAATAATAAATATAGTTCAATTTATGTTTATTGATACTTTATTTTAAATAAATATAGAATTGATATTAGAATAAAAGAAAAAATTTGATTAATATGAAAAAAAATAATGGAAATGGTAGTGATAAAAACAATTATAATAAATCATTTAAAAGAGAAACTAAAAGTGAACTACTAGATAAAGGTTATAGGAACCATAAATACGTTAAAGATGAAGAAGCAATCATAAAAACTATTATCGAATCCATCCCCAAAGAGTCACAAATTACTATTGCTAGATTTGAAGGACCAAATATTGCATTATATACAAAAAATCCCAGGTTTTCGCTTACCGAATTAACATATTATCTATCGTCTTTGTCCAAAAACTTAAAAAAAAGATTCGTTGTAAGAACTGATCCCTCCATCCGACTTCAAGAAGATGAAACAAGGTCTATTGTATCTAGAATATTACCTAAAGATGTAGTTGTCTCTGCTTTATTTTGTGATGAAGCAACAGGCGAGGTTGTCCTAGAAGTTAATAAACCGGAATCCGTTAGCTCTGACACTATCATTAATATAGCTGAAGCCACAGGTTGGATAGCACATTTAAGACGTTCCCCTCACATTCCTTCACTTAGTATAAAAAACATACATACAATTTTGAAAAGCTCTTCAAAAGAGCGTAGTAACTTTCTTCGCGAATTAGGAAAAAGGGTTTTTCGTAATCCAATAATTAAGAAAGAAGATGAAATCCAAGAAAAGGAAGATATGCCAGAAAGAATTTCTGTAAATGGAAAACAAAATAAAAATTGGAATAACAAGGAAGTTTATATTTTCTGTCTAGGTGGAGTAAAACAAGTAGGAAGATCTTGTTTTATTGTCATGACTTCAGAGAGCAAAATAATGTTAGATTGTGGAATTAATCCAGGTGAGAATAATGCTATTGATGCCTATCCTAGGATAGATTGGTTTGATTTTAAATTAGAGGATTTAGATGCGATAATAATTAGCCATGCTCATATCGACCATCAGGGATTTTTGCCAACATTATTCAAATATGGATATGATGGACCAGTTTATTGTACTGAACCAACCTTACCTTTAATGAATTTACTTCAATTAGATTCGGTAAAAATTTCTCAAAATAATGGTGTTTATTGCCCATATGAAATTCGAGATATAAATGAGATAATCAAACATTGTATAACATTGCCTTATGGAAAACCCACCGACATTTCCCCAGATACTACCATTACACTTAACAATGCTGGACACATAATGGGGAGTGCAACCGTCCATCTTAATATTTCAGGAGCACATAATATTCTCTATTCTGGAGATTATAAATACGCTAAAACTCAGCTATTAGATAGTGCTGTTTCAAATTATCCGAGGGTAGAAACTTTGATTACTGAAAGTACATATGGTGCATCTAGCGATCTAATGCCAGATCAAAGAGTAGTTTATAATAATTTTACTGAGAACATTAATAAAACATTGACAAATGGTGGCAAAGTCTTAATTCCAGTTCCAGCGGTAGGACGTGCACAAGAGATAATGCTAGTTCTAGACAAAGAGATGAAAGAAGGTAGACTAATTGAAGCACCTATTTATATTGAAGGAATGATTTCAGAGGCCAGTGCTATACATATGTCGTACGCACATTATCTTGGCCAAGAGGTAAGGAGATCTGTTTCTCAGGGAATCAACCCATTCCAATCAGAATATTTTACGGTAGTTAATGGATGGGGAAAAAGGGATGAGGTATTAAATGATCAAAATCCAGCGATTATCATGGCTACCTCAGGTATGTTGGAAGGAGGTCCATCAGTGGAATATTTTAAAGAAATTGCAACAAAAGAAAATAATCAAATGATTTTTGTATCATACCAAATCAATGGTACGTTAGGGAGACGTGTTCTTGATGGAAATACAAATGAAGTCAGCATGATGGAGAAAAATGGCAAAGTCAAAGTTATTCCATTAAAATGTAAAACTCAAAAAATTGATGGATTCAGTGGCCATAGTGATTTTAACCAAATACTGAATTTTGTTTCCAGGATAAAACCTAAACGAGTATTAGTGAATCATGGAGAACGTACAAAATCAGAAAATACTGCTAGTACCATTTATAATAAATTAGGTATAAGATCGTCAGTCCCCGATAATAGAGAAATTATAAAATTAAGATGATTGTGCTTATTTTTTTCACTTTTTTCGTCACTTTGTGATAAACAATAGACTTTTTAGGGAAGTATGTTTTTACATACTTCTGGGCTGGATTATGGCTATAAAATACAAATGTTTAGAATGCAATATTGTTCTTTCTGGTGAAGGGGCTTCTCGTCATTATCTTGCGAATCCAACACATAAATTGGAAAAATTACCCCCACCTCTAAAACCAATGAAGAATACTAAAGAAGATAATTGAATGTCTCATCTATTCACTTTACGAAATTCATGGTTAAATATATCGATTAATATGTACCTTAAATTAACTTAATATTAAGATGTGTAAAGAGTCAAAGCATTATTAACTCTCATACCTGATATCTTTCGTTGCTGAACGATTATGAAATTGTTAAGAGAGTTTTAATCCTCTACCACTATTATTTTTAAATTATCTCTCGAAGTTACAGATGATGATATTTTTTCCTATATTTTTTTACACTTTTACCATTCATTATAAAAAGACTCAGTCTAAACAAGATTAATTTGCTACTTTATTATTTTTAATTCGGAATTGTTATAGGAGTACATGAACTCAGTTGTTAAAAAAAATTAAAAAATTGTGCTGTTTTAGTGATAAATAAATAGAAAGAGTAAATATTGTAATAATCATAAAGAACGATTTTAAGAGATCATAAATTTTAAGAGATTATGATTTATTACGTTTTACTTGTTTATTAAATAGTTGTATCAATTCACTTGTATTTGTGGAATCTTCTGGCTTTTTATCAAGTCGTATTTTTCCAGAATATTTGGGAAACCTTAAAGCTACTCCAAAATTTTCTTTTATTAAACCGTAAGCAGCAGTATGTAAGGGACTGAGGGTAATTTCAGAGGCGATGATTTCTATAACCAGTTTCGGTGTAAACCATATATCCATTTTCAAATTAGTATTGACATTATAATACTTCTTATCAACAACATAATTTTTCAGTTCATTATAAATAAGTTCTAGATCATAGTCAGAAAATCCAGTTCCTACTTTACAAATACTTTGAAAGGTATCAGACTTTTTGTCATACGCAGCTAATAAAAGAGCTCCATAGTAACCTGTACGCTTTCCTTTCCCTAATAATGCTCCAATTACTGTAAGATCAAAACTATCGACTAATGTAGTACCGTATTCTTTTTTTAACTTCATCCATAAGAATTCCCTTGCACCTGCTCGATATTTGCTATCTAATTGCTTTAACATTAACCCTTCACAACCCTCATATTTGGCTTTACGAAAAAAAATCTCGATTTGGTTTATGTTTGATGAAACATTTTGTTTCACTAATTCTATAGTATTATTCCTATTTGTTTTTAGAATTGATTGCAAAATTGCTCTTCTTTGTCTGTATTCATATTGAGTCAAATTGTTTCCTTCTAAATATAAAATATCAAATAGGAAAACCTTGATAGGATATTTTAGGATTACATCACTAATATTATATTTTCTTTTTCTATGCATTAATTCCTGAAATGGTTGAATTTTTTTAGTCACTAAGTCCAGTGGTACTATTTCTGCTTCTAAAATGCAGTTGTGAATAGAAAATTTTCTTATCGCTTCTACAATATCAGGATAATGGTTTGTTATTTTCTCGAGACTTCTTGAAAATAATTGTACTTCAGTATTATTTTTGTGAATTTGGACTCGTTCACCATCGAGTTTATACTCAAGAGCTACCTTACCATTTGCTCTTTTCAATCCTTCTTTTGGATCTATTATTCTTTCGGCTAGCATTGGCCGAATAGGTTTTAGTGGTGTTATTTGTAAATCATTTAAACCCTGTAGATCTTTTTTAAATAATATTTCAGCAATTGTTCCTAAATCCGTATAGATATTATAAATCTCTTCTATTTTTTTACGGTTATTTCTATTTCCTGTAAATGCTATTGCCAAAGCATCTATGATAGAATATTCAGCTATGCCCAACCTCAAATTGCCTAGGAGAAATTTTATTATATATTTACTTTCTAATGGTGTCGCATCATTCAATAAGCTACTAACTAGACGAAGTTTAATAATTTGAGATTGTGATCCTAGGGATTTTGCTATTTTTTCAAAAGTGGAGTAGATTCTTTCTATAGTAATTTTCTCGTTTAGGAGGGTTTGTTGATATCTATTTTTTGCAATTTCTTTTGCTGTTTCGCCTAAATCTCCTATTTTATTATAGTTCTCTTCGACTTCTTTAACACTAATTCCTGTAGATTCTGCTATAGCTTTAATTGTTAATTTTTCTCCTAAACCTAATTCGATTCCTTCAGAGGATGGAAAAAGTTTTCCTTGAAGGAGATAAATTATTTTTTTGATGGTATTAACCGGAGTTCGTTTAAAAAGAGTTACCAAGTGATCTATCAAAACTAATCTGCTATTAGTTTTGTGCATCTCTTCAAAAATTTCTGCTATAGCTAAAAAATCCAATAAATATTCTTACAAGATTGATTATTTATAAAATTTGATTAAAATTTTGATAAACAAGTATAAAGTATATAACTAAAAAGATATAATGGAATTAGTATGGGTGGAGTAAAGAAAAAGACATTAAGCTCAAGTAAATCTACAGGACAACAACCTAGTGAGGGAACGAACAAACTAAAAAAAAATGATCCAAAGCCTCAAATCAAAAGTCAAAAACATAAGTCTTCTGTATTAATAGAAGATATCAATGATGTCAGCATACTAAAAGGAATGAAGGCAATTACTGTACAATCTATTTCAAAAGTCTTAGGAGTAAAAATATCCATCGCAAATAATTATCTTAGGAATTTGGAATCTAAAGGAATGTTGAAATTGATTGGAGGTTATAGTGGACATAAGGTTTACTCTTTTAAAAGTTAACGAATCTATATTGTTTGGTTTATCCTTAGAAAACGACTGTGTTTATAGTAAGTACATCTTTAGGCCCTAAATTATTAAGTCCTTCAATAGTTGACGTTATTTTACCAATTACGTTCATAGAATAGGATACATTTGCATCTTTTAGGAAAAAACACAATGAGCCATTTGATGACATGAAAGTAATATCTCCCTTTGAAAACTTTTTTCTGGGTTTTTCGTGACCTATATTTGCTTGTGTTTGGATGTAACAGAATACATCAACATACGAATGTACTGTTCCATGAAGAGGAAATAGTCTTAACAGTTGAGATATAGTAAGAGGCGCTAAATGACGTATCAGTTGGCCTTTTAGAACTTCCTTACTTCCTACTATACCTTTTATATCTATTCTAGATACTGAAACAAAATGGTTTTCACTCGACATACAATGCCACTTATTAAAGGTTGGCCAGCAATTACCTTAAATTCGTAACGTTTAATTATATTTAAATTAGCTTTTGCTGTATTCTTGGTTGAGGAATTAAAAAATAAAGATATTGATAAAACATTAGATGACACTAAATTAGAAAATGAAAGAGAAACTACAGTTAAAAAATCTTCTAAAAATAAGAAAAAAAAATCACCATCAAAATCTGAACCAAAGACACCAAAAAACCGTACCAAAAACAAAAAGGTATTGGAAGAACCAGAAGAAATAACACCTCCACTATCAGAATCTTTACGGAAAGAAGAATTTGTGGAATATGATGAATTTGAGTTTAGCTTACGAGAAATCAATAGTCAAGGCCAAGAAATTTTGATTGGTCCAAAAAGGTTAACCAGGTTTGAAAAAGCAAGAATAACAGGGGCTCGTTCTTTACAGATCTCCTTCGGTGCACCTCTTATGGTTAAAGGGGATGTGAATGCAAGAAGCTCCATTTCCCTAGCTATTGAAGAATTAGAAAAAAAAGCTTTACCTATATCCATTCGAAGAACATTACCCAATGGAATCTATCAAGATATTCCTATAGAATGGTTAAAAACTTGAACTTTCAGTATGTTTTTATAGTTTTAAGTTAATAATGAAGCCCTATAAATGAGTGAAGACAATAGTAAATCGTCTCTAGCAACACCACCATTAAATTTACTATTTAATACCTCTCTATTAGGCAAACAAAATGTTTGGGAAATAAATATTTCAACATTATTAGAGTTACTCCTTAAAATTATTAATTCTAGCGGAAAGAAAGATCTTCGAATTTGCGGAATAGCTGCATGGTCATCCACTCTTATATATCGATTGAAGGTTGAAAGCATTTTTCACCTAGAAAAATTGTCTTTAGAAAAAAAAAATTTTGCTTCTTCAACTGAAAAGGAAATTCCTCTCCTAAAATTACTCGATTTTCCTTTTAGATTATCGTCAACTTATCCTCTGTCTTTGGAAGATTTACTTAATGTGCTCGAAAATATTATTTCTTCTTTACATAACCCTAACTTGAAAAGGAGAAACCCTATAGAATTAGAACCAGTAGAGATTTTTGATTTTGACCATTATTTAGTTAAATTTGAAAAAATTTTGGAAGAAAAAGAAGAATTTATCATGCATTCACTAAGATTCACAGAAACTATATTATTTAGCAAATTTATTGAGAAATTAGAAAGGCTCGAGATTGCAAGAATTTTTATAGCTTTACTTCACCTTGCGATGAAAGGAAAGATAGACATAGTACAAATAGATGACTCCTCCGATATTGAAATAAGAAAATTATAAACGGGATCTAATATTAATAAATCTCCTTTATAACACTATATTGATTTTGAAAGAGAGTCTGCCTGAAAAAGAAATTGTAGCAAGAGTTGAGGCCGCATTATATTCCTCTGGGAGACCAATGTCCATTGAAGAATTAGTAAAAGCAACAGGATTGAATTCGAGAGAAAAAATAAAAAAAATACTTTTGGATCTAACCAGAAAAATTAATGAAGTATTCTATGCATTAGAGCTAAAAGAGCTAGAGGACGGAAATTTTGTTTTTCAGCTTAAGACAGATTACTCTCCTCTAATAAGAAGATTTGCTAAACAACCACTACTTCAATCTTCTGCATTGAAAACATTGTCTTATGTAGTGTATGAACAACCAATTACTTCTAAGAGATTGGTACAAATTAGAGGAACTCAAGCATATTCACACGTTAAAGTTTTGGAACAATTAGGTTTTATCGAACATGAATCAGTTGGAAGATTAAAAGTCTACAAAACGACAAAAAAATTTCAAGATTACTTCGGAATATCAGATCTGAATACAATAAAGAATAGTATTATCATAAAGTCTTAGAAAAGTCTTAATTAGAGATTTTCTCATTTTCAAGAATGCGAAAATCCATTGAAAATTTGGCAGGGAATAAATATACTGGTGGTCGTCTTAAACCATCACGGATGCGCCGAAAATTCGAAATAGATCGATATCCTAATGAACCTATCCTAGGTAAAGATACTATTGTTCATAGACGTGTGAGAGGTGGTGCTCTGAAATTGGCCTTAAAACATATTGAATTTCTTAATGTAAATGATAGAGAAAATAAAAAAACGATCAGAACAAAAATTATTAGAGTAATCAAGAACCCTGCCAACAAAGATTATGAAAGACGTGGAGTTCTAAGTAAAGGGGCTTTTGTGGAAACTGAATTAGGAATTGCAAGAATAATTTCAAGACCAGGTCAAGATGGTAGTATAAATGCTATATTGACAAAAGAAACTGCCTAAAAATGATAGAAATGATTCTCGTGATTCCTTTGGGATTTTTAAACACTCATATTATTAAATGTGAAAATTAAAATATTGAATATCTTTCTTTGAACTTATTGAAAGATTATGATCATATTATAATTTGGCTAGATTATATCAATAAAAACCTATCAAAAAAAAAGGGAAGAAGGATTAAGAGAGACAATGCAGTATTCGATCCAACATTTTCTGAATTATACGATGCAGCACGAGAGGAAGGCTTAGAAGTAACTTTGGATCATTCAAATGATCATGCCCGTTTTCCTCGTCGATCGTATGTTCGTTCTGGATATATTATGATTCCTAAACCAGTTAGTAAAAAAAAATCAGCTATAATATCTTCAATATCCTCTAGAGTCTTAACACAAAGAACAAAAACTAAGAGAGCAAAATAATCAAAATTATGATAAACTATTTTTTTAATTTCTTTTATCAATTTTATTAATATATGTTGACCGAAGGATATGAAAATAAGGAATTTGTAATATACTTTCTTGACAGAGGTAGGTGAAGTGATTCATAAGGCGAAAAGTGGCCGCCTTATCTTAAAAATTTTTGAAATGGCAAAAATTAATGCGGGAGATACAATATTAGATACCCATGGAAAAAAATTAGGAAATGTAAATGAACTTATTGGTCCAGTAAATTCCCCATATGCTTCAGTAATTTTATTAGATGATGATTTTGAACCTAAAGCGGGTGAAAAAGTCTTTCGATTTATCTCTAAAAATCCATATAGAGGTTTTAGAAAAGAGTTTGAAAAAATTCATGGTAAGAAAGTGAGGCGTAAAAAGTAATGGTTTTTCTCGAATACTGTAGCAATTGTCCAGAATGCAATTCCGGTCTCATTCATGATTTTAGCAAAGGGGAATTTCTTTGTCAAAATTGTGGGTATGTTGTACTAGATGAAGTCAATGATTATGGTCCTGAATCTATATCTAAAGATTTTGAAGAAAAGAATCGGATTGCAAGAGCTAGTGGAGCAATGAGTTTTTCTCAACATGATTATGGTTTGAGAACAGAAATTGGAAGCGGTTTAAAAGATTATGGAGGCAAAGCAATCAACTCTCAAATGGCAGAACATTTAACAAATTTAAGAAAATGGCATTCGAGAATAAGGGTTTCTTCCTCAAAAGACAGGCGTCTGGCTAATGTTCTATCAAAAATTACAGAAACCTGTTCTAATCTCAGTTTGCCCAAAATATTAATTGAAACTGCAGCAATGATTTATAGAAATTATGAAAAAAGTAGAGATGCAAAAGGAAAATCCGTTTCATGTATATCAGCTGCTACAATTTATTTAGCATGTAAAAGATGTTCAATTGTCAGATCTCTGGACGAAATTGTTGAAGCCACTGGTATATCTTCTAATGACAGGTCTACATTGAAACTAGCTTCAAAATATTATAGGATGATGTCTATGGAATTAGGAATATACAATGGTAATTTTATTGAAAAGGACACTCAGAATAATCAGCCACAGAATAATGATAAATCTAAAACCTCTTGTTTCTTGTCTAATTATCAGTTAATCAAGACAAATGATTCGGCTTCTAAAACTAAAGCAAAAAATATTGTGAATGGTATTTCTCATTCTCTCTCAATAGATCACTATATAGCAAAATTAATCAATCTTGCTAAACTTGACACTAGGATAGAAAGACTAGCGATAGATTTAGCACATAAAACATCTCAAAACTTGCTTGTAGATGGAAAATCTCCTAATGGTATTGCTGCAGCATACATATATTTATCATCTGTTCTTCTTGGAATGAATATTCTACAAATTGATGTTTCAGGGCTTGCAGGTGTAACAGAAGTAACTATCAGAAATCGGTGTAAAGAAATTCTTTGTAGTTCTAAAATTATTATCACCATTAGACCCACTCTAAAATAGTACACCTTATATTTTGATATAACCTAACTCCTAAACCAATCATATGCCGGATTTTTTTGAAATCGAAAGATTGGTTGAAGATTTAGCTAAAATATACTCTACCGCTTGTGCAACATCATGGTATAAAGTAAATAATATTCCTATTCCAACTGTTGCTGAATTTAGAAACAAAGTTATTGAATTTATGAAACATTTTGAATATACTCTCTCTACCTTTCCACAAAATAATGAAAGTGAAAAATTTAAAGCGTATGCATGGAACCTATTAAATAAAGAAATTGAACGAGTACAAAATGGTGAAAATAAAGAAGTGGAAAAACGTTATAAATATTTTATAGAATATATATGATGATTGTATTTTAGATTTTTAGAAAATTACTTTATTAGTATAATTTGTATTTACATCAAATTGGTATAACCAGCTATAAAATTTTCAAAATTTATGTTTTCCAGACAGAATATTTTACTGTACATTTAAACACTTTTTAATTCTCACTTATTATAAAGTTTTTATAAATGAGAAAAAGAAATGTATATGATTCAGATTTTAGATTAATAATTTATAGTCTTCATTAAAATTGACTTAACTATAAATATTGTACTTATGCAAAACACTTAATTTATGGCGCAAAACGTACCCGATTATGATATTATAATAGCAGGTGGAGGGTTAGCTGGTATGATTGTTGCTACATCAGCTGCTTATTATTCGAAACAATCTTTGAAAATTCTTGTAATTGATAGAAATTCCTTTTTAGATCTTGGAAAGAAGACATTGAATGGTTGGATATGTGGAGATGCAGTAGGAAAGAACAGCGTTGATTACATGACAAGTAGAATAGGAATATCTTGGAGTTACCCTGAAATTGAACATCCTGTTAAAGGAGTAATAGCCTATTCTCCTGATCATAAAACTGGAATTTCTTTTGATGGTGATGGCTATATACTCAATAGA
>Ga0075429_100004757_pt1 | contig 11688 bp, 10 predicted proteins | sample RhiMetdeltSRZDD3_FD_75295 | JGI IMG/M metagenome (GOLD analysis project Ga0075429, IMG submission 75295) | Populus rhizosphere microbial communities from Tennessee, USA - Rhizosphere MetaG P. deltoides SRZDD3 | ecosystem: Host-associated > Plants > Roots > Rhizosphere > Soil | place: USA...
TCAGGAAGCGGGGCTGCGCGACGTGCACCTCGAAGAGTTCGAAACGGACGGAGTGCGCGGCGTGAACGTGGTCGGCGTGCGCCCGGGGGCGGGTCGCGGCATCGTCCTCGTCGGCGCCCATCACGACACCGCGCCGGACGCGCCCGGTGCCTACGACGACGGCGGCGGCGTGGGCGTCATGATCGAGGTGGCGCGGGCGATGGTGAAGGACGGGGGGCGCGGGCGCACCGCCCTGTTCGTGTCCTTCGACGGCGAGGAGGCGTGGTCCCGCGGCGGCCTCTGCGCGGGCTCGAGCGCATTCCTCGAGCGGCTCGGCCCCCGGGCGCGCGACGTGGTGGGGGCGGTGATCGTGGAGATGTCCGGCTGGCGCGGGGGCACACCGACGCTCCTGCCGATGGCGTATCACGACCCGATGCAGCCCGGCCGCAGCGTCATCGCGCCGGCGTGGCTCGTGCGCGCGGCGGCGGCGGGGGCGCGGTCGGGTTTTCCCGGCACCGCCGTCGGCGATCGTTACGTGGGCTGGCTGCACCAGCCGGCGGTGCGCGCGGCGCGCGTGCAGTTCTACGGCGACGACGTCGCGTTCCTGCAGCGCGGCGTGCCGGCGATCCTCGCGTCGGACTCGTCGTTCTCCGCGTTCTATCCCTGGTACCACACGCCGCAGGACACCGCCGACAAGCTCGACGCCGGCGCGCTCGCCCGCATGGGATCCGCGGTTCTGGGGGCGGTGCGCGGGCTCGAGACGGCGTCGCCGGAAGCGCCGGAGTCGCAATGGTTCGCCGCCTTCGGCCAGGTGATCGAGCGGCCGGGACTGACGGCCGCCGGCGTGGTGTCGCTCCTGCCCCTGCTCTGGGTCGCGCGAGCGGCGGGCGGCGTGCGGCTCGGCCTTCGTTTGTTGCAGGCCGCCGCGTTCGGCGCGCTCCTGTGGCGCCAGCCGGTGGTCGCGCTTTGGTGCTTCGGCCTGTCGCACCTGCTCGCGCCGTTCTCGGCACGGCGCGGCGTACGTGTGGCCGCGCTCTCACCCCTCATTGCGCTGCTGGCCCTGGTCTTCGCCGCCCATGCGAAAGGGATGGTGAACGGGACCTGGCTCGCGCCGTGGGAGATCGGCCTCGGCGCGTTCGTGGCTCTCGTCGCGCTCACGCCCTTGCGCGCGGAGGCGGCGCCGGGGAGGAACGGGAAGGCCGGGAAGAACAAGAAAGCCAGCCGGGGCGGCCGACGGCGGGGCCTGCCCAGGAGCGTGTCCGCCTAACGGCACTGGACACGCTCCTAGTAGACGGATGAGGGTCCGTCCTACGGCTGTGGATGGGACGCAACCGCGGGAACGGTGTCCGGGTAGAGGTCGCCGGCCTTGATCCAGCCCGTCGTCACGATCTCTTCGTTCCGTTTGCCGTGGGTCGTGTACCGGATTTGAACCCAGCCCGCCTTCGTCTCGTACACCCGCAGCAAGTCGCCTTCGACCACGTAAGCCTTCCGCCGGGTGGCGGTCTCCGGCCGCTCGTGAAAATAGGCCTTCTGGGCCGCGACCACGCGTACGGCGCGCCAGTCACCGGCCTTCCAGTCGAAGTCGAAGGTGGTCGGCTCCTCGTCGGCGAAGTGCTGGACGTTCCAGCATCCGCCGTGCTCCTTCTTCAGATGGATGGAGACGCCACCGTCTTCGAGCGAGGCGATCACGCCTTCGATCGTGTCCTCGTCCGTCTTGTCCGCGGGGTACCAGCTCGAGATGCGATACGGCGGGGCCCCCTTCGCCTCACCGCGGAAGAAAAAGATGCAGGTGAACTGCGGTCCGCTTCCGTCGGGGCTCAGCCCGGTGCCGCTGCTGTAGTGGCCGGTGATGACCTTCGTGTCCGGGTCGACGGCGACGATGAGCTCCCCGGCGGTTCCGGAGGTCAGCGCCGCGGCGAGGACGGCGGCCGCGAGCGTATCAGCACCCTCCGGCGATGGCCGGGACGATGGCCACGGTGTCGCCCGCCTTCAGCGCCGTGGACTTCTCCTGCAGGAAACGGATGTCCTCGTCGTTGACGAAGATGCGTACGTAGCTGCGCAGGTTGCCGGTCTGGTCGCACAGGCGGTCCTTCAAGCCCTTGTGTTTGCCTTCCAGCCCGTCGATGACGCCGGCGATGTCCTTGGCCTCGACCTCGACGGTGTCGGCGCCGCCGGTGAGCGGCCGCAGCGGAGCGGGGATCTGTACACGTACTGCCATGAAACCGTCCTCCTCTTCTAGTCTTCGATCTCGAAGGGTTCCTCGTCGAAACGTTCGCTGTCGAACCGGAAGATCCAGCCGCACGGCGCGGACGCGCGCACGCCGTCTTCGATGCTCATCACGATGTGGAAGCTGCCGTCGGTCAGCCCGCCCGTGGCCATCGCGCGGGCGAGGTCCGTCGGCGACGGGCGCGGCGGGTGGTCCGGATGCGTGTGGTAGTAGCCGATGATGTCGAGGCCGGCGTCACGCGACTCCCGTTGCGCGCGCAGGTGCTCGGCGGGATCGATCTGGTAGCGGATCCTCGGCTGGTCGGTCTCGATGTTCTTCATCTCGACGGAGCGGGCCACGCGGCCGTCGCCGTAGCGGCCGAGCAGTACGCCGCAGACCTCGTGCGGGTATCCCGTCTTGCCGTGCGCCGCGATCGCGTCCAGGTGCGCCTGCTTGATCTTCATCGTCTAGTTCTTGCCGTGCCCCGCGAGATACCGTTCGCCGGCGTCCGGCAACAAGGCCACGACCACGCCGGAGCGCAACGAACGGGCCACCTCGCGGGCTCCCCAGAGCGCCGCGCCGGCGGAGTGGCCGATGAGCAGGCCGCAGGCCTCGAGCACCTCACCGCACATCGCGTATCCGGCATCGGTCTCGACGGAGACCTTCTCGTCGTGTCCCTTCGGGTCGTAGATCTCGGGCACGATGGCGGAGGCCATGTGTTTCAAGCCTTCGAGGCCGTGCAGGCCGTCCGACGGCTCGACGGCCACGATGCGGATCTTGGCGTCGCGCTCGTGGAGATAGCGGCCGGTGCCCATGATCGTGCCCGACGTGCCGAGGCCGGCCACGAAGTGCGTGATGCGGCCCCCCGTCTGCTCCCACAGCTCGGGGCCGGTGGTCCGATAGTGGGCGAGAGGATTCGCCGGATTGCGGTACTGGTCCGCGTAGAAATAGCGCTGCGGCGCCGCCGCCACCCTTTCCCGCACCCTCACGATCGCCCCGTCGGAGCCCGAGAACGCGTCCGTGTAGACGAGCTGCGCCCCGTACGCTTCGCACAGCTTCGTCCGGTCCTTCGTCACGCTCTCCGGCATCACGAGCTCGACCTGATATCCCTTCGCGTGTCCCACCAGCGCGAGGCCGACGGCGGTGTTTCCCGAGGACGAGTCCACGATGACCTTGTCCTTCGTCAGCGCCCCCGACCGCTCGCCCTCCTGGATGATGGAGAGGGCGGCGCGGTCCTTCACGGAGCCGCCGGGGTTGAACCACTCGCACTTGGCCCAGACCTCGACGGCGCCGTCGACACCCGCCATCGGGATGCGCACCAGGGGCGTTCGGCCGATGGTCTCCAGGATGGAGGAGACGACAGCGGCCGGCCCTACGCTCATGCCGCCGGCTTCGGCTCGAAGTGGCACGACCACGACAGGTCCGACGGCTTCGTGATCGTCGGCGTCTCGCCGCACAGCGCGCACTTGGGGTCGCGCCGGAACTTGAGGTTCTGGAACTTCATGTCGAGCGCGTCGTAGACGAGCTGGCGGCCGACGAGGAGGTTGCCCTTCTTCAGGAGGACCTTGATGGCCTCCGTGGCCTGGATGAGGCCGACCACCCCGGGCAACACGCCGAGCACGCCCGCCTCATCGCACGAGGGCGCCATCTCCGACGGAGGCGGCTCCGGGTACAGGCAGCGGTAGCACGGGCCTTCCTTCGGGATGAACGTCGACATCTGGCCGTCGAAGCGGTAGATGCTGCCGTAGATGTTGGGCTTGCCGAGCAGCACGGCGGCGTCGTTGATGAGGTACTTCGTGGCGAAGTTGTCGCAGCCGTCGATGATCACGTCGTACGGCGCGAAGACGTCCATCACGTTGGTGGAGTCCAGGCGCAGGTCGTGGCGTACGACCTTCACGTCGGGGTTCAAGGCGCGGATCGTCTTCTCCGCCGACTCCGTCTTCGGGGTGCCGACACTCGCGTTCGTGTGGAGGACCTGCCGCTGCAGGTTCGAGATGTCGACGACGTCGGAGTCGACGAGGCCGATCGTGCCCACGCCGGCGGCGGCGAGATACAGGCCGGCGGGTGAGCCGAGGCCGCCCGCGCCGATGAGCAGCACCTTCGACTGCAGCAGCTTGAGCTGGCCGGCCTCGCCGATCTCGGGCACCAGCAGGTGCCGGCTGTAGCGGTTCTTCTGCTCCGCGGTCAGGCTCTTCGGCACCGTGATGGGAAGGCCCGTCTCCTTCCACTTGCCGAAGCCGCCGATCATGGAGACGACGTTCTCGTAGCCCAGCTCCTGGAGCGACTTCGCGCCGAAGGCGCTGCGCGTGCCGCCGGCGCAGTAGACGACGACTTCCTTCGACTTGTCGGGGACCTTGTCCTCGATCCGGAGCTCGAGGAAGCCGCGCGGGATGTAGATGGCGCCGGGGATGTGGCCGTTGGCCCACTCGTCGGGCTCACGCACGTCGACCAGGACGGCGCCTTTATCGGCGCGGGCGCGGGCCTCCTCCACGGTCACTTCCCGGATCTGGGACTTGACCTTCTGGATCAATTCCTTGGAGGTGGGCATCGCTCAAGGCTCCTGAAACGTAGAGAATAGCACACAGGTTTGACGCGGGACGTGGCCGCCGCGTTACGAGCGACATGCAAAAGATCCTCGAAGGCGACCTCGTCGGGTTCGCGGTGCCGGACATCCTGTCGCTCCTCAGCATGGGGCAGCGGACGGGCGTCCTGGTTCTCGAACGGACCGACGAGGAATCGAAGTTGTTCGTGCGGACGGGGCGCCCCGTCTTTGCCGTCGCCACGCGCGGGGACCTCCGGTTGGGGTCGATGCTCGTGCGCATGGGCCGCCTCCAGGAGGCCGACCTCGACCGCATCCTCGCGCGCCAGCACGGCGGTCCGCAGAAGCTCGGCGAGCTGCTGCTGTCGGAGAAGATCCTGAATGCCGACGAGCTCGCGACGTTTCTGAAGGTGCAGGTCTCCGAGGTCATCTTCGATACCTTCACCTGGCGGCAGGGGGCCTTCACGTTCTTCGACCACGTGCCGCCGCCGACCGCTGTCGTCACCCTCGAGATGGACCTGCAGAACCTCCTGATGGAGGGCGTGCGCCGCATCGACGAGAAGGAGCGCCTCGACGAGTTCTTCCCGGACCGGACGATGGCGGTGGAGGCCCTCGCCAATCCCGAGCGGGTCAAACACAGCGTGACCCTGACCCCCGAGGAGTGGCAGGTCTTCTTCTTGATCGACGGGCGCCGCACCATCGACGAGATCTGCCGCGCGGTGGGAAACCCCGACGAGCTGCTGACGCTGCGCGTGCTCTACCGTCTCGTGGCCGCGAAGTTCGTGGCCCTGGTGCCGCCGCCGCCGGCCGACACCAACCTGCCGGCGCCCCCGCCCCCGGAGAAGGCCGCCACGCAGGCCTTCATCGACGGCAAGCTGCTCACGCCCACCCCGGCCACGCCGTACTCGGTGGAGTTCCAGTCGGGCCCCCGCCGGCCGGAGGACGACACCCGCGAGATCGTCACCCCCAAGGCCATCGGCTACCAGCAGGGCGCGAAGCAGATCGAGGTGAGCCGGCTCGTCTTGTTGAAGGAGGGCAAGGAGGCGTCGTTCCCTCTGACGAAGGACAGCTACACCCTCGGCCGGCACAAGAACAACGACATCGTGATCTCCGACCCGAAGGTCTCGTCGTTCCACGCCCGCATCGACCGTACGCAGACGGGGTTCCAGCTCGTCGACCTCAAGAGCCGGAACGGCTGCTACGTGAACGGCAAGAAGATCGAGACCCAGGTCCTGAAGACGGGCGACGAGGTCCGCCTGGGTCCCGCCAAGCTGACGTACAGGGTCGACTACGTCGCCCCCGTCTCCTGAGGTAAGCTGGACGGCTCACGGCTACCGAAGGAGAGTCACTTGGCGCAGATCGAGGCGTTCAAAGGCATCCGTTACCGCGTTCCCGACAGCGAGCTCAACAAGGTACTGGCGCCGCCGTACGACGTGATCCCGCCGGCGTATCAGAACGAGCTCTATGCCCGAGATCCGCGGAACATCGTGCGGGTGGCGCTCAATCGCACGCCCGGCGACGGGGCCTACGCGGATGCCAAGGCCGCCTTCGAGGCGTGGCAGAAAGACGGGACGCTCGGCGCCGACGCCGAGGGCGCCGTCTACGTCCTCGAGCAGCACTTCAAGGTCGAGGGCAAGGCGCTGACGCGCATCGGCCTGCTCACCCGCTTCCGCGCCGAGGAGGCGGAGAAGGGCACGATCCTCCCCCACGAGCACACGCGCAAGGAAGCGAAGGAAGATCGCTACAAGCTGCTGCGCGCGACCAAGGCGAACTTCAGCCCGATCTTCCTGATGATCGAGGACGACGGCGCCGCCATCGCGCAGAAGCTGAAGGCGCTGGCCTCCGGCAAGCCGACGGCCTCGTACGTCGACGACACCGAGGTCGAGAATCGGCTCTTCACCGTCACCGACCCGGCGGCGGTGCGGTGGCTGCAGGACGCCTTCGCCCGGCGCAAGTCGTACATCGCCGACGGCCACCACCGCTACGCGACGGCGCTGCGTTATCGGGACGAGATCGCCGGTCCCGAAGGCGCCTGGACGCTCGGCTACTTCGCGCCCATCGGCGACGCCGGCATGGTGGTGCTGCCGTACCACCGCATCGTCAGCGAAGGGCCGAGCCTCGACGAGGCCCGCAAGCGCCTCGAGGGCAAGTTCCTGCTCAACGAGGTCAAGGGCGTGGCCGCCGCCGCCAAGGGCGCCGCCGCCTCGACGATGCCGTACGCGTTCGCGCTCGCGGAGCCCGGCGGGCGCGCCCTCGTCTGCGAGGCGCTGCCCGAGTGCGAGTCGCTGCTCGACGGGTCGACACCGCCGTCGCTCAAGGCGCTCGACACGTACTTCCTGCACAAGGCGGTGCTGGGACCGATGCTGTCGATCCCCGACACTGCCGTCAGCTACGTGCACTCCCTGGCCGAGGCCGAGGAGAACGTCGCCCACGGGAAGTGCCGCTTCGCCGTACTGATGCGCGGCACTCCCGTGCAGCAGATCGTGGACGTCGCCGAGGCCCGCCAATCGATGCCGGCCAAGAGCACGTTCTTCTATCCGAAGCTGCCCTCAGGGCTCGTCATTCACCCGCTGAAGGCGTAGCGACCGACGACGACTAAAGAATTCGATGCGAGCCGGTGTCCCAGCTGTCGGTGCGCGTCAGGGTGCCGTGCTGCCGCGAGTACACCCGCCGCATCGGGGGAACGTAGCCGCCGTCCTTGAAGCCCATCTCGTCCAGATCTCCGCCCACCGCACCACACTCGCGGCAACGGAATCCACCCAGGACGTGCCGCCCCGCACTGTGATGTCCACGTACGAGGCAGCGAAACCAAGCGAGCATTGAGCCCTCCCGGCGCACGGTAGTGCAAGACCCGTGCGTCGGAGGCGGCGGGATGAGGCCGCTCACCGGAACGCTGGAACCGGCCGCGCTGCTCCGGGTTGCGAGCACTCTTCCTGGTGATGCCGCTCACGCGCGGCCAGGACGCGCCGCGCAGATCCGACACACAGTGCCCTTTGTGCCCCAGTCGCTGGGCCGCGTCATCGAGGCGTGCGCAGAAGGTCGACGTGGCCGCGGTTGTAGAGCCAACCGTAGACGACGAGAACGACGAGCGGTATTGCGGCAAAGGCCGCGAACGCCAGCCAGCCTTCGGCGCCCTCCGCCATCAACCACGCGATGCCCGACGTGAGCCAGGCGATGGCGGCCACGATCACGAACGGCGTGGCGATGACACTGCGGAACCCGAGACGGTCGCTGGCCCCGCCCATGAACGCGCCGGCGACGAGAAGCGGCTGCGCGGCCACCAGCATCAACCAGAGCTTCCCCGCGAGGGCAGCGGCTTCCAGAGGTGTGAGTCCCGCGTTCCGGCCGGCGATGGTGCCGGCGATGAGCACCGCCGGACCCGCGACGAGCAACCGGACGGCGTTGACCTTGAGCATCGCGCGCGCCGCTTCGGCGTAGCTGATCGGATACGGCGCGTGCAGCGGCGAGAGCTGGCCGCCGGATCGCCGCGACTCGAAACCGGACCACGTGAACAGGGCGACCCCGAGGATGAGGGGCACCGCGATGGCGACGATGGGAATGAGGTCGCCCAGGACCACGAAGCTGCCGACGGCGACGACGGAACAGGCGACGAGGATCGCCCGCCACTCTCCCGTGAACCGCGCCCGCCGGCCCATCAGCCATTCGATGACGTGGGCTTCACGCTCGCCGAGCATCCTCCACACCATGCGATCGATGGGGCCGCGATCTCGCGGCGCACCCGCCTCCAGGATCCGGGCGATGTGCTCGTGCGTCACCGGCGGTGCGGGAGCCTTCCCTTCCGCGGCGACCTTGGGATCGGCGGCGAGCGGCTCCGCGTCCGGCTCTGCCGTCGATTCCGCGGCGGGCTCGGCGCCGGCGATGAGCGTCGGCATGTCGTCGAGGTGCTCGCCTTCGAAGCGCGCGACGTGGGTCTGCTGGCCGAGGACGACGATCTCGGCCACGGCGTGGTGGCGCGCGAGACGCGAACGCAGGGCGGGTAGTGCGCACGCGACCGCCACTACTGGAGCGAACCAGACGAGGGCGGCGGCGTCCGACTGGCCGCCGGCGTGGCGCAGGATCTGGGCGATCCATCCTCCCGGCGTGAGTCCGATCAGGAACCAGGCGATGCCGGGCAGCTCGTCGGGGAGGCTCAGCGGAAAGTAGGCGGTGACGAAGAGGGCGACGTGCAGCACGAAGCCGAACGACGACCAGCGCGCCAGCACGGGCACCACCGCGCAGGCGGTGGCGAGGGCTGCGACGAGGGCGGGTCCGATGAGGCCGGCGGCGGCCCACGCCGCCCATTGCCAGATCGTGCTCCCCGGGGGCAGGGCCAGCCAGCCCGCCACGAGGATCGGCAGCATCACGACCAGCGCCTCCCGCGCCGCGGCGCGAAACACACGGTCGGCCAGCCATTCATCCGACGCCGGCAGCGCCGCAAAGGCGGCGACGTCGGGGCCGCTGCGAAGCTGTTGGCGGATGGCGCCGCCACGCACGAGCGAGGTCGCCGTGAGATAGACGCCGACCGCGGCCAGCGCGGCGTCGATCCGCCCTTCTCCCGCATGCCGCGCGATGACCACGAGCGGCCAGAGCGGCACGAGCGACGGCAGGTGTCCCAGGTGGCTGCGCCGCTCGCGGTCCTCGTCACGCAGCGCCGGGTCGTGGAGGCGCGCCGCGCGCAGCTTCTCGAGAATCTGCTTCTCGAGCGTCACCGGCCGGTCTCGCGAAGCGGGGCCATCACCCCCGCCAGCACGCTTCCCTCCGCCGCCCCCGTCTGCTCTCGCAGCGCGGCCACGCTGTCGAACGCGTGCAGGCCGCCGCGATGGAGGATGGCCACCTTGTCGGAGAAGGCCTCGGCCACCTCCAGGATCTGCGTGGTGTAGAGGAGGGTGGTGCCGTTGCCGGCGGCGCGGCGCGCCCACTCCCTCAAGACGAGGGTGCCTTGCGGGTCCATGCCGGAGGCGAACGGCTCGTCGAGCAGGACCAGCTCCGGCTCCACCGCCAGCAGCGCGGCCAGCGCCGTCTTGTAGCTCTGGCCACGGGACAGCGCGGCGATCGGCGCCCGGCCGCAACCGAGCAGATCGAGGGCTTCCATCAGGCCGAAGACGCGGTCCGCCGTGCCCGCCCTTTCCTTGCCGTACAGGCGCAGCACCATGCCGATGTGCTGCACCGGGGTCGGCCACGCGAACAGGAACGGAGAATCGGGAAGGAAGAAGAGGCGCTGGCGGAGGTCGAGGCGTCCGCGGGAGAGGGGCTCGCCGTCCAGGTGGATGGAGCCCGCGTTGGGGGCGGCGATCGTGGCCAGGCATCGCAGGAGCGTCGTCTTGCCGGCGCCGTTGGCGCCGAGCACGGCCACGATCTGGCCGCTCTCGATGGTCATCGAGACGTTCTGCAGCGCGCGGTACGCGCCGTACCGCTTGGTGAGCCCGTCGATCGCGACGCGCATGGAGGGAAGAGAGTACGACAGAAAAACGGTAGTCGTGAGTCGTGAGTCATGAGTTTTGAGTGAGTCCACTCGCACGGAGGCGGCCACCGACCGCTCGCCCGGGGCACCGACAGCTCGCCTGCGCCACAGACCGCTCGCCGCGTCGCTCGTCGAGCGCCCGGCCGTGTGCACACGCCGCGCGCGTCGATGCGTCGGCGGTGGTGCCGACCCCGCATCACTCACGACTCAATACTCAAAACTCACGACTTCCGTCTAGACGATCACGCCCATCTCGCGCGTGCGGCGCGCGCCCGTCGTGTAGCTCTTCCACGCGCGGCCCAGGCGCTCGATGCCCTCGCGCACGATGGCCTCGCCGGTCACGAGAGGGAAGCGCACGTGGTCGGCCCAGCCGCCCTCCGGAGAGAGGAGCGAGCCCGGCACGATCGACACCCCGTGCCGCAGCGCCACCTGCGCCACCTCGGCGGCGTCGCCGTGCGGCATCTTGACCCAGAGGACGAGGCCGCCCGTCGGCCGCGAGAACGACCAGCCCGGCAGGTGCTTGCCGATCATCTCCGTGAAGAGATCGAGGGTGGCGCCGACTTCCTTGCGACGGACGCGCTTCACCTTCTCCGAGTGCGCCAGCACGTGGGCGGCCAGGCATTGGCTCGGAACCGACGAGCCCATGTCGGCCACGACCTTCTGATGGATGAGGCGCGCCAGCACCGTTTCCCCCGCGCGGATCCAGCCCACGCGCAGGCCCGCCCAGAAGAGCTTGCTCATCGATCCCACGCTCAGCACCGTGCCTTCGCTCGTGAAGGCGCCGATCGGCGGCGGGGGAGTGGCCGTCAGCACGATGTCGCCCAGGGTGTTGTCCTCGAGCACGGGCACCTGCAGCTCCTCGGCCAGGCGGGCGACATCGCGCCGCCGCGTCTCGGGCATGACCGTGCCCGTGGGATTCTGGAACGTCGGCATGAGATAGACGAGACGCGCCGAGCTGCGCACGACGGTTTCACGCAACATGGCGGGGGAGACCCCGTCCGGGCCGACGGGCACGGACACCACGCGGGCGCCTGCGCTGCGGAAGGCGTCGATGGCCCCGACGTATGTCGGGTCCTCCACGACCACGGTGTCGCCGGGTTGCAGGAACGCCGCCGCGCTCAAGCTGATCGCTTGCTGCGCCCCCGTCGTCATCAAGAGCTGATCCTCGCGAGTGGGCAGGCCTGATCGCGTCAGGAACTGCGCCACCGCCTTGCGCAGCGACGCCAGCCCGAGCGGATGGTAGCCGGGGATGCTCGTGAGCTCCTGGAGCTCCTTCTGCGACGAGGCGAGGGCGGCCTGGAACACGCCTGGTACGCCGGGGAGGTGGGCGCCGAGGAGATCGATCGAGCCGGGCGGCGCGCTGATGAAGCCACGCAGGGAGGTCTGCCGCGGCGGCGCCGGGGCATGGCGCGGCGGCTCTTCACCGGGCGGCGGCACCGTGACCCAGGTGCCGCTGCCCTGTCGGCTCTCGAGCGCGCCGTGGGCGCGCAGCATGTCGTAGGC
>Ga0075429_100004762_pt1 | contig 11682 bp, 8 predicted proteins | sample RhiMetdeltSRZDD3_FD_75295 | JGI IMG/M metagenome (GOLD analysis project Ga0075429, IMG submission 75295) | Populus rhizosphere microbial communities from Tennessee, USA - Rhizosphere MetaG P. deltoides SRZDD3 | ecosystem: Host-associated > Plants > Roots > Rhizosphere > Soil | place: USA...
CACCTCGGCCTGCGCGCGCAGCGTCTCGATCTCCACCGCCTTCTTGGACTGCACGATCTTCTGGTCGGCCGCGGCCTGGGCCAGGCTGATCTCGGAGGAGACGTGGTTGTGGGCGGTGTTGATGGCGGCCAGCGCCGACTCGACCTCGGCCGGCGGGTCGATCTCGGTGATGAGCGAGGCATCCAGCACGATGCCGTAGCGCGCCGCCGACGAGCGGCACTCCTGGTCCATGTGCTCGTTGATGTCCCGCAGGTTCTTGCGCAGATCGTTGATGGAGATCCCGCGGACGACGCTCGCCTCCGGATGGCCGGCGCTGGCCAGGCCCGCGCCCGGCGGGTGGTCGGGGGCCTCGAAGTTCGCGATGCGTTCGCGGAGGATCGAGACGAAGTAGCCCATCACGTGGACGATCGGCCGCTTCACGCCGAACAGGTACGCGTACAGGTTCTGCTCGGCCACGCGGTAGCGAATCTGGCCGTTGAGGCCGGTGTTGAGCTGGTCCTTGGTGACCGCTTCCAGCACGGTGCCGCCCCGGTTGGCGTCGGGCGCCTCGGGGTCCATGGCCATGTTCAGGGTCTCGGTGGCTATCGACACCTTGTGCACCTTCTCCCACGGCCACTTGAAGTACGGGCCGCCGGGCCCGATCACCTCGAGCTGCGGATAGGCATAACGCTCCTGCTCCTCGGGGCGCAGGTCGGCGCCCAGCGGGCCCTGCAGGATGGTGATGCCCTCGCCGATCCGCTTGGCGCGGCCGAAGGAGGACTTCACCGCGCGCTCGTTCTGATCCACGGTGTAGAGGCCGAACACCATGTAGCGGACGAAAAACCAGGCGACGAAGCCGAAGATCATCCCGGCGAAGTAGGCCACCTTTTTTGTCCTTTCCGCCGCCCGTCGGGCGGCTCGTGAGGTGAGGCTCGGACGGGTGCGCTCTTCGGGCGGGATCTTACCTCGAACCGGGAAGGCGCTGGCGCGTCAGTCGCTGACGGCGTCGGGGTCGAGCTCGTGTTTGTGCAGGTAGTAGCCGAGGTTCCGCTGATCGATGCCCAGCAGCCGCGCCGCCTCCTTGCGCACGCCGCCGGAGCGCTTCAAGGCCTCCAGCAGGACCTCGCGCTCGCGGCGTCCCAGGGCGGCGCGGAGATTGAGGTCGCCACTCTCGCCGGCGGCGGGAGCCGCGCCTTCCATCGGCGCGATCTCGACCTCGAGCTCGCCGCCGGTGCTCAGGATCATCGCGCGCTCGATCACGTTGCGCAGCTCGCGCACGTTGCCGGGCCAGGCGTACGCCTGCAGCGCGGCCAGGGTGGCGGGGCCGATCGGCGGGGCGGGCCGGCCCAGGCGTGCGGACAGCTCGGCCATGAAGCGCTCGACCAGCGGCGGGATGTCGTCGCGCCGCGTCCGCAGCGGCGGCACCTCGAGGCGGACGACGTTGATGCGATAGAAGAGGTCGTGCCGGAAGCGTCCGGCCTTCACGTCGGCTTCGAGGTCGCTGTTGGTGGCGGCGATCAGGCGAACGTCGACGCGCGTGGGGCGCTCGTCGCCGACGCGCTCGAACTCGCCGTCCTGCAGGACGCGGAGCATCTTGGCCTGGGCGGGCAGCGGCATCGCCCCGACCTCGTCCATGAACAGCGTGCCCTTGTGGGCGAGCAGGAAGCGGCCGTCGCGGTCGGCGGTGGCGCCGGTGTAGGCGCCCTTCCGGTGGCCGAAGAATTCGCTCTCCCAGATCTCGAGGGGCACCGCCGCGCAGTTCACGCGCACGTACGGGCTGCGGGCGCGCAGGCTCCATCGGTGCAGCAGCCGCGCGAGAACTTCCTTGCCCGTGCCCGACTCACCGGTGAGGAGCACTGTCGAGTCGGTGGCGGCGGCGGCGCGCGCCTTCTGCAGCAGCGCCTGCCAGGCCGCGCTCTGTCCCACGGGCTCGTCCTCTCCGGTGGCTCCGCGCAGGTACGCGATCTCGCGCCGGAGCGCGCGCGACTCGATGGCGCGGTCGAGGGCCACCTCCAGCGCGCCGGGGTCGGCGGGCTTCAGCACGTAGTCCGACGCCCCCGCGCGCAGGCACTCGACGGCGGAGCTGACGGTGCCGTACCCGGTGAGGATGACGACGGGCAGATCCGGCCACCGGCCCTTCACCATCCGCAGCAGCTCGAGCCCGCCGCCGCCGGGCATCTTGAGATCCGACAGCACGACGTCCACCGGCGCGCGCTCGAGGGAGGCCACCGCCGCCGCCGGGCTCGCCACCCCGTCCACGTCGAACCCGCGCTCGCGCAGCATTTCCGCCAGCGAATCGCGCACGTACGTCTCGTCTTCGACGACCAGGATGCGCCCGCGCGGCGGAGTGGACATGGCGAAGATCCTACGCCGAGGGCAGCCGGATGCGGAAGAGCGCACCGCCGCCGGGACGGTTCTCCGCGACGAGCTCGCCGTGGTGCTGGCGGATGATCGCATGACAGATCGAGAGGCCGAGGCCGGTCGACTGCTTGGTGGAGTAGAACGGCTCGAAGATGCGCGTCAGGTCGGCAGGGGCGATGCCGGGTCCGCGGTCGGTCACCTCGAGCGTCACCTTGCCGTCGGCGCCCTGCACGGAGACGCTCACCTCGCCGCCGCCCGGCTGCGCCTCGCACGCGTTCAGCACGATGTTGAGGAGGACCTGCCCGAGGGTGACGGGGTTGCCGGCCACCACGTGCTCGCCTGGCGGCACCTCGGCGGCGAGGGTGATCGAGGCGAGCTCGCGGCGGGTGCGGATGAAGTCGAGGGTCTCGCGCACGAGGGCGGCCATGTCCACCGGCCCGCTCGCGCCGGCGCCATGCGCAGGGTCGGCCTGGCCCAGCACCTGGCGCACGATGCCGGCGATGCGATCGATGCCCTGGCGCACGCCGGCCAGGCGCCGTGCCGCTTTCTCGGTATCGCCGCGGCCGAGGTCGTCGCCGGCGAGGCTCAGGTAGTTCGACATGCCTTCGAGCGGGTTGTTGATCTCGTGGGCCATGCCGGCGGCGAGGCGGCCGACGGTGCCGAGGCGCTCGGCATGGAAGAGCTGGCGCTCCAGCTCGCGGATCTTCATCTCGTCGCGGGCGCGAGCCTCCAGGTCCTCGCGCCGGCGCGTCTGCTGGATGGCGAAGGAGCCGAGGAGGACGGCCAGGATCATGGCGCCGGCGTTCAAGGCGAGGGTGAGCCGATAGCGGTGCTCGACAGGGGCGCTGGCACCGTCGAGGCTGCCGGCACGCGTGCAGCGCAGCGTCCACGGTCCGGGGGCGGACCAGTCGTCCGCGCGCACGCTCGCGTCGGCGGTAGTGGCGAGGCTCGTGTCCTTGGCGGCAGGAAGGCGGCGCGACAACGCGCGCCCGCCGGCGGCTTCGAGCGCGCAGGGGGGCTCTTCGCTCGTCGCGGAGAAGGCCTGGGCCAGCAGCACGTCGGTGTCGACCTCGGCCTGGAGGCGCACGACGTCGGGACCGGAGCCCGCGAAGGCGACCTCCGTCCGCGGGTAGCGCCCGTCCGCCGCCGGGCGGTCGGAGTGCGGACCACCGCCCGCCGCCGCCTGCTCGTCGGACGCGCTCCAGAGCACGGGCAACCCGCCGCGCCGCCCCGTGCGCAGCAGCGCGTAGCCCTTGCCGGAGCTCACGGTCAGATGTGCGATCTCGGGATGGCCGCGCAGGAAGACGACGACCGCCTCCGCCGCGAGCTGGTGCGACGGGCGCCCCAGACCTTCGAGCTGTGAGACGACGGACGAGCCGGCGAGAAAGGCGAGGTCCGCGCGGGTTTCATGGAGCGCGCTCTCGAGGAGCCGTGCGCGCGCTTCCGTCTCCAGGCGGAACAGGCGTGCGGCTTCGTCCTGCGCGCCGCGGCGCGCCACCGCGATTCCCCACACCCCGGCCACGTTCGCCCCGACGACAGCCGCCGCGGAGAGCGCCGTCCACCAGCGCGCGCGCGTGCTCCAGGCGGACGTGGCCATAGATATGCCGGACAGGATAGACCGGAATCGCAGGCGCCGACGCGGTATCATCAGCGCGCGGGGGGCGCTTGAACGAGCTCACGCCCGGGACGACGATCCGGGACAAGTACGAGATCGTGGACAAGATCGGCGCCGGCGGTATGGCGGTCGTCTATCGCGCCCGGCACCGCGCCTTCGGCGAGACCTTCGCCATCAAGGTCGTGAGCGCGCTTCTCGCCGACAACGAAGAGTTCCTCGCCCGCTTCAAGAACGAAGCGATCATCACCCGCCGCCTGCGGCATCCGAACGCCGTGCGCGTGGACGACCTCGACACCACCGAGGACGGCCGGCCGTTCATCGTGATGGAGTACGTCGACGGCCAGAGCCTGCGCCACGTGATCAACACCGAAGGGGCGCTGCCGGTGCCGCGGGCCCTGTCGATCGCGCGGCAGGCCGCCTCCGCCCTGGCCGCCGCTCATCAGCTCGGCATCGTCCACCGCGACATCAAGCCCGACAACATCCTGCTGGTGCCGCAGAAGGACGGCACCGACATGGTGAAGATCCTCGACTTCGGGATCGCCAAGGTGCGCGAGGGGACGATCGCGCTGGCGGACGGCTACACGCCCACGCAGACCGGCATGATCGTGGGTACACCGCAATACATCTCCCCCGAGCAGGCGCTCGGCATGCGCGGCGACGACCTCGACGGCCGCGCGGACGTCTACTCCCTGGGCGTCGTGCTCTACGAGATGCTGACGGGAGAGCTGCCGTTCCATTCCGATACGCCGATGGCGATGATGCTGCACCACATCCAGACGCCCCCGCGCCCGCCGCGCCAGGTGCGTGCGGACCTGCCCATCGCGCAGACGTTGTCGGACGTATTGATGAAGGCCCTTGCGAAGGATCCCGGGCGCCGCTTCCAGTCGGCCGCCGACCTGGTGCAGGCGCTCAGCCGCACGCACGAGGTGCCGATGACGGTCGTCGATCCCTCGGCCCGGGCGGCGGCGGCACCGGTGCCGAAGCCCGCCCCGCGTCCGGCCACGCCACGCCGCCTGCCGATACCGCCCGCGCCGATCGAGGCGATGACGCGCGGCGGCGGCGCGCGGCTCTCGCTGCCAATGCATCCCACGCTGTTGAGCGCGGCGGCGGTGGGGCTCGTGCTCGTCGGGTTCGTGATCTTCTTTCCCTCGATGCCCGCGCGCAAGGCCGCGGCGCCGGCCGCCCCGCCTGCCCCCGCTCCGATCGCGGCCGCCGCCGTTCCCGGTGATGACGCCCCGGCCCCGGCGGCGGACGCGCCTGCGGAGCCGGTATTGCCCGACGACTCGCAGCTCCTGGCCGAGGTGGAACGCCGGCTCGCGGACGCGGAGTCGCTGAAGGGCAGCGCCATCGCCGCCAGCGTCGAAGACGCCGTCGTGAGCCTGAAGGGAACGGGCACCACCGCGCAGTCGGAGGTCGCGGCCGCGCTCGCCAAGTCCGTCGCCGGCGTGAAGGAGGTTCGCAGCTCCGTCGAGAGCGAGGCCATCGTCGATCCGCGCGTGCGTGATCTCGTCAACGAAGGCTACGCGCTCCTCGAGCGAGGCAAGCTCGACGAGGCGGTGTCGAAGTTCAGCACCGCTATCGATCTCGATCCCAGCTATGCGAGCGCGCGCCTGGGCCTCCAGCGCGCGAAGGCGCGGCTGGACACGCGCTAGAGATTCCAAACGGACGGGGACGGACACGTTCACGTGGACGGGGCACGTGGACGGGGCGCGCATCAGTCGCTCCCTTCAAGGAGGCTCATGATGTCCAACACCCCATTCAAGCAACCAACCGTCGCGCCAGCGACCGCATCTGCGCCATTCCTCGATGCTGAGCGTTTGGACGCGTATCGCGTTGCGCTCGAATTTCAGGTGCACGCATCGGCTCTCGCCTTGCGCGGCGACGCGAATCTTCGCGATCAAGAAGCGCCACCTATATGCCATTGCTCGCGGGTCGGCCATGGAATGCGCGGCGGTCCTCGACGTGATGCGTATTCGCGGCCTGGCGAGCGCCGCGGAGTGCCGGGCGGGGCGGGCATTGCTCGTGCGCATCGTCCAGATGCTGACGAAGCTGGAGCAGAGCCTCTCGTGAGGCTCGCGGTCCTCCGGCGCCGTCAAGGGTGCCGGAGGTACCGCTGCTCGAGCCGGGTCAGCATGCTGATCGTGCGCACCAGGAGCGCTCGCGCGCGCTTCGCGGTGAGGTCGTCCACCAGGCCTCGCGACAGCAGCAGGGGAACGATGGCCGCGCTCTCGGCCGCGCTGCCGCGTGAGATGGCGATGAAGTGCGCCTTGTCGAGCGCCGAACGCCGCGCTACTCCTTCGCACAGGTTCAGCGTGATGGACGCACTGGCGCGCTCGAGCTGATCGCGCAGGTTGCGTCCGGCGCGTGGCGTGAGCGTTGGAACGAGCTGGTGGAACTCGACGGCCACGTGGAAAACGTCGAGCCGCTCGGCGTCGAGAACGGGCGCCGTATCGGGCGCATCCACGGGCGCTGGCGCGTGGATTGGCTGGGTGAATGAGGTCCTTGTCATCGTGAGCCGGACCTCGTTCACCACGTCCAATCCACGTGCCAGCGCTCCGGTTCGCGTGCACGTACTCGTGCTCGTTCTCGTCCACGTCCGTCCGGATGGAGCCGGTCGTAAACCGCTCTGCCGATCGTGCGTGACACCCGTCGGATTTCCTATTGACACTGGTCGACCGCGGCGCGATATTGAGGGAGACGTGAAACGAATTGTCCCCGACACGAGGCGGGGAATCTCTTCAGGGCTCGCGGCTTAGCGTTCGTCGCGAGTAGGCCGATCACTCATCTTTTCATTAGGGAGGGTGCGGTATGGCCGCAGGATCTCCGCCGGAGCTGAAGAGGGCGTAGCCCGAGCCGTTGCGTTGCGTATCGGGCGGGACGCCCATGCCACTCCGGTGCCCCCGAAGCCGTGCGCCGAATGTTTTCGCGCACAGAGCTTTCATGCTCATAGCCGGGGGCACCGGCTTTTTGCTTTTATGGCCTCTTTTTTTCGTCGCCCTCCTTCCTTGACACAGCGGCCTCCAATGACGATGTTCTGATCAGACGTCTTCAGAGGGGGAAAGCGAACAAAGCACGGACGTGAAAGTGGCTGTCGAGAGGGGAGAGAGGTCACGGGCTCTCCCCTCTTTTTTTGTTTGCGGCGCGGCTAGGGCAGGCGCGTCCAGATCGGGCCGTCGTCGGTCTCGAGGATGGCCGCCGTCGGCTCCACCGAGCGCACGACCGCGTCCGTGAGCCGATCGCCGGAGATGTAGCGATGCAGGCTGCCCGCCGGCGAGTACGCGAACGCGCGCCAGGATCCGGAGTCTCCTCCCACCGCCGCGAGGTCGAAGTCGTCCGGCGAGAGATCGCCCGCGTGAAGCAGCAGGCGTCGCGGCGAGGCGGCGGGAAGGATCGGCATGGCGGGATCGTTCGGGGCGGTCGTGCGCACCACGGTGCGCCGTCCGTCGTCCGCCACCGTTTCCACGAGCGCGGCGGACTGCAGCACGCGCGCCCGCAGCGCGCGCACGTCCACGGCGCGGGCCCACACGCTGACGTAACCCAAGGTCCCCGGAGTCGCCGACGCGCCGAGCGAAGGCTCGGCCTGCGCGATGATCCCGAGCACGTCCCGCACCGGCGCGCGCTTGAGCGTGAGGCTCACGCGCACGTCGTCGGGGAGGGGCGGCCCGACCTCCGGCCCCGCGCTCGCCGCCGGAAGAGGTAGCGTCGAGACGCGGCGAACGGGACCGGGGCCGACGTAGAGCCCGGCCTTGGCCAGCGCCGCGGTTGCCTCATCGAAGGTGACGCCCACCATCTCCACGTCGAGCCGTCCGCGAATCGATTCGTCCACCACGAATCCCTGGCCGGTGATCTCGTGGAGCACGAGGAAGAAATCGGCGGCGTCGATGTCTCGCGCGCGGATGGTGAGCGGCCCCGGGGCCGTCTTCGCCTTCGCGCCGGAGGCGCGGATCGTCTGCGTCCCGGCGGGATCGCGGTCGACCTTGCACGGCGCCTCGTCTTGCCGGAACGGGTCGTCCTGCGCGAGCGGCAGCGAGACCTCCGGCCCCGCCATCGGGCTGCGTCCGCGCGCCTCGAACCGCCGGCATCCGCCGAAGCGCGCCATCAGGAACTCCGAGAGGCGGAAGTAGCCGCTCTCGAAGCGGCGCTCGAGCTCGCGCGTGGGGCCTTCGCCCATCGAGTATCCGCGCACGACGAAGAGCTCGTTCCCCCACGAGAGCTCGGTGAGCACCGCCGGCCGGTCCTGGACGATCGCCGCGAGCTCGGAGAGGAAGAGGCGCGGGCTGCGGCGGCTGCGGCGCAGGGAAGTTATGGCTTCGGTCTTGGCCAGGACCACCGACTGGTCGCGCACGAAGGCGTCGGCCATGCCGCGCGGCATCCCCTTCGCGCGATCCACAGTGCCTTCCGGGGGCGTGGGCAGGCGCGCGCCCGTGGGCCAGTAGGGAAGGCGCAGGGACGCGGTCACGCGGATGGTGTCCTCGGGCGTCGCCGAGAGGGCGAGGTTCTCCACGTCGATGAGCCGCGCAGACTCGGAGAGCTGCCGGACGAACGTCTCGATGCTGGTGAAGCGGCCGAAAGCGACGACGTCGAGGATGATCTCGCTGGGGCCGCCTTCGGTGGGCGGCCGCGCGGTCACCGTGCCGCGGCGGAGCAGGGCGGCATCGGCCAGGCTGTTGACGTACGCGGTGTCGACGGCGGGCTGAGCGCCGTCGGGGAGATGCCGCCGAACCGCCGCCATTCGGCGGTCGAGCAGCTCACGCTCCTCATTGTGGGGCCGGGGCGCCGCGGCGGCGGACGCAAGGAGAACGGCGGCTACGGCGAGGAGCATTGCGGGCGCATTGTAGCCGCGCCGGCTTCGTGTTGCTCTAGTCGAAACCGCGCTTGCGTCGGCGGATGTTGCGCCGGCTGCCCTTGCTCTTCATCGGGCGGCCACGGTCGTCCATGATCCCGAAGCCGCCGTCGAACGGCGGAGGCGAGAACGAGGGCGACATCGGGCGCCCGCCGCCGCCGCCGGGGCGATGGCCCATCCCACCGCCACCGCCGCCGCCGCCGGGACCACCAGGACCGCCCGGCCTCGGCGGCCGGTTGTCCGCTTCGTTGACCCGGATCGGGCGTCCACGCAGGGTCTTGCCGTTCAGGAGCTCGATCGACTTCTCCGCGGACTCGTCGTTCTCGAACTCGACGAAGGCGAAGCCGCGGGGCCGGCCCGTCTCGCGATCGGTGGGGAGCTTCGCGTCCAAGACCTTGCCCGCCGCGCTGAACGCCTCGATCAGCTCTTCGCGGGTGACGTCGAAGCTGAGGTTTCCAACGAACACCTTGTTTGAAATGGCTCGTTCTCCTGTGACTCTGCACCGCGGCAAAAAAGGACCGGGTCTTTTGGACTCTAGCAGGAATAGGGGGGGGTTGCCAATGACTTCCGGGTGACTGCGGCGCGGCTTGACCCTGCGGGCACGCTCATGTGACGCTTTCGGGCTTTGCTCATGAGACGTGCGGCAGCAGCGGTGATCGGCCTCGCGGCCCTCGCCGCCGGCATCCTGTGGATCCCGGCGCGCGGCCCCGTCCGCCTGGAAGTGGGCGGCTTCGAGGACGGCCTGCTCGAAGGGGCCTGGTCACGTGTCGAACGGCAGAACCTCGACCCGCCGGCCGCCACCGACGACGTCCTTTCCTTCTATATGCGCTCGTCGCCGCCGACGAGCGGCGTCGCCCTCCCCATCGTCCCGAGAGGCGCCAACGTGCGCCTGACGCTTCGCGGAGTGACCAGCGTCCGCGGCGACGTCGCTGTCTTCGTCGGAGGCCAGGCCGCGGGCAAGATCCTGCTCACCCGCGGGCCCTGGGCCGCCCATACGATCACGTTCCCCGCGGCGCTGGCCGGCGGCGGGCCCCTCGATGTCTCGCTGGCCCTGCGCCCGTTGCCGCTGGTGCGCGGCGGCCACATCGACAACCCGCAGCTCTTCGTCGATTTCGTGGAGGTCGAGGCGGACGAGGGATGGCGTCTGTCGCCGTCGCGGATCCTGATGCTCGCCGCGGGCGTCGCCGCGATCACCGCCTTCGCGTTCGTCATCGGGCTGCCGATGCCGGTCGCGATGGGCAGCGGCCTCGGTGCCGCGGTCCTGGTGGTCGTGCTGGCGCGGGTGGCGCCGCTGGGGCTGGTCGTGGCCGTCCCGCGCCTGCTCCCGCTCGCGTTGGCGGCGGGTCTGGCCGCGTATGCCGCCCTGGTGATGGTCGCCGCACACGAGCGGGCCGCTCTCGCCGCGCTGGTGGCGGCGGGCACCCTCGCCCACGGCTCCGTCGTCTTCTTTCCGAACCACTTCCCGCCCGACATCGACATCCACGTGCGTCGGAGCGTCGACCTCGGCACCGTGCCCTTCGTGTATGGGGACATGATGGTCTACGGCTCGCAGGTACCGACGGTATCGCAGGACCGCGGCTCGGCCACCGAAGCTCTCGGCGCCCGTGTGCTCATCCCGTACTCCCCGCTGCCCAACATCTTTTATTACGCGGCGCACCGCGCCGGTCTCAGCCTCTTCTGGGCGATGACCGCCCTCAATGCTGCGCTCGCGATGCTGGTCGTCGTCCCGCTCTGGCTGGCGGCCCGGCGCGTGTGGAGCGACGAGGCGGCGTGGATCGCCACCGGCCTGTACGTGCTCGACCTGGCCGTCTGGCATCACCTGGGGAGATCGCACGCCCCCGCCGTCTTCGGCGGCGCCCTCGGAACGATGGCGTTGCTGTACCTTCTCGCCCGCGCGGACGAGATCACCGACCGCCGCCGCGTGATCCTCGCCGGCATCGTCCTCGGGGTGGCCGTGCTCGGGTACTCGAGCCTCGTCGTCCTCTTCGGATTCTTCGGCCTCGTCCTGCTGGTGCTGCTGATGATCGAGGCGCGCGGCTTGCCGAAGGGCGCGGGCCGGGGATTGGCGCTGGCGCTCGTCGTAGGCGGACTGCTGGCCGGCGCGCTCTTCTACTTCCACTACGTGCCGGGCCTGCTGCGCGGCGCCACCGGCATCGAGGCCGAAGAGGATCAGTTCCCGGGCCGGACGTATTGGATCTTCCACAACGAGTCGAAGCACAGCCTGCGGCTGTGGGCGCTCGGCTTCGCCATCCCCCTCACGGCGGGGCTGCTGGCGGCGCCGCTGGCGGTATGGCGCGCCACCCGCGCGGCCCGGCCGATCTTGGTCGCATGGCTCGCGGCGTGGGCGTTCGTGATGTTCTTCAAGGAGCCGTTCCTGTTCCCGAAGCTGCTGCGTTGGGCCAAGGAGGATCAGTTCCTTTCGCCGCTGCTGTGCCTCTTCATTGGCGCGGCGGTGGCGGCGGTGCCCCACCGTGTCGCGCGATGGGGCCTGGCCGCGCTGGTGTTGGCGGTGGCGCTCGCCATCGAGTGGCGGGACTTCCTGCACCACGCCAGCAGCCTGCTCCTGTAAGATGTCGTTTTCACGTCGGGAGGAAGCGGGCTCGTGAGGATCGCCGTCACTGGAATCGCCGGTTTCGTCGGGTCGAACCTCGCCCAGCGCCTGATCGCGCGCGGCGACACCGTGTACGGTCTCGACGATCTGTCCCATGGCACGCTCGAGAACCTGGGGGAGGTGAGCGCCCACGAGCGCTTCCGCTTCCATCAGGGGACGATCCTGAACCCGGCCGATCTCGATGTCATCGCCGCCGGCGCCGACGCGATGGTCCACCTCGCCGCCGGCAAGATCCCGCGTTACGGCGATGCCCTCGACACCCTCGTGACGAAC
>Ga0075429_100004771_pt1 | contig 11674 bp, 9 predicted proteins | sample RhiMetdeltSRZDD3_FD_75295 | JGI IMG/M metagenome (GOLD analysis project Ga0075429, IMG submission 75295) | Populus rhizosphere microbial communities from Tennessee, USA - Rhizosphere MetaG P. deltoides SRZDD3 | ecosystem: Host-associated > Plants > Roots > Rhizosphere > Soil | place: USA...
GGTCGCGGGTCCGTGGCCGGGCAGGACGAGCGTCTCGTCGGCGAGCGGGAGGATCTTGTCCCGCAAACTCAGCCGCATCTGCGCGTCGTCGCCGCCCGGCAGGTCGGTACGCCCGATGGAGCCCGCGAACAGCACGTCGCCGGAGAAGCACAGCGGCTCCCCGTCCGTGCCGCCGTCGGGCAGCCGGAACAGCACCGACCCGCCGGTATGGCCGGGCGCGTGGTCGACGGTGATCTCGAGGCCGAGCAGGGACAGCGGCGCGCCGTCGTCGAGCAGCGCGACCTCGTCGGGCTCCGTCCAGGTCAGGCGGCCGCCGAAGAGCTGCTGGACGTCGGTCGAGAGCCCCTTCACGGGATCGGCGAGCAGCTCGCGGTCGGCCGGGTGGATGTACGCCGGGATCCCCCGGGCGCCGCACACCGGCGCGACCGAGAACGTGTGGTCGAGGTGGCCGTGGGTGAGCAGGACCGCGGCCGGGCGCAGCCGGTGCTCGGCCAGCAGCCCGTCCAGCTCGGCGACGACGTTGACGCCCGGATCGACCACGAGGCACTGCTCGCCCGGCCCGCTGGCCAGCACGTAGCAGTTGGTCCCAAACGCCTCACTGGCGAAGCCGGCGACCAGCACCTGTGACCGTCCTCTCCGTACCGCTGCGTGCTCTGGCCGGGCCTCGGCGGCCCCGATCCGGGCAGCGCGCACCAGAAGAGACTATCCTGGCGCACCCACGTCCCAGCTTCTGCCCGTACACTCGCTCGGGCGCGTGACCTCACACGCGGTCGATATAACCGTCCACGGGTACGGGAGGGATCAGGCGTGGCCTCCAGCAAGAGCCGGCAGCGGGACCTGGCGCGGGCCAAGTTCCATCGCCAGATGGCCCGCCGGGCCGCGGCCGAGCGGCGCCGGCGGCAGATCCAGGCCGGCGTCGGCGCGGGTCTCGCGGTCGTCCTGATCGTGGTCGGTGCGGTGTGGCTGTTCGGCGGCTTCGACCGGGAGAAGAAGCCCACGGCGAGCGACCAGTGCCTGTGGACGCCGGCGCGGGGCGCGGGCGGTGCGGGGATCAAGGACGTCGGCATGCCGCCCACCACCGGCAACCCCAGCAGCGGCACCCGGCCCATGAACATCACGTTCTCCGCCGGGCTGGTCACCACCGAGCTCGATCTTGCACAGTCTCCGTGTACGGCGGCCAGCTTCGCGTACCTCGCGAGCAAGAACTTCTTCGACAACACCAGCTGCCACCGGATGACCGACAAGAGCATCTACGTACTGCAGTGCGGCGATCCCGGCAGCCCGCCCAACGGCAGTGGCGGGCCCTCGTACCAGTTCGCCGACGAGTACCTGCCGGCCGCGCCCGAGCCGTCGGCGGAGCCGAGCCCCTCGGCGGCGCCGGACCCCAACGCGGGTACGGTCATCTACCCGGCCGGCACGCTCGCGATGGCGAACAGCGGCACGCCGGGTACCAACGGCAGCCAGTTCTTCATCGTCTGGAAGGACAGCCCGTTCCCGCCCAGCTACACGATCTTCGGGCGGATCACCCAGGGCCTCGACAACGTCCTGAAGATCGTCGCCGGTGGGCACGACGGCTCGTTCGACCCGCAGCCGGGTGGCGGCAAGCCCAAGAACGAGGCGCTGATCCAGTCGCTGACCGTCGGTGAGGTGGCCGCCGCGGCCCCGACCGTCGCACCGCCGTCCGGGACCGCCCCGTCCGGCAGCCCCGCCCCGTCGCCGCTGCCCAGCACCTGACCCCCAGACCCCATAGTGAGCCCCGAGGAGAACGCACCGTGAGCCCCACGAACGATCGCCAGCGTGCCGCCGCACGCGCCCGGCTGGAGCGCGAGATGACCGCGCGGGCGGAGGCGGCCCGACGCCGGCGGAAGACGCAGGCGATGATCGGCGCCGGAGCGGCCGCGCTGGTCGTGATCGTGGGTGTCGTGTGGCTGATCGTGGCCCTCAGCGACGACGACAAGGGCACCGCGAGCGCCCAGCCGAGCGGCTCGGCCGGTCCGCTGTCGTGCACCTGGAACACCGGCCCGTCCCCCGCGCCGTCGCCGGTCCAGCCGGGCATCGTCGACGTCGGGCTGCCGCCGACCAACCCGCCCCGGACCGGTACGCGGACGTTGGTGATCGAGACCAACCTCGGTACGATCAAGGCCGCCATCGACCTGTCGAAGACGCCCTGTACGGGGGCGAGCTTCGACTACCTGGCGAGCAAGAAGTTCTACGACGGCAGCAAGTGCCACCGGCTGGTCACCGAGGGCCTCAAGGTCCTGCAGTGCGGCGACCCGACCGCGAAGGGGCCCGGGTACCGCGAGACCGACGGCACCGGCGGCCCGTCGTACCGCTTCGACGAGGAGAACCTGCCCGTCGGCGAGCGGCCCGCGTACCCCGAGGGCGTGATCGCGATGGCCAAGAGCCAGGACCCGGGCAGTACGGGCTCCCAGTTCTTCATCGTCTGGGGCGACACCGAGCTGGACGCGTCGTACACCCTGCTCGGCCGGGTCACCGAGGGTCTGCAGATCGTCAAGGATGTCGGCGCGGCCGGTGACGACGGTGCGTACGCCGCATCCGCGGGTGGCGGCCACCCGAAGAAGGAGATCGAGATCAAGTCGCTGACGATGACGACGCCGTAGGGGGCGTCGTGCCGGCGTGCCTTTCCGGGTTGTCGCGTCTACCCGCTGGACAGTCGCGCGCATGATCGCGGTCCGCGGTGCGAACGCGCACCGCGACTGCGCATCCGCACCGCTCACGGCGATCTTGTCACCGGCGCCCGGCGCCGGCGCCCGCACCCGACCGACCGGCGCGCAAACCGGCCGGCGCGGACCTCAGGCGCCCGACGTCACCCGGTACGCGTCGAACACGCCGTCGACCTTCCGGACCGCGGCCAGTACGTGGTTGAGGTGGCTCGGGTCGGCCATCTCGAAGCTGAACCGGCTGATCGCGACCCGGTCCCGGGTCGTGGTGACGGTCGCCGAGAGGATGTTCACCTTCTCGTCGGACAGTACGCGGGTGACGTCCGCGAGCAGCTTGTGCCGGTCGAGCGCCTCCACCTGGATCGCGACGAGGAACGTCGACGCGGCCGTGGGCTTCCAGCTGACCTCGACGATGCGCTCGGCCTGGGCCCGCAGGTCGGCGGTGTTGGCGCAGTCCTCGCGGTGTACGGACACCCCGCCGGTACGCGTGACGAACCCGAACACCGAGTCGCCCGGCACCGGGGTGCAGCACCGCGCCAGCTTGATCCAGACGTCGGACACGCCGACGACCACGACGCCGGGATCGCGCTCGGCGCCTCGATGGCGCGGTGGCCGGGTGGCGATCGCGGTCTCGGCGACGTCCTCGACCGCGCCCTCCTCGCCCCCGTACCCGGCGACGAGTTTCTGGACCACCGACTGGGCCGACACCTGGCTGTCCCCGACCGCGGCGTAGAGCGCGGCGGCGTCGGCGAGATGCAGGTCGCGGGCGATAGTGAGCAGCGCGTCGGGCGTGAGCATGCGCTGCAGCGGCAGCCCGTGCTTGCGCATCGCCTTGGCGAGCGCGTCCTTGCCGGCCTCGATCGCCTCCTCGCGGCGCTCCCGGTTGAAGTGCTGGCGGATCTTCGTACGCGCCCGCGGGCTCTTGACGTACCCCAGCCAGTCCTGCGACGGGCCGGCCGCCTCGGACTTGGACGTGAAGATCTCGATGACGTCGCCGTTGGACAGCGGGGATTCGAGCGGCACGAGCTTGCCGTTGACCCGCGCGCCGATACAGCGGTGGCCGACGTCGGTGTGCACGGCGTACGCGAAGTCGACCGGGGTCGAGCCGGTGGGCAGCGCGATCACGTCGCCCTTCGGCGTGAAGACGTACACCTCCTGGCTGGACAGGTCGAAGCGCAGCGCGTCGAGGAACTCGCTCGGGTCACTCGCCTCGCGCTGCCAGTCGAGCAGCTGGCGCAGCCAGGTCATCTCGTCGATGTGTGCGGGCGGCCCGACGATCGTGGCGTTCTTCTGCTCCTTGTACTTCCAGTGCGCCGCGATCCCGTACTCCGCCGTGCGGTGCATGGCGTGGCTGCGGATCTGCATCTCGACCGGCTTGCCGTTGGGTCCGATGACCGTCGTGTGCAACGACTGGTACATGTTGAACTTCGGCATCGCGATGTAGTCCTTGAACCGGCCCGGCACCGGCTGCCAGTTGGCGTGGATCACGCCGAGCGCCGCGTAGCAGTCCCGGACGGTGTCGACCAGGATCCGCACGCCGACCAGGTCGTAGATGTCGCTGAAGTCGCGACCGCGCACGATCATCTTCTGGTACACCGAGTACAGGTGTTTCGGCCGGCCGGTCGTGTCCGTCTTGATCTTCGCGGAGGCCAGGTCCATCTGGACCTTCTGCGTCACCTGGCGCAGCAGCGCGTCCCGCTGCGGCGCGTGCTCGCGGATGAGCCGGTCGATCTCGTCGAACCGCTTCGGGAACAGCGTCTTGAACGCCAGGTCCTCGAGCTCCCACTTGATCTGGTTCATGCCGAGCCGGTGGGCCAGCGGGGCGAGGATCTCCAGCGTCTCGCGTGCCTTCTGCTCCTGCTTCGGGCGCGGCAGGAAGTTGAGCGTACGCATGTTGTGCAGCCGGTCGGCCAGCTTGATGACGAGCACCCGCGGGTCCTTCGCCATCGCGACGACCATCTTGCGGATCGTCTCGGCCTTGGCCGCGTCGCCCAGCTTCACCTTGTCCAGCTTGGTCACGCCGTCGACGAGCAGCGCCACCTCGCCACCGAAGTCGGCGCGCAGCGCCTCGATGTCGTAGATGTCGGCGCAGTCCTCGATCGTGTCGTGCAGCAGGGCCGCGACCAGCGTGGTCGTGTCCATACCGAGGTTCGCGAGGATCGTGGCCACCGCGAGCGGGTGCGTGATGTAGGGGTCGCCCGACTTGCGGAACTGCCCGGAGTGCAGCCGGTCGGCCGCCTCGTAGGCCTTCTGCAGCAGCCGCACGTCCGCCTTCGGGTGCGACGCGCGGTGCGAGGAGATCAGCGGCTCGAGGACCTCGCTGACCTTGGGACTCTGCCACGGCGCGTTGAACCGGGCCAGGCGCGCGCGCACCCGGCGCCCGGTCGGCGCGCCGGCGAAGCCGAACGTGGTCGCGGGCGCGGGCTCACCGGACCGTCCACCCTCGGGAAACGCGACGACGACGCCGCCGTCCGAATCAAGATCAAGATCCTCTTCCGGGGTACGCGCTGCCGTGTCCTCGGTCGTGGGCGGCGCGTCGGTCTCCGGCGTCTCGGCCCCTACGCCGTCGGCCGGCGGCTGGCCGTTCGTCGAGTCGGTCGGGCGCACCGGTGTCGGCACCGGGCCCTCCCGGGTGACGGTGCCCTCGATGCCAGGGGCCACGTCGCTGGACAACGGCCGCTCCTCGGGGTCGCCGAAGCCTCTGCCGGCTTCGGAACCGCCATCGTACTCGCCGGCCCTGGGCAGCGCCGCTCCGTACTGTACTCAGACGACTACCGCTGTCTGTGCTCGCCTCCGCCAAAGGACGGCTCCGGCTGCGCTCAGACCGTCACGACACTCAGATGGTCACGATCGCATGCACGTCACGCCCGGGAATCCTCTCGCGCCCGTGCAGGAACGTCAGCTCCAGCAGCACCGTGAACCCCGCGACCGTACCGCCGGCCCGCTCGATCAGCCCGAGCGTCGCCGCCGCGGTGCCGCCGGTGGCGAGTACGTCGTCGACGACCAGTACGCGCTGCCCCGCCGTGAACGCGTCCGCGTGCACCTCGAGCGTGGCCTCGCCGTACTCCAGCGCGTACGAGGCGGCGTGCGTCGTACGGGGCAGCTTGCCGGCCTTACGGACGGGGACGACGCCGGTGCCGGAGGCGTACGCCACCGCGGCCGCGATCACGAACCCCCGCGCCTCGATGCCCGCCACCACGTCGAAGTTCTCCCGGCCGTGGTGGGCGACGATCGCGTCGACGACCGTACGGAACGCCGGCCCGTCCGCGAACAGCGGCGTCAGGTCCTTGAACACGACGCCGGCCTGCGGGAAGTCGGGCACGTCGATCACCCGGCTCGTCACGAGCGCGGCCAGATCCTCCACCGGGGGCTACCGTCGCTTGGCGCCGCTCGGCCGCCCACCCCGTGGGCCGCCACGACCGCCGCCGCCGCGTTTGGCCGGGCGGGCGCCGGGCCGGGGGGAGCCGCTCTTCGCCGGGGTGCCCGTACCGGCGGTCGCCACCTCGGCCTGCTCGTCGGCGGCGGACTGGACGGCCGGTTTCGGCTTCGTACCGGCCTTCGCGGGGGCACCCTGCTTCGGCGCCTTCGCGGCGGCCTTGCGCTCCTCGCGGGCGCCCGACCGCTTGGCCAGCACCCGCTGCGTGTGCAGCCGGATGCGCGGCTCGTACTCCTTGAGCGTGACGAGCACCGGAGTGGCGAAGAAGATCGACGAGTAGACCGCGGCACCCATACCGATGAACAGCACGAGACCGAGGTCCTTCAACGTACCCGCGCCGAGGAGGCCGGCCCCGATGAAGAGCAGGCCACCGACGGGCAGCAGCGCGACGAGGCCGGTGTTGATCGACCGCATCAGCGTCTGGTTGACCGCGAGGTTGGCCGCCTCGGCGTAGGTCTGCGTGCTGCTGGCCGTGATACCGCGGGTGTTCTCCTGGACCTTGTCGAACACGACGACCACGTCGTACAGCGCGAAGCCGAGGATCGTCAGGAAGCCGATCACGGTCGACGGAGTGACCTCGAAGCCCACCAGGGAGTACACCGTCGCCGCGACCATCAGGTCGAGCAGCAGCGACGCGACCGCGGCCACCGCCATGCGCCACTCGAACCGGAAGATCAGGTAGATGATCACGACGGCGAGGAACGCGGCGACACCGATCAGCGCCTTCTGCGTGACCTGCTTGCCCCAGGCCGCGCTCACCTGGTTGTTGCTGATCTGGTTCGGGGCGATGTTGTACACGCCGGCCACCCGCTCGCGCACCTGCAGCGAGGTCTGCGCCGGCAGCGGCGAGGTGCGGATGAGGTACGACGGGTTGGTGCCGCCGAGCCGTTGGGCCGAGACGACCTTCGCGTCCGTGCCGGCGCCGACGTCGCCCAGGGTCCTGCCGACCTGGGCCTCCACCTGCTCCAGCGTGCCGACGCTGGCCGGCACCTGGAACTCGTTGCCGCCCTTGAAGTCGATGCCGGTCTTGAAGCCGAGGAACCCGAAGCTCAGGATCGCGATCAGCAGGACGGCGCCGGCGACCGAGAACCACACTCTCCGGCGGCCCACGACGTTGACGCCGAGCTCGCCCCGGTACAGCCGGGTGGCGAGACCACTGCCAGCAGCCATCTCACGCCTCCTTGACGCGCGCGGACCGGGCCGGAGCCTCGTCCGCCGTGCTCTGGTGCAGGACCCGGCCGAGGCCGCTGACCCGCGGTGAGAGGAACGCCGGGGTACGGGCGAACATCGTCATGATCGGGTGCCGGAAGAGGAACACCACCAGGAGGTCGAGCAGCGTCGCGATCCCGAGGGCGAACGCGAAGCCGGCGACCGACCCGACCGAGAAGATGTACAGCAGGACGGCGGCGAGGATCGAGATCGCGTTCGCCGAGATGATCGTCCGCCGCGCGCGCGCCCAGGCCCGGGGCACCGCGCTGCGCGGACTTCGACCGTCGCGTATCTCGTCTTTCAGACGTTCGAAGTAGATGACGAACGAGTCCGCGGCGACACCGAGCGAGACGATGAACCCGGCGATGCCGGCGAGGGTGAGCGTGAAGCCCATCTCCCGGCCCAGGAAGATCAGCATGCCGAAGGTCAGCAGCGCGGACAGCGCCAGGCTCAGGAAGATGACCGAGCCGAGCAGCCGGTAGTAGAAGAACGCGTACGCGACGACCAGCAGCATGCCGATACCGGCGGCGAGCAGGCCGGCGCGCAGGTGGTCACTGCCCAGCGTCGCGGAGATGCTCTGCGCCTCCTGCTGCTGGAAGGTCAGCGGCAGCGCGCCGTACCGCAGCTGGCTGGCCAGCAGGTCGGCCGTCTTCTTGGTGAAGTTGCCGGAGATCTGCGAGTTGCCGGGCTGGACCTCGACGACGTTCGGCGCCGAGACGACCTGGTTGTCGAGGACGACCGCCACGCGGCAGTGACCCGAGCTCGCGTCGACCGCGTTCGGGTCGCACTTCGGGTCGACGTCGTTGTTGACCGCCTCGCGGGTCAGCGCGGTCCACTTCTCCTGCCCGCTGCTGGTGAACGTGAGGTCGACCTTCCACTGGCTGGTGGTGGTGTCGACGACGGAGTTCGCGCTGCCCACGTTCGTACCCAGCACTTTGGCGACGTCGAGCAGGTACTTGGTGCCCGGCTCGCACGCGACGGCCTGCTGCTTCTCGTCCTGGATCGAACCGGGGATCCGGTTGTCGAGCTTGGCGCAGGTGACGTACGGGACGTTGAACTGGACGGCCGGCGGCAGTACGGCGACCTCGCCCGCGGTCAGCGTCTGGAACGGCTTGAGCTGCGCGGCGGTGGCCGCGTCCTGCCCGACGTTCACCGGTGCCGTGAGCGCCATCGCGGCGGTCCAGGCCTCCTCGCCCACCTTGCGCTGGACGTCGGCGAGCGCGGCCGGCGGCGCGGCCGACGCGCTGGGCGTGGCGGCCGGCTGGCTCGCGGGCGGGGTGGTCGCCGCGGGTGGGGTGGTCGGTGCGGCCGACGGGGCCGCCGAGGCGCCGGGGGACGCGGACGCGCCCGGCGAGGCCGACGGCGTCACGCTGGGCGAGGTGTCCCCGATGTCGGCGGTCAGGTTGATCACCTTGCGGAACCGCAGCTGTGCCGGGGTGCCGATGTCGTTGAGGTCCTCGCTGTTGTTACCCGGCAGCGAGATCACGATGTTCGAGTCGCCCTCGGTCACGACCTCGGCCTCGGTGACGCCGCGACCGTTGACCCGGGCCTCGATGATCTGCCGTGCCCGCTCCAGCGAGTCGGCCCGCGGTACGCCCCCGCCGAGCGTCTGCGCCTGCAGCGTCACCCGGGTGCCGCCGATCAGGTCGAGGCCGAGCTTGGGCTCGAGACGCTGGCTGAAGCTGCCCTTGGCGTCGACGAAGAAGACCAACGCGTACAGGATCACGAAGATGAGGCCGAGGGCGGCGAGCTGCCGTCCGGGGCGCATCTGTCCCTGAGGTGGTGCCACGGTGTCGATCTCCTGAGTCGTACGGCCGAAACGGCGCGGCGCGTGGGGGTGGGCCACGGGACGAGGGGGCGCCCGTGGCGGCTGTCAGTATCGCCGCCGAACCTGGGTACTTGCTGACCGTCGATCCGGCGGATGGCGCATGCGGAGGTTAGTTCCGCGTGTCCCGCCGGTCAGGTACGACATCCGCGTCGAGGCTGGGCGCCTGATCGGCGTCCACCACGTCGTCGGCCTCGTCGAGCTCGTCGGCCGGGTCGACCGCCGTCCGCTCACCCTGGGTGATGACCCGGCTGATCGCCCCGCGGGCGTACCTGTTCTCCACGCCGGGCGCGACCTCGAGAATCGCGGACTCGTCGTCGATCTCGACGACCGTCCCGTACAGGCCACCGATCGTCAGCACCTCGTCACCGACGCTGATCGAGCGCTGCATCGCCTCGGCCTCGCGCCGGCGGCGCTGCTGCGGCCGGATCATCAGGAAGTACATGGCGCCGAAAATGAGACCCATCATCAGCAGGAGGGTCCAACTGCTGCCGCCTCCGGCGTCTGCTGCGAGATACACGTCTATCGACCTTCCATAAGCTGGCGAGACCGCGGCGAGTCTAGTCGGTGTCAGCCATTGTGCTGTACGCGGGCATAGGTCACGTCCCCGTAACCGTTCCGTCCGGCTCGATGTCGAACAGCTCGGTCACCCCGAACGCGGTGTTTGGTACTTTACGTCCGAGATGGCGCCATGCGTGTGCGGTGGCTACCCGGCCGCGCGGTGTGCGGGCGAGCAGCCCGGCACGGACCAGGTACGGCTCGCACACCTCCTCTACCGTATCCGGCTGTTCACCGACCGCGACGGCCAGCGTGGTGATACCGACCGGCCCGCCGCCGAACGAGTCGACCAGCGCCGTGAGCACCGCGCGGTCGAGCCGGTCCAACCCGAGCCGGTCGACGTCGTACACCGCCAGCGCGGCGTGGGCCACGTCGTACGTGATCAACCCGTCGGCCCGGACCTCGGCGTAGTCCCGGACCCGGCGCAGCAGCCGGTTGGCGATCCGCGGGGTGCCCCGCGAGCGGCCGGCGATCTCGGTCGCGCCGTCGTCGGTGATGGGGACGCCCAGGATGCCGGCCGACCGGTGCAGCAGCGTGTCGAGGTCGTCCGACGCGTAGAAGTCGAGGTGGGCCACGAAGCCGAAGCGGTCGCGCATCGGCCCGGTGAGCAGGCCGGCCCGGGTGGTGGCGCCGACCAGCGTGAACGGCTCGACGTCCAGCGGGATCGCGGTGGCCCCCGGCCCCTTACCGACCACGACGTCGACCCGGAAGTCCTCCATCGCGCTGTAGAGCAGCTCCTCGGCCGGCTTCGCGATGCGGTGGATCTCGTCGATGAAGAGCACGTCGCCCTGGGCGAGGCTGGTCAGGATCGCGGCGAGGTCGCCCGAGCGCTCGATCGCCGGTCCGCTCGTCATCCGCAGGCCCGCGCCCAGCTCGGCCGCCACGATCATGGCCAGCGTCGTCTTGCCCAGCCCGGGCGGCCCGGAGAACAGGATGTGGTCGGGCGGGCTTCCCCGCCGCATCGCGCCCTGCAGCAGCAGATCCAGCTGCTCGCGGACCCGGTGCTGGGCGATGAAGTCGGCCAGCCGCCGCGGCCGGACGTTGGCCTCCGCGTCCCGCTCCGCCGGGTCCGCCAGCGCCGACCCGAGTGCCTCATTCATCGGGACTCATCACCGCCTCCCGCTCCAGCGTTCGGCGCTCGGGCACCGCCGTGGTCCGGACCGTAGCCTCACGCCTCCGCTCATCGCGTACGGCCGAGCAGGCGGATCGCCTGGCGCAGCAGCACGGGCACCGGCGGCACCTCGCCGTCGACGGTCTCGGCCACCGAGGCGACCGCCTGGTCGGCCTGCGACGCCGTCCAACCGAGCCCGATGAGGCCCTGGCGCACCTGGTCGGGCCAGGCGCCGGACAGCACGCCGACCGGCTCGGCGCCCCCCGTGGATCCGACCCGGTCGCGCAGCTCCAGGATGATCCGTTCGGCCCCCTTCTTGCCGATGCCGGGCACCCGGGTCAGCGTCGCGGTGTCGGCGTTGGCGATGGCCTTGCGTACCGCGTCGGGGTCGAGCACGGACAGGACGGCCTGGGCGAGCCGGGGACCCACGCCGCTCGCGGTCTGCAGCATCTCGAAGACGTGCTTGGCGTCGTCGTCGGCGAACCCGTACAGGGTCAGCGCGTCCTCCCGCACGACCAGGGAGGTGGCGAGCCGGACCTCGCCGCCCAGCCGGAGCCCGGCGAGCGTACCCGGTGTGCAGTGCACGGCCAGCCCGACACCGCCCACCTCGACGACGGCACCGTCGTGCGAGACGTGCGCCACGGTGCCTCGGACGCTGGCGATCATCGAGCCCTCCCCAACCGGCTGGCGGCCGCGGCCGCGGCGAACTTGGCGCGCGTACCGCCCCGCCAGACGTGGCAGATCGCGAGCGCGAGGGCGTCCGCCGCGTCGGCCGGCCGGGGTGGCGCCTCCAGCCGGAGCAGCCGCGTCACCATCGCGCTCACCTGGCCCTTGTCGGCCTGCCCCGACCCGGT
>Ga0075429_100004776_pt1 | contig 11672 bp, 6 predicted proteins | sample RhiMetdeltSRZDD3_FD_75295 | JGI IMG/M metagenome (GOLD analysis project Ga0075429, IMG submission 75295) | Populus rhizosphere microbial communities from Tennessee, USA - Rhizosphere MetaG P. deltoides SRZDD3 | ecosystem: Host-associated > Plants > Roots > Rhizosphere > Soil | place: USA...
AACTTCTCCGCCGAGTACGGCCGCAACTCCGGCGCCGCCATCAACGTCGTCACCCGCAGCGGCGGGAACGATTTCCACGGCAGCCTCTTCGAGTACCGCCGCGACGAGAGCCTCGACGCGAACGACACCTTCTCGAACCGGCGCATCGACAACCGCACCGGGCAGACGGTGGCGCGCGCTCCCCTCGACTACAACGACTTCGGATGGAGCCTCGGCGGGCCGATCCAGAAGAACAAGCTGTTCTTCTTCGCCGGCCAGGAGTGGAAGCAGATCGACAGGCTCACCGCCCCCACCTCACGCACGCTGCCGTCTCGTGCCCAGCGCGCGGGCAACTTCGGATCGATCTCGATCCGCGACCCCCTGACGAACGCGCCGTTCCCGAACAACACCATCCCCGCCAACCGCATCACCGCCGACGGCCGCGCCGTCGCGAACGTCTACACGGCGATGGAAGGGGTGGCGGCGTCGTACGACGATACGCTCGCGGCCGACAACGCCTTCTTCCAGGACAGCAATCCGTTCCGCTTCCGCCAGGACATGATCCGTCTCGACTTCCAGGCGAACGAGAAACATCGCCTCACGCTGCGCGTCATCCACGACAACTACGACCTGGAGTTCCCCTACGGGACCTTCATCGACTCGCAGCTCCCGACGGTGCCGACGAACCGGCGCCGGCCCGGGCGCAACTACCAGGTGAGCCACAGCTGGACGGTGAAGCCGACTGTCATCAACGAATTCAAGGCCGGGGCGTCCTGGAACAGCCAGCGCATCCCGCCCGTGGGTGACGCCTGGAAGCGCGAGACCTACGGCTTCCAGTACCCGCAGATCTTCCAGGGGACCGATCGGTTCGAGAACAGCATCCCCGACACGACGGTCCAGGGGTACGCGAGCTTCGCCGGCGCCGCGCGGTCGCTCATCTCGCCGACGACCGACATCTCGTTCAGCGACAACCTGACCGTGATCAACGGCGCCCATACCTTCAAGGTCGGCGGCCTCTACATCCGGAACCGCAAGGATCAGAACGGCCGCTCGCTGTACGCGGGCAGCCTCGCCTTCGACCCTGCGAGCAACCCCAACAGCACGGGCAACTCCTTCGCCGACGCCCTGCTCGGCAACTTCCGGAGGTACTCGGAGGCGCAGTCCGACCCGATGGGCTTCTTCCGGTTCTCCCAGATCGAAGGCTTCGTCTCCGACAACTGGCGGCTGTCGCGCACCCTCAGCATCGAGGCCGGTGTGCGCTACGCGTGGCACAGCCCCACGCACTCGCAGATGAACAACATGGCGAGCTTCGATCCCGCCCGGTACGACGCGGCGCGCGCGGTGACCGTCAACCGCAACGGCACGCTCGTTCCCGGCTCGGGCGACCTGTACAACGGCATGGTGCGCGCGGGCGACGGCGTCCCGCAGGAAGAGCTCGTGCGAATCCCGCAGGGCGCTAGCCCGCTCGTCCTCTCTGTGCCCGCCGGCGCACCGCGCGGCTTCTATCCGAACCGGAGCAACTTCGGACCCCGGTTCAGCTTCGCCTACTCGCGCGACGAGAAGATGGCGGTGCGCGGCGGCGTCGGGCTGTTCTTCGATCGGCCCGAGGGCAACCTGCTGTTCGGCGGCAATGCGAACGGCCCGATCAACAACCCGCCGTACATCTTGAGCGCGCAGTACGAGAACGGCAACCTGGCCGCGCCCGGCGGCGGGACCGTTCCCGCGCTGGCTCCCCTGGCCGGCCTCGCGTCGATCGATCCGAATATGACCGTCCCGCGCTCGTGGAACTGGAGCATCAGCGTCCAGCGAGAGCTGCTGAGCGGCATCTTCGGCGAGGTCAGCTACGTCGGCAGCCGCGGCACGAACCTGATTCGCAACCCCGACATCAACCAGCCGTCGTTCGAAGATCTCGGCGCGAACGCTCTGATACAGCCGGCGTCCGCGCGGGCCAACACCAACTTCCTGCGTCCGTACAAGGGCTACTCGAACATCTTCATGGTGCAGTCTGACGGCGAGTCGAGCTACAAGTCGCTGCAGCTCTTCCTGAGCCGCCGCAAGGGCGCCCTGCGGTGGACCTTCAGCTATACCCTCAGCCGTTCGGAAGACGACGGCAGCGCCAACCTGGGCACGGGCGCCAACCTCGAGGACTACACCAGCAAGGACTTCAACGACGGCCCGAGCTCCTTCGACCGCACGCACGTGGTCGTCGGTACCTGGACGTATCAGATCCCGCTCCTCCGCAACAACCAGTCGATCGCCGGTCGCATCCTCGGCGGCTGGGAAGTGAGCGGTATCGGGCGCTACCAGACCGGGGAGCCTCTCACCATCACCGGCAATACTTCGATCGGCGAGCGCCGCGCCGACCTCAAGGACGGAGCCGATCCGTACCTGGCCGAGCTCGTCAGCCCGTCGGGCGCCATCCAATGGCTGAACCTCGACTCGTTCGCAGCCGCTCCGGAAGGCCGGCGCGGCAACAGCAAACGCGGCGAGTTCCGCGGGCCGGGCTTCACCGTCTTCGACCTCTCGTTCCGCAAGCAGTTCGGCCTCACGAACCGGGTGAAGCTGGGCGTCCAGGCCGACCTGTTCAACGCGCTCAACCACGTGAACTACCGGAACCCGGCGACTGTCGTCACCACTGCCGCCACCTTCGGGAGGATCACGCAGGCCGCTCCCTCGCGCAACGTGCAGCTCGGGGCGCGGCTCACCTTCTAGACGTCGAACGTCGATTCCGGCCGCCGGCACTTCGGTGTGTCGGCGGCCTTTTTCGTTTGGGGCGCCGTCAGCGCTCGGCGACGGTGCGGGGGGCCTCGCGAGTAGAGGCGGGACGGGAGCGAAGGCCGGAGGCCACGGCCTTGCCCAGGAGCGCGCGCAGGCGCTCCTGGCTGCGGGACGGCAGCGAGCGGGCGCCGTAGGCCCACGACCCGAGCGCGGCGCGATCCTCGAAGGGCAGCGTGGCGCGGAAGCCGCGCGCCTGCTCGTACTCCTTCACGCTCGCGCGCTCCTGCGGCTGCAGGGTGTCGAAGAGCGACGCCTTCAGCGCGACGAGCTCCTGCGCCTCCTCGGTGCTCAAAGACGCGGAGCCGCGCTCGGCGGCTTCGTGCGCGCGCCGGAAGACCTCGGGCGGGTCGAGCAGCCCGGTCAGACTGCTGGACATCACCAGCTGGACGGTCTGGGGGCTGAGGTGCGGCAGCTCGGCGGCGGCGGCCTGCACTGCCGCACGGAGCTCCTGGGCCTCATCGACAGCCGCGGGGGCCGCGGGCGGCGCGTGGCCGGTGAGCTTCTGGATCTGCGCGACCAGGTTCACGCCGAACTGCCCGGCCTTCGGCAGCCAGACCTGCCAGGTCGTGGCGCCGTAGTATCCGCCGACGACGATGACCGCCAGCAGGATGAGACGCTGCGTCCAGATCCAGGCGGTACGGACGACTCCGGGCCCTTGATCGTAGACCTCGTCTTCATAGACGCCGTCGTCTTCGGGCGCGTCCGCGAACTTCAGCGACGCGAGCTCTCCTGTCGCCGGCGGCGGGCGGCGCGGCTCCTGGTCGAGCTTCTTGAACGGAATGATGCCGACGCCGTCGTCCGTGCTCGGTGGCCGATCGAGCACGGCCAGCACTTCCTTGAGCGCACGCCAGCCGTTCTTCGTCTGCACCACCGCCTGCTCGTCGATGGACCACGTCCGCAGACCCTGGTGATCGACGGCGAGCTCGGTGCCGTCCCCGAGACGAAGCTTGAAGTTCTGGGCCATGCGCCCTCCCGATCGAGTCAGTACAGACGGGAGACTATCTTGTGGCGATGCCGTGGCGGGTGCAGTGAAAGGCATCACAAGCGTAAAACGAAGGGGCGGAGCCTCTTAGCCCCGCCCCTCGGGTGCGAACCTTCAGCGGACTACTTCTGGTACGCCTTCATGTTCCGGATACGGAGGAAGGTGTCCTGCAGGCCGCTGCTCTCCAGCGAACGATAGATGCCCCACTTCGGACGCACGCGGCGGCAGCAGGTCCCCTCGTTGGCGAACATGTTGCCCGTGCGCGTCTGGTTGGTGAGCGTCGTACCGGTCGTGGTATCGCGGGCCAGGTAGCGCGCGTAGCCGCCGTTGCTCCCGAAGTCGAACTTGTGCTCGAACTCGATATAGACCCACTTGTTCCAGTACTGCGACAGCGGCAGCGAGCTGAACCCGGAGATGACCCGGGGCAGGATCGTGTTGCCGCCGGCCGGGCTCAGCGTGATCAGCGGGCCGCCGCTCGAGCCGGCGTCGGTCACCATCTTCTGCTGGTAGATGTGCGTGAACCGGTCGCCGCCCGTGAGTGAGCTCGGGATGTACATCTCGTATGTGAACATCCACGTCGAGCCCTGGTTCATGCTGAGGTCGGTACCGTTGGTGCGGATGCCCTTCACCTCGTGGCGCTGTCGGTCGCTGCCGTCGCGGTCGACCATGTGCATGTACCACTGGAAATAGCCGGCGCTCTCCGCGCGGATGTGGGCGCCGAAGCTGGTGTGGGAGCCGGCGCGATCGTCTTCGAGACCCTCGAAGACGCCAAGGCCGCTGGAGGCGTTGCCCTGCCAGCGCAGCGTCCAGCCGCTGGGGCTGCCCGACGTCGGCGTGGGAGTCGGGGTGGCGCGCGGCGGCGCGGTCGGTGTCGGAGTGGGCGTCGGTGTCGGCACGCCGATGACCGGCGTCGGCGTCGCCGTCGGCGTGGCGCTGCCGATGCCGACGAGCTGATACTGCTGTTGGTTCACGCCGGACCACGTGGACTGCTGCACCACCGCGTTGTCGGCGGTGCTGCCCTGCTTGACGTCCATCACCTTCCCGCTGTTCCGGTTGACGAAGCGGTGATAGCCGGTGCCCTGGTCCTCGACCGCCCACTCGTCGTTGGTGGCGGAGCCGCCGTAGGTGTATTGGATGAGCGGCGCGCTGCTGGCCGTGGACGCGCCCGAGACGACGAGCGCCTTGCCGCTGTGCCGCGCCATCACCCGGAAATACCCGCTGCCGATGCTCTCGATGCTCCACTCGTCGTTGGCCGGGGCCGCGCTCGAGTACGGGAACTGCACGACGGCCGCGTTGTCCGCCGTCGAACCGCCGGAAACGACGACGGCCTTGCCGCTATGCCGCGCGATGAGGCGATAGTAGCCGCTGAACTGTGCGAGCGCGGGCGCCGTGCTCGCGGCACAGATCGCGAGTGCGCCCAACACGTATCCGAACGTCCTTGCGTGACTCATCTGTTGCTCTCCCTCCAACAAACCCCACACTCTCGACCGAAGACGGACCGCGGCGCCGACGCCGGCGCCGCCTCCCATGGCTTGCTCTTTTGCGAACTTTGTGGGCGCAGCGTAGCCCTCGGCGTCCACGGGCCACAAGCCTCGAAGCGCGACGTTCCTGCTAGTCTTGTTGGGAAAGGGCTTGCTAGTTCTGTAGGATAGGCGGCACGGGGACCCAGCGGACCCGTGGCGGCACCGTGTGACAGTCTTCACTGAACCACGGGGGCGCGCGTGACCATAGTCCGTTGTCGCGCTTGAGCTTCCGAGGGGGCCAGATGCAGCAACAGTACCGATTGCGGCTCGGGGAGGGGACGCTGCTCCTCGTCGACCGCGATGCCCTGAACACCTGGCTCGTCGACGAACGTGCGATGGTTCAGCCGGTGGGCTCGAAGCGCTGGAAATCCCTGAGACAGTTCATCAAGGATGAGAAGGAGGCGGCGTACTTCGCACCGGCGCCCGCGCCAGCCGCACCCGCCGCGAACGAGCCGCCCAGGGCCACACGCCTCGAAGACGTCCTGGTCCCGCCACCGCCGAAAACGAAGGCGCCCGCACCCGCGCCGGCCGCGGTCGCCGCACCGCTGATCGTTCCCGTCGAGGAGCCCTCTTTTCACCTCCCGACAGAGCCGCAAGCGGAGCTGGCCATCGAACAGTCTCTCGAGCCGCCGCCGGCCCTCAACGAGCCGCTCAAGGTCACGAACCTGCCCTTCGCGCCGGTCGAGGAAGAGCGGCCGCGCGTGGAGGTGCCGGCGCCCGCACCACCGCCACCGGCACCGCCACCGCCGGCACCTGCGCCACCGAAGCGGGCTCGCGCCGCCGCGCCGCCGCCACCGCCCCCGCCGCCACCGGAGCCGCCCCCCGCTCCGGTTCTGGAGCCGAACCTGTTCGCGAGCCTGCAGGAGGTCGCGTCCGAGACGCTCAAGACTCGTCGCGCTCCGGCGCCGGCCCCGCCACCGCCCGAGCCGCCGCCAGTCGTCGCCGCGCCGGTCGTGGAGGAGGAGACCGTCGTCGACGAAGAAGAAATCTGGACACCGCCCGCACCGCAGGCGGCGCCGGAACCGGAACCGGAGCCTCAGCTCACCGAGGAAGAGCTCGAGCTGACGCGGCCGCGGATGACGCTGCAGGAATACGGCAAGCCGGCTGTCCCCGCGCCGGTCGCACGCAAGACGACCCCTCGACCGAGCGCGCGGCCCGAGCCCCCGCCCCCCTCTCCGGCTCCGCTGCCGCCGTGGGAACCCACGCCGGAGCCGACAGCGGAGCCGCCGCGAGCGGTCCCCGAGCCCATGCGCGCCGAGCCCATCCGCGCCCGTGCCGCGGCACCGCTGCAGGTGCTGGCCGACGAGACGGCCGGCAGCAATGCCTATAGCCCGTTGTCGAGGGAAGAGGCACCGCTCATCGCCCTGAAGCCACTCGACGACGAGCCGGCGCGGGACTTGTTCGAGCCCGACGCGGGTGACGTGTTCACACCACCTCCGCCGAAGCCGAACGTGGTCGAAACCGCGGCACAGATGATGACGGCCTGGGGCGGAATCCTCCAGGGCTGGGTCAGTGCCCTGGATCGACGGGATCCGCGCGCGCGGGCACGCCAGGAGAAGCCGGTCGAGATCGCACCGACAGAGCTCGAGCCGCTCGACGAGGTGGCGCCGGGACCTCCCCGCGACGGCCTCGCGACAGTGGTCAGGCGCCGGGCCAAAGGCGCCGCGGCGTCTCTCTCCGCCTTCGCCTCCACCTCGGCGGAAGCGGTCAGCGGTTGGATCAAGTCCCTTCGGCGCGATCGGCCGTCGTTGTCTCTCTCCCTGCCGCGTCCGACCGCGGAGGATCGGCCCTCGGCGCCACCGCGGCCCGAGCCGATCGCGGCGCCGCTGGACGAAGACTTCCGAGAGTCACCGGCGACGCCGCGGGTGCCGCCGGCAGCGCCCGTGCCCGCCCTCAAGCCGCCGCCCACGCTCACCGAGATGCCGGCGCTGCGCCTGGCTCCCGTCGCCGAGGCGGAGCCCGACACCGACGACGTCTACGAAGGCAGCCACGGTCCGAGCCTCTTCGACAACGCCGGAGCGTTGGCGAAGAAGCTGGTGCTGGCCGGGCTGCTTGTCGTCTTCGGTATCGTGGTCTGGAGCACCTGGGAAGTCTGGCTCCCGCGCGCGGGCGGCATCGGCGTCAAGGTCGTCGACGAGATCCAGAGCCAGGTCAACCCCCAGCAGGATCGCGTCGAGGTGGCCCTCAGCCGGGCCACGCAGGCGCTGCCGCATCTTGCACCGGAGACGGTCTCCCTCATCCTGAACCGGCGCGGCCCGGTGGACCCCGTCGAGGTCTTCGATACCGCCCAGGACGCCGCCGCCCGCGGCGTCGCGTCGCTCACGGCGGAAGAGGCGGGCGAGCTCGCGTTCCTGCGGCGCGAGATGACGGCATCGCTCTCACCCGTGGAGCAGGTGCGCTTGCGCGACTACGATCGTCTGCGGCGCGTCGTGCCGTCCGCGGAGGAGGGTTCGGTGATCGCATTGATGGCGGAAGCGGTCGCGAGCCTTTCGCCACAGCGGCAGCAGCGGCTCCAGATCCTGAACGGCAAGGCGGTGACGGCCGGGCTCGGCGAGCTGGTGTTCGTGCCGCCCGCCGCCACCGCCGCTCCCTAGACGAGGAAGCCAAAGGTCCCGCGGCTACGGCACGCTCACGAGCTGCCACTGCTGGTGCGTCGCGCCGCTGTACGTCCGCTGCACGACGTCGGCGCCGTCGGCGGTGCCGCCGCCCACGACCTCGGCCGACTTGCCGCTGTTGCGGTTGGTGATGCGCGAGTACCCGCCGCCCACGTCGACGATCTGCCACTCGTCGTTGGTGGCCGATCCGCCGTACGTGTACTGGAAGATGTCGGCGCCTTCCGCCGTCGAGGCGCTGGCCACGGTGAGGTCCTTGCCGCTGTGCCGATTGACGAGGCGCGAGTACCCGCTGCCGATGCTCACGAGCTGCCACTCGTCGTTCGTGTTCGCGCCGCCGTACGTCCACTGGAAGACGTTCGCGCTGTTCGCCGTCGACGCGCTCTGCACGGCCAGGGCCTTGCCGCTGTGCCGCGCCATGATCCGATAGTAGCCGCCGCCGCAGCTGCCGCACGGAGTCGGCGTCGGTCCGGGGGCCGGTGTGGCCGTCGGCGCCGGGGTGGGCGTCGGGCTGCCGCCGCCGCCGGGCGCGGCGGGAAGCGCATCCGCCAGCGTCGACGCGAGGCGGACGCGGGCGAGGTAATGCACCGACTGTCCGATCGGCCCGCCCGAGCCGGAGCGATAGACGCCCCACTTCCAGTAGTAGCCGGCGTCGGCGTGATCCATCGCGCACGGGATCCGCGTCTGGCCGTTGGTCAGCGTCTGCATCACGCCGTCGTACCAGAGCTCGCAGTATCCGCTGCTCAGGCTCGTGCTCACCCTGGTGTGCATCACATAGCGGTGCCAGCTATTGAGGGGCAGGCTGTGATTCCACATGGATGCGGAGGCGCCGTTGGGGTCCTGGAGGTTGAAGTGCATCTGGCCGTCGCCCGGCACGGAGAGGCCGAAGGGCACCGGTCCGCCCACGGAGCCGGGACCGTCGAGGTGGACTTGCGACAGCACCTGCCACTTGCCGGACAGCGTGGGCAGCGGGCCCCACTTCGAGCTCCAGCCGATGTAGTAGTCGGCGTTGTCCTGCAGCGTGTAGCCGGCGAAACGCGCGACTTCGGCCCGGGCCTTGGTGTTGCCGTTGTCGTTGCAGACGATCTTGAACGCCTTGCCGTACGTGGAGTCGTCCACGACCGTCACGCTGCCATTCGGCACCTGGATGCTGCCCCAGACACCGAGCCCCTTGCTGGCATCGCCGTCCCAAAGGACCGTGGCGCTGGCCGTGCCCGCGATACCGGCCGCCGCCAGACACAACACGGCCACACGAAAATTCGCTCTCTTCATTTCTCACAACCTCGCGCTGGATTTGCTTGGAGGTAAAGTACGTGGCTCCGAGCGCCAGCGCAATGGTTCATTGGTGATGAAGTGGCCGCACCTTTCGACATGAACCTGGTAGTCCGAAGGACCCAGGGGGGTCAGGTCTGTCGTATGGCTTATAGCGAGGCTCCGCTCTCGAACGGAGCCTCGCGTTCGACCGTCGTCGCGACTAGTTCGGCCGCAGGGTTCCGATCGGGATCGGGATGTCGAAATACGTCGCGGCGGCGCCCATGCCGCCTTCACACGTGTTCGGCGGCGTGGTGCAGGCGTTACGCGTCGAGGGACATTCGGCGGCCCAGAACATGTAGCCGAGCATGCCCGGCGTGCTGCCCGCGCCGTTGGGCAGCACGTTCTGCACGTAGCTCGCCTTGTTGAGTTGGGACGAGGCCGCGAAGTTCGTGCAGTTCGCGATGGGGTTGGTGCCGCTCGTCAGCCACAGCGAGACCGCGACCTTGGCCGGCGCCTTGGGCAGGATGGGAGGCCCGTAGTTCGGCTTGCCGTCGATGTGCTCCTGCCACTGATCGGTGGTGGGCTCGCCGCGCGGCACCATGGCGTTGATGTAATCGATCTTGCCGTTCGGCAGCCAGTCGGCGGCGGCGCGCCGGCTGAGCTCCTGCAGGAATCGGCTGCCCGCGGCGAGGTCCATGGTGAGCAGCCCGGACGTGCCATAGGTGGCAATGAAGGTTTCGATCCCCGCCATCTCCGCCGCGCTGGGACTGCCGTTCTCCCAGTCGATCTCGAAGCCGTCGGCACCCAGCGCCGTGACCGCCGCGCGCGCCCGCGTCGCCAGCGTCGCCGGGTTCGTCACGAGCGCGGTGTTCCACGACGCCGTGTACGTGATGCCGCCCGCGGACAGCAGCACGGTGATGCCGCGGCTCTTGAAGTAGCTCACCACCTCCGGCGTCATCCCTCGTGGGATGCCGTTCACGAAGCCGGCGTCGGTCGTCTGATTGAGCAGCTTCAACGGCTCCAGGAAGGAGAGCACGATCATGTTGACCGACGGCCGCCCGTCGCCGCGATCGATGAGCCAGTGGTTCTTCTGGTCGAACTCGGTCATGTCGCGCACGAGCGACCAGTCGCAGTAGTGGTTGCCGCAGTGCCACGCACCGTAGATCTGGATGGGGGTGCCGGCTCCAGGAACGGGCGTCGGTGTCGGTGTGGCCTTGGGGGGTGGCCCGCCCGCGAACGCGGCGGCAGCGGTACCCAGGGTCAGGGCGGTGTGCAGGACGGCCATGCGGACGGATCTCGTCACTCGCATCGGTGCCTCCTCTGGTTTGGGCGCGGAGTGAAGTGGTACTGACCAGTAGAATACCCTGCACCCGGCGTGGGTGAAAGGGTTTTTTAGAGGTCGTGGTCGCTGCCGGCTTCCCCGGCGCCGAGGACCGACAGCCACGCGGCGCCCTCGATCGAGACGGCAGCCCTGGTTTTGCGCTAAGGTACTGCTCGCCGCTGGGACCCCTGACTTCCTTCCTCCGAAAGGACACGACGATGGGAGCAGAAGAGATCCGGGCCGTCCTCTCGGCGTATCGCCTCGTGGCGCGAGCGTCATTCCCCGCTTTGCATCCGAACATGGAGACCCGCGCGCGGGCCTGGCACGACGCCAGCGAGGAGGTGCTGGGCGAGGAGCTCGCCGGCTACCTCAAGGAAGCGGCGCCGCCGCACAGCCACGTGCGCATTTTCTGGAAGCTCGGGCCGCGGCTGATCTTCAGCGGCGGCAATCAGCTCTTCGCCCGCGACGCCGGCTTCGACGACATGTCGGTGATGATCGGCATGGACGAGTTCGACGATCGGCTGCCGTGGAGGCAGCAGGCGGCGAAGTACCGCGCCGACGACGAAGAGGTCATCCACAGCGGCCAGCCGAACCTCGACATCGTCGAACGCCAGGCGCAGCCGGACGGCGTCGTCTGGCTGCACGTGGGCAAGGCGCCGATCCGCACGAAAAACGGCGACGTCATCGGTCTGTTCGGCATGTACGAGGTGCTCGCCGACGACCGAGGACGCCGCCTTTATGCCGAGCGCCTCCGAGAGGCGCCCGGCAGGGGTCCCGGTCCGTCTACTGCGTCGTGATCAGGTCCATGACCGCCGGATCCGGCTCCACCGTCACGTCCTTGTACTCGTCGTGGATCCCGCTGTTGTGGATCTGCCAGGCGATGGGGCCGGTGCGGCCCGCGGTCGGATCGTTGAAGCGCAGGTTCTCGATCGCCCGCGTCCCGACCGGCTGAGCCACCGCCATGCGGCCGGTGCCCTTCGTCGCGTCCACCAGCATCTCGACGCGGCTCCACTGATTCCGGCTGAAGCTCGTCGAGTTCGGACGGGTGAAGAGGCTGCCGCCGCCGTTGTTGTGGCCCTCGCGGTAATCCCAGTGGCCGCCGTTCGGCGGCTGGAACTGGATGCCGTGGAGGGCGTCGAAATACGGAGGCGGATAGAAGCCGAAGATCAGGACGCAGGGCTGGTGGTCTCCTGAGACCTGGCGCACGGAGAACATCAGGCGGT
>Ga0075429_100004779_pt1 | contig 11669 bp, 9 predicted proteins | sample RhiMetdeltSRZDD3_FD_75295 | JGI IMG/M metagenome (GOLD analysis project Ga0075429, IMG submission 75295) | Populus rhizosphere microbial communities from Tennessee, USA - Rhizosphere MetaG P. deltoides SRZDD3 | ecosystem: Host-associated > Plants > Roots > Rhizosphere > Soil | place: USA...
CCGGCCCGGGGATCGTGACCGCTTGGCAGCCGTCATTCTCCCTGGTCAGGGGACCCTTGTGACAATCAGCCCACCACTGCCGCATCACCAACTCGGTGGATCGAGGCTCAGTCGGTCGCCACTACGACCTTGCCGAGGGCGAGTCCCTCGCCGACGTACCGCAACGCTTGCGGCACCTCGTCGAGCCCGAACGTGCGGTCGATGTGGATGCCGATGTCGCCCGCGACGCCGAGGTCGGTCAACGGGGTGAAGTACCTTGGCCCCTGGGGCACCACGAGCACCCCCATGCGACGCCGGGTGAGTCGTCCGAGGTGTCCGTGTTGTCTTCAGCATCAGCGCTGGGCGCTCCGGATCCTCGCTCGTCCACCAGTTACCCGCTGGCCATCCCGACGTCGGCCGGGTGAGTACCGCGGCGTGGCGCTGGCTGCGGCTCGGCCGGGGTCGTCCGATCTGAACGTCTTGCTGGCCAGACGGACCAGCGAACGTACCGCCAGCATGGCGGGTGGCACGAGGTCGCCCCGGTCCAGCCAGCCGAGCTCCAACTCTGCCGGGCTTCGCGCCGAGGACCACCATTCCCGCAGCGTCAGCTCCCCGCGTCGGCGGGCGGCAAGTACCGCCAGGACGTCGAACTGCTCGGCCATGAACGCGCGGCCCTCCGGTTGCACGCCCCTTGGGACGTCCTGGCCGGTGAGATCCAGGTGCATTGCCCTCACCACGTCGATACCGTGGTCGTCGACGAACAAGCGGAATTGGGCGCCTAGGCGGGGATTGAAGTCCAGCAGGTTGTACCGGCCGTCGCGGGGGTCCAGGCGCCAATCCATGTCCATGATCCCGCGGTAGCCGACCTTGCGGCAGAGCGCCTGCGCCTGCTGGAGCAGGGCCGGGTTGGACCGGCACACACCAAAGGTCGTGCCCCCCGACCCTGGCGGGTAAGAGCGGAGCTTCACCCCCGTGAAGCCGACAAGGCACTCGGACGCCTCGTTGCAGTAGCCGTGTACGATCCAGTCCTCGCCGGCTGGAATGTATTCCTGGAGCAGCACGGGACCCGCCTCGTGCTGCTCCACGCGCTTGTGGAGATCCAGCAGCTCTGTACGTGTCCGGGCGATCGAGGTCGGTGGCGTTCCGGCCGCCAACATGGCCAAGCCCTGCCGACGGATCGATCCCTCCGACAGTTTCATGATGATCGGGAAGCTTGTCTGCTTCGCGAACTCAACGACGTCGCTACGGGAAGCGGGGATGGTTACGTCGGGAGAGGCGATGCCGGCGTCACGGCAGATCCGGTGCAGCTTCAGTTTGTCGGCGAGCTGGCGTGGCGATGTGTCGGGCTGAGCGGGAAGCCGGAAGGCGCGGCGCAACTCGGCACCGTGCTCGGCGATGAACACGGCCGCCCTGTCGTCGGTGGGCAGCAGGATGGCCTGGCGGCCGATCCTGTCCCCCATCGTCAACAAGCCCTGCAGCAACTCGTCTGGGTCTTCGCTGGCGGCAGACCAGATGAATCGGCCGGTGAGGTACCTGGACAGGCTGGCCGGCGCGAGGCGGTCCTCGTGCACACCGTACACGGGCACACCGGCCCGACCCAGACTGCGAATGGCACCGAGCACGCCGTGGTGTAGCGGGGCGTGGGCGAGCTTGATCATCAGAACCGGCACGTCTCGGTCCAGTCGGGCCTCCAGCCTTGTCCGCCTGGCGGCCAGCCCAGCGTCGTGCCCGCGGGAGAGATGCAGGGGCATCGGGGTCCTCGAAGCTTGTCGGTCCGTTACGAGGTGCACACATGAGATCGCTGGCGGGCGGGCGCCCGAACGGGGTGGCCATGTTGCCAATGGAATGTTTGGGATCTGCATCGCCTAGGTAGCCAGCGAATGCAGCACTGACGCTCCAACCGGTCCTGATGAGGCAGCGAGAAGTGTAGTCGCCCCTCTGACATCTTCAGATGTCGCATACAGCCAGGTCTCAGGCCTGGCGGGGAGGTTGACTGCCGTGCCCTGGCACCGCTCGCCGAAGACAGATGCAGGAGATGACTACGTGAAGTTGTCCAAGACATCCGAGGAGACGACAGAGCACACGGCTGGCAATGGCGACGGGGCCAGCCGCTCCATGCTCCCCCAGCGGCCGATGGATGTCATCGGCCGTTGGGCTCCCACGGTCCGGGTGGAAGCGCGCTCCCCGGCGATTGGCCGGACGGCCGTTGACCTGGAGCTGATCATCCCGGCGAGGAACGAGGAGCACCGGATCGGGCGGACCCTCGCCACGGTGAGCGCCTACCTGGCCGGGCAGCCGCTGTCGTCGCGGATGGTGGTGGTCAACAACGGCAGCGCCGACCGGACCACAGAGGTCGTGGACCAGATGGCCGGAGGACCCGTCCCGGTCGTTGTGATCGGATGCTCGGCCCCCGGAAAGGGGGCAGCGGTCCGGCGGGGCGTTCTCACCAGCAACGCGTCGTATGTCGGCTTCTGCGACGCGGACCTGGCCACGCCGATCGATGTGCTGGGCACCGTCCTACCGCTGCTGCAGGACGGGGTCGACGTGGTGGTCGGCTCGCGGCACGCCCCGGGGGGCAAGATCCGGGTCCGGCAGTCGCTGGTGCGCCGGATCGGCGGCTGGGCCTTCCGTCGGTCCGCCCGTTCGGTGGTCCCAGCCGTGCACGACACGCAGTGTGGCTTCAAGTTCTTCCGTACCCCGGCCGCCAGGCAGATCTTCAGCCGGGCGCGCGTGGACGACTTCGCCTTCGACGTCGAGATCTTGGCCCTCGCCTCCAAACTGGACCTGAACATCTTCGAGGCGCCTGTCCCCTGGTCGGACCGGGGCAGCTCGTCGTTCAGTTCGGTGCAGGACGGCTTGGGCTCCTTCCGCACAGTGTTGGCTCTCGGCCGAGACCGAGGGGGTCAATGAACCTCCAGAATGGCGACCGCGCATCCGGGGTCCTCGGTTCGCTCGCCGGCCGGCGGCTGTTGTTTCTGAACTGGCGCGATCCGGCCCATCCGTCGGCGGGCGGCGCCGAGCTGTACTGCTGGGAGATCGCCCGGCGTTTCGCCGCCGCTGGAGCCCGGGTGACCGTGGTCGCGTCTCGTCCGAGAGGCTTGCCGGCGCGGGCGCAGGTTGACGGCGTCAGCGTCGTGCGGGCGGGCGGCAGGTTCAGCGTCTACGTCCGGGCCGCCCGGTATCTTCGCGCCCACCGGGATCCGCGCTCGGGCCCGGACGCCGTGATCGACATGCAGAACGGGATCCCCTTCTTCGCCCCGCTGTCCGTGTCGCCGAACACGCCGGTCATCGGGGTCATCCACCATGTCCACCAGCAGCAGTTTTCCCAGCATTTCGCCTGGCCCATGAGCAGTGTGGGGCGGCTGCTGGAAGGTCCCGTGAGCAGGGTTGTCTACCGCTCGAGCCCGATCGTCGTGGTGTCACCGTCCACACGCGATGCGGTCCGGCGTGAGCTGGGACTCCGGGGGCCCGTCCACATCGTGCCCAACGGGGTCGAACCCGCTGCCCGGAGCGCCGCCCGGGCGACGACACCACGCATCGCGGTCGTCACCCGACTCGTCGCCCACAAGCGGATCGGGCTCCTCATCGAAGCCATCCCAGCCCTGTTGAAGGCGTTCCCGTCACTGGAGGTTGACATTGCTGGCGATGGGCCGGACCGGCCCCGGCTCGAGGCGCTGGCGGCGACGCTGGGCGTGGACGGTGTCGTGCACTTCCACGGCTGGGTCCCGGACGAGGAACGAACCCGTCTGCTCAGCCGTGCCTGGTTGACGGTGAATCCCTCGTCCGGCGAAGGATGGGGGTTGAGCGTTCTCGAGAGCAACGGACTCGGCGTGCCCGCGGTTGTCTACGAGGTGCCGGGTTCGCGCGACTCGGTGTTGCCTGAGGTCACCGGGTGGCTGGTCCGCGACGGTGATCCGCTGTTCGCGAAGCTACACACCGCGCTGCGGGATCTCGCCAACCCCCCGATCGCAGAGACGTTCGCCGACCGTTGCCGCGCCTGGGCCCATCAGTTTTCGTGGGACTGGACCGCCGCCCGCATGGCCGCCGTGGTTCTGGCCGAGCTCGATGGCGCCCAGACGCGCAGGGCAGGCGAGCGGCGACGGGCACAGATTGATTCCGCCAGTGTGGCCCAGTTCGACGTCTCCCACCGAACCATGCTGGCGGATCCCGGGATGTCGCTCCGCCGAACCGACCTGGTGCGGGTGGACGGCGACCGGGCCACCGTGCTGTTGTACGGCGCCGACGAGCACGACTCCCTCATCGCGCTCCAGCGGCTCCAAGTGCGCGGACCGGTCGATCTTCGGCTCGCGAGAGGCATCGACGAGCTCACCGGCGGCGCCGAGCAGGCAGTCGCGCCGGCGCCCCGGCAAGCCTCATGAGCCAGCCAGCCGTTGACACCCCGACCACGGACGACGGCCGAGCCCGGATCACCCGCGGCGCGGCCTGGATCATCCTGTCGATCGGGCTCGAGGGCGTACTCAACTACGCCTTCGCGATCGTGGCCACCCGCCTGCTGAGCGCCTCCGAATACACCGTGTTCGCGGCCGGTCAGGCGCTGTTGCTGATCGTGGGCAGCGCGTCGGGAACCTCGATTCCATGGGTGCTGTCTCGCAGCCTCGCCCGAGCGGGCGGCGACCAGCGGGTCCGCGCCCAGGCCGTCCGATTCGCGATCGCCGCCAACCTCGTCTTCGCGGCACTGGCGGCCACGATCGTCTGGATCGTCGCCCGGAGCTTCGCCGACACCTCCACCGCGGTGCTGATCGCTGTGGCGATGGCGCTGATGTTCGTGGCGTCCACGGTCTGGGGGTACCTCAACGGCGACCAGCGTTTCAGGACGGTCGCCGGCACGCGTGTCGCCGAGGTGCTCGGCAAGGTGGCGACCGGGGTGACGCTGATGGTGCTCGGCCTGGGCGCGCTCGGCGGTCTGGCCGGGTTCGCCATTGGGTCCGGTATCGTTCTTACGGCCGGCCTCATCTACATGCGCGCCGATCTGGGCCGACCCGGTCGTCTGGCCATGGGCCGGGCGCTGTTGCGCGCCACCGCGGGCACGACCCTGATCCAGGGGGCCCTGGCCGTGGTGACCAGCGCCGACGTCATTCTGGTGGCGGTCCTAGACATCCCCAAGGGCCAGGCGGCCACCTATCAGGTGGCCATGCTCCTGGGTCGGGTCCCGTTGTTCGTGGCGAGCGCCGTCGCCCTGGCCGTGTTTCCCAACCTGGCCGCCCGGCCGCAGGCGATGCAGCCGCTCGTCGCGTCCTCGATGCGGTTGCTGCAGACCCTGATGGTGCCGGTCGCGCTGGTCATCGCGACCGTGCCCGCCCCGCTGCTGCTGCTCGTCTTCGGTCAGGAGTACCGGGGCGTCGCTCGACTCGTCCCGCTGGCCGCCTGTACCGGAGCGCTCGGGGGACTGGTCGCGATGCTGGCCACCTACCTGCAGGCGGATGACCGGTTCCTGCGCGGCGGACTGATCCTCCTCGGGGGGGCGGGGCTCCAGGCCGCGGCGATCTGGAGTGGATGGCGGGTCGGGGGCGTCATCGGGGTCGCCTGGGGGGTTCTGCTCACGGCGCTCGCCATCGCCTTGGCGTTGCTCGCCCCCGTGGTCCGGGCCTGGCCCGGGTCGTTCCGGCCGCGGTTGTCCGAGGTGGCCGGCTGGAGCGTGGCGGGAGCCTGCCTCCTGCTGGCGCGTGGCCGGCCGGCGCTGTGGATTGCGCTCGTCACGGTGCTCGGTCTGCTGGTGGCCTGGCGTGCGTTCTCCGCGCGGCCAGATCCGGAGACCGGCCAGCCTGTCGGGCGGCGACCAAGGATCCTGCACCTCGGCTTTGAGGACTTCCGCCGGCCCGGCGCTGGGGGTGGCTCGATTCGAACCCATGAGGTCAACCGCAGGCTGGCGTCGGCGTTGGACGTGACCGTGGTCGCGGCCAAGTTCCCGGGTTGGCGGGACCGGGTGGAGGACGGTGTCCGCTACGTGCATGTCGGGCTGGACCTCGGGTACTTCGCCAGCCTGGTCACCTATTTCATCGCCCTCCCTAGGGCTGTGCGCCGGTTTAAGCATGATCTGGTGGTTGAGGACTTCGGCGCCCCCATCTCCAGCGCGCTGGTTCCGCTGTATGCCAAGGCGCCGTGCGTGGCGGTCGTCCAGTGGCTCTGGGCCAGGGAGAAGGCCCGCCAGTACCACCTGCCGTTCCACTGGTTCGAGCGGGCGGGTGTGCGCCTGCATGACCGGATGATCACGCCGTCGGACGACCTTGCCGGGACCTTGCGCGCGGCCAACTCCACCGCCGAGGTGCACGTCATCCCCAACGGCGTGGACGCCGCCTCGTTCGACGTCGTCCAGCCGCGACGCCCGGTGGCGCTGTACCTGGGGCGCTTGGAGGCAGACCAGAAGGGGCTGGACGTGCTGCTCGACGCCTTCGCCGAGGTGGCCGACCAGACCCCGGCCCGGCTCGAGATCGCGGGGGAGGGCCGCGACCGGACCACCCTCGAGGCCTACTGCCGCCACCTCGGCATCGCCAACCGGGTCGATTTCCTGGGCCGGATGGATGGCCCGGCCAAGCTGGCGCTGCTCGCCTCGGCCCAGCTCGTGTGCATGCCGTCACGGCGGGAGACCTTCGGCATGGTCGCAGTGGAGGCGCTTGCCTGCGGCACCCCCGTCCTGGCCACCGACATCGACAACCTCAGGCACCTGGTACGACCCGATACCGGCCGGCTGGTCCCCGCCGAGGACCCGGTCGTCTACGCCGCAGTGCTGCTGGAGCTGCTGCGGTCACCGCGGACCTGCGGGGAGCTGGGGACGAGGGGCCGCGAGTTCGCACGCGGGTTCGACTGGGACCAGATCGCCGGGCAGCAGGCGCTGGTCTACCGCCGTGCCCTGGCACTGGCGGGTAGGCGGGTAGAACGGTCGCCATTGAAGGACGACACGAGGTCCTGGCTCTGATGGTCATCAACCACCGTGACAGGGATGAAGAAGCAACCCTCGCTGAGGTCGAGCCGGATCGGCCTCGGGAAGCCTGGCACGTCCGGCTCCGGACCAGGCTCGAGATGTTGCCGTGGGCCGTCTGGGCCGGGCCACTGCTGGCGTTGTTCACCCTGGCGGTGCGCCTAGTGCACCCGGACAGGGCCTATGAAATCCACCTGGACGAGGTCATCTACCGGTCCATGGCGGTGAGCATCGGTGAGGGGCACCTGCCTGCGATGCCCGGCGAAGCACCGTTCTTCCTGCATCCGCCAGGGTACTTCGTGCTCCTGGCCGGCTGGCGGGCGCTCGTATGGCGGGGCGGCGACATCTTCCAGGAGCTGTACGCCCTCCGCGGGCTCAACATCGTGCTCGGCGCGGTGACGGCCTGGCTGCTCTATGCGATCGTCCGGAAGGTGGCCAACCCGGCCGCCGGGGCCGCCGCCGCCGCCATCTTCGCGCTTGACCCCTTCGCGCTCAGGCAGAACGGGCGCTCCTTCCTCGAGACGGCGGCGATGATGTGGCTGCTCGCCGGCTATCTTGGCCTGCTCGTGCTGCAATCCAGGAAGGGCAGGAACCGGTGGCTGGCCGTGGGCACCGGCCTGCTGCTCGGTCTGGCGATCGTGACCAAGGACTTCGCCGGCGTCCTCGTCGCCATCCCACTCGGATGGGCCGCGATCCGGAACCTGGACCTGCCACGGCGAACGATCGGGGTGGTGGCCGCGGTCGCCTGCATCCCCTATTCGATCTGGATCCTCATCGTGGTGGCAACCGGGCATGGCGGCGACTTCCTGAACAGCAAGATGATTGGGCTGCTCCGCGCGATCGGGCTGCGGCAGGAAACCGGCTTCAACGCCGAGGGGCCGCCGGTGGCCGAGGTGCTGAGCCGGACCGTCCACCTCTATGGACTCAGCTACCTGCTCTCGGCGGCGGGCATCGTGGCGGCCGTCGGCCTGCTCGCCTCCCGCCGTCCCGATGCCCGCCTCCTCGGCCTGCTCGGCATCAGCGAAGTCGCATGGCTCGCCTATGCCGTCCTCTTCGGGACGGTCGAAGAGCAGTTCCTGTACTTCCTACTCATTCCCGCCTTGCTTACGGTCCCCGTGGCCTGGGTCGAGTACGGGCGGGCGATGCTCAGGGTGGGATGGAACCGCCAGGCTGTGGCCGTCCTGGGTGCCCTCGTGCTGCTGCTGGTGCTTCTGGGCGGCGCCGTCCAGTGGGCCCTGGTGCGCCAGCGACCCGACGACGGCTGGCGCAGGGCAGTCGCCTGGCTGGAAGGCAACGTCCCACCAGGCAGCACGGTGGTGGTGAGTAGTCGCGACCCAAAGGGTCCTACCGTCGATGGCCTGGTCCTCACCGGCTACAAGGTGACCGAATGGCACTCACCCCAGGCCAGGAAGGTCTCGCGAGTCCGCTGGGTGGTCATCCCGAGCGCGCTGGTCGACGATGGCTACGTGGCGATGACGCCCACCGACGCCGATCAGATCCGTGCCGAGGGCACCATGGTCTTCTCGTCGTCCAGCCCGACACTGGGACGCTTGGAGATCGTACGGATCAACCGAGGGTCGGTGAGCCCGTGAGCCCGGCCCAGGGCGGCCGTCGCAGCCCACGCCCGCCGAAACCGCCAGGGTGAGCAGCACCGACCGACCGGGAGAGGAACCGGAGTGCCCCACCAGAAGCAGGCGCCGGCCGACGCATCGGCAACGAGGTGGATGCCTCTCCACATCCCGACCTACGACGGGCAGCCAAGTGTCGGCCACCCAAGCGTCGTCTTCGCCGCCGAAGGCTGGAACGGGTACCGCTACTGGATGGCGTTCACCCCCTTCCCCGACGACAGCCGGGAGAACCCCTCTGTCGTCGCCAGCCAGGACGGCGTGGAATGGCGGGAACCTGACGGCATCCGCAATCCAGTGGTCCCCGTCGCGGAGATCCGGCGTGCCGGCTACCTGTATAACTCTGACCCCGAGCTGGTTCTCACCCCCGACGGCTGGATGCTGCTGTACTACCGGCCGTTCCTCGGCAAAGGGAACGAGGCGATCTACTGCAAGCGGTCGCGCAATGGGATCGACTGGTCCGACGGTCAGCGGGTGCTGTCGAACCTCAGGATCAGGTACCCGGCGGCGCTCATCTCCCCAGCCGTGGAGGCTGACCTGGGCGGCGGGCTCGTGATGTGGTCGGTCAACGGCCTGCACCTCGGACGGCGGGTGATCGAGCGGCGCACATCCCCGGACGGAGTCTCCTGGAGCGCTCCTGAGCGCTGTGTGATACCCCGCCACGTGGATCCATGGCATCTCGACGTCGCGGCCGTCGCCGGGCGGTACCACATGCTGGTCACCGACGGCACACGCCTGTTCCACTGGCAGTCGGGGGACGGCCGGGCCTGGACGGGCAGCCGCGGGAAGGCCGTCGGCAGGAGCGGCACCGCCACTGACGCTAGAGGCCACTACCGCAGCACGCTCGTGCCGCTGGGGTCGGTGCCACCCCGCTGGGATGTCTGGGTCACCGGCGAAAGCGGTACCGGCCGCAACGCCTTCTGCGACACCTGGCGCATCGGGCTCCTGCACGACATCGACCTGAGCGCAGGCGCCGAAGACAAGGCACGTGCAGGCCTCGTACGCTCATGGCAATGGCGATGGCAGCGGCTGCGTGGCCGGTCGTTCGAACGCGTCCTTGTCACCGGCGCCCTGCTCCGGTCGGCGATCGAGCGCTGGGCAACAGGCGGGTCCACCTTCGGGAAGGAGGGGGACCTCTGAGGGCCCGACGCTGGCTCCGGCCGACGGTGCCGGTCGTCGTGCTCACGGGGATCCTTGCCGTCCTGGCCAGCTCGATCATCAATGCACGCAGACCGGCGTGGGAGGGTGGCGCCAGAAACCAGAGCCCCTACCATCAGGCCGCCCCCACCCCGGGGACGGAGCGGTTCACGCCGCCGGACTGGTCCATCGACGAGCCGATCTACGAAGCCGACGTCCGTCATTACACAGCCAGCGGCACACTCAGGGAGTTCAGCGACCATCTTCCCCAACTGCGGTCGCTCGGCGTCGGCATCATCTGGCTGATGCCGATCTTCCCGCGCGGAGAGGAACGCGCGGAGGGCAGCCCGTACGCCGTGCGGCACCACCTCGCCGTGGATCCCGCACTAGGGTCGGAACAGGACTTCTATGACATGGTCGACAAGGCCCATCATCTCGGCATGCATGTCATCTTGGACTTCGTGGTCAATCACACCTCCTGGGACCATCCCTGGATCAAGGCTCATCCCGATTGGTATCAGCGGAATGCGGCCGGCGAGATCCGGTCCCCCACCGCCGACTGGACCGACGTCGCCCAACTTGACTACACCAACAGGGCGATGCGGTCCGAGATGATCAGGGGGCTGCGGTGGTGGGTGGAGCAGGAGAACGTTGACGGCTTCCGCTTCGACGCCGCATGGAACGTCCCCCCTGACTTCTTCGCCCAGGCACGAATGGAGCTGGAGAGGACAAAGTCCGTCTTCTTCCTGGGCGAAGCCGACGACCCGGCCTACCACCCCATGAACGACATGACCTACGCCTGGGACCTGCCGGACCTGTACAGCGACATCGCCGCGGGCAGAAAGCCAGCCAGCGACATCGACACCTACCTGGCGTGGGAGCGGAGAACCTTCCCCCAGCAGGCGATCCGCATGCGCTACACGACCAACCACGACATCAGCCACGAGGAATCAATGCAGGCGAGATACCGGGGTGGCGTGGACGCGTTCGCGGTGGTCAGCAACAACCTTCCTGGCAAGCCGCTCATCTACAACGGACAAGAGACCAGCCTGGACCGTCGCCTCGACGAGCACACCCAGATCACCACCCAGCCCGACTTCGCCAGCAACGCGCACCGCCGGTTCTACGCCACGTTGCTGCACCTGTACCGGGATAGCCAAGCGCTGTCCCGCGGCCACTACACGAAGCTGCGTACGAGTAATACGGCCGCGGTCTTCGCCTTCGCCCGTCGCCACGGGAGGGCCACGGTACTCACAATCGTCAACCTCTCTGCGACTCCCCAGACCGTCTCGCTCGACCTCGACCGGTTTGAGGGCGGCTATACCGACGTGTTCACCGGCGCACGGATCAGGATCAAGTCCACGCTGAAGCGACACCTCCGGCCGTGGGGCTACCAGGTCCTCCAAGAGAACCGCTGAAGAGGCTCTTCGCCATGAAGCGTGGTGAGTGGCCTTGCAGTCTTGCGGTTCGGATGAGTCTGCCATGCGCTGAAACAGCGCAATCGCCGGTAGCCGCTTGATCGCTGTGTCCGCGGGTGGTGGGCCAGGAGCCCTCACCATCCCACAGCCTGGTCGTCGAGCATGCCGAGCAGCTGTCTGGCCGTAGCAGTCCAGAGATGGGCGGGGATGCCTCCACGAAAGGGGAACGCGGCCGCCGCTCGCGGCCGCGTTCCCCTTCGCTGCTTGCTTGTCTTGGGTTTAGGTCAGCGCCGGGACCAGTACATGGCAGAACAGCTCAAAGCCGCTCTCCAGGTCCGGGTGTGGGCCGTGCTCGCCGGAGAAGGTCTGGGAGACGAACTCGAACTCGTCGTCACCGAGTGGGCGAAGGGTGGTGGTGACGGTGACCACGCCCGCGTCCCGCGACAGGGTCGGGCCTGTCGGTGCCAGTTATTCCGGTCACGTCATGCGACCTGCGAATACTCATGGATCAACCCGCCGAGTCGACCCCGTCGCACGACTCGCCCAGCCGGCACGAAGACAGCGGGTTCGTCG
>Ga0075429_100004785_pt1 | contig 11657 bp, 8 predicted proteins | sample RhiMetdeltSRZDD3_FD_75295 | JGI IMG/M metagenome (GOLD analysis project Ga0075429, IMG submission 75295) | Populus rhizosphere microbial communities from Tennessee, USA - Rhizosphere MetaG P. deltoides SRZDD3 | ecosystem: Host-associated > Plants > Roots > Rhizosphere > Soil | place: USA...
TAAGTACGGATATGGGCCATTGCTTCATTCACATCATCGGTTAGCAGCACAAGAGACATATCTTCTTTTGCAATTGATCCATTTGCAGCCATATGCTCCAGCACATCCCAAAGTTCCTTGTAATAATCCTTTCCATATAGCACAATGGGAAACTGCGTAATGGTTTTTGTTTGTATCAGGGTGAGGGTCTCAAAAAATTCATCCATTGTACCAAAGCCACCGGGCATGATAATAAAGGCATAAGAATATTTTACCAACAAAACTTTTCGAACAAAAAAATGCTCAAACGTAATCGATCGGTGCAAATAAGGATTTGGCATTTGCTCAAATGGTAATTGAATATTACAGCCAACAGAAATGCCGCCGTTTTCAAAAGCTCCCCGATTTGCCGCTTCCATTATACCTGGCCCTCCACCCGTCATCGTTACAAATCCAAGTTTTGAAATTCTTTTACCAAATTCTGCTGCAGCTTCGTAAAACTTATGACCTTCTTTAAATCTTGCCGAACCAAACACTGTAATGCATGGCCCGATAAAATGAAGTTTTCTAAAGCCACGGAGAAATTGCCAGAAAACTCTGAATGCAAATGATAATTCAAACCCCCTGCTCTTTGGTCCATCCAAATACACATGTGACTTCGGTGGGATAAGATGCTCTTCTGGTTTCATTCTATTTCTTCTTTGTGTTAAAAATAATTAATCCTTTTATACATATTTATTCAATTCCTTTAACTTGTCGACATAACTTTTTTACATGCGTATCATTTCTTACAATGTAAATGGGATTCGGGCAGCTATTAATAAAGGCTTCGCTGATTGGTTGAGAACAGATCCTGCCGATATAATATGTGTGCAGGAAACAAAAGCAGCGAAAGAAAATGTAGATCATAAATTATTTAGCGATTTAGGCTATCATGATTTCTGGTTCAGTGCACAGAAAAAAGGATATAGCGGTGTAGCAGTATTTACCAAAATAATGCCTGATAAAATTGAAGCCGGGAACGGTCACAAGGTAAGTGATGATGAAGGAAGAATTATCCAACTCGACTTTAAAGATGTTAAGCTGATCAATGCCTATTTTCCTTCGGGAACAAGCGGCGATATCAGGCAAATTTTTAAATACAAATGGCTTGATGAATTTTTTATCTGGGTTAATGATCTAAAAAAGAAATATCCAAAGCTGATCTTATGCGGTGATTATAATATTGCTCACAAAGAAATTGATATTCACGATCCAAAGGGAAATAAAAATTCTTCTGGTTTTTTGCCTGAAGAAAGAAAATGGATGGATAAATTTTTTGAAAATGGCTGGACGGACAGCTTTCGTGAGTTTCATCCTGAGCCTCATAGATATAGCTGGTGGAGCCAACGATTTCCCACTGTTCGTCTGCAAAATAAGGGTTGGAGAATTGATTATATAAATGTTACAGATCCGCTAAAAAACAAGTTAAAGAATGCGGAAATTTTTCCCAGTGTAAAACATTCTGATCATTGTCCGGTATATTTAGATATTGAAATATAAATGCTGCGGCACACCAAATTTTCCCCGCTACTAACCTTAAATTCTACGCAGCCATTGTTCACCAAACCAACACATGATGACTGGATTAATTGTTCTGCTCATCCTTATCCCGATCGCTTTCTTTGTTTTATTGATCACTATTTTAAGCCGCACATCCGAGCAGCAAAAGCTTACTGAATCCTTATATGATCGTATCAAACATTTAGGTGATGAGATCGCAGGGCTTTCAAAAGAAATTAAAAATTTAAAGGCGCCTGTTGAAATAAAACCAATAGCTGTTGAAGAAAAGCCACTTCAAAAAGCTGCGCCGGTAATAACACCAGCGAAAGAAGAAAAGGAAGAAGAGATAAAACCCGTAGTTGTTCCTGAAATAAAAAAACCGGAAATTCCAAAGCCTGTTATTGAAATTAAAAAACAAGAAGTAATTATTGAACGCAAAGAGCCACCAAGAATTGTTGTCCCTTCCTCAAAACCTGAAATTGATCTTGAAAAATTTATCGGAGAAAATCTTCTTAGTAAAGTTGGTATTGCCGTATTGGTTTTAGGTATTTCTTTTTTTGTAAAATTTGCGATCGATAAGAACTGGATAAACGAAACCGGTCGCGTTGTCATTGGTCTTATTGCCGGTGGAATATTGATCGGCATTGCACATCGCATAAGAAATTCTTACCGTTCCTTCAGCTCTGTTTTAATGGGCGGTGGTCTGACGGTTTTTTATTTCACCATCGCATTTGCATTTCACCAGTATCATCTAATCGGGCAAAAAGTGGCTTTTGGCATAATGGTTCTGATAACCATTTTCGCCGTGTTGCTATCACTTTATTACGATAGACTTGAATTAGCTGTATTAGCAACGATCGGTGGGTTCATTACTCCTTTTCTTGTTCGTGGCGAGCAGGATAATTACATTGCACTCTTTACTTATTTATCTATTCTGAATGCGGGATTGATGGTGCTTGCATGGTTCAAACGATGGCCATCAATAAATGTTATTGCTTTATTTTTTACCACTATAATCTATGGCAGTTGGTTAATAAGAACTTTATGGTTAGCTCCGCCAGATAGTATTCCGTTTAAGAATGCAATGATTTTTAGCAGCCTGTTCTATTTGCAATTCGTAACAATGAATATTGTAAACAATATCAGGCAAAAGAAAGCCTTCAATGCTTTTGATTTCCTGATCGTGCTGAGTATAAATTTTCTTTTCTATCTCGCCGGCATGTTTATTCTTCCTTATTGGAATAATGGAGATTATAAAGGATTATTCACCGCATTGCTGGGCATATTCAACTTATTGCTTGTAATTGGTTTCAAACAAAAGAAAACTATTGATCCAAATTTTTTATCCTTGCTTACCGGCCTGGCCATCACCTATATTTCACTGGCTGCTCCGGTTCAGTTCAAAGGGAATCATGTTACACTTTTCTGGGCGGCAGAGGCTATCATCCTGTTCTGGTTATTTCAAAAAACAAGAAATATTCAACTTAAGGTCGCTTCGCTAATTGTTACTCTGCTCATGCTGGTAAGTCTTGTTATTACGTGGATGCTGGTTTATTCAAGCCATGAGTTAATTCCGATATTGATGAACAAAGGCTTTAGCACCACAATTGCAGTTGCCGTTTCATTATTTGTTTTTTATAAATTGATGTATAAAGAAGCCGATACATTTTACCTGGGCAATATAACCAACAAATCAATCAGGGATCTTCTACTCGGTGCATTTATAATAGTACTCTATTTATCGGGTGCCCTGGAGATTTTTTACCAGTTCAGTACAAGAAACCGGGTTGAATCACTTTATATTGTTTACCTACAGCTCTATACTTTTATTTTTGCAGCAATAATTCTATTTAGTTTCAAAAGATCTGTTGTATTTCCAGTATTCAAATTCTCATTTACCATCATTTGTCTCGGGCTCTATTTAGCCAATATAAATACCAACCTGGACATCTCATTAACACTACTCATTCAAAACAATGGAGTTCTTTTTCTTGCCCACTGGATAAGTGCCCTGTTATTATTATGGCTGCTGGTAGATCTTGTTATTTATTTTAAACGAACAGAAAAAGAAAATTGGTCATCTTATTTACCGGCATTGACATGGTTATCGGCAATCGGTGTCGTTATAGTATTGAGTGCAGAACTGTACCAGGTAAACTTATGGCTGAATTACAGAAATGAATCGGACTGGACCTGGTGGGAAAATTTATATCAGAAGGCAGGTCTCAGCATACTTTGGAGCATTTGTTCTTTCATCATGATGTGGCTCGGCATGCATGATAAGTTCCGTCCCTTACGGATCATATCGTTAAGTCTTTTTACACTTACATTGATAAAATTATTTGCTTATGATATTAGCAATATACCGCCGGGCGGAAAGATCGCCGCATTCATTTTATTAGGGATTTTATTGCTAACCGTATCGTTCATGTACCAGCGATTGAAAAAAATAATTATCGATGATGCTGAAAATGATCCTTCACCTGTTTAAATCCATTACTATGTTTATCTATAACGTAACCGTAAAAATTGATTGGTCCATTCATGATGCATGGGTGAAGTGGATGCTGAATGAACATTTTACCGAGATGATCAATACCGGCTGTTTTACCCAAGCCCAACTCCTTCGTTTGCTGGAAACAGATGAAACGGAAGGGCCAACGTATGCAGCTCAATATTTTGCTGAGAATAAAAATGATTACAACAGTTATGTTTCAATCTATTCAGGAAAGATCAGGAAAAAGTATTCTGAAAAGTGGGGGGATCGATTTGTTGCATTTCGCACGCTGATGCAGGTAGTACAATAATTGCGCAAAAAACTGTGATAAGTCCAAAAAATGCAATTACGCAAAATCCTTTCCCAATGCGGTTTCGGGGTGATTTTATTGTTATGAAAAAAGACGTAAAAAAAATTTTGCTGCAAAGCAAAACCGTCTAAATTTGCCGCCGTTATCACCTATTAAAAAAACCAATATGAACAAAGCTGACCTAATTAACAAGATCGCCGACGACACAGGCATCACCAAAACACAGGCTAACGCCGCTATCGATTCTTTCACTGAGGCCGTAACCAAAACTTTAAAAGGAGGGGGAAAAGTAACATTAGTTGGATTCGGGACTTTTTTGATCTCAAAAAGAAAAGCAAGAAAAGGACGCAATCCACAAACAAAAGAGGAGATCACGATCAAAGCCAGGAAAGTTGCCCGCTTTAAAGCAGGAAAAGAATTAGCAAGCAAGCTCTGACACGTTCAAATTTATTCGAAAGCCCCGAATTTACAAGCCAAGTATTTCCGGGGCTTTCTGTTAATATCATATATCTTCATAAAAAAATAATAACATGGGAAGAGGCGACAAAAAAACTAAAAAAGGGAAAATATTTAAAGGAAGCTTTGGTAAAAGCAGGCCAGCGAACAAAAAGAAGAAATAAATTGTCGAATTGTCAAATGATTAAATTGTTTTCTAAATAGAGTCAAAACAATTTATCAATTTAGTCATTTGGCAATTCATATTTAAGGTGCCAGCCTTTCTATTTTCCATCCTCCATTATCTTCCAAAGTGTATTGAATACGATCATGCAAACGGCTGGGTCTTCCCTGCCAGAATTCTATAACAACAGGCTTTACAATATAACCGCCCCAATGCGGTGGTCGTGTATCCGAATTGCCTTCCATTTTATTTACAAGCTCATTGAATTTATCGTCAAGCCAATCCCTGCTTTGGATCACACGGCTTTGTGGCGATGCCCATGCGCCAATACGACTTGATTCAGGCCTTGATCTGAAATACTCATCACTTTGCTTCGCACTTATTTTTTGAATAAGACCCGTTATTCTTACCTGCCTGTGTAGTTCTTTCCAGAAAAAAACAAGACATGCTTTTGGGTTTTCTGCCAATTGCTGTGCTTTATAACTTTCATAATTGGTAAAAAAAACAAACCCTTTTTCATCAAATCCTTTCAATAAAACAATTCTTGCGGAAGGTAATGCATCAAGAGAAGCGGTTGCTAATGTCATTGCATTTACTTCATCGATCTTTGAATCCACAGCTTCGATCCACCATTTTTCAAATTGCTTTATGGCATTTGTATCCACATCCGCCTCTGATAAACCTTTATGAGAATAATCCCGTCGAATATCAGCAATACTTGTATTCATAAAATTTTCTTAGCCAACAAAGGTAACCTCGTCACAATAAAAAAATCCCGCCTTGCGGGACTTTTACTTTATGATTTTGATCAGTTATAACCCGGTCTCTTGTTTCTCTCTTAACCTGTCTCTTTCTTCAGCGACAATATTCAGCCGGCTCTCCAATTCTCCAAGTTTTTTGATCTGGCCTTCAAGCTTTTTATTGGCTTCGGTCATTTGATGAAGATCATTATTGAGCTCTTCGAGGTAGGCTATTTTCTTTTGTAATTGCTGACGCTGGTGATTGGACTCACTTAACTTATCCTCCACTTTTGCCAGCTCAATTTGCAATGCCTGGTTCTCATGTAAATAATGATTTGTTTTATTCTTTTGCTCATCCAGTTCACGAACAACTTTATAATAAGCTTCTTTCAGGTCCTCATATTCTATACTCACCATTCGTGAAGAAGAAAGTTGGGATTCGAGCTTTTGAATCTTGCTTTGTAAAAGATTGAATTCACTATAAGCACTGTCGAGCATTGAGCTCATTTCTGTTGTCAGGTGTTCCTTTTGTTTTATGTGGTTGATCTCGTCTTCTTTTTCAATCAGCATGTACTTCAGATCTTTTATCTGCATGCTCAGTTCTTCATTGCTGCGCAGTATCTCCTGGCTTTTTTCTTCAGTTTCTTTAATTACATCTACCTGCTCAAGCAACTGGCTTATTTTGGCATTATGATCCATCAGGCTTTGCTGTGCCTGGCGAAGCTGCTCGTAATAATCACTCTTTGTTTGTACAACCGGCTTCTCTGTTTTTGCCTCTTCAGCTTCAACACTAAGTTTCCTGACCTGGTTTTTCAGCTCCTGCATTTCGATATCGTAAATCCTTTTGTTTTCATCAGCAATATGCAGGCGGCTCTTGAGATCACTTATTTCCTTATCCTTTCTTTCAGCCTCGCTTATATATTTTAGTTTCCATTCATCCACTCCACTGCTTAAAGATTTTTTTTCTTCCTTGATTTCTTTCCTTGCTGACTTACGGCTGCTGAAAAATAAATTGACCACAAAGCCAATAACAATGGCGCTGACAAAAAGCGCAATGATCTCAAATATGGTTAAGCTAACACTTAGCATAGGCTAATGACTATGAAAACTAATAAAAATCCACCAGTTTTAACCCGGCAAGTTTTTCACAACATTCAATAATGATGAATAAAAAATAGAACACTTACTAACCCGTAACCAATGTACCCACCTTTTCACCCGTTACCACCCGGCGCAGATTACCTTGTTTGTTCATATCAAAAACGACGATCGGAAGATTATTTTCCATGCAAAGAGTGAAAGCGGTCATATCCATCACCCGGAGATTCTTACTAATACACTCTGCAAAAGTTATTTTACTGAATTTGGTTGCCCCCGGATCTTTTTCCGGGTCGGCTGAGTAGATCCCATCCACCCTGGTTCCTTTAAGTATCACACTGGCATTGATCTCGATAGCACGAAGTGAACCAGCGGTATCAGTCGTAAAATAGGGGTTGCCGGTGCCGGCACCAAAGATCACGACACGGCCTTTTTCCAAATGGCGAATAGCCCGGCGGCGGATATAAGGTTCGGCGATCTGTTCCATTTTAATAGCACTAAGTAACCTGGTAAATACCCCGATCTTTTCAAGCCCGGCCTGCAGCGCCATTCCATTGATCACGGTTGCCAGCATTCCCATATAATCGCCATGTGCTCTTTCTATGCCTGTTTCCGCTTCATTCATACCGCGGTAGATATTACCGCCACCAATAACGATCGCGACTTCCACCCCGATCTCGGTCAATAGTTTTATATCAGCAGCATACTGAGCTATCACATCATTATCAAATCCGAAATTCTTATTTCCCATCAACGACTCACCCGAAAGTTTCAGAAGGATGCGTTTGTACTTTGGAACCATGTGCCGGCTGTATTTTTTAGTTGCGTTGCGAAGATAGGGAAAGCCGATTTTTTTGAATGGTTTTTATTTGGTAGTCAGCTATAGAATTCCGCTCAATCCCGATAGCTATCGGGATTGTATCACTCACTTGTGTTTTCAGTTAGCTATTCAGTTTCTTGCTACTTATGTTTCAGACGAAGACAAAGTGAATTAATTCAAGTTCATTTTTTTTAATAAATCTTTAAACCGCTGTTCGTTTCTGATAGGATCAAATGAGGGATCGACTTTTATCCAAAACATATGAAGGTCACGCTTTTCATAAGCTTCCTCCAATTGATTTAAAGCTTCATTATGGTCTCCAAGTGCTGTATAAACCTGGGATAACCTATAGGGTGATAACCATACCTTTCCCTTTTCAGTCAATGCTTTTTCTAATAATTCTTTCGCTTTCACTTTATCTCCCAACAATGCATTGCCATAACTCTGCATTATAGCATAATGATCGATCAGGCTGTTATGATCGAGATTAGAAATTTTATCGAATTCCTGTTTTGCCTGCTGATACATTTTATTTTCAAAATAAGCAAGTCCCAATGACCAGGTAAGTGTTTCTTGTTGTTTTGGCGCTATTTTCAGTGTTTTTTTAAACTGTTCAATCGCTTTATCATTTTCTCCGGCGAAATAATAATTTCTTCCCAATACCCAGTTTGTCGCAAATGCCAGGGGATCCAGGGTAACTGCTTTTTCAGCTTCCTGTAATCCTTCTTTTGTATTTCCTGTATATTGAAGCAGATTTCCATAATACATGTGAGCAATCGGGTTATTGGGATCCAATTCAATTGCTCTTTCTAATGTTTTCTTCGATTGCGCCCATTCATAATCAAAGTTGTGTTGAATGAATCCTAATGAAGTAAGCCCCTCACTTAAATTACTGTCCAGCGAAAGCGCCAGGTTTGCATATCTTCTTGCAATGGGAATTGCCTCCAGTTGACTCATGCCTTTATAGGTATAGGTATAACAATCTGCAATACCTGAGTACGCCAATGCATAGTTGGCATCCAATTTTATTGCCTGCTTAAAATTGGCTTCTGCACTATCAAAATTTTCCCGACCCCGTGCATTCCAGAAATTTCGCCCCCTTATATAAAACTTATACGCTTCTACATTTTCTGTATATCTTTTGGAGAGCCCTTTCTTCTCTTCGGGAGTGAGACTTGTTTTCAATGCATTAACAATTTCTCCGGTTACCTTTGATTGAATAGATAAAATATCTTTACTGTCGTATTCAAAATTGTCTCCCCATAACCTTTTTTTCGAGTTTACTTCGGTTAACTCAACAATAATCCGTGTTTTATCCGCCTGTGTACGTATAGAACCCGAAAGAATGGCGGCCACACCCAGCTCTTTTGCAATTTCATTCAATGACTTGGTTGTTTTCTTAAATCCTCTGACTGAAAACCACCCGATCACTTTTTTTAAAGAAGAGATTTTGGACAAGCTACTGATGATATCTTGTGTGATACCATCGCAAATATATTCTTCACCGGTTTCTGTTCCAATATTGTCAAACGGCAATACGGCAATAGATTTTTCACCATTAAATCCTGAAATGCCTGAAAAGTTTTTATAGAACAGGACAGAAGCAACCAATAAAATAAGGAAGACAGAGACTATGATTAATTTTCGACGGGTAGATTTTTTTTTAACTTCTTTTAGCTTGCCACTTATTTCTTCCTTTTTGGGAACCACCAATCCTTCATTGGCTAATGCAAAAACCTCCATGGGTTCATCAACATTCTTAAATTCAAATTTTCCGAGGGAAACTGATTTGTAGCCGGATTGATTTTTTAGTTTATCAAAGACTTCTTTTGAAAAAAGAATAGTGTTTGCTTGTCCAAGCGATTGAATACGTGAAGCTATATTTACGCTATCTCCCATTACTTTGTCACCTTCGAAAAAAAACTCACCTACATGGAGGCCAATCCGAAGGGGAACTTTAGGTTCGGTTTGTAATTGCTGCTGAATTTCTATCGCACATTGCACCGCTTCAGTGGCGCTGGAGAAAGAACAAAGACTACCGTCACCATAGTCATTTAAAATTTTCCCATCATGCTCAGCCACCAACTGTTTTAAAACAGTGATATAATGCCTGGTAATATTCACAGCCATTTGCTCGTCTTGCTGCATCATAGCTGTATAACCCACAATGTCGGTGAAAAGAATAGCAGCGAGCTGGCGATTTTGCTGAGGCATCAGTCTGATTCGATAAGTAATGAAAGGATTGACACCGAATTTAAATTATTTAAAGGAAAGAACAGTTTAATTCAGGTTCACCTTTTTCAGTAGGGCTTTAAATCGCGGCTCATTTCTGATAGGATCATATTCAGGACTGATCTTAAGACCAACCATTTCTATTATCCCCATTTCATATCCTCTTTCCAATTGGGTCAACGCTTCATTAAAATTTCCCAACGCTATGTATGTCATGGCCAAATACCAAGGGTTTAGATTATTATATTCTTTTAGATTCTTTTGAAGTTCTGCTTTTGCTCTTGCTTTGTCTCCGGCAGTGGCATATACATAACTGAGTAAAAGACCGCGTTCAGGTAGAGAGACTGAAAGTTTACTGAAGACATCTACCGCCTGGGAATAAAGTTTTTTTTGTAAAAAACAAAGACCTAACCATTTCTTTGCTTGTATATAATCCGAGAGGGTTAGAGTTTTTTGTAGCTGTGTAATAGCGAGATCATATTCACGGCTCCGGTAGTACCGGTCACCAAGGGAAAAATTCAGGTGAATAGAAAGTGGATCAAGATCCAGCGCCTTTTTTATTTCGTTAATTCCTTTTTGCGTATCGCTGTTAAAAATAAATGTATTTCCATAATACAGATGCGCATTCGGATAATTCGGACTCAGATGGATCGCTTTTTCTAAAATTTTTTTCCCTCCGTCCCAATCATATTCATAATGTGATTTTATAAAACCAAATGTTGTCCATGCTTCTGCAAGGGTGCTGTCAAGCAAAAGAGCTTTTGCCAGGTAAGCTTTTGCTATTGGCATTGCTTCAGCGGTTAACAAACCCTTCAGGTTTAAGGTATAGCAATCTGCAAGGCCCGAGTAAGCAAGAGCATACTCAGGATCGAGATCAATGGCTTTCTTATAATAAACTTCCGCGCTGTCGAAGCTTTCTTTAGTTCTCTTGTTCCAGAAGTAAAGACCTTTACGGTATAATTTATAGGCTTCCGGATTTTCGGTATAATTTCTGGAAAGTCCTTTCTTTTCTTCGGGGGTTATACTTGCCTTAAGAGCACCAATGATTTGCCCCGATATTTTTGATTGAACGGTTAGAACATCTTTACTGGTATATTCAAAATTATCTCCCCATAATCGATTATTCGTATTCACTTCTATCAGCTCTACAACGATCGTGGTTTTATCACCTTGTTTTTGCACAGAACCGGAAAGAATAGCAGCTACCCTGAGTTCTTTAGCAATCTCATTCAGCGGCTTTGTTGTTTTCTTAAATCCTTTGACTGAGAACCATCCAATCACCTTTTTTAACGATGAAATTTTGGACAAGCTGCTGATGATGTCTTGTGTGATTCCATCGGAGATATATACTTCGCTGCTATCTGTTCCAATGTTTTCAAAAGGCAATACTGCGATTGTTTTTTCTCCTTTAAAACCTGTTACTGATGAAAAATTTTTATAGATAATAAAGGCTGTTGTTAACAAAATAACTATTGTGGCCGCCGCCAACCATTTTTTAAACTTTAATTTTTTTTCAATCTCTTTCACTTTACCGCTCATCTCTTCCCGCTTCGGCACAACCAATCCCTCATTAACAAGGGCAAAAATTTCCATTGGCTCATCTACATTTTTGAATTCAAATTTTCCAAGTGAGACTGATTTGAACTCGGTCTGGTTTTTTATTTTATCAGCAATTTCTTTTGAAAATAAAATTGTATTCGTCTGTCCAAGCGATTGAATACGGGAAGCAACATTGATGCTGTCGCCCATTACTTTTTCTTCTTCAAAAAAAATTTCGCCGAGATGAATGCCAATTCGAAGTGGTACTGCCGGTTCAGTTT
>Ga0075429_100004789_pt1 | contig 11649 bp, 12 predicted proteins | sample RhiMetdeltSRZDD3_FD_75295 | JGI IMG/M metagenome (GOLD analysis project Ga0075429, IMG submission 75295) | Populus rhizosphere microbial communities from Tennessee, USA - Rhizosphere MetaG P. deltoides SRZDD3 | ecosystem: Host-associated > Plants > Roots > Rhizosphere > Soil | place: USA...
GAGGATATACTCCGCGTTTAGAAATTTCAGAAAGCATTATCCATACTCTATCTTTTAAGAAAACAGACATGTTTTTCTTTAAACTGGAAAACCTAAAAGGGTTTCGATTTTAATCATGTATTAATCCGTTTTTGAAGTGTGGAAATAGCCTTCAAAAAGCGATAATATGATTTAATCCTCCGAATATGGAATTGTTTAGGTATGGCTATTATTACCTTCGTTAAACTATTTATCTAAATAAAATATATATCAATTTATTCACATTAGGAGGTTATATAGACTCGCCTTTTCCCTTTTCTTAATTGTTTTAATAATAAAATTAGAAATAGCATACTAATTGTTTCAATAAGAATTGGCTTATTACTTTTACGTCAATTTAAGAATATAAACAATTTCTAAATTTGTAGAATGATTCTTATTCTTTAATTCATGAAATTTTTATATGTATCCCTAAGAGGAGGCCATATAAAAAACAACGTGTATAAAAATAATTATCATATGCATTATACTATTGTAATGTGATGGTTTTATAAGAACAATTGAGTAAAAAATTTATCTTAATCGTTTAAAAATACACCATAGAATTGGTCATTTATACTCTATATTATTTATTGTATTATTACACAATTTTTTTAGTATTTTGTTGTTCGTTTATCTATTTCAATAAGACTTTAAATTCATTACTAATCAATGAGATAGATTTAAAATAAATGCAGTAATAAAAAAAACTTTTGCTATATATACCATACTTGACTTATTATTTGAGAATAAGACATATAGATCTAAACTTAAAAAAAATAACTACTTATAATTAAACACTTAAATTATCAGAAATTTTAGGTTTTCATTAAAGGGCCGGTAGTTTAGCCTGGTAGAATACCTGCCTTGCATGCCATTTACGCAGAGGAAACGTAGGTGGTCGTGGGTTCAAATCCCACCCGGTCCATACAATCATCCATAATCAATTTTCTTTCTCTAATAACTTTTGAATAATCTTCTCTGCAATAACATTTGAAGCTAAATCTTGAGCTTCTTTAGTTTGAGCTCCTATATGAGGAGTACAAATAATATTTGGTGATTGCAATAATTTTTTATTAGTAGCTGGTTCTACTTCAAAAACATCTAATGCAGCTCCTGCAATTTTTTTTGTTGTTAAAGCTTTGTATAATGCGTTTTCATCTACTATGTCGCCTCTTGAAGAATTGATAAAAAAAGAAGTAGATTTCATATTTGAAAAAGTAGATTCATTAAACATATGCTTAGTATCTGACGTTGAGGGAACATGACATGAAATAAAATCAGAACTTGCTACTAAGGTATTAAAATCCGTTGTTATCATACCAACTTCATTTATAAATTCTTGTTTAATCGGAATTGTATCGTAACCTAAAATATTCATACGGAGAGATCTAGCAATTCTTGCGAGGTTCCTACCGATGTTTCCAACTCCTACAATCCCTAAATATTTACCTCTTAATTCAATTCCATTTAGTTCTTTTTTCATCCAATTTCCTTTCTTCGTTTCACTATCGGCTAAAGGTATATTTCTCGCTAATGAAAGCATTAAGCCAATAACTAATTCGGCGACGGCATTAATTGCCGATTCAGGAGAGTTGATTACTTCCATATTGTTCTGCCTAGCTGATTCCTCATCTATATTGTCCAGTCCAACTCCCACTCGAGCTATAATTTTAGCTTTTTTTGCATTTGATATTACTTCCTTCGTTATTTTGGTCCTACTTCTAACAACAATTACATCATAGTTTTCAACTTCTGATAATAATTCAGAGTACGTTATCGATGGTTTATCAACCACATTAAGGCCAGCTTTTTTTAATATTGTTATCCCTATTTTGGATATTGGGTCACATACTAAAATATTTCCAGTTATTTGCATGCATAAAATTTTTTGAGATACAAATATAATTATTACTTGCTAATAGCAATCAGTAAATAAAAAGAATAAAAAAAGGTCTTAATTAGTCGAGATAATTTCTCCTCTTAAATGGTCCACATAATAAGTTTTATTGAGTGTTGGTAAATTTACTTCCCATCCAAAATGACTTCCAGTAGTAAATGTCGGAGAAGTTTTGCCGATATAATTGCCTATGAAGTTAGTATCTTTTTTTGATTCATATATTTCACCATTTCCTTTTATATAGACGTATTTAGAATTTATGTTATTGATATAGTTAGACGATAAGTTTTCATGTTTAAAAATAATGGAAACCGCAGTTTCGTTAGAGATAGAGCGATAATTAAAAGAAGATCTAGTCAGAGAATCTATCAGAGCTAGATAAACAAAAAAAGTAATTACCGATGCTATAGCTAATGATAATAGGATCCGCTTTATCATGCATTTAATGCGTATTTTTATTAATTTATTTTAATTGTTTAATACATTTAATAATACAACTTTTTCATATTTCACTATTGATAAGCATTGAAGAAAAATTATACGCACTAGGATTTGAATTACCTTCCCCTCCAAAATCATCTGGTTCTTATATTCCATTGGTTGAAGTAAATGGTCTAATCTTTGTTTCTGGACAAATTCCCTTAGATACAGGTTCAAATCCTGTAACAATAAAATATCAAGGGAAAATAGGAAAAGATACCACTCTTGAGAAAGGTCAAGATGCTGCAATACTTTGTACTCTTAATGCCTTAGCATTATTAAAAGCTCATTTAGGAAGCCTTGATAAGATCAAAAAAATAGTAAAGTTATCTGCCTATCTAAATTGTATTGAGGCTTTTTCAGATCATCCAACTGTTGTTAATTCTGCCTCAAATTTTTTGGAAAAATTATTTGGGGAAAAAGGAAAACATTCAAGGATCGCTATTGGAGTAGAAAGTCTTCCATTAGGGAGTACAATAGAAATAGATTTTATAGTTTCAATTTAACCTTATTTTGCATAAATATAATTGTATTTTATTGAAGATAAAAGAATGATATCTATTGAATAAAAGAAATTCTTATATAGCCTTTGAAAAGAATTTGATTATATTTTAAAATGTATAGACAGTTAGCGTCGACCTGGACTAATATGTGGAAAACAAATAGCGAGGAGTTAAAATCAAGAGCCATTGGATGGAGAAAGGAGCTATCAATTCATAGAATAAATAAACCTAGCAGGTTAGATAGAGCAAGAAGACTTGGGTATAAAGCCAAACAAGGTATTGTCGTTATTAGAGCCCGAGTAGGAAGAGGAGGAATGAGAAAGCAGCGTCCGGTAGCAGGTAGGCGACCTAAACACAGTGGAGTTATTCATATTAAGCAAGCAACAAACATGCGATTGGTAGCTGAAAGAAGAGTTAATGAAAAATATCCAAATATGGAAATAATAGGTTCTTATTTTCTCTATAAGGATGGTAAACATTCCTGGTATGAAGTCATATTAGCAGATCCAAGTCATCCCTCCATATTTAAAGATAAAGAAATGCGAGGAAAATTAAGATCTCTAACTTAATGATAACCAAAAAGATTTAAATAAATTATAATTTTGCGATAGATCTAATTTGTTCGTTCAGTGTATATAATTCATTTTTGTCTATGTTCTTATCTATAGTAATATAATAAACTAATTCATCAATATAAAAACTAATAATATCTACTTTTTTATTGGAAATGAAAATGAATTCAGTTTCTCCTATGGATTTTTCATAGTTTTTTCGCATATTATAAATCATAGAATGAATAAACAATTCGTTCCTCATTTCTTCTGTTTTTAAAAAAGGAGTTAGGTCAGTTCTAAGTTGTCCTGCTATTGTTCTACCAAATTTATTTGTTACACCTACATACCGAATTTTAGATGAAAGTTCAAGTATTTTTTTACAATTTGTTTTATATTGCGATTTTAATCTTGAGAGATTTTCAGCCATACTATATGTTACGAACGACAATATAAAATAGTTTATGAAAAAGGATGCTTTAAATATAATTGAACTTTAACAATTTCTATTTATGGTAATGATGATATATATTGAAGTGCATGTATGGCATCTAACTCTTTTAGACTTACTTTATTAATAGAAATATAATTACTGAATTTTGATATGTATTTTTCTTTTGAAGGAAAAAAGAGGAAGGCTTTCTTGATTATGTTCTCATAAGTCCGAAAAGGAAAGTAAATCCTCTTAGCTAAATTGACCATCATTTGCTTTGTTTCTTTATCAATTATCCCTTTTTTCCAGCTCAAAAAAATATTATATCGAATATCAATCATTGCTTCAGAAAGAAGATTATAATTTGAATCAAATGTTACTGCAATTTCATCGTCCGAATTAATGATATTTTTTTTAAATAACCCAAAAATTTTTCCAATACCTTTCATTCCATATTTTTCCAATTCTACAGCGCGTAATGCTCCAATACTAGCAGCGCCATAAACTTTAAAGTTTTTATTATTGATAACTTGAAAAACCTCAATGGGTGAGGGGGGATATTCCTGAAGGAAAACTCCATCTATTAAAACTATATCTCTTCTTTCTGTTATTAGATTTAAATTTATAAAATCACCTTTTTTTGCTGGAGGTTTAAACTCAGCATTAATGATTTTTTTTGCTTTGTTTATCTCTAAAGAGGGTCCCAAATAAACAATTGGTAAATTCATTTATAGGAGCTCCTCGCTCTAAAGCCCATAACAGACTTTGTTATTTTAAATGTCTCAAGACCAGGAACTATAGCTCTTACTACTGGAATTTTTATTTTTGGATTTGTTAAGTTGACTATTATAGCCTTCTTTAATCCTACTTCTTTAAAAAATTTAATAATAAGATTAATATCTTCTAAAATATCTTCATTCTGATAAGTTATTATATCAGAAAAGTTAATTGTCTTTTGTGAGGACATAAATTGCCATGCATTTTTATCATCTGTATTCTTATCATTATAATGTATTTTTCTTAGGTCATCTCTGGCTCCTTGAATATTTGCTGCTCTTGTTTGAGAAACTTCCGTTATGGCTCTCAATAATGCAATTCTTTTATCTGGATGAGTACCGTGTCCCTCAGCTAAATAACCATAGTCATGAGATATCCACTCAACACATGCAACATTAAACGAAGGAATTTTAATATCGGTAGTAATATCCTTAATTATCAATTTAATATTAAATTTTTTAAATTTATCTATTAATTTAGTTATTGGTTGAAAATCCTCTTCTTGAGAAATTTTCACATCAGGAAATAGAGAATTATCATCTATAAATTGTTCTTTGGAAATAGGATTTATATTATATCCATGTCTTTGAAAATTATGATATATAGTATATAAAATGTGAAATGGAATTGCACTTGCACGTAATTGAGCTAAGCTTATCGCATCCCTTTCAATGACTTCGCATAATGCATGACATACGGCTTCCTCAAAAACGTTTCCTGATGCGAGTCCATTAGTATGATGAAATGCAAAAGGATTGATAGAAGGTGAGTAAGGAGTATATCTGAATAAGGCTAATGCAGCCGGAACCAAAATATTCTCCTTATTAATAATATCATAGCCTTCTACATAATCCATCAACATGTCGTTTTGAAAATCAAAAGTAAGTGGTTCAACAAGCTCTTCAGGATGTAAAATGTTATAAGAGTGTTGTAGTTTATTAAAAGATCCATTAATAAATTTTTTGTAATAGTTTGTAGGTAGAGATGAATAGCGTTCGATACTTTCCATAATTGCACTTACTTTTGCATGTTTTTTCGTCTGACCCTTTCCGCTATATACCCAGATGTAATCTTCTGTACCAGGTAAAACACATGAATAATTAGGAATGTATAATTTATCCATGTATGTAATATCGGCAATTCTAGTAAGCCCAATTTTTTTACTAATTCCCGAAACACGTTGAAGCGTATTTTCTACAGGGGTTACTCGAGATGTTCCATTTAATGTCCACTTTTTTTGACTCCGAAATATCAATACTGAAAAAATTATTCATTAAAGTTCTTATCAATATTACTAATTTAACATTAAGATTATATAGCACTTAATTGTTTTTTTTGTTTATCTTGATTTCGCGACAGAAAGAAGCAGAAATAATAAGTGACATTCTGCTCAGGGCTGCAAGCGAACCTGACTTTAGAAACTTACTTATTAAGAATTCAGCAGAAATACTAGAAAAATATAATATTTCTAATGAAGCAAAATATATTATTAAGAAAAGCATAGTTGATTTGACTCAGTGATAAATGTTTTACTAATTCCAATCAACTATTTTTGATTTCCCAAGGATTTCATTGTAAGCACATATCAGGATAGATTTGTCCCCCGCCTCTGACTCACAACTATTCATAGATATAGCCATACACCAAGGTGTATTTCTCCTAGTGCACTCTCTATAACGGGGTTACCGAATACTTCAGCTAAATATTCGGTAATTAATATAATATTAACCATTATTAAACAATTATGTATAAATATTCACTACAAAAACAGTTTCTTTTATTCATAAAATAAATTTGTTAATTTTAGAGCATATTACACTGAAAGCTAAAAGGACAACTGGCTGAGTTTAGCATTCACTCTTTAATAAAGATGATAAATTTAGTTCAAAGGCTGATAAAGGAATGTGTAAATTGAATTTAGCAATCAAATCAGGGTTAACTTCTCCAATAAATCCTATTGTTTTACTTTCATATAATATCTCAGCACACCTACCTTTTAAGAATAAATTATTATTGTCATTTCTTCTTGTTGATATATTCTTTCCAAAATTTATCTTAAAAATAGACTGTGCTATGGCTTTAGCTTCTGTATAATTAGATTTGTTAGATGCAATTAGAACTCCTAAATTCCATTGTTCAACTATTTTATTTTTAAAACTAAATGTTTTTCCGATTTCGAATATTTTTTGAGGGTATTCTTCATGAATATTATAGGAAAGATTTTTGATTAGAGATGATAATATATTAGTTCTAAGAAATTCATGTTCTTTACTTTTGCTTTCATTTACTTTAATTTTTTCAAGTAATTCCTTATCCTCGGAATTGAATATTGTAGAAATATTTTGATCTAACAAAGTAAAATTTACCATCTCTAAAAATCCAAGCCCGGTTAGTGTCTCCTTTATTTCATCAATTTTTCTAAAGTATTCATTTCGTACACCTGCAGAGATCAAAAATGAAGGTATAGTAGATTCAATATTATCGATGCCATATCCTATTGCTACTTCTTCCACAATATCTACAGAATTAATTATATCGTTCCTATAAGATGGAACTAAACATTTAATTTTTCTATTATTTGTTATTGAAACATCTATTCGACATCTATTTAAAATTTGTCTAATCTCTTTTGTTGATAAGTTTAATCCTAAATAGCTTTTAATAATATTTGTATCAATTGAAATTGTATTATCTTTAAGAAGTTTTAAGGAAGAATATGTAAGGTTATCATCATGTATAATTCCAGAAAAAATTTCATATCCTTCATCATAAAGATAATAAGCAAGGATTGCTAAAATGCTCTTACATGTCTCTAAATTTGTACCTGTTATTTCTATAAGTAAATTATTACTTTTGTCATTTATTTTGGTATTATTACTATTAATGATCGGAGGAAAGGATATAATTTGATTATTTCTATCAACGATTGTAGGATATTGGTGCAAATTTCTTAATAAAGTACTATATTTTCTTCCAACTTCTATATCAGATAATATTTCATTCAATTTAAAGGGTTTAGTTTGATCTAAGGGTATAAATGATGAATCTTTACCTCTTGTATTATAGATTAAAGGAAATTCAAAAGCATGAAGATCATGGATACCTATAGCAGCTTTTTTTCTTCCTCTTGCTATTCCGTTATGAAGATCTTCTTGCATAGAAATTAATTGGTCAAGAATAAAACTATTAATTTTTTTATTTTTAGCAACAAAAAACAATAGTATTGGTCTTATTTGCTTCACCTCTGAATCTATAGTTATTTCATATAATTTATTATAAGAATATTTGAAAAGTGGTAAACCGACTGTCTCATTTAGTAATCCCTTTAAAGATCTAAATATACCGGTATCACTAGAAAAATCAGGACGATTAGGATTATATTCTACTCTTATTTTTTCTTTATCTATTCCTTCAATATCTAGTCCAAGAAATGGTAGCTTTACTAATATTTTTTCAATATTTTTATTTGGAAAAACACTTTTAATACGTGTCTTTAAGATGTTTACAACTGGCATTTACTTAAACCTCTCAACCATCCAATTTTATTATTGTACAAGTCCCTTACATCGGAGATTCCATACTTTAACATAGCTATTCTTTCAATACCTCCTCCCCATGCTAAAACCAGATTTCTTATGCCGAAGGGTTGTATTACTTCGGGCCGAAGAATACCCATTCCAAATAACTCAATCCATTTATTTAAAGTACTGTTAAAGATCATTGACTGTAGTGATGGCTCGGTATAGGGAAAATAGGTTGGCCAAAATTTTATTTTTTTAATTCCAATTTTCTTATAAAATTCCGTTTGAATACCCATTAGATCTCTTAATGTTATTTGCTTTCCTGTTACTACTCCCTCAATTTGATTAAATTCAACCAGATGTTTATAGGAGACCTTTTCATTTCTGAAAACCCGTCCGATAGTGAAGATTCTTGCTTCATCTGTTTTAGTTTCAGACAAATATTTTAAAGTCACCGGAGTAGTATGTGTCCGTAAAACAGGTTTCTTAGCTATTTTGATATTCCATGAATCCTTCCATCCTTGTCTATGTGTATCTGCAATTTTCTTAATAAGATTTTTATTTCCCAATTTGGGTTTAATTTTCTCTGATAAATAAAAGGTATCCTGCATATCTCTAGCAGCATGATCCTGGGGAGTAAACAAGGCGTCAAAATTCCAAAAGGCCGATTGTATATAATCACCGTCAATTTCTACAAATCCAAGACTTGTGAAGGCTTCACGTATCTCATTAATCAGATCAGTCAAAGGGTGTTTTCTTCCTGGATTTGCCATATTAACTTGGGCGTTGACATCGATGGGACGAAAAGTCAAAGTCTTCCATTTTTCTGCTATTAAATGCTCTGAAGCTAATGAAGTAATATTTTCTATTTTGGCTAAGGTTTTATCATTCCTATTCTTCAAATCTAATTGAGTTTTAATTTTCTTTCCCAAGTTAGTAAGTGATACTTTTTCTTCCTCTTTTTTAAACCTAATAAATTTAGGTCTTTTTATTAGTAACTTAAAGAACTCTATTTCGGAATTAGTTAAATCTGTCTCTGTTAGGTGTTTGGATGAAAAAATTTTGTTCAAAAGTAACTCTTCCCCACTTGAATTTTCAAAATTTTCGATTAGTTTAAAAGTTAAACCTTCTGTTTCAGAATTTGTTATAGTTACCCATTTATTAGATTTAGCTTTGGAAATTGCTATATTAATTTCCCTTTGGGTCAACAATCCTTTTTCTAATATTGTTCTCAAAGATATATTGCCATCTCTTACAGCATTAACTAATCTTCTTTCAGGTAATCCCTGCTCAATGGCATTTCTTCCTATCTCATCTAATGATATTAAAGAAGACGTTTTGTTGGATTTAATTATATTTTTATATTTTAACCATTCTAGTCCCCTTCTTATTTGGTCAAGTGTCAGATCACTCAACTCTTCTAAATTGGTTATGGAAATTTCAGAGAAGGAATTGAAAGAACTAATAATTTTTTGTTCAATAGGATGCAGATCTTCGATATGGATTTGAGTGTTTTCCAATTAACTCTAATAAAAAATTATTTTTAAACGTTTAAACGTTTGTAATTTCATTATTTAAGAAAATGGACAGTTCTCCCCATCATCAGGATACAAATAACATAGATTCTTCTTTCGATAATTATCAAGATAATAAAGAGATTATTGTTACACCATGGGAAGTATCTGGTGAAATAGAAGATAGAATGTATATTAAACTAATAGAAAAATTTGGTACACAGGGTCTTTCACAAGATTTAATTGAAAAATTTAGAAAATTAACAGGGGAAGTCCATCCACTTATCAAATCTCAATATTTCTTTTCACACAGAGATCTGGACTGGTTACTAACAAAATATGAGAATGGTGATCCTTTTTATCTTTATACTGGCAGGGGTCCATCAGGTTTTATACATATCGGCCATATTTTACCGTGGTTGTTTACTAAATACTTACAGGATAAATTCGGTTCCAAATTATTATTTCAGTTTACTGATGATGAGAAGTTTCTCTATAATCCAAGAGCTACGAGAGAAACTATTTCTAAATATACTGCAGAAAATATATTAGATATTATAGCGATAGGCTTCCAGCCTAATTTAACTCGAATAATTATAGACACTCAACATATTAATTATTTATATCCAATTGCAACGGAGATTGCAAAAAAAATAACTTTTTCTACGGCGAAAGCTGTTTTTGGTTTTACAAATACAACAAATTTAGGCATGATTGGTTTTCCTCCTATTCAAGCTGCCCCCTGTTTTCTTCCTTCAATAATTGAAAAAAAACCTACACCAGTTTTAATTCCTGCGGCAATTGACCAAGACCCTTACTGGAGAATAACAAGGGATATAGCTGTAAAATTAGGTTTTTATAAGCCTGCACAAATACATAGTAAATTTCTTCCCAGTTTATCGCGAATTTCGAAAATGTCATCTTCAAAACCTGAAACTGCTATATTTACTACAGATGAACCAGAAATTGTTGAAAAAAAGGTCTTATCCTCCTTTACAGGCGGACAGGCCACTATTTCGTTACAAAAAAAATTAGGAGGAAACGCTGATATATGTCCAGTATATGCATACCTAAGATATTTTTTTGATAATGAGAAAGAATCTTTGGAACGCTATATTAGATGCAAAAGTGGAAATCTATTATGTGGAGAATGTAAAAGTGATCTTGCCGATAATACTAAAACATTCATCATTGATTTTAAACGAAAAAGAGAAAAAGCTAAAGACAAAGTAAAAGATTTTATGTTTGATGAGAAATGTCTACAATAAAAAAATTAAACAACATTTGCTGTTTGGATAAATATGAAAAGGAGAAATTGATCAGTTTATTTTCGATACAAAAAGACGATTCAGTATTTGTAATGGATGTTGAAAATTTAATCGACAATGAGCTAATAATTAAATTAAAAGATAAATCATGTCATAGTATTACATTAAAAAATAAGGAAAACGCCAATTCTCTTTTCATGTTGATCAAAGAATTAAAAAATGGTAAAAGCAGATTTATCTCTATCGAGAATTTAAATTCTCAAAACGAGATCCAAATAACAACAGAAACAATTTTTTTTTAATATTCAAGAAAAAATATTATTTACCTACCTTCGCCTTTTTTCTATCCTCTAATTACTAAATTTATATTGATGAATTTAATTTTTTTATTATTCTCCATGGAATCAGCTCTTGTTCAAACATCCATATTTTCTTTTAACTCTATTCCTTTTTTTTAGAGAATAGGCTGAATTTCTCGATAACAATATAACAACTCAGATTTAAGACAGCATAAATTTCAAATATTTGTATCAATTTTAGCAGAACTTAAATTAACAATATTATCAAAAAAGATTGAACTTTCAACCTATGTTCAACATACAATTATTTCTATATGAAAGAATTGTCATATTTTTCATTTCTTAAGTATTTGTCCTTTCTCATCAATTTCACCATTTCTAATTC
>Ga0075429_100004790_pt1 | contig 11648 bp, 2 predicted proteins | sample RhiMetdeltSRZDD3_FD_75295 | JGI IMG/M metagenome (GOLD analysis project Ga0075429, IMG submission 75295) | Populus rhizosphere microbial communities from Tennessee, USA - Rhizosphere MetaG P. deltoides SRZDD3 | ecosystem: Host-associated > Plants > Roots > Rhizosphere > Soil | place: USA...
CGCGCTGAAGATCCTGCCCGCCGAATTTGCCCTCGATCCTGACCGGCGCGCGCGCTTCACGCGCGAGGCACAAGTCCTGGCTGCGCTCGACCACCCGAACATAGGCTCCATTTACGGGATCGAAGACTCCGAAACTGCGCACGCGCTCGTGTTGCAGCTTGTGGAAGGTCCAACGCTTGCGGAGCGCATCGAAGCAGGCGCGATTCCCTTCGACGAGGCAGTCCCGATCGCACGCCAGATAGCCGAGGCACTCGCCGCGGCACATGAGCAGGGGATCGTTCACCGGGATCTCAAGCCGGCCAACATCAAGGTCCGGAGCGATGGCGCGGTCAAGGTATTGGATTTTGGTCTCGCGAAACTGATCGAGCAGGGCACCGGGTCCGAATCTCGAGCGTTCGACGGAACGAGGCGAGGCCATATTCACATCACTGCGTCACCCACCATCACCACGCCGGCGATGACGATGGCGGGGGTCATTCTTGGTACCGCGGCGTATATGTCGCCCGAGCAGGCGAAGGGGCGACCGGCGGATCGGCGCAGCGACATCTGGGCATTCGGGTGCGTCTTCTACGAGATGATTACCGGCAGGCGCGCCTTCAGTGGCGAGGACGTCAGCGAGACCCTCGCTGCGGTCCTCCGCGCTGAACCGGAAATGTCTCTGCTACCCAGGAACATTCCCTTCACGCTGTCTGTGCTGATTGCAGGCGCGTTGAAGAAGGATCCACGGCGACGCCTTGGCGACATGGCCTCGGTGCTCTCCCTGCTCGACAGCGAGACCATGGCGGGGGCACTCACGACGGGCGCTGGCCGTCGCACACAAGCCCATCGCGTGCTCGTATCCGCCCTCGCGCTCGTCGTGGTCGCGAGCCTCGGGCTGATGTCTGGCCGCGCGTTTCGACCCGCACCCGCCCCTATAGATGTCACCCGCTTCACAGTGATGTTGGCCGACGATCAGCAATTCAGCGAGAACGGCAACCACATCATCGATGTATCGCCTAACGGGAGGCGTCTCGTGTATGTGGCCAACCGGCGCCTGTATCTTCGCTCGCTCTCCGATTTCGATGCGCGCCCGATCGCGGGAACCGAGATTACGGAAGGTCTCATCTCAGGACCGATGTTCTCGCCAGACGGTGAATCTGTGGCGTACTGGGTTGGCGACTCCGGCGAGATCGGCGGAACGCTGAAGAAGATCCCAGTGTCCGGTGGGACGAGCATCACGCTCAGTCCACTGGGATTCCCGGCTGGTCTCAGCTGGACACCAACGGGGATCATTGCGGGGTTGCGAAACAACACCATCGTGCGAATCCCCTCGAATGGTGGACCGGCGGAGACGCTCACGACCGTGAAGAAGGGAAACCTGTGGGGTCCACAGTTACTGCCTGGCGGCGACGCCGTCCTGTTCACGTTGACGAACGTTGATGCGGGTCTCTCTACGGATAGCCAAAAAGACGGCCGCGTCGTCGTCCAATCATTGACGTCAGGCGAAGCGACAACCGTTCTCGAAGGTGCGAATGACGCGCGATACCTACCAACAGGTCACATCGTCTACTTCGCTGGGACGACCCTGTTCGCGGTTCCGTACGACGTCAAGCGGCGTGAGGTCATCGGCCGCGGGATCCCACTCGTCGAACAGGTGAGCCGCCGCCCGTTCGGTCCCGGGGGTGCCTATGCGAGCATCTCCGAAACCGGCACCCTGGTGTACGCCTCCCGCGCTGGCGCTCTGACGCGAAGTGTCGAGTTGATCGAGCGCACTGGCCGGATGGTGCCTCTCAACGTCCCGCCCTCACTCTATTTCTCTCCGCGCGTCTCGCGAAACGGTGCTCTTCTGGCGCTGGAACGTTCCGACAGCAACACGTCCCACATCTGGATCATCGACCTGACCGGTCCCGCGTCGATCCGTCAGCTGACGTTCACAGGCAAGAGAAACACATTGCCCGTGTGGTTCCCCGACGGTCAACGAATCACCTTCCAATCGGATCGCGAAGGCGACGCCGGGATCTTCTGGCAACGCGCCGATGGCAGCGGGATTGCCGAGCGTCTTACGAAGGCCGATGAGGGTACAACCCACGTTCCGCAGTCGTGGTCTCCAGACGGCAGCACGCTGCTCTTCTCTGTTGCTTATCTGGACGGAACGTTTGCGCTGAACACTTTTTCGCGATCGTCCGGCAAAATTGCGCCGTTCGGCAATGTTCGCTCGGTTCGCTACACGCCTGGAGCCACCTTCTCACCTGATGGTCGCTGGGTCGCGTACACGGCGAGCGAGGGTGAAAGCGCTTCACCAGCACAGGTATACGTAGAACCGTTTCCGCCAACCGGCGCACGGTACCCGATTTCGCGCGGCGTGCACCCGATGTGGTCGCACGACGGGAAAGAGCTCTTTTATCACCGGCTCCCTGACACCCCGGATCACATGGAAGTCGTAACCGTCATCAGCCATGCCAAGCAGCCAACTTTCACCTTCAGCAACCCCACGTCCGTCCCGCTGCGGGACATGCAGTTCAGCCAACCGATCTCGGAGCGAAACTGGGAGATCCTGCCCGACGGCAAGCGCTTCGTAGGGTTCTCTGCGATCGGCAGTTCTCGGCAGATCAACGTCGTGGTGAATTGGTTCGAGGAGTTGAAGCAGCGAGTGCGATGAGCCTAACGCTGGTTGGAACACGACTGGGCCAGTATGAAGTCCTCGCACGCCTTGGCGAAGGCGGAATGGGCGTGGTCTATCGAGCGCGCGATACCGTACTCGACCGGTCAGTGGCTCAAGCTTCTTCCAGCGACGTACGCGCGCGATCCCGTGCGGCAGGACGACACGATCACCATTGCCGTGGATTTCGTAATACATCTTCGGGCACCTTTCGCAACTGGCGAGATGCTGATCGGGGATCGACCCGCTTTGGCTTTGGGCCTTCTTGGCATTCTCGACACTCCGCTTAATCGCGATCGACGAGTCTGAGGTCGTACACGGGCCACGGCTTCACATACTCAAACGAGATGAACCGGCGGATGCGAGAAAAGTCGCGATCGTTCTCGGTGACAAGCACGCAACCGGACTCGCGGCATGAAAGTGCGAGCAAGAGATCGTTCGCGAAGGCCTTGGAGACGCGAGCGATCTCCAGGCCTTCCTGCTTCGCCATTTCCGAGAGCAGATCACCCGAGCGATGCCAAGCGTCCGGTGACGGCGTAATAGTCCGACCAGCTCGCTCGAACACCCTGAGGACATTTCGTTCCAACGTCTTTCGCTCGCTCGGCTTTCTGACGCCGGCGCGCAGTTCCTGAGCAACGATCATGCTGAGGTGCTCGAATGGTGAGGCCGCGCGATGAAAGCGCTGGGCATCAATGGCGAACACGGACTATGCCGCTCGTCCAGCCAAAGGGTCCCTCTGGATGACTCTGAAGATGGCGGCCACTGACGGCTTCGCAGGGGCTTCGAGCGTGCTGCTCGAGCGTGCTGAGCTCGGCCAGGACTCGAACGAACGATACGGCTGCGCGGCTACGATCTCAGCAACTGCTCGACCCTGCGCCTCCGCCTGGGATCCCGATCCCACAACGTCGCGGGCAAGAACTGGAGTGAAGCACGCTCGAAGCCTGAGCAGCACTCGATGAGAGTTGGGACAGTACGGGCTAAATCGTTTCCATTACATGGGTTATTCATGCTAGGAGGCAGGAACGTTATCATCTCGACGACGGCATCTGCTTCTCATGACGACGCTTTCACAGCATTGCATCCTCGTTGGTGCCGAATCGCTAACCCTTCAATGCGGTAAGCTCCTCGTGGAGCGCGGCCACCGCCTGTTGGCCGTCGTAACGTCCGACCATTCCCTGCGGACGTGGGCCGAGTCACTCGGGATTCCAGTATTCGACGGTCCCGCGGCGCTTCTCGAGCGCGACGGTCTGGGGTGCGACTACCTGTTCTCCATCGGCAATCTGCTGGTACTGCCGTCAGGCGTCCTTCGCCTGGCTCGACGGGCGGCGATCAACTTCCACGACGGTCCGCTCCCCCGCCATGCGGGCTTGTTCGCCCCGGTGTGGGCGCTCATCGCACGCGAGCGCTCGCACGGAATCACCTGGCATGTGATGACCGACGCGATCGACGCGGGGAATGTCCTGAAGCAGCGCCTGTTCGAGGTCAGCGAGGGCGAGACTGCACTGACGCTGAATACCAAGTGCTACGAGGTGGGACTCGATACCTTCGAGGAGCTCGTCCTCGAGTTGGAGCGTGGCGAGACCGTGGGGACGTCGCAGGTCCCCGATCCATCCCAGTTTCATCGCCAGTCGGATCGACCGCCCGCAGCATGCTCCATCGATTGGCGGCGGAGTGCGGACGACATTGCCGCACTGGTGCGAGCGCTCGATTTCGGCGACAAGTACCCCAATCCCATTGGGCGTGCCAAGACCGTCGCTGGCGGCACGGTGTGGGTAGTGCCGGTTGCCGAGGTGTTGAACGAGCGGAGCGGCTATGCGCCCGGGACCATCGTGCGCCCGGACGGCGCCGGTTTCGTGGTGGCCACAGGCTCGAGCGATGTGCTCTTGCCTCGCCTGATGCAGCCTGACGGAACGCCCGCGAATCCTGACGAGCCTGGTCTTGCGAGCGGCGACAGGTTCGAAATTCTCGACGAGCCCATTGGTGCACGCCTGACGACGCTCAACCGCGCCGTGGCGCGCCACGAGACGTTTTGGATCGAGCATCTCGCGACCGCGGAACCCTTCGACTTCGGGGCGCTCGCCTCGTCGGCGCCCGAGGGTCCACTGGTTTTCGCACATGTGGACGTCCCAATCCAGGATTTGACAGAGCGAGCCTCGACCATCACAGGAAATTTGGACGAAGCCCTTCTCGCGGGCGCCCAGGCGTACTTCGCACGGTTGGGCGACCATCCTGCGTTCGCGTGTGCCTGCACCGACGCGCACCTGTCGGACACTGTGGCCGGCGTGGAGCAATGGTTCTCCGCGTACTTGCCCATGCGCGTGGACCTCATCATGGATGAGGGCCTTCGATCGGCATGCGAGCGCGTTCAGACAGAGCGTAGACAGCTGCGAACCAAAGGCACGTTCGCGACCGACGTCTTCAGTCGATACCCACAGCTCAGAGGCAGCTCGGCGACCGTCGCCCTGGGGTTCGTGCTGGTACCCGATGTCTCGAAGGCGGCGCCCCCACCCGGCTGTGCGTTGACCGTCGTCATCGGCGATCGTTTTCGATGGATTTACGATACGACCCGACTGTCAGCAGGAGTCGTGTCGAGAATGATCGAACAGTTCCGCGTGTTGTTCGCGGCTGCACTGGATGATCCCGACCATCCGCTCGCGACGCTCCCGCTGCTGCCCGAGCAGGAATGGCGTACGAGCATTGAAGATTGGAACGCAACGCGACGCGCGTACGACAAAAGCGCTTGTGTGCACCAGCTGTTCGAAGCGCAGGTCGCTCGTACGCCGGACGCCCTCGCGGTCGTCGCTTCGGACGGAGCGCTCACGTATCGCACGCTCGACGCTCGAGCCAATCAGCTCGCCCACCGCCTGCAGTCGCTAGGCGTGGGCCCCGAGTGCATGGTGGGGTTGTCGACCGATCGATCGTTGGCGATGCTCGTGGGGCTGCTGGGGATCCTCAAAGCGGGCGGCGCGTATGTGCCGCTCGATCCCAGCTACCCGAGGGAACGTCTCGACTTCATGGTCAGGGACGCGGGAGTGACGGCCCTCGTGACGCGACACGGGCGAACCCTCCCTCAATTGGAGACGGCGGCGCCCGTCGTGAGCCTCGACGGCGTATTCGACGAGCCTGCCACGGCCTCCTTCCGTCGAGACGTCGCCTCGCATCACCTCGCGTACGTCATCTACACGTCTGGATCCACCGGCACGCCCAAGGGGGTGATGGTCGAGCACCGGAACGTGGTGAACTTCTTCGCCGCGATGGACGACTGCCTGGGGACACGGCAGGGCGTCTGGCTGGCGGTCACCAGCCTCTCGTTCGACATCTCCGTGCTGGAACTGTTGTGGACCGTGTCGCGAGGGTTCAAGGTGGTGATGTATGACGGTCAGCACGAAGTGCGACGCCAACGTCCGCTTCAGCGCTCGACGCCGATGGATTTCAGCCTCTTCTACTTCTCGAGCGACGAGTCGACCACGGACGCACAGAACAAGTATCGGTTGCTCCTCGACGGCGCGCGATTCGCCGACGAGAACGGATTCGCAGCCGTCTGGACCCCGGAACGTCATTTTCACGCCTTCGGCGGTCTGTACCCGAATCCCGCCGTCACGAGCGCGGCGATCGCCACCATAACCAAACGCGTGCAGCTCCGTGCCGGGAGTTGCGTCCTCCCCCTGCACCATCCGCTGCGGGTCGCGGAGGAGTGGTCCGTCGTCGACAACCTCTCAGGGGGACGAGCAGCCATTTCATTCGCCTCGGGTTGGCAGCCCAACGACTTCGTGCTGCGGCCCGAGAACCACGAGAACGCGAAGCAGATCATGCTTCGCGACATCGAGACGGTGCGCGAGCTCTGGCGGGGACACAAGATCGCCTTCCCCAATTCCAAAGGCGAAATGGTCGAGATTGGCATAGTCCCCCGACCCGTTCAGAAAGAGTTACCGGTCTGGCTGACGACTGCGGGGAACCCCGAAACGTTTGCCGCGGCCGGACGTATTGGCGCCAAGGTGCTCACACATCTGCTCGGCCAGAGCGTCGATTCGCTGTCGTCCAGCCTCGCGATCTACCGTGCAGCCTGGCGTGAGGCCGGCCATCCGGGCAGCGGCTTCGTGTCGTTGATGCTGCACACCTTCATCGGGTCCGACGACGAACAGGTGAAGAGCACGGTTCGGCAGCCCCTCATCGAGTACCTGCGGAGCTCGGTCAGCCTCATCAAGCAGTATGCCTCGGCGTTTCCGGCCTTCAAAAAGCGCGACGGCCAGGCGGACCTGGGCCTGTCGAACCTTTCGAGTGAGGAGATGGACGCCCTCCTGGAATACTCGTTCGAGCGCTATTACGAGACGAGTGGATTGTTCGGCACGACGCAGGGGGGCCTTGCTTTCGTCGACAAGCTCAAGGCGATCGGTGTCGACGATATCGCTTGCCTGATTGATTTCGGCGTGGATACCGAGACGGTGCTCGCTCACCTCCCCTTCCTTGCCCAGCTGCGGGAGCTTGCAACACCAAACGCGCCGGAGGACGCCGGCGACGGCACGATTGCGGAGCTCATTGGGAACCATCGAGTCACACATCTGCAATGCACTCCGTCGATGGCGACGATGCTGCTTCAAGACGAGGCCACCCGGGACGCTCTCGGGTCCCTCCAGGCGTTGCTGGTCGGTGGCGAGGCGTGTTCCGACGATCTGGCGCGTGAGCTTTTGAGTGCAGTTCGCGGCACGATCATGAACATGTATGGCCCGACGGAGACCTCTATCTGGTCGACATCCGCGACAATTGGGCCGCATGATCGTCATGTGTCAATCGGAAAGCCCATTGCGAACACCAGCGTGTACGTGCTCGATCGCAACCGCCAGCCCCGCCCGATTGGCCAGTCGGGCGAGCTTTACATTGGAGGCGACGGAACGACGAGGGGCTATTGGAATCGCCCCGAGTTGAGCGCCGATCGGTTCCTGCCGGATCCGTATCGCGGCGGACGCATGTATCGAACAGGCGATCTTGTGAGATGGCGTGACGAGGGAGTGCTCGAGTTCCTGGGACGTATCGATCATCAGGTCAAGATTCGAGGACACCGTATCGAGCTCGGCGAAATCGAGCGCACCATTGCCGAAAGTCCGGCCGTTCGAGAGGTTGTCGTCGTGGCGCGCGAAGATGTGCCCGGTGACAAACGCCTCGTGGCCTACATCGTGCCGCGCGCCGCCGCCGAGGCCGTGGACGTCGCCGAAATGCGGAGCCACCTACAGGCGCGTCTGCCTGACGTGATGGTGCCCACGCACTTCGTCACCCTGTCGTCCTTCCCGCTTACGCCCAACGGAAAGCTCGATCGGAAGTCGCTGCCACCTCCAGCGACGCTGATAACGGCCGCGCTGCCGGCGCCAGCCGAACTTCCGGCTGGCGAGATCGAAGAGTTGATCGCGGGCATCTGGCGAGACGTCCTGCAGCTGCAGGAGGTGGGCACACAGGACAACTTCTTCGACCTCGGGGGGCATTCCCTGTTGGCGGTGCAGGCGCACCGACGCTTGAAAAAGGCATTCGACCAGTCAATCTCGATGACCGATCTGTTCCGCTTCCCGACGATCCGCTCGCTTGCCCGGTTCCTGAGCGGCAGCGGGACCGAGCAGCAAACGCGTGCCGCTGTCGCCGATCGTGCCGAGATGCGGCGACGATCCGTCACGATGAGAGCCCGGCGCTCTCACGCGGGCCGTGCAGGCGGGGACCCCGACAGCGTCGAACAAGATGCCTGATTCTTGGTCGACGCAGATGCACACTTCATGAGCACACCTGCCGAAGCGCTTCTCACCGATATCGCCGTGATCGGGATGGCCGGGCGCTTCCCGGGGGCGCGAACGGTCGACGAGTTCTGGCGAAACCTGCGCGACGGAGTCGAGTCCATCCAGCAGTACGCGGATGCCGACCTGTTGGCCGCTGGTGTCGATCCGGAACTGCTCGAGGATCCCCACTACGTCAAGGCCGGCGCCCCCCTTTCGGACATGGAGCTCTTCGACGGCTCGTTCTTTGGTTTCTCGCCGCTCGAGTCGTCCATTCTGGATCCGCAACACCGGCTCTTTCTCGAGGTGTCGTGGGAGGCGCTCGAGCATGCGGGGCACGTGCCGGAGGGGTTCCTTGGATCGATAGGAATTTTCGCAGGCTCTGGTCATCACTCGTACCTGTCTGATCACCTCCTGACCAACAAGTCGCTCGTCCGCTCGGTGGGGCGTTTCCTGCTCCGCCATACCGGCAACGACAAGGACTTCATGGTCACGCGAGTGTCATACCTCCTCGACCTGCGCGGTCCCAGCGTCAACATCCAGACGGCGTGTTCGACCTCGCTCGTCGCGATCCACGCGGCCTGTCAGAGCCTGTTGAACGGCGAGTGCGACATGGCCCTGGCCGGCGGCGTCACCGTGGAGCTGCCGCATCGGCACGGCTACAGATACGAACCAGGCGAAATACTCTCTCCCGACGGACATTGCCGCGCCTTCGATGCCGGCGCGCAGGGCACCGTGTTTGGCAGCGGTGCTGGAGTCGTGGTTCTGCGGCGCTTGAGCGATGCCATCCGAGACCGCGACACCATACTCGCCGTCGTCAAAGGGTCGGCCGTCAATAACGACGGCGCGCAAAAGGTGGGGTATCTGGCGCCCAGTGTCGATGGGGTGGCGCGCTGCATCTCCGAGGCATTGGCCGTCGGCGACATCGATCCCGCCACGGTCTCCTACGTGGAAGCGCATGGGACAGGCACCTCAGTCGGCGATCCCATCGAGCTCAGTGCGTTGAAACAGGCGTTTCAATCGGCCACACGCAAGCGGAGCTGCGGGATCGGCTCGGTGAAGACGAACATCGGTCACCTCGACACCGCGGCCGGCGTGGCGAGCTTCATCAAAGTCGTCCAGGCGCTCCGGCATCGGCAGCTTCCTCCTTCTTTGAACTTCGAGCAACCGAACCCGGCCTGCGAGATCGACGAAAGCCCGTTCTACGTGCAACGCACGTTGGCCGATTGGAAATGTCGCGAGCCTCGTCGCGCGGGTGTCACATCGCTAGGCGTCGGAGGCACCAATGCGCATGTGGTTCTCGAAGAAGCGCCACCGCGAGCTGCGTCCCTCCCATCGCGCGAGCACCAGCTCCTTCTTGTCTCTGCGAGGACGCCCGACCAGCTCAATCAGGCCACCGAGAACCTGGCGGCCTACTTGAGTGCGTCTCCGACCGTGAATCTTGCGGACGTGGCGCATACGCTGCGCGCGGGCCGGCGCGCGATGAAGTATCGACGCGCGGTCGTGACGGCGTCTATCTGCGATGCACCATCCGTGCTGCGCCGTTCCAGTGAGCGAGGCGAGGCGGTGGTGCCGGCTGCCGACAAGCCTCGACCGGTCGTGTTCATGTTCGCGGGCGGCGGCGCTCAGTACGTCAACATGGCCGCGGATCTGTACAAAGGCGAGCCCGCCTACCGCGCCGCGATGGACGAGTGCCTGAAGAGCCTCGCACAGAGAGTGCCCTACGAATGGAAATCGCTGCTCTATCCTCAACCGGGCGGGGAGGCAGATGCCGCGGCGGCTCTGGAGCGACCTTCGTTGGGCCTTCCAGCGCTGTTTGCCACGCAGTACGCCCAGGCACGCACGTGGATGGCGTGGGGCATCAAGCCGTCCGCATTCATCGGGCACAGTATGGGCGAGTACACGGCGGCACACCTCTCCGGCGTGCTGACGCTCGAGGAGGCCCTGCATCTGGTCTGGCTTCGAGGACAGCTGTTCGAAACCTTGCCGGCCGGCGCGATGTTGAGCGTGGGCATGGATCCCAACGAGCTTCGGACGCTGATGAGTCCGGGGCTGGACATTGCTGCCATCAACGCACCGACGTTGTGCGTGGCATCGGGTCCGGTCGCGCTCGTCGACGAGCTCCAGCGAACGCTCACCGAGCGCGGCGTCGACACGCGGCGCGTGCGAGTGGCCGCGGCTGCCCATTCCCGGATGGTCGACCCGATTCTCGACGAGTTCCGGGCCTTCTTTTCGCGCGTGACACTCAGGCCCCCGCAAGTTCCCCTCGTGTCGAACGCAACCGGCACCTGGCTGACGTCGGCGGAGGCCGTCGACTCGGAGTACTGGGTGGGCCACCTTCGCCGTACGGTGCGATTCGCGGAGGGCTTGCGCGAGCTGTGCCGACGTCCCTGGGATCGCAGCGTGCTGCTCGAAGTTGGGCCAGGACGCACGCTCGCGTCGCTGGCACAGGTACACCCGGATCGGCCTCCGCATCAGCCCGTCCTGACGTCGGCCCGTCATCCCGACGAGGCCGGATCGGACGTGGCGACCATGCTCGGGACGCTCGGACGCCTGTGGTCGCATGGCGTAGCGATCGACTGGACGGCTTTTACGGGGGACGAGCAGCCGCACAAGGTGCCGCTTCCCACGTATCCGTTTGCTCGAACGCGCCACTGGGTCGAGGCGTTCAACGGCCGTGACGTCGCGCTCGAGCCCGCGCCCGCATCCGGAGACGGCGGGAAGCGTGCAGACATTGGCAGCTGGTTCTACAGACCTCAGTGGCAGCGGCGTCGTCTGCTTCAGTCGGGCACCGAGACCCGCGGCGGCATGATCATTTTCGCGGACGACAGCGGAGTGGGCGAAGCGCTCGCGGAGCGCCTTCGAGACGCGCGCGTGCGAATCGTTCGTTCCGGCGGGGTGTTTGCGCGCGAGGGCAGTGGCTTCACCGTACCGCTCGACGACAGCGCGGCATACGTGGAGTTGCTCCGCCTCGTCCTGCAGGAGGATGGGGCGCCGGAGTCCATCATCCACCTCCTCAACCTGTCGCCACCCGCCGCCGGTTCGCCGCGCGCCCGGCTTGGTGAGACGATGTCGCGCGCATTCTTGAGTCTCCTGCATCTAGCGCAGGCGATCGGAAAGCTTGAACTCACGTCACCGCTGCGGCTCACCGTGGTGTCCTCGACGCTGCAATGGGTCTCCCGCGACGATACGGTGGAAGCCGAGAAGGCACTGCTGCTCGGTCCGGTGCGCGTCATCCCGCGCGAGTACTCGAACGT
>Ga0075429_100004792_pt1 | contig 11648 bp, 10 predicted proteins | sample RhiMetdeltSRZDD3_FD_75295 | JGI IMG/M metagenome (GOLD analysis project Ga0075429, IMG submission 75295) | Populus rhizosphere microbial communities from Tennessee, USA - Rhizosphere MetaG P. deltoides SRZDD3 | ecosystem: Host-associated > Plants > Roots > Rhizosphere > Soil | place: USA...
ATCGACCACCGCAAGATCGGCCGCGGCGAGGCCGGGCCGGTCACGCGCCGTCTCCAGGAAGCGTTCTTCTCGGTCGTGAAGGGCACCGATACCAAGCACGACCACTGGCTGACCTACGTGTAAGTCCGCGCGGGTAACGAGCGGCGCGGCCTGCTAGAATTGCAGCCCGTGGAGCTGTCGTCGGGCACGGTCCTGCTCGGAAAGTACCGCGTCGAGGAGATCCTCGGCACGGGCGGGATGGGCCGTGTCGTGCGCGCGGCGCACCTCTATCTGAACCAGCCGGTCGCGATCAAGATCCTGCTGCCGCAGATGGCGGAGAACGCCGAGACCGTGTCGCGGTTCCTGCGCGAAGGTCAGTCGGCGGCAAATCTGAGGAGCGAGCACATCGCCCGCGTGTTCGACGTCGGGATGATCGACCACGTGCCGTACATGGTCATGGAGTACCTGGACGGCAACGACCTCAACCAGATCCTCCGCCACCACGGGCCGCAGAGCCCGCCGATCGTGTGCGACCTGATGCTGCAGGCGTGCGAGGGCATCGCCGAGGCGCACGCGCTCGGCATCGTGCATCGCGACATCAAGCCGTCGAACTTCTTCATCACGCGCAAGCCCGACGGGTCGATGCTGCTCAAGATCCTCGACTTCGGGATCTCGAAGACACCGGTCAACATCACCGAGCTCACCGGGACGCAGACGGTGATCGGCACGCCCACGTACATGGCGCCCGAGCAGATGAAGAGCGGGCGCTCGGCCGACGCGCGCAGCGACATCTGGTCGATGGGCATCGTGATGTACCAGCTGCTCACCGGCCGGCCGCCGTTCCTCGGCGAGAGCTACGCCGAGCTGGTCTTCAAGGTCGGCGCCGATGCGCCGCCACCGATCCAGGTGCCGCTGCCGGCCGGGCTCGGCGAGCTGATCTTCCGTTGCCTCGAGAAGGAGCCGCGCCAGCGCCAGCAGAACGTCGGCGAGCTCGCGCGCATGCTCGCGCCGTTCGCGAGCGACCCGATCGCCGCGGCGCAATCGGCCGCGCGCACCACGCGCATCCTGCAGACGCGCGGGTCGTCGCAGGGCATGCAGGGCCTGCCGGTCACTGCGGGCGGCGGGCTCAGCGGACCGGGCCCGACCACGCCGGCACCGCTGTCGCCAGCGCAGCTCACGCCGATGAGCTGGCCGCCAAACTCGACTAGCTCCCACGGGCGCGGGCAGCTGACGTACCGGACCCGCTCCGGGCGCGGCTGGGTGATCGCCGGCGCGGCGGTGCTGTGCATCATCGCCGGGAGCATCGGGTTCTTGATCTCGTCGTACGCGATGGACAAGAAGAAGCCAAGCGCCGCCGCGACGACGACCACGACGACGCCGACGCAGCCGCCACCGCCACCGCCGACGACCTCACCGCCGGCGACCACAGCAAAGACCGAAGCGGCGCCGAAGACCGAGACGCCACCGAAGACCGAGGCGGCTCCGAAGGCCGAGACGGCACCGAAGACCGAGACCACGACGACGCCGACGACAACCGTGAAGACCGAGACGAAGACGCCGACGACGACCACGAAGACCGAGACCAAGGCGACGCCGACGACGACCGCCAAGACCGAGACCAAGGCGACGCCGACGACGACCGCCAAGACCGAGACCAAGGCGACGCCGACGAAGACGCCGACGACAACCAAGAAGAAGCCCAAGTCGGGCGACGACCTGTTCGACACGCGCCACTGATCGCGATGTCGCCCTCGATCAGCGAGCTGCTCGACCTGCACGCGCGCGCTCTGTTCGTGCACGACGCCGACGACCGCATCACGCACGTCAACGAGCCCGCCGGCGCGCGCGCTCCGCGCTGCTTCTGCGCGCGCTCGACCCAAGACACCACGACCCTCTACCGACTGCGCGACGACGTTGCCGAGCACCCTCCCGACTCCGCTCTCAGCCCGGATGGCCCCGCCTACGTGTTCCCGCTCTCGCTTCCGGCATCCACGGCGGTCGCGCTCGGACCGGCCGACATCGCGCTCGTCCGCGACCTCGGCTGGACCGACGACGAATTCCCGCGCGACTTCGCCGTCCGCGCGCCGTTCTTCGCGATCGTCGACCGCGATCGCGCCGTCTCGCTGTGCTTCACCGCCCGCCTCACCGCCCGCGCCGCCGAGGCCGGCGTCACCACCCACCCCGACCACCGCGGTCGCGGCCACGCCGCCACGGTCGTCGCCGCATGGGCGCGCGCGATCCGCGCGAGCGGCCGCATCCCGCTGTACTCGACCTCGTGGACCAACGCCGCCTCGCAGTCCGTCGCGCGCAAGCTCGGTCTCATCCACTACGCGTCGGACTTCTCCGTCACATGACGCCGTTCGAACGCGTGATCGCCCGCCGGCCCGAGCCGAACGAGCGCGGTGGAGCGCGACAACATCGACCACGACGACGGCGGCATCGCGGTCGGGCCCGAGCTCGCGCGCGACGACGAGCGGATCCGCTATCTCGCGCAGGTGAGCTTCATGTACACCGGCACGTTCGCGATCGTCCTCGACATCCGTCGCGGCCCCGCACGGGACACCGACGACGGTGTGTGCGAGCTCGGTCCGATCATCACCGGATCGTGGAACCGCGATCTCGAGTGGTACGAGTACGGCGCCGACCTGGTCGCGCTGCGCGCCGCCGGCGTCGCGCTGGACCGCCGTGATCGAGCTCGATCCGATGCTGACGATCGGCGACGAGGACGAAGGCTAACCGAGCTCGGCCGCGATCGCGTCGTGGAACCAGCGGACCGGCGCCTCGAGGCTGCCGAACAGCAGCTCGTCGACTGCGTGGGCGGCGAGGCTGCGCTGGATCTGCTCGCACACCCAGAGGTCCTCGCGCTGGAACACGGTCTCCTCGAGCAGCGCCCAGCTGCGCGTCCAGTGATCCGTGTCAGCGGCGCGATCGCGCGGGACGAGCATGAGGTGGTCCCACGTCGTGAGGTCGGGAGCCTGCGGCGTGACCTGGAGGAGCGAGACCGAATCCGGGTGCTCGATGATGACGGTGGCCGGAAAGATGATGAGGTTCGGCGTGGCGAGCTCGCGCAGCGGTGACGTGGAGGTGACGGATGCGTCGAGGAGGGCGCGCCGCCCAGCGACGGCACGGATGTGGCGGCCGACCGGCTCGCCGATCGCCGACGCGTCGACGAAGAAGCGGTAGATCGAATCGCGGTGCAGGACGCGGATGTGATAGCCGTCGAGGAACGCTTCGATCACGAGCTTCCAGTTGCAGCGGCGCGTCGTGTGGCCGCGGCGGAAGACGACGTGGTCGGCGAGCTCGAGCGCTGCGAGATCGGCGGCGATGGCATCGTCGACGTGAGGCGCACCGCCGAGCCAGACCAGGCCCGCCCGCTCGGTGACGGGCTGCGGGCGCAGACCGCGCTGCGCGAGATCGATGCCGGCGAAGGTTTCGGCGTGCGGGACGTGCAGGAGCGTGCCGTCGAGGCCGTACGTCCAGCCATGGTACGGGCAGGTCAACGCCTTCGCGGCGCACGGCGCATCGACCAGGCGCGTGCCGCGGTGGCGGCAGGCGTTCGCGAACGCGCGCAGCTCGCCCTCGCGATCGCGCGCCAGCAGGGTCGACCCGATCGGCATGCACGCGCCGGCGGCGAGCTCCGAGGAGGCGGCGACGATGCGCGGCAGATCGAACAGCCGGCGCTCGCGCTCGAACCACGCGGCGTCGCGGTAGCGCTCGGCCGGGATCTGGAACGCGGCGCCGTCGAGCGAGCGGCCGGCCTTCAGGGCCTCGGTCAGGCGGAGCTGGTGTTCGCGCTGCATCGGTGGACTTCATTTCGTATACGAGATAATTATCTCGTATGCAAGATGATGTACGGGAGCGGCGCGGCGAGCTCTCGAACAACGTGGTGCGGCTGTTCCGGCTCATCAACCGGGTGCACAACCGCAAGCTGCGCGATACCGGGATCTCGGCCGAGCAGGCGCACATCCTGCTGCTGCTCTACCTCGAGGGGCCGATGACGATCGGCCAGCTGGGGAAGCGGCTCGCGCTGTCGAGCGCCACGCTCACGGGCGCGATCGATCGGCTCGAGGATCAGGAGCTCGTGCAACGCGCACCCTCGCCCGACGACGGACGCGCGTTCGTGCTCGAGTCGCGGTTGCCGGCGCGCAAGCGGGCGCAGGTCGAGCGCCTCGTCGAAGAAGGCGAACGTCAGTGCTTCGCGGCGCTCACCACCTCCGAGAAGAAGGAGTTGCTGCGACTGCTGGACAAGTGCATCGCGCAGCTCGAAATGGATCCGGCCGCACGATGAATTTGCGATAATTGTCGTCGGGGAGGCGGATGTACGATCGTCGCAAGCTGCTGCTGATCGACGATAGCGAGATCGCAGTCGCGTACGAGGCCGCACTGCTTTCGGCCGCAGGGTTCGATGTGCGGGCCGTGAGCACGCTGCGCTCGTTCCAGCACGTGCTGGCGATGTGGAAGCCGCACATCGTCGTGACGGATCTGTACATGCCGGAGATGAACGGCGCCGAGCTGTGCCAGTGGCTGCGCAAGCAGCTCGTCACCGCACGCATTCCGATCGTGCTGTGCTCGAGCGCGCCGGATGCCGAGCTCAGCCGTGTCGCGCGCGCAGTGGGCGCGGACGCGTACGTATCGAAGCAGGCCGTCGATGCCCTGCCCGACCGGCTCACGGCGCTGTGCGACGAGATCCTCTGGTAGCGACCACGACATCGAAGGCTCCGGGGATGACACGAATGTCGACGTAGCCGAGCTCGGAGAGCGCGGCGGTGTACCACTCCACCTCGCGCAGCCTGCTCACGCAAGCATCGACACCGATCAGGAAGTAGGTCCAGAAGAACTGCACGGCGAGGCGATCCGGGGTGCGGAACTCCTCGCACACGACGAGCTGCGCGCCCGGCGCGAGCGCGGCGGTTGCCTTGACGAGCAGCGCGCGCGCCGCATCTTCGGGCCAATCGTGCAGCACGCGCACGAACGAGAGCGTGTCGTAGCCCGTGGGGAGTGTCTCGGCAAAGAAGTCCCCGCCGACGAAGCCGACGCCGCGCCGCGCGCGCACGAGCGGCTCGACGGCGGGCAAGTTGTAGACGTCCACCACGAGCTCGCGATGCTCGCGCGCGAGCGCCTCGGCGACCGTGCCGTCGCCACCGCCGACGTCGAGCCAGCGGCCACGCGTGATCACGTCGCGCAGCGCCTCGATGATCGGCGGGCAGCCGGCCGCCATGCTCGCCTCGAACCCGCGCACGTCGTCGGCGGTCTTCGGCGGCCAGGCGAACGTCGCATCGCGGCCGCCGCGCAGCACCTCGGGCAGCCGGCCGTGGAGCTCGCGCCACGGATAGCGATCGCGGTCGCGCTCGATCGACCGCTCGCCGAGCACCGCCTCGGCCGCCGCCGCGAGCGGCTCGACCGAGACGTACTCCGCACTCGCGAGCTCGTCGCGCGGCTGGATCCGGCGCACCAGGCCCAGGCTCTCGAGCCCGTCGAGGAACTTGTACATCCGCAGCGGACGTGCGCGAACGACATCGGCCAGCTCGGTGAGAGATACCGGACCCGCATCGAGCCGCTCGAGCAAGCCGAGCTGGCGCGCCGTGGCCATCAGGTCGAGCGCCTTCTCGGCATTCCACAAGATCGCGAGCAGGGCGCGTGGGTTCACGACGCCTCGCGCGCCATCCGCACCAGCTCGTCCATGAATCCGTCGATCTCCTGGTCGGTGTTGTAGAAGTGCGGCGCGATGCGGATGCCGCCGCGGTAGCTGCACACGTAGCCCGCCGCGAGCAGCCGGCGCTGCACCGCCGCGTCGTTCGGGAACCGCAGCACCACGATGCCGCCGCGCTGCGCGTGCGGCCGCGGCGTGACCACCCGCATGCCCGCCTCCTCGGCGCGCGCGATGATGCGATCGCTGCGCTCGAGCGACAGCGCGCGGATCAGGTCGAGCCCGAGCTCGCGCACGATCGCGAGCCCCGGCCGCGACACGAGCGCCGGCAGCACCGCCGGCGTTCCGCCAGCGAACCGCCGCGCCGAATCCGCCCACTCCGACGCCGGCGCGAACGACAGCGGGTTCGCCGACGCGATCCACCCGGTCGCGGCCGGCTCGAGCCGCGGGATCAGCTCCGGCCGCACGTACAGGAACGCGCTCTCGTACGACCCGCACAGCCACTTGTGCGCGCCGGCGAGCAGGAAGTCGACGCCGAGCGCCGGCGCATCGACCGGCATGATGCCGACCGACTGGTACGCGTCGAGCACGACCAGCGCCCCGACCTCGCGCGCACGCTTCACGATCGGCGCGATGTCGACCACCGCACCGGTCGCGAACGTCGCGTGCGAGATGCACACGAGCTGCGTCCGCTCGTCGATCGCGCGCACCAGGCGCTCGATATCCGGTGTCACGCCATCCGACGACGCGACGATGACGCGCTCCGCGCCGAACCGCTTCCACGCTCGCAGCGCGAACGGAATCGACGGAAACTCGAGGTCCGTCGTGATCACGCGCGGCCGCGCCGCGAAGTCGGAGCAGCTCATCACCCGCCCGAGCAACGTCGCGACGTTCGAGTCGCACCACACCGACCCGCGCGGCGCGTGGATCAGCGCCGCCAGGTCATCGGCGTACGCGTGCAGCTCGGCCCACCACTGCTCCCATACCTCGTCGCGCCAGTTCGCGAGCGTGCGCCAGTAGCCGTCGAGCGCGTCGCGCGCCGCGCGCGGCGTGGCACCGGTCGCGTTCGAGTTGAGGTACGTGCACGTCGCGAGCAGCGGGAACTCCTCGCGCGCGTGGTGCTTCACGATCGGCGACAGCTCGACGGTCACCGTTCGCGGCTCGTCGATGAGCGGATCGATCGGCGCCTCGAGCGCCGCGCGCTCTTCGCCCGGCGCGAACCCGCCCTCGCGCGTCCACGCCTTCGTCATCTCGACGCGCACGTTCCACAGCTCGGCGAACAGCGGCCGCGTCATCCGCGCCCCGAGCGCCACCGTCGGGAACCCGTCGAGCGCGCGCACCGTCTTGTCGATGCCGATCGTGCGCCGCACGAGCTGGAAGTGCTCGACCAGCCACGACTGGAACGCCGCGTCCCAGTCGACGAACCGCTCCGCGAGATGGTGCAGCTCGCCGTGCGTGTCGGGCTGGAGGTACACGTCGAGCAAGCTCGTGCCGCGCCGCCCGAGCAGCCGGCCGAGCGCGTCGCCGGCCGCGTGCGCGGCCGCCAGCACCTGATTGTAGCCCGGCGATTCGAGCCCGCTGCCGTTGCCGAGGCTCTTGCGGATCACCGCGAATTGTTGCGGTGTCAGCGTGAACATCACGCGGATCTGGTCCGCGAGGATCCGCGACATCATGATGATTCGGTCGAGCACGCGGAGCGCGTTGACCAGCTGCTCGCCGTCGAGCGCCTCGACCAGGTTCGCCGCCTCGAACGCCGAGCATTTGAGCCATAGCTCCTGCGTCTGGTGCATCACCTGGAACATCAGCTCGTCGGGCACCACCAGCTGGTTCGCCGGTGTCTGCAGCGCGAGCAGCTCGCGCGTCTTCAGGTAGACCTCGTAATCGAGCTCGCCCCGGCCCACTTCCTTGCGCAACGTACGGTTGTAGATCGGATCACCGAGCACCCGCCGCAGCGCCGCTGCCGCCTCGCTATGTCGTGTCATCTCGCTCCCTGATGCAGCTCTCGCAGCCGCCTACCGATGTTGATCACCGACTCGCTCTTCGAGATGAAGCCGTCGGCACCGTGCTCGCGCGCCAGTGCGCGCAGTTTCGAGTCCTCCCATGCCGAGTACAGAACCAGCAGCGCTCCCGGCGCCGCCGCACGCGCCGTCGCGATCACGCGCTGCTCCGGCGCATCCGGCAAGTTGAGATCGACCAGGACGATATGTGGCAGCACGCGCGCGGCCACCTCGCGCATGCCTGCGAGCATCCCGACGCCGTGCACCTCGAACCCGTCGCGCTCGAGCCCGCGCTGTGCGAGCTCGAGCTGCAACGGATCGTCATCCACCACGAGTACCCGCAGCTTCATTTGGGGGCTCCGCGCGGCAAGTGCTTCTTGATCGTGGCGAGCAGCAGGTCGCGCTCCAACGGCTTCGTCAGGTAGTCGATGCAGCCCGCGTCGTACGCGCGCACCTGGTCCTCGCGCGCCGCGTGCGCGGTGACCGCCACGATCGGCATGTGCTTCGCTTGCGGGTTGTTCTTCAGCCGTCGCGTGGCCTCCCAGCCGTCGAGCCGCGGCAGCGACAGGTCCATGAGGATCAGGTCCGGCATGTCGCGCAGCGCGCGCTCCATCCCGTGCTCGCCGTCCTCGGCCTCGAGCACCTCGTAGTCGTCGGCGAGGTAGCGCCGCACGATGTCGCGGTTCTGCGGCGAATCCTCGATGTAGAGGATGCGCGGCAGCCGCCCGCTCTCGACGACGCGCTTCGCCACCAGCAGCGCCTTGGCCTCGCGCACCACCTCCTCGAGCGCGCTGCCGCCCTTCTGGACGACGCGCGCGAGCCCATCTCGTAAGATGCGGCGCTCCTCCGCGCTGAGCGTCTTGCCGGTGAGCACCACGACCGGTGTGCGCATGCCTTCGTTGCGCATCGTCCGCAGGACCTCGAAGCCATCCACGCCCGGCATCAGCAGGTCGAGGATCACGAGCCCCGGTGCGAGCACGCGCGTTCGCAGCAGCGCCTCCTCGCCGTCGCGCGCCTCGACGGTCGAGTAACCCGCGCGCCGCAGGTGGCGCGACACCATCTCGCGCGTGGCCTCGTCGTCATCGACGACCAGCACGTCGCCGCCCGATGGCAGCAGCGTACGCTTGACGACGTTCACGAGCCGGTCGGGCTCGACCGGTTTGACCAGGTACTCGCACGCGCCGAACGAGAAGCCGCGTGCGCGCTGCTCCTCGACCGACATCATCACCACCGGAATCGAGGCGAGCACCGGATCGCTCTTGAGCTCGCCGAGCACGGTCCAGCCATCGAGACGTGGCAGGTGGATATCGAGGATGATCACCGTCGGGCGCTGCTCGCGCGCGAGCGTGAGCCCCTCGATGCCATCGACCGCCGCGAGCACGCGGAAGTTCTCCGCTTCGAGATGCCCGCGCAGCAGATGCTGGATCATCGGATCGTCGTCGATGATCAGTACGGTGAACGGCCCGTCGCCGGTCACGCCCGGCAGTGGCGTGACCGGCAGCGTCGACCGGCGCGGCCGCGACGTCTCGTCGATCGCGTTGGGCAGGACCACGGTGAACTTCGAGCCGCGGCCGAGCATGCTCGTCGCGGTGACGTTGCCGCCGAGCAACTGCGACACCTCCTTGACGATCGCCAGACCGAGCCCGGTGCCGCCGACGCGCCGGCGCGACGAGCCGTCGACTTGCCGGAACTTGTCGAAGATCAGGGGTAGCTGCTCGTCGGGAATGCCCGCGCCCGTGTCCTCGACCGCGAGCACGAGCTGCGTGCCGCGCGCTTCCGCGGTCACCACGATCTCACCTGCGTCGGTGAACTTCGCCGCGTTCGACAGCAGGTTGAGCAGTACCTGCCGCAGCTTGAGCGGATCGGTGAACACCGTGCGCACCTGCAGGTCGGACGTCAGCGCGACATCCTTGCCCTTGAGCACCTCGCGCACGCTCGCCATGCACTCGTCGACGAGCTCGTTGAGCTCGACCTGCTCCTTCACGATCTCGGCGCGGCCGGCCTCGATCTTCGACAGGTCGAGGATGTCGTTGATCAGCGCGAGCAGCGTCCGCGCGTTCGCCTTGATCACCGACAGATCGCGGCGGCCGTGCGGCGTGAGCCGCGCGCCCTCGTCGCGCAGCAACAGATCGCAGTAGCCGGTGATCGCGTTGAGCGGCGTGCGGATCTCGTGCGAGAAGTTCGCGAGGAACTCGCTCTTGAGCCGCGCCGCCGCCTCGATCTCACGCGCGCGCTCCTCCTCGAGCTTCTTCGCGCGTGCGAGCTCGGCGGCGAGCCGATCGAGATCCTCGTTCTGCTGGCGCGTGATCTCCATCAGCAGCGCGCGCTGCTGGAACGTCGCCATCGCGCGCGTCGCGAGCGTGGTCTTGGTCTCGAGCTGCTCCTTGAGCAGGCGATTCTCGCGCAGCAGCTCTTCGACCCGTTGCGCCAGGTCAGCTGTCACGGCGACGCTCCGAACACCAGCGACGTGAGCGTCGTGTTGATGTGGAAGCCGCAGTAGATCTCGAAGTGCACGTTCATGCCCGCGCACGGCGGCGCCGACCGGAACGCCTGCGATAGCGCCGTGAGCTTGCCGGTCGACTCGGCGTACCACTTGCGGCCGCTGCAGTGGAACAGCAGCGCCGCGCGCGGCGATTGCACGCGCGCCGGCAGTTCTTGCTCGAAGAACCGCCGCGTCGACTCGACGATATCGGTGATCTTGACCAGCTCGAGCTCGGACCCCGCCTCGAGCATGTTCGCGAACAGGATCGATCCGTCCTCGAGCGGCTTCCACGGCGCGCGGATGAAGTACTCGCGCCCGACGCGCAGCGCGGTCGGCCGCACTGCGAAGCCGTTCGGCGTGCCGAACTCGAGGTCGTTCACGCCGACGCCGAGCAGCTCGGCATAGCGCGCGGCGGCCGGCTTGCCGTCGATCTCGAGCGCGCGCTTGCCGGTCTGCTCGTCGACCTTGGTGATGCGGATCGTCTGACCCGTCGGCGCATACCAGTGCGAGCGCAGCGCCGCCCACGGAGCGTCGGTCTTGAACAGCGCGATCGCCACCGCGTCGGTGGCGACCTCGCCGTCGACATGGACCATCGCCGACTGCTTGGCCATGTCTGGCTCGAGGTCCGACGCGCCACCGCCCACAGCGACCAGCGCCTGGTTCAGCGACATCACACCGAGCAGCAGCTCCTCCTTCTTGAACCGGAAGCCGTCGTCGATGACGAGCGCGCCGTACTTCTTCGAGCCCAGCTCGTCCGGCCGGATGCCGAGCTGCTGCATCGCGCCGCGGATCGCGGACTCGCCCGCCGCCGCGGCGTCGCGCGACATGCCGTGACCGAGGCCGAGCGCGACCTCGAGATCGCCGACGAGACCGGCGGCGACAACCGTCCCGAAGTGCATGCCGTCGCGATCGATCTCGCCGCCGGTCGTCGCGCCGAGTAACCGCGTGCCTGCGGGCAACCGTTCGCGAAGCGCCTTGTTGAGGGCCTGCTGGTCGCGGTCGCGCGAGGCGAACATCACGACGAGCTTCGGCTTCGCCGCACCGAGCTGCTTGCACAGCTCCTCGGCGGCAGCCGCGGGTTCGCGGACGGAGGTACGGGCATGGATCATCTCGACGCTAGGCATGACGGACTCCTTGGATCACAGACCACTTCGGGGATGCGTGACGTGACAGGTACTGCTGCACTGCTGGAACGACTCGCGACCACCACCGACGTAAATGCTCTCGATGGGACCGTAGGTCGCGACGTGATCGGCGGGGTACGAGGTGTGGCACGACAGACAGGCGGACTTGCTCGTGCGCTGGATGCTCGCGGCGGTCTTGTGGCACGCGCTGCAGTTGTCGAGCGGCACGTCGAAGCGCCGCGACCGCGAGTGGATGAAGTGCGTGCGCACGTAGATCGGACCCTCGAGCTCGAACCCGAGCGGCACGTGACAGCCGGCGCAGGTGCCGATGTTCGCGTTCGCGTGCAGCACCTTGCTGAGCGCGCGCTCGCCGCTGTGGCAGGTGGTGCACGCCACCCCGAGCGTCGGCGCGGTGTGAT
>Ga0075429_100004796_pt1 | contig 11645 bp, 11 predicted proteins | sample RhiMetdeltSRZDD3_FD_75295 | JGI IMG/M metagenome (GOLD analysis project Ga0075429, IMG submission 75295) | Populus rhizosphere microbial communities from Tennessee, USA - Rhizosphere MetaG P. deltoides SRZDD3 | ecosystem: Host-associated > Plants > Roots > Rhizosphere > Soil | place: USA...
GTAGCCGGGTCACCGACCTCTACCCGAGCCTCGCCGCGGCCTATGGGGGCATGACCTTCGCCCCCTACGACCCCACCGCGCTGGACGGCCTCGACCTGGTGTTCCTCGGGCTGCCCCACGGCGCCTCGCAAGGGGTCGTCCCCGAGCTGCGGGGCCGAGTCGGCAAGATCGTCGACCTCGCCGCCGACTTCCGGCTCGAGGACCCGGGGCTGTACCCCACGTGGTACGGCGAGGCCCACGGCGAGCCGGACCTCCTCGCCGAGTTCACCTACGGGCTGCCCGAGCTGTTCCGCATGCAGATCCAGGGCGCCGCCGACGTCGCGGCGCCGGGGTGCTACCCCACGACGGCGACGCTGGCGCTGGCGCCGCTGCTGCAGCACGGCCTCGTCGAGCCCGACGGCATCGTGGTCGACGCGGCCAGCGGGGTGTCGGGCGCCGGCCGGCCACCCAAGCCGAACACCACGTTCTGCACGGTGGACGAGGACTTCACCGCCTACGGCCTGATGACCCACCGGCACACGCCCGAGATCGAGCAGGCGCTGAGCAAGGTTGCCGACACCTCGGTGCAGGTGCTGTTCACGCCCCACCTGGCCCCGATGAACCGGGGGATCCTGGCCACCTGCTACGCCCGGCCCACAGAGCCGGGCATCACGACCTCGCAGCTGCTGGACGTGCTGCACCAGGCCTGGCGGGGCGAGCCGTTCGTGGTCGTCACCGACAGGCCACCGTCCACCAAGGCGACCCTGGGATCGAACGTGGTGCACGTCACTGCCGTGGCCGACCCCCGGACCGGGTGGGTCGTCGCCCTGGCGGCCCTCGACAACCTGGTCAAGGGAGCGTCGGGTCAGGCCGTGCAGTGCGCCAACCTCATGATCGGGCTGCCCGAGGCCACCGGCCTCCCGACGACAGGGCTCTATCCATGAGCGTTACCGCTGCTGGGGGGTTCGTCGCCAACGGGGTGGCGAGCGGGATCAAGCCGTCGGGCGATGCCGACCTCGCCCTCGTGGCCACCAGCGACGGCGTCGCCGTGCCGGCTGCCGCCGTGTTCACCCAGAACCTGGTCGTCGCCGCGCCCGTCACCACCACCCGGGCCCACCTCGCTGCCACCGGCGGGCGCGCCGCGGGGGTCATCCTCAACAGCGGCAACGCCAACGCCTGCACCGGCACCCAGGGCGCCGAGGCGGCCGAGCGGATGTGCGCCGAGGCGGCGTCGGCCATCGGGAGCCGGCCGGAGGAGCTGCTGGTGTGCTCGACGGGGCTCATCGGGCCGCAGCTGCCGATGGAGCTGGTCACCAAGGCGGTGCCGGGCCTGGCCGACGGGCGGGGCTCGACGCCTCGCCACGCGATCGCCGCCGCCGAGGCGATCATGACGACCGACACCCGGTACAAGCAGACGGCTGTGCGAGGCGACGGCTTCGTCGTCGGCGGCATGGCCAAGGGGGCCGCCATGCTGGCCCCGAACATGGCGACCATGCTGGCGGTGCTCACCACCGACGCCTCGCTGACGCCGGTCGAGCTGCAGGCGGCGCTGGCGGCCGGCGTGGCCGACTCGTTCAACGCCATGTCGGTCGACGGGTGCACGTCGACGAACGACACGGTGCTGCTGCTGGCTGGCGGCCGGGCGGGCCCGGTCGACTCCGCGAGCTTCACCGCCGCGGTGGCGGAGGCGTGCCTGGACCTGGCGATGCAGATGGTCGGGGACGCCGAGGGCCACACCAAGGTCGTCAAGGTGCAGGTCACCGGGGCGGCCGACGACGACCAGGCCCGGCGGGCGGCCCGCAAGGTCGCCGAGAGCCAGCTGGTGAAGTGCTCGTGGTACGGCCAGGACCCGTACTGGGGCCGGATCGCCAGCGAGCTGGGGACGGCCGGCGTCGCGCTCGACGTAGCGGCCCTGACGATCGCCTACGGCGGCACGGTGGTGAGCCAGGGCGGCGTCGAGGTGCCCCACGACGCCGCCGCGGTGGCCGACCACATGTCCGGTGACTACCTCGAGATCACCTGCGACCTCGCCACCGGCCCCGGCACCGCCCGCATCCTCACCAACGACCTCACCCACGCCTACATCGACGAGAACATGGGGACGTCGTGACGGCCGCAGCGACGACGTCGGCGGCCGAGAGCCGGGCGGCGGTGCTGGTGGAGGCGTTGCCCTACATCCAGCGGTTCCGGGGAGCCGTCGTGGTGGTGAAGTACGGCGGCAACGCCATGGTCGATCCGGCCCTGGCGCAGGCCGTGGCCGCCGACGTCGTGCTGCTGCGCGCCGTGGGCCTGCGACCGGTGCTCGTCCACGGCGGCGGCCCCCAGATCAGCGACCTCATGGGCAAGCTCGGCAAGACCCCCGAGTTCCGGGACGGCCTCCGGGTCACGGACGCCGAGACGGTCGACATCGCCCGGATGGTGCTGGTCGGCAAGGTCAACCGGGACATCGTGGCGGCCGTCAACGTGCACGGGCCGGTGGCGGTCGGGGTGGCCGGCGAGGACGCCGGCCTGATCCGGGCCAGCGCCCATCACCCGGAGCTGGGCTTCGTCGGCGAGGTCGCCGCGGTCAACCCGGGGATCATCGAGCGGTTGCTGGCCGAGGACCTGATCCCAGTCGTCTCGACCATCGGGTCCGATGCCGACGGCCAGGCGTACAACATCAACGCCGACACGGTCGCGGGCGCCCTGGCTGCCGCGCTGCGAGCCGAGAAGGCCATCTTCCTCACCGACGTCGCCGGCCTCCTGACCGACATCGACGACCCGACCAGCCTCGTCAGCCGGGTCGATGCCGACGAGGTGGACGCCATGGTTGCGGCCGGCCGGCTCAGCGGCGGGATGATCCCCAAGCTGCGCGCCGCCGTCGACGCCGTCCGCAGCGGGGTCGGCTCCGCCCACCTGCTCGACGGCCGGATCCCGCACGTCCTGCTCCTCGAGCTGTTCAGCGACGAGGGCATCGGCACGATGATCGCGAAGGGGAGCTCGACATGACCGTCGCCATGAGCCCGCTCATGCCGACCTACCCGCCGCCGCAGGTGCAGTTCGTGCGGGGCGAGGGGTCGTGGCTCTGGGACGACGAGGGCCGGCGCTACCTCGACCTGCTGTCCGGCCTCGGCGTCACCAGCCTCGGGCACAGCCACCCGGCGGTCGCGGCAGCTCTGGCCGAGCAGGCCGGGACGCTGCTGCACGTGTCGAACCTCTTCGGCAACGAGATCAACGGGTCGGTGGCGGCCACGCTCGATCGGCTGGTCGGCGACGGCTCGTCGGGGGGTGGCGAGCCCCGGGGCCAGGTCTTCTTCGCCAACTCGGGCGCCGAGGCCAACGAGTGCGCGATCAAGCTAGCCCGGCGCTACGGCGGCTACGGCCGGCACGTGGTGGTGTCGGCCTACGGGAGCTTCCACGGTCGGACCCTGGCGACGCTCCACGCCACCGGCCAGCCCGCCAAGCACGAGGCGTTCCAACCGCTGCCCGAGGGCTTCCGTCACGTCGCCTGGGACGACCTCGACGCCCTCGAAGCTGCGCTCGACCCGAGCGTCGCCGCGGTGCTCCTCGAGCCGGTGCAGGGCGAGGGCGGCGTGAACCCGGCGACCGCCGAGTACTTCCAGGGCGTCCGGAAGCTGTGCGACGACCGGGGGATCCTGTTCATCGTCGACGAGGTCCAGACCGGCCTCGCCCGGACCGGGCGGTGGTTCGGCTTCCAGCACTTCGGCGTGCAGCCCGACATCGTGACCATGGCCAAGGCGTTGGGCAACGGCGTGCCGATCGGCGCCTGCTGGGCCAAGGCCGCCGTCGCCGCCGCGTTCCGGCCGGGCGACCATGCGACGACGTTCGGCGGTCAGCCCCTCGCCACCGCCGCGGCCCGGGCCGTGCTGGCGACGATGGAGGACGAGGACCTGCCGAGCCGGGCCGCCCGGGCCGGTGAGCGCCTGCGGGCCGGCCTCCTGGCGCTCGACGGCGTCGCCGACGTCCGGGGCTTGGGCCTCCTGCTCGCCGTCGAGCTGGCGCCGGGCCTCGAGTCGGCCCCGATCGCCGCCCGGCTCCTGGAGTCCGGAGCCGTGGTCAACGCCGTCACCCCGACGGCCCTCCGCCTGGCCCCCTCCCTCCTGATCACCGACGCCGAGATCGACGAGGCCGTGGCGCTCATCGCCGCCGCCCTGGACCTCGAGGGGACCGAGGAGCAATGAGCCTGCGTCACTTCCTGGAGGTCGACGACCTCACCGCCGACGAGCTGCTCGACGTGCTCGCCCGGGCGGAGAGCCCCGATCTGCCCCGGGTGCTGACCGGTCGCACCGTCGGTCTCTACTTCGAGAAGCCCTCGCTGCGGACCCGGCACTCCTGCGAGGTCGCGGTGGTGCAGCTCGGCGGCCACCCCGTCAGCTTCCGGCGCGACGAGGTCGGCCCCGGCGACCGCGAGCCCATCCCCGACATGGCCCGGGTGCTGTCGGGCTTCCACGCCGTGCTCGGGGCGCGGGTCTTCGAGCAATCGCTCCTGCACGAGTTCGCCGCGGCGTCGTCGATCCCGATCGTGAACCTCCTCTCCGACGAGAGCCACCCCTGCCAGGCCCTCGCCGATCTGCTGACCATGCGCCAGACCATCGGCGGGCTGGCCGGCGCCACCGTCGCCTGGGTCGGTGACTACAACAACGTCGCCCGGTCGCTGAGCATCGGGGCGACCATGCTCGGCATGAAGGTCCGGCTCGGCTGCCCGCCCGGCTACGGGCCCAGCGACGCCGACCTCGATCGGCTCCGGGGCCTCGGCGCCGAGCCGACGGTTACCCAGCGGCCCGAGGATGCGGTCGAGGGCGCGTTGGCCGTCCACACCGACACCTGGGCCTCGATGGGCCAAGAGGCCCAAGCCGCCGAGCGCCGCCGCGCCTTCGAGGGCTTCACCGTCGACGACGAGCTGATGACCCGGGCCGCCCCCGGGGCCGTGTTCATGCACTGCCTGCCCGCCCACCGGGGCGAAGAGGTCAGCGCCGGCGTGATGGACGGCCCCCAGAGCCGGGCCATCGCCCAAGCCCACAACCGGCTGCACAGCTTCCGGGGACTGCTGTCGTGGCTGCTGTACCAAGTGGAGGGTCGCTGATGGGGCGCCTGAGTTTCTCGCCCGAGCGGTACATCCGGAGGTTCGATGATGGCGACGCCTGAGCTCTCGCCTGAGCCGTACCCCCGCCCGCTCGCCAAGCCGCAGCGGCAGCACCGGATCGCCCGGCTCCTGGCCGACAAGGCGGTGACGAGCCAGTCGCAGCTGGTCGACCTCCTGGGCGCCGACGGCATCGCCGCCACCCAGGCCACCGTCTCCCGCGACCTCGACGAGCTGGGAGCGGTCAAGGTCCGGGTTCCTGGCGGCGACACGGTCTACGCCATCCCCGAGCTGCCACAGGAGCAGCACATCCCGGAGACGCACCTGCGCCGCGTCTTCGGCGAGTGGGTGGTCGACGTGGCCGACTCGGGCAACCTCGTCGTGCTTCGGACCCCACCGGGCTCCGCGCACGTCGTGGCGTCCGCGCTGGACCGGACCGGGTTGCCCGGCGTGGTCGGCACGGTCGCCGGTGACGACACCTTGATGGTGGTCGTGGCCGAAGAGATCGGGGGCAAGAAGATGGCTAGCCAGCTCCGCGACCTGGCGGGGCTCTGACTGGAGGAACCGTGAAGCGCGTTGTTCTCGCCTATAGCGGGGGGCTCGACACGTCCGTCGCCGTGCGGTGGATGATCGACAACCTCGACGTCGAGGTGATCGCCCTCGCCGTCGACGTGGGCCAGGCCAGTGACGACTGGGACGTCGTGCGCCAGCGCGCCCTCGCGGCCGGGGCTGTCGATGCCTTCGTGGTCGACGCTCGTGAGGAGTTCGCCCGCGACTACTGCCTCCCCGTGCTCAAGGCCAACGCCCTCTACGAGGGGCGCTACCCCCTGGTGTCCGCCCTGTCGCGGCCGCTGATCGTGAAGCACCTGGTCGCCTACGCAAGGGAGCATGCCGCCGACGCCGTGGCCCACGGCTGCACCGGCAAGGGCAACGACCAGGTCCGGTTCGAGGTGGCCACCCGAGCGCTGGCCCCCGACCTCGACGTGGTCGCTCCCGTGCGGTCGTGGGGCATGACCCGGGAGGACTGCATCCACTACGCCTACGACCACGGCATCCCGATCACCGCGACGAAGGAGAAGGTGTACTCCATCGACGACAACCTCTGGGGCCGGGCCATCGAGTGCGGGGAGATGGAAGACCCGTGGAGGACGCCGCCTCAGGGCGTGTGGGCGTTGACCAAGCCGACGGCTACCGAGCCGGCGGAGGTGGTGGTGGGCTTCGAGGCCGGCGTGCCGGTGGCGCTCGACGGCGAGGCGCTCTCGCCTGCGACGTTGATCTCACAGCTCAACTCCTTCGTGGGCAGCTATGGCTGGGGTCGTATCGATATGGTCGAAAATAGACGAGTTGGCATCAAAAGTCGAGAAACGTATGAGTCGCCTGGGGCATTGGCCCTGATGCTCGCCCACGCCGATCTGGAGGGCATCACGCTCGAGCGGGACCTCTCCCGGGAGAAGAGCCGGCTCGAGTCCCGCTACGCCGAGCTGGTGTACGACGGTCTCTGGTTCAGCCCGCTGAAGGACGCCCTCGACGCGTTCGTCGACAGCAGCCAGCGCCACGTCACCGGGGAGGTGCGGCTGCGGCTGGCGCCGGGGTCGTGCCAGGTCGAGGGCCGGCGCAGCCCCAAGAGCCTCTACGACTACGGGCTCGCCACCTACGACGCCGCCGACAACTTCCGCCACGAAGACAGCGAAGGTTTCGTGCGGTTGTGGGGTCTGGGGATCCAAACTTGGGCTGCGGTCCAGGGCACGAGTGATCCCTGACCGCCCCTGACCCCGACTCCAACGGCGGACTCGTGACCCCCAACGACACCCCCGACCCCGCTGACGAGAAGGACCAGGTCGACTCCGACCTGCCCGGCGCCCTCGGCGCCCTCGTCAGCGCGGTCCTGGGCGACACCCCACCCGGCGGCACGCCCAAGGCGTCGTCCGACCCTGCGCCCGAACCGGAACCCGAAGCCGAGCCCGACGTCGAGCCCGAGCGGGTACCGGAGCCCGAACCCGAGCCGGAGCCGGAACAGGATGCCCCGCCGCCGGCCCGGACCTCCGGCGAGTTGCCGCAGATCGGGCCGCTCGTCCCCCATGTCCGGGACGAGCCCGAGGCGTCCGAGGCGCCGGCTCCGGATCGCTCGGGCGGAGGCGCCGAGGACCTCGACGTCGTCGACGTCGCACCATCGCTCGGCGGAGCGCCGGAGGCCCCGAGCTTCGCCGAGGTCTGGGCTGCCACAGAGGACCTCGAAGCCGACGCCCCGGAAGCGGTAGATGTCGGCGCCGAGATCACCGAGGAACCGGCGCCGCCCGGCGACGCCGGGTCAGCCGACGAGACCGGCGAGGCCGCAGACGAGGCGTGGCTGGTCGAGATCCTCGGGGCGTCGTCGGCTGGGACGGTGGCGCCGGACGACGAGACGTCGACCGACGAGGTCGGCACGGGCGTCGCCGACACCACTGACGACAGCACCGTCCCCGCTGCCACCGACGCCGACGACTCGACCGGTCAGGGCGATGCCGCCGACACCGCGGTCGCCGACGCCGCCGAGGCCGGCGGGGATGCCGGGGAGGAGGTGCCGGCCGCCGAGGCGTGGCTGGCCGACGTCCTGGGCGAGCCGGCCACCGGGGCTGCGACCGAGCCCAGCGCCCAGGGCGACGAGGCGCAGGACGACGACGCCCCGGCCGAGGGGCAGACCCTCTGGCATGGGCGGTTCGCCGGGGGGCCGGCGGAGGAGCTGCTGGCGTTCACGGTGAGCTTGCCGTTCGATCGGCGGTTGGCCGCGGACGACCTGGCGGGAAGCTCGGCCCACGTGGCGGGGCTCGCCCGGGCCGGGATCATCAGCGACGCCGAGTCCATCGAGATCTTCATGGCGCTGGACCGGGTCGAGCGGGAGCTCGCCAGCGACACGTTCACCTTCGCCCCCAGCGACGAGGACATCCACACCGCCATCGAACGCCGGGTCACCGAGCTCGCCGGCGACGCCGGTGCGAAGCTCCACACCGGCCGCAGCCGCAACGACCAGGTCGCCACCGCCCTCCGCCTCTGGTGCAAGCGTGAGCTCGCCGCCATCGGCGAACGGATCAAGGCCCTCCAGCGGGTCCTCCTCGACCGGGCCAAGGAAGCCGGCGGCACGTACCTCCCCGGCTACACCCACCTCCAGCGGGCCCAGCCGGTGCTGCTCGCCCACCACCTGCTGGCCCACGGCTGGGCGCTCGCCCGCGACGTCGACCGCCTCGACGACTGCCTCGAGCGCCTCGACGTCTCGCCGCTGGGCGCCGGCGCCCTCGCCGGTTCGTCGCTGCCGCTGGACCCCGCCTTCACCGCCGACCAACTCGGCTTCGCCCGGACCTTCACCAACAGCCTCGATGCCGTCAGCGACCGTGACTTCGTGGCCGAGGCGCTCTTCGTCCTGAGCCTGCTGGCCATCCACCTCTCCCGGATGGGGGAGGAGGTCATCCTCTGGACCACCGACGAGTTCGGCTTCGCCCGCCTCGACGACGCCTACGCCACCGGCTCGTCGATGCTGCCGCAGAAGAAGAACGCCGACATCGCCGAGCTGGCCCGGGGCAAGGCCGGCCGGGTGATCGGTGACCTCACCGGCCTGCTGATCACGCTGAAGGGCCTGCCGCTGGCGTACAACCGCGACCTCCAGGAGGACAAGGAGCCGCTGTTCGACGCGGTCGACCAGGTGTCGCTGGCGCTCGGTGCCATGGCCGGCCTCTACCGGACGCTGGTCTTCGACGAGCGGCGCATGCAGGCGGCGGCCGACACGCCCTTCGTGGCGGCCACCGACCTGGCGGAGTGGCTGGTCGAGCAGGGCATGCCCTTCCGGTCGGCCCATGCGGTCGTGGGGCAGCTCGTGCGCAACTCGCTGGAGGGCGCCGGCCCGCTGGTCGATCTCGTGGCGCTCCATCCCGACCTCGGCCCCGCGGCGGCCGGCCTGGTCGAGCCGGGGGTGCCCGTGAACCGCCGCACCACGCCGGGCGGCGCCGGCCCCGACGCCGTCGCCAAGCAGATCGAGGCGTTCGAGCGGCACCTCGACTCCGGCACTCCCGAGGAGGGCGGCACCCCGTAGCCTCGACGCCATGTCATTCCGGCACGAGCTGAGGGTCCGGTACGCCGAGGTCGACATGCAGCGGGTGGTGTTCAACGCCCACTACCTCACCTACGTCGACGACGCTTGCGACGGGTGGATGCGCGCCGCGCTGGGCGACGACTACCTCGGCGAGGGCTTCGACATGATGCTGAAGAAGGCCGAGCTGACGTGGTCGGGCAGCGCGTCGTTCGGCGACACGCTGGCGATCGACGTGGGCATCAAGCGCTGGGGGACGAGCAGCTTCGACGTCGGCTTCCAGGGCTCGGTCGGCGAGAAGCCGGTGTTCGAGGCGATCATCACCTACGTCTCGGTCGACCCCGAGACCCACGCGCCCGCCCCGGTCCCCGACGCCATCCGGGCCGCACTCAGTTGAGCTCCGACATCGCCGGCCAGCTGCGGACGACCCTGGCGCGTGACTTCTACGCCCGCGACCCGCGAGTGGTCGGACCGGCGCTGCTGAACAAGGTGCTGGTGCGCGGCAGCCGGGCGGGCCGGATCGTCGAGGTCGAGGCGTACTGCGGCAGCGAGGACCCCGGCAGCCACGCCTACCGGGGCCTCACCCCACGGAACCGGGTCATGTTCGGGCCGCCGGGCGGGCTTTACGTCTACTTCACCTACGGGATGCACTGGTGCGCCAACGCCGTCTGCGGCGACGAGGGCGAGGGCGTGGCCGTCCTGCTGCGTGCGCTGGCGCCGCTCGACGGGCTCGACGAGATGCGGGCCGTGCGCCCGGCGGCGAAGCGGGACCGTGACCTCTGCAGCGGCCCGGCCAAGCTCTGCCAGGCGTTCGGGCTCGATCGAGCGTTCGACGGCGCCGATCTGGTCAGCGGCGACCGCGGCGTGGTCATCGTCGACGACGGCACGCCGCCCCCGGCCACGCCCGTCCAGACGACGAGGATCGGCCTCAGCGCCGGGGCCGAGCACCGCTGGCGGTGGCACGTCGCCGGCGACCCCAACGTGTCCCGCCTGCGCTGACGCGCCTAGCGTCTCCGGGCAATGGAACAGGTTCTAGTCAGCCACCCGCGGCCCCACGTGGCGGTCGTGACGCTCAACCGGCCGGAGCGGCTCAACGCCCTCTCCATCGACCTCGCGGTCGAGCTCGACCGGACACTGCAGCAGGTCGGGGCCGAGAACGACACCTGGGTCGTCGTGCTGACCGGAGCCGGGCGGGGCTTCTGCTCGGGCCTCGACCTCAAGGACTACGGCGTTGTGCCGGGCATCGACGGGCTGACGGTCGGCCGCATCGCCCAGCGGTCCATGCGCGCCTACAGCCAGATCGTCCTCACGCTGCGCCGCATCCCGCAGCCGGTCATCGCGGCCATCAACGGCCCCGCGTACGGCGGCGGCATGTGCCTCACACTGGGCGCTGACCTGCGCATCGCGGCGGCATCGGCCGAGTTCAACGCCACCGGCATCGTCAACGGCCTCACCAGCACCGAGATGGCGGCCGGCTGGCTGCTGCCCCGGCTGATCGGGGCGTCCCGCGCCAACGACCTGCTGCTGACCGGGCGTAAGGTCGGAGCGGTGGAAGCCCAGGCGCTCGGCCTCGTGTCGCGGGTCGTCGACGACGGCAAGGTGCTCGACGAGGCGCTCGACATGGCCGAGGCCATGAGCCGCTTCAGCCCGTACGGCCTCGCCATGACGAAGTCGGTGCTGTGGGCCAACCTCGAGGTGTCGAGCCTGGAGACCGCCATCGAGCTGGAGGACCGCAACCAGCTCATGCTCGGCTTCACCGAGAACCTGCAGGAGGCCATCCGGGCCTTCGACGCCGGCCGCACCCCCGAGTACACCGACGAGCCCCGGCGCGACCTCTTCGACCGCCCGTCGTGAAGCTCCTCGCCCCGGACGCCCCCGAGCTGGCCCCGGCCGACGGCCTGACGGTCGCCCGGGCCCACGTCGAGGCGGCGCTGCCCGGTGGCGCGGCGCACGAGGCGGCCCGCAAGCAGATCCTCGACTTCGTCGACCGCCACCCTGACGCGCTCCACCGTTCGTGCCTGACGGGCCACCTGACCGGGTCCGCCATGGTGGTCGATCCGGCGACCCGGCGGTTCCTGTTCATGCACCACGTGAAGATGGACCGCTGGCTCCAGCCCGGCGGCCACGCCGACGGCGATGCCGCCCTGCCCGGCGTGGCCCTGCGGGAGGCGACCGAGGAGACCGGCGTGCTGGGACTGCGGGTGGCGGCGCCGGCGATCGATCTCGACGTCCACCTCATCCCGGCCGGGAAGGACCCGGAGCACCTGCACCTCGACAGCCGCTACCTCGTGATCGCCCCGCCCGGCGCGGTCGCCACCGGCAACCACGAGTCCCACGACCTCCGCTGGGCCGGCCTCGACGAGCTCGGGGCGCTGGACCTCGACGAGGGCACCGTCCGGCTGGCGGAACGGGCGCTGGAGGCCCTCCCGCTCGTCCTCTGAGCGGCTTTGAGGGGCTGCGGGGCGTCGCCTAGGTGTGCTCGACGGGGAGGTTGTCCTTGAGGGTGTTGAGGGTGGCTGTGGGGGTTGA
>Ga0075429_100004797_pt1 | contig 11645 bp, 9 predicted proteins | sample RhiMetdeltSRZDD3_FD_75295 | JGI IMG/M metagenome (GOLD analysis project Ga0075429, IMG submission 75295) | Populus rhizosphere microbial communities from Tennessee, USA - Rhizosphere MetaG P. deltoides SRZDD3 | ecosystem: Host-associated > Plants > Roots > Rhizosphere > Soil | place: USA...
TGGCCGTCACCTGCGCGCGGAGGGCGGGCGCGAAGCCCACCGCCGCCAGCAGGGCGAGGCCGAGGACACGTTGCGCTGTTCTCATCGCAGTGCTCCTCCTCAGACTGGTTTTGGTTTGGCCGGCCCTTCCGCCAGGAGACGGAGGACGGCGGCTCTGGGTGTGTCCGGCGGACGGCCCGCACGCGTGGCGGGCCGCGCTGGTTGGAGGGTGGGAGCGATGAAGCGGAGCCCCCACTCGTACATGCCTCCGACGACGGGCTTGAGGCTCTCGCCCAGCGGAGTCAGGCCGTAGCTGGCCTTGCGGTTCTCCGGGGAGACGGTCCTGCGCACGAGCCCTTGCCGCTCCATCTCCTCGAGCTCACGGCGCAGGCGCTTCTTCGTCAGGCCTGGCATCCGGCGCATGAGCTCGCAGAACGGGCGCGCGCCCCAGAAGAGCTGCCAGATGAGCAGCGGCTTCCAGCGGCCGTCGAGGATCCCCAGGGTCACCTCGAGCGGCGACGGCGCAGTCGCGATGTCGGCGGGCAGCGCCCCCTCGGATGTCGCCTCCACGGCGCGAGGGAACGGGTCTGAGAAGGAGGTCACGTGTCGCTCTCCTTGTCGGGGTCCTCGGCGCACGAGCGCCGCCCCGGCACGCAGGTCGCGAGGAAGGTAGCGGGGCCACGCGCGCCGCACCATGGACGGACGCTGAGGCGCCGGCGAGATGTGCCTGAGCGTCGAAGGCCCGCCGAACCATGGGGATGCGGCGTGGCTGAGGAAGCAGGCGTGTTCAGCGCGTTGGACCCGGCATGGCCAGCAGCTCCGCGGCGGCGGTGAAGGGGCCGCCGCGCAGGAGCGACGGCGTCCACGAATGGTCGGCCGTGCGCGCCCCCCGGGCGAAGGACTGGCGGATCGCGGCCACCGTGTCCTGGTCGATGCGCAACGAGCGCGAGGTGAGGGCGTTGCGGTCGAGATGGGACGTCATGAGACCACGCTTGGAATGCCCGGCCGCGCCGAGGGCGTGGATGACCTCGTGGCTGGCGACGCGGGCCAGAGCGAGGCCGAACATCGCTTCCGCTCGCTGGCCCCAGGAGCGGCGCATCTCCATGTCGAGGCCGAGCGCCCAGGCGACCTGATCCGGAAATACCCACACGGCGAGCGCGCCGTCCGCTACCATCCGTGTGGAGCCCATGACGTGGCGTTCACGGTTGAGGCTCGTGGGGTACGTCGGCACGGCGATCACGACCAGCGATTCCGGCCCGACCACCGCGCCGCGCGGCGCCGACGTCCACGTGACGTCCGCTCCCGTGGCCTCGAGGAGCGTGCGCGACTCGGCGGCCACGGTCGCGAAGGTGCCGGCCGCGATGTCGGTGGGATCGACCCACACGAGGTCGAGGCGTGGCGGCTCCGCGGACGCGCGGGCCGCGCCCGCGAAGAGTGCGATGATCACGAAGACATGTGCGCGACTCTTGCATTCCCACATGGCGTCCCCTCCCGAATGGGGTCTGGCCCCCGACGATTTCCTTGCTGCCTGGGACGCTCGCCGCGGCCAGAAGGTCCACGAGGAACGGCTTTGTTCTGGATGAGTGATGTGTGGAGAGCGGAAACGAAGGCGTGCACGCGGCGCGCGCGCCGGCAGCGGTCAGCGTCCGGAAATGGCACGCCTGGGACGAGACGAACGGCTACTCATGCGTGCCCGCAGATCGATGCAGCGTCGGCACTTCCGCGCTCAGTACCGGCTAGCGCAATCCTCACTGAACGCGCACGCATTCCCAGGCGTCGAATGGGCCAAGGGTTCGAACTTTTGATGCTCCGCGTGCGTTCTTCCTTTGCAATGGGGCCTCCGGGTCACCCGTGACGACCGATACGCAGCGCCCGTTGCGACTTCGCTTCGGGATCTACGAAATGGACGCGCGGACGGGAGAGGTGTGGCGCGAGGGTCTCCCCGTCCATCTCCCACCCCAGCCGTTCAAGGTCTTGTTCCTCCTCGCCAGCCACGCCGGCGACGTCGTCACGCGCGAGGAGATCCGCCAGGAGCTGTGGGGCCACGACACCTTCGTGGACTTCGACGGCGGCCTGAACTTCTGCGTCAACCAGATCCGGAAGGCGCTGCGTGACAACGCGGAGTCGCCGCGTTTCATCCACACGCTTCCGCGGCGGGGCTATCGTTTCATCGCCTCCGTGGAGACGGTGGCGGTCGCGCCGGCGGCGAGCGAGGCCGCCGCGGCGGCGCCGGCGAATGGCGCGCACGCCGATGCGGTCGCCGCCGGGCGCGCAGAGGCGTCGAACCATGACGACGACGACGGCGGCGCTCCGCGCGGCCGCGCCGGTCATCTCTATGAGGTGATGCGTGAGACGGAGCCCGCGGGCCGGCGTTGGCGTCCGGCCGGCTTCTCCGGCTTCGTGCGCATGGGCGCGAGCCCGGCTACCGCCGTGGAGCCGGCCGAGTCGCCCGTGGCCGCACCGCGCGCGGACACGCCTGTCCCCGCCACCGAGCCCGCTCCGGCACTTGCCTCGCCGCCCCGGGCCGTTCCCCACGCGGCGCGGAGACCGGGTGCGCCCTGGGCGTGGGCCGGACTGGCCATCGTGCTCGCCGCCGCGATCGCGTCCGTCGTGATGGCGCGCCGGGGTCGGATCGAGCCCATCTACGAGCGGCTGACCTTCCGCCGCGGCACCTTGTCCAGCGCGCGCTTCGGCCCCGCGGGAGAGATCACCTACGCCGCCTCCTGGGACGGCGGCCCGCGCCGTTCCTACGTCACGCACCCGGGCGAGACGGTCGCGCGCGCCCTCGACCTTCCCGACCGCACGATGGGCCAGAAGATCCTCACCTCGGGCGAGCTGGTGGTCCTGATCCGGCGCGACACGGACGGGGTGCTGGCGGTGGTGCCCGTGAACGGCGGCAGCCCGCGCGAGCTCGTGGAGGGCATCGCGTGGGCGGACGTGAGCGCGGACGGCTCACGCATCGCCGTGGTCCGCAGTGGTCCCGAGGACCGGGTGGAGTTCCCCCCGGGCCACGAAATCGCGCGCGAGTCCTCCAAGCTGAACTTCCTGCGCCTGTCCCCCGCCGGCGATCGCGTGGCCTTCCTGTCCCATCCCGTGCCAGGAGACGACCGCGGCGAGGTGGTGACGGTCGACGCCGCCGGGAAGCGCACGGTCCTCTCCCGCGACTGGTCCAGCCTCGAGGGTCTCGCGTGGAGTCCGGACGGACGTGAAGTCTGGTTCACCGGCGCCAAGGTGGGCGCCGATTCCACGTTGAACGCGGTGGCCCTGTCGGGGACGGAGCGCGTCGTGACGCGCGGGCCCGGGCGCCTCGTGCTCCACGACATCCGCAAGGACGGCGCGGTCCTGCTCGAGCGCGCGACGCGCCGCACGGAAATGCGCGGCCGCTTCCGCGGGGCCGACGCCGAACGCGACCTCAGCTGGCTCGACCTGTCCATGGTGACGGACCTCTCCGCGGACGGCCGCACCGTGGTGTTCAGCGAGAGCGGCGAGGGCGGGGGGGCCGGCTACGGGGTCTTCATCCGCTCGACGGACGGCGCGCCGCCCGTGCGCCTCGGCGAGGGGCGCGCGATGACGATCTCGCCGGACGGACGCTGGGTGCTCACCATGCCGCTCTTCGGGGCCCCTCGGATCGTCGCCCTGCCCACGGGAGCGGGCGCGCCGCGGACGCTGGCCCTGGGCTTCGCGCGCCATGCCTGGGCGGCGTGGTTCCCGGACGGCAAGCGCGTCGTCTTCACGGCGGCCGAAGCCGGACAGCCCATGCGCGCGTACGTACAGGAGCTCGAGGGCGGGCCGAGCCGCCCGCTCACCGGCGAGGTCAGCATGGGGCCCGTCCTGGTCACGCCCGATGGCGAGCACCTGCTCGCGCGCACCGCGGGCGCGGCCGGGCAGTGGCAGATCCATCCCATCGCCGGCGGTCCGCCCCAGCCTGCGCCACTCGGCAAATACGATCGGCCCCTGGCCTTCACGCCCGACGGCCGAGCCCTGTTCGTCTCGCCATGGTCGGAGACGGGGCCGTGCCGCGTGGAGCGCGTGGACCTGGCCACCGGCCAGCGAACGGGCTGGACCGAGGTGCGCGTGGAGGACAAGGCGGGAGCCGGTCCCATGCTGCCGATGGTGATGACTCCGGACGGCCAGTCCTACGCGTTCAGCGTGCACCGGGTCCTCTCCGAGCTGTACCTCGTCCGCGGCCTGCGCTAGGCGTCCGGTCTGGCTATACTCGCGCACACTTCATGGGACTCCTTCGCCGCGCCCTCCTCGCCGGCTCCCAGAGCCGTTGGCTGCGCGAACGGGCGATGCGCCGCGCCTTCGTGCGCCGCGCCGTCTCCCGCTTCATGCCCGGCGAGGACGTCTCGGACGCGCTGGCGGCCACGGTGTCCTTGCGCCGGGCCGGCATGGGGGCGGTGCTCACGCGCCTCGGGGAGAACGTGGCCACGGAAGCGGAGGCGGACGCCGTGGCCGCGCATTACCTCGAGCTCCTCGAGCGGGTGAAGGACGAGTCCGGGGCGGTCGAGATCTCGGTCAAGCCGACACAGCTCGGGCTCGACCTCGACGAGGGGCGCTGCGCGGAGCGCCTGCTCGCGCTGGCCGCGCGCGCGGAGTCCACCGGCAACTTCGTGTGGATCGACATGGAGCAGACCGCCTATACGGACGCGACGCTGCGCCTCGTGCGGCAGGCGCGCGCCCGCCATCCCCGCGTCGGAGTGTGCCTGCAGTCGTACCTGCGCCGCACGGCGGCGGACCTGGAATCGCTTCTCCCCACCGGCGCGGGCATCCGGCTGGTCAAGGGCGCCTATGCCGAACCCCCCGAGCACGCCTTCCCGCGCAAGGCGGACGTGGACGCGAGCTACCTCGCGCTGGCGCGCCGCCTGCTGGAAGCGGCCGCGTCCGGTGTGGGCGTGCGCAGCGTGTTCGGCACGCACGACCGGGCGCTCATCGACGCGATCCTCGCCGACGCGGCCGCGCGCGGAGTGCCACGGTCCGCCGCCGAGTTCCACCTGCTCTTCGGCATCCAGCGCGCGGAGCAGGAGCGCCTGGTCGCCGCGGGCTGGCCGGTACGCGTGCTCATCAGCTATGGCGCATATTGGTTCCCGTGGTACATGCGGCGACTGGCCGAGCGGCCGGCCAACGTCCTCTTCGTGGCCCGGAGCCTGCTCTCGCGCTGACCGGCCCGGCCCCCCGATCATTGACCGACACTCCCGGTAAGGCGTAGCCTCGAAGCACATCGGAGGGGCGATGGGGAAGTTCGCGAAGACCCTCGAGGAGCTCAAGCGTATCGGGGCGGAGTCGGAGATGTCGCGCGACTCCCTGCTCTGGCGCCAGGGCGACTCCGGCGACGAAGTCGTCGTGCTCATGGAAGGGCTGTTCGACATCGTGCGCGACGGCCCCGAGGGGGAACCCGTCGTCATCCGCACCGTCGACTCCGGCGCCATCCTCGGGGAGATGTCCGCCCTCGACGGCCACGCCCGCTCGGCGGCGGTACGGGCGAGCACGCAGTGCCGGGTCCTCCGCGTCCCCGGCGAAGAGTTCCGCGCGCTCATCCGCAGCCGACCCGACCTGCTCGAGGAGCTGTTCTGGCAGCAGGTCTCGTGGGTACGCAGCCTGACCGAAGAGGTCGCGCGAACGCACCGGCCGCCCATCCTCGACCGTTTGACGCGCCTCTACACCGAGCGCTACTTCCATGAGCGGCTGCGCGTCGAGCTCGAGCGCGCGCGGGAGACGGGTGATCTCCTCTCCCTCGTCCTGGCCGAAGCCGACGACTTCGACGAATACCGCAAGACGGAAGGGGCCCGCACCGCGGACGAGACCATCGCCAAGCTGGCCCAGATCGTCCACGCCGCGGGACGCAAGGGCGACGTCGTCGCGCGCCTGGGGGACGTGCGCTTCGCCATCCTCCTCTACGGCGCGACCGAAGGCGACGCGGAGCGCCTGGCCGAGCGCGTGCGCGAGCGCACCCAGGCCACGCCGTTCAAGGGGGCCTCCGCCCTCCCGGGTGGACGGCTCACCGTCAGCGTGGGCACGGCCACGTGCCCGATGGATGGGGCGCGCGTGGACGCCCTCTTCGACGCCGCCGAGCTCGCCCTCAACCGCGATCGCCTCGACGGCGAACGCCCGGCCGACTGAGACCGCCCGGGCCTCGTCCGGATACGGGAGGCGAGCGTCCCACATCCGGACAAGCGAGGGAAAGGCCGCGCTCGGGAGGCGGGCTCAACTCGTGACGCCCCTTGCGCTTGCCGCCGCGCCCGCCGTGGCACAGGGATTGAAGTTCCCGAGGCCCGTGATGACGACGGCCAGCCGGGACACGAGCTCGAACGTGGACGGGAACGCGACCCCCCAGCTCATGGGTCTGGACGGGACCCGCGTGCTCGTGGCGGACGACCAGGCGGACGTGCTCGAAGCGCTTCGTCTGCTCCTCAAGCCGCACGGCTGCCACGTCCGCGCGGTGTCGTCGCCGGCGGCCGTGATCGCCGCTCTCGGGGAGGGCGGCCCGGCATTCGACCTGCTCCTCATGGACCTCAACTACGCGCGCGACACGACGTCGGGGGACGAAGGCCTCGAGCTGGTCGCGCGCGTGAAGGCGCTCGATCCCCACCTGCCCGTCGTGGTCATGACCGCCTGGTCGACGGTATCGCTCGCCGTCGCGACCATGCGCGAAGGTGTGGGCGACTTCGTCCAGAAGCCGTGGGAGAACGCGCGCCTGCTCGAGACGGCCCGGGCGTTGGTGGCGACGGGGCGACGGCGACGGCGCGCCCATCGCCTGGAGGCCGACGCACGCGACGTCCAGCAGCGGCTCCTGGGGATCCCGGCGCCGCGCGTGCCCGGCTACGACGTCTCGGTCGCCTGGCGGCTCGCGGAGGGGCTCGGTGGTGATTGCTCGCACGTGGCCGCGCTGTCCGACGGCCGGCTGGGCGTCGCCATTGCCGACGTCTGCGGCAAGGGGACTCCCGCCGCGCTCCTGATGGCCAGCGTCAAGGCGAGCCTGGAGGAGCTGGTGGCGGCCGACCCGGCTCCGCGCGCGCTCTGCGCCCGCCTGGCGCGGACGCTCGCTCCCCGGCTCGGGCCCGATCGCTTCGTGTCCCTCGTCTACGCCGTCCTCGATCCCGCGCGCGGCACGCTCGCCTACGCGAACGCCGGACATCCCGCGCCCGTGCTCATCCGGCCGGACGGGGGCGTGCGGCGCCTCAAGCGCGGCGGTCCCGTCCTGGGCGTGGTGGCGGAGGCGGACTACGAGGAAGGGCTGCTCGCCCTCAGCCGGGGCGACCGTCTCGTGCTCGTGACCGACGGCATCACCGAAGCCACGAGCCGCACGGACGCCGAGCTGGGCGACGAGGGCCTCATCGCCGGCCTGCGCGAGACGCGCACGCTGGCGGCCGCGGAGGCGGCGCCGCGCGTCCTGGAGCTCGCGCGCCGCTTCGCCGCCGAGGGCCTGGCCGACGACGCGACCGTCGTCGTGGTGGACGTGACGGCCCCGCTATAATCGAGCCGTCTGCAGGCTCTCGCGCGTATCGGCACCCGGTGCCTTCCGTCGTGGTCGGCGGTCGTCGTGTTCGCCGCCCTGGCCGGGCCCGTCCGCGCCCAGACGCTCCCTCTTCCCGGAGTCGCCGACCTCGACGGCCGTGCCGTCGCCGCGGTTCCCATCGGCCCCGGACCCACCGTCCTCGTGTTCACGCGGACGGACTGCCCCGTCTCCAACCGTTACGCGCCGGAGCTGCGGCGGCTGGGTCGGCGGTTCGGCGGACGGGGCGTCCTTTTCCGTCTCGTCTACGTGGATCCGGCGGAGACGCCGGCCGCGATCCGCCAGCACCTCCGCGCGTTCGGGCTCGGCGGCAACGCGCTGCGCGACCCGCAGCACGCCCTGGTCCGGCTCACCGGTGCGACGGTCACGCCGGAAGCCGCCGTGTTCGTCGCCGATCCGACGGGGCCGCGCCTCGTGTACCGCGGCCGCATCGACGATCGCGCCGTCGATTTCGGCCGCACGCGCGCGGAGCCGCACACGCGGGACCTCGCGGACGTGCTGGACTCGCTCACCGCGGGGCATGCCGTTGCGCTGCGCACGACGACCGCGGTCGGGTGCTTCATCCCCGAGCCGCGGTGACGGCGCGGCGCGCGCTTTGGCTGACGGCCGTGGTGTCGGCGCTCCTGGGCCCCGGGTGCGGCCGCGCGCGGACCGATAAGGCCGCGCCGTCTCCTTCCGCTCCTTCGCCCGCGGCGGAGACGATCACGTTCAACCGCCACGTCGCGCCCATCGTCCTCCGCAGCTGCGCGCCCTGCCATCGCCCGGGTGAGGCCGGCCCCTTCAGCCTGCTCACGTACGCGGACGTACGCCGGCGCGCGGAGCAGATCGCGCGCGTGACCCAGATCCGTTTCATGCCGCCGTGGCCGCCGGAGCCGGGCTACGGCGATCTCGCGGGCTCGCGGCGGCTCACCGAGGCCGAGGTCGCGCTCATCCAGCGCTGGGTGGCGGAGGGCACGCCGGAAGGGCCGCCGGCCACTCCTCCCTCGCCGCCCGCCTTCACGGAGGGATGGCAGCTCGGCCCGCCCGACCTCGTGATCGAGGTCCCCCGGCCCTACACGGTGCCCGCGGAAGGCACGGACGTGTTCCGGAACTTCGTGCTGCGCTCCCCCCTCTCCGGCCGGCGCTACGTGCGCGCGATGGAGCTGCGCCCGGGCGACAAGCGCGTCGTGCATCACGCGAACGTGCTCCTGGACCGCAGCGGTTCCGCGCGTCGTCGCGATGCCCGCGATCCCGGGCCGGGCTTCGCGGGAATGGACGTGGAGCTGGAGTCGGATGCCTTCGAGCCGGACAGCCATTTCCTCTTCTGGAAGCCGGGCACGGCCGCCGTCACCGAGCCCGACGACATGGCCTGGACGATCGACGAGCGCACCGACCTCGTCCTGAACCTGCACCTCCAGCCCACGGGCAAGCCGGAAGCGATACGTCCGGTCCTCGGCCTCTACTTCACCGACCGCGCGCCGACGCGTCTGCCGATGCTGATCCAGCTCGAGCACGACGGCGCCATCGACATCCCGCCCGACGCGAAGGATTTCGTGGTGACGGACGAGTACACGCTCCCCGTCGACGCCGAGGTGCTGGCCGTCTACCCGCACGCGCACTACGTGGGCAAAGACGTCCAGGGCTTCGCCACCCTGCCCGACGGCACGAAGACGTGGCTCCTCTGGATCCGCGACTGGGACTTCGCGTGGCAGGCCGTGTACCCGCTCGCCCATCCCCTGCGCCTGCCTCGCGGCTCCATCCTCCACATGCGCATCACCTACGACAACTCCGAGGACAACGTGCGCAACCCGAGCCATCCGCCGCGGCGGGTCGTGTCGGGCAACCGGTCGACCGACGAGATGGGGCATCTGTGGGTGCAGCTCGTGGCGCCGCGGCCGGAAGACCGCTGGGCCTTGCAAGAAGCGCTCATGCGCCGGCGGCTGGAGAAATACCCCGGCGACTTCGTCGCCCACGCGAACCTGGGCGCGGCCCTGGAAGCCCGCGGCCGCGCCGCGGACGCCGTCGCCGAGTACCGCGAGGCCCTGCGCGCGCGGCCGGACAGTGCGGCCGTGCACAACAACCTGGGCGCGGCCCTGCAGACCGCGGGCGACCTCGACGCCGCCCTCGCCGAATACCAGCGCGCCGTGCGCGCACAGCCCGACCATGCCAGCGCGCGCCACAACCTCGGGAGCGCGCTCGTCCTCAAGGGCGCGTTTGCGGAGGCGGTGCCGCACCTGCGCGAGGCCCTGCGGCTCGACCCGGGCGACTCCACCGCGCGCAACAACCTCGGGGGAGCGCTCCTGCAGATGGGACGGATCGCGGAGGCGGTCTCCGAGCTGCGCCGCGCGGTGGAGACGGACCCCGGTTCGCTCGACGCGCAGTACAACCTGGGCCGGGCCCTCGCCCTCAGCGGCCGCATCGACGAGGCGGCCGCCCATTTCGAGCAGGCGTTGCGCATCCAGCCCGGCGATCCGGACGCGCGGCGGGAGCTGGACGCGCTGAATGCCCGGACGCCGGCGAGGCGGCGCTAGCTAACGGCCGACTCCGAGGGCCTTCTCGTAGAGGAGCTGGTAGCGCGTCCGCTGCGGCTCCGGGAACTGCAGCACGGCTTCCCGGACGAGCGCGGTCATCTCCCGGTCCTCCTGGGGCTGGGTCACCTGCAGCCCGCGCACGCGCTCCATGTACCCGTCGAGGCGCTTGCGGTTCGGCGGGGGCAGCGGAGCGTAGACGGCGGAGGTCAGCTCGCCCAGCTCCTTCGCCTCCGCCGGCGAGAGGTGCTTGATGCCGTTCGCGGCGAGCAGGTAGCTCTGCTTGAACGCGGTCTCGGGCCGATCGATCCCGTAGGAGACCATGAGCTCGGCCGCGCGCGGCGAGAGCAGAGGCAGCTCGCGCGTCACCGCCGTGGCCGAGGGCGACCAGGGCGCGGCCAGGCGGTCGTCCGGCCCGGCCTGGCCCGCGTTGGCGACGGTCACGCTGCTGGCGGCGGTGCCGGGGGGCACCAGGCCGAGGTAGCCGACACCGGCGGCACCGGCCAGGATCCAGAACAGGCACATGGCGATGCTCGACCAGCGCAGCGGACGCCCGGCCAGGAAGAAGAAGAGTCCCGACCCCATCACCCAGGCCGAGACGAGGATCGCGATGGGCTGCCACTGGAGACCGCGCAAAATGACGGGGGCGGCCACCGCAAACAGGCTGAAGGTCAAGAGGAACACGAGGACGCGCGCGACCTTGCGTCCCGTCTCCGAGCCCGTGACCAGCAAGAGCGCGATCACGACCTGGCCGAGCGCGATCTCACGCCACGGCGCTTCCCGGAGCGATGGGATCCAGCGATCGGGGAACATGAAGAAGTAACCCGCGCCCGCGGCCACCAGGAAGAACAGCACGCTGGCCAGGAAGATCCGCCACCGCTGCGGGTCGTCGGAGTACTCTTCGAGCTCTTCTTCCGCCTCTTCCTCGCGCCCCTTCGTCCCTCCCGCCGGGCCCCAGGCCGAGATGTCCACGGCGTCGACGAGCGGCACCCACTGCTTGCCGTTCGTGCGGCGGACCTTCGATCCGCGGGTCACGAGGCCCTGCTGATACCACGACCGCAGCATCTCCATGTCCAGCGGGCCCATTTCGGATCCGTCTTCGAGCCTCACCTTGAATGCTGCCATCGCCACCTCGTGCGAAAAGGGCCGCAAGTATTACCACTGAACGGGATGCGGGGAAACTGACGCACATCACACCGACTTTTCCCGAACGGCCGAGGCCGCGCCCGTTCGTGGGCCACCGCATTGTGATTCAACGAGTTCCGCTCCACTGCACGAAACCTCGAGGCTACACTGGCGGAAGGACGCTTTCACCCGGACTGGGGCCCCACCGATGACAAGGCGCCGACTCCTCGCGTTCGCACTGACGCTCATGTGCGCGCCCGCGGTCGTTCCTGCCGGCGGAGACGAGCCTCTCTCCCTGTTGGAGAGCGTCCCGCGCCGGCCGCTGGGCGGCGAGGACTTCGAGGTCTCGGTGGCCGTGCCGCGCGGAGACGACGTCGAAGGAGACCTGGCGCGCCGGAAGCTGGACCTTCACCAGCGCAGCGGACTGGCCGCGTTCAAGGATGCCGTGGGCCGGCTCAGCCGGCTGGCGGAGAGGCAACACGAGTTCGAGGAGAGCCATCCCGAGCGCGTCCGGCCCTTCC
>Ga0075429_100004802_pt1 | contig 11640 bp, 23 predicted proteins | sample RhiMetdeltSRZDD3_FD_75295 | JGI IMG/M metagenome (GOLD analysis project Ga0075429, IMG submission 75295) | Populus rhizosphere microbial communities from Tennessee, USA - Rhizosphere MetaG P. deltoides SRZDD3 | ecosystem: Host-associated > Plants > Roots > Rhizosphere > Soil | place: USA...
ACATGTATGGAATGATGGGTTACCATAGTCCACGGTGTCCTAACTGTGGGGCTAAGGGATGGAAAGATAAAAAGGATTGCGAGTGTGAGAAGTGCGGCTTCAAGAAGGTGGAGACTAAGGAGTATCCGCCTATCTGCCTCACCTACTGCGATGGCTGCGGTTGTACACTTTCAGAAAAGTGCAACCAGCACCCAGCCAGCAAGCAGCGCCCCGTAAAACTATAAATTGATATAGAAGGACTAGCTGGTATTCGAGATTCGATCGTGAACCGTCGTTCACACCCTCCCATTCACTGCGCACCGAAAACGAATGGTGCGGCAAACGCTTAGCATACGGGGCAGTCAAGAGCCCCATTGAATGACGGAGCTAAATTCAGGTACCATGTCAGTGGGCCTGAGTGGATGCAAAGGCAAACAATGCTGGCTCCTAGCAGCGCCTCGGGCTTCTGACGAGGCAATCTTCTCTTATCTAGCTACGAACTAATGACATCCGGTTACCGGGGTCAGGATAGTGAGTAGCATGTCTCGTCAAAAAAGGAAACATCCCATGAGCTATTCCCTCACGGTGGAACTCGTCACCACGGACGGCCACATCGACATCGACGCCTCGGCAGAGGCATTCCGCTCGGCTGCAATCAAGCGCCAGGCGGAGCTGGAGACGGAGCAGACCGAGATCGCCCAGGCGGTTTCGGACCTCTTCGACCTGCACCGGAAGGCGATTCCGATGCCGGTTCTGGGCAGCCTCGTTGCCCAGCGCCTCAACGCGCAGCCCGAGAACTTCAAGGTTCTCTCGGACCGCACGTTGGACTACGTCCGCGCCAACTCGCAGAGCACCGGCTCGGAGGAGGAGGGCAACCTCGTCCTTCACCCCGACTCGCTCTACGTGATCGGCAAGGGCAAGGGCGGTGGCTGCTCTCGCCGAGCAGACATGCCGGTCAAGCCTGCCAAGGCTGCCAAGGCGTGATTGGAATGGGGCTAGCAAAACTAGCCCCAATTCAGTTCGTCTTAGCTACCAGTGAGATTACTTATCAATCTGGTAGCTCCAATGAAACCAAACTCAAACGCCACGGAGACCACGATGACGCTCAACGCCACCAACATCCTGCTTCGTCACAACTACATCGCTATCCACCCGACCACGGGCGAGGGTATCGAGCTTGCTGGCGAAGAGGCTCGTGCAACCGTGCTGATGAACCTTGCTTACTATGGCAGGGGACTCAGCGTGGAAGGGTACAAGGCGTTCCTCCAGCTTGGCAAGGGGTCTATCGTTGACTTCTGGGTTGGAGTGGAGAAGGAGTTGAAGGACATTACGGGTGCCGATCGTAAGATGGGCGACTTCGTTGTCTACAAGAACTTCCCCAAGGAGGTTCTCGACAAGGATGCAGCGGCCTACTGGATTCCGCAGATCCTCATGTACTGGGGATTCCCCAAGGACATCTTCACTGACCCGGTTGTCGCTCGCCCCAAGATGGACAAGCAGCCTCCGGCTACTGTCCTCAAGCTGGCGAAGAAGGATACGCTTCAGAGCATCCTCAATTCCCACGTGCAGTCTCCTGCTCGTTGGAAGGACCAGGAGTTTCAGGAGGTTCTTTTCCTCTCGGATACTCTCCCCGTCAACTTCGCCAAGCTGGCGTTCAAGGAGAACCTCGTCAAGCTGGCGACTCACTTCATGACGACTGGCCGCAAGGTCAACATCACCACGGCAACTGACGTTCTACGTCTGGCTGCTGGCCTGAGTGATGGTGATGTGTCGCTTCGTGAGAACTTCAAGTTCAAGTCCTTCAAGAAGCCGATGCGTCGGTTCCTCCTTTCCATCTTGGAAGGGTGTGAAAACTTGGATGAGGACGTGGCACGCCGACCTGAGCTGTTCAAGCGCCTGTTCCACAACCTGCACGCAGGTGACTACAAGCGTTCGTATCCCCGAGTCATCAAGGTGATGGATGATCTCTACAAGGATCGTCTCGAAACCTTCAATGGCAAAGTGGAGAACATGCTCACTGCCAAGAACCCCGAGGTTCTGGAGCTTCTCGCTGGTCGTCCTGGCGACTTCCGTAGGCGGCTGGTGCACACGCTCAATCTCTTTGGCAAGAAGGCCGCTCAGGCTTTCACTGCTGAGAGCGTCTTGAGCAAGCTGACGGTCAACCAGCTCGTTGCAACCCGTTCCTTTCTGGGAATGGTCAACGAGAGGAAGACTCGCATCTTCCCGCCCAAGGGCAACTGGAGCCTGGCTAAGTTCGGTGAGCCCAGGCCGGTCGCCAAGACCAGTCTCAAGATCGTTGACAAGGCCCTTGGTGCAGCTTTGGCTGAGCGAGTGCCTGCGGTTGGCGTGCTCGATCCTGCAACCAGCAAGATCAAGTTGCCGAGCAATGGAGAGGAAGGTCCGTACAATCGTGGTACTGTCTTCCCCATTCCTGAAGGAACGGACTTCATCCGTACGGCTTCCTACTGGAATGTCAAGGCCATGAGCTATACCTGGTTCGACAATGGCTGGAACTTCTTCGACCAGAACTGGAACCCGGTGGGCGCTTGCTGTTGGAGCAACCCCAAGTTTCCTGGCACTCGCTGGGGACAGAAAGCCAACGACCCGAAAACTGGCGCGGTCTTCTCTGGAGACCCGACCATTGCGACTGGCAAAGCATGCCAGATGATCGACCTGTATCCTGAGCAGCTTCGTGCTGCGGGTGTCAGGTACGCTGTCTGGAGCGTTCTCTGCTACTCGGGCATGACCTTCAACCAGGCAGAGGAAGTCTTTGCTGCCTTCCAGTGGGGCAAGGATGCCAACAAGGGCAAGCTGTTCGAGCCTGCTCGCTGTCAGCTTGCTATCCCCCTGAAGGGTGAGCAGTTGACCAAGTACGTCGTTCTCATCGACCTCGATAAGAACGAGATGATCTATCTGGATGCAGGTCTCAAGAGCAGCGTTCGTAGCGCTGAGTCTAATGGCCCTCTTCTCCAGAAGAATCTCCCGGCCTTCATGGAGTACATCAAGGCCCTCCCCTCTGTTCACGACCTCTTCCGAGAGTCCGTGGATGAGAGTAGCAAGACCCAGATTCTCTACTCCGACAAGGATGCAGAGCTGAAGGGTGAATCTGCCTATGTCTTCCGACAGGAGAACAAGGAGAGCAAGTTCAAGTCGCTGGACATCAACAGTCTGTTGACATGAACGAGCGGCAGTATCTGAAGGCTAGGCTGTATCTAGCCTTCAGGTCACTTGTCGTTGACAAGAACAAACCCCCTGAACCTGCCGAGTGTCTCTTGTATGAGATGACATTCGCATACCAACGGGGGAGCAAAGTATAGTTGGGCCATAAAGATCCTTCCTTCTAAAAAATGGAAAACCAGGGTCTTTGCTTTCCCAACGATGCGGGCCATGAAGAGTCTTCCTTCTAAAATTCATCGGGCTAACCCCCGATACCAAAAACCAGACTCTCCGCTTTCCCGCAATTTTCTAAGGTGCCAACATGTCTAACGATGAACGGTTATGGTGGAGCATCTTATTAGATGCCGACCTCTTCTCAGAGATAGCCAGCAACCGAGGTGATGGTGAATTGGCAGTGCGTTACATGCGTGTAGGAAACAAGGCGCGCACGACTCTTCGTGATAAATTCGGAATCAACCTAGATGAATTGGGTATGAAAGCCCGAGAGCAGGTAATGATTCTGGAAGAGGAAGAAGCAGTGAAAGAACGTGAAGAGAAACTGCGTATGCAGGAAGCTCTAAACGTGATGCGTCGGGTAGAAGAATTGCTTGACAAAAAGAAATAGTAAAGTTTAGGTTTACAGAGCAGGATGCATGTTACGCCCGCATATGGTATCGAAAGATACCAAAGGGGTCTGTAAACCTAATTGAATGTAGGTGGGCCATAGGAATCCTTCCTTCTAATACCTGAAAAATAAAACAGGGTTTCTGCCTTCCCACTGAGACGAGCCATAAAAGGTCTTCCTTCTAAAAGCCAAATAAAAACAGACCTTTTGCTTTCTCGTCATTTTTCTAGCTACGAGTGAGATTACCAACAGGGCGATTGTACCGCCCCATCAATCTCGTAGCACCGGCGCCTTTCAGGCACTCTAAGTCCTTTTCCTTCCAGGCAATGTAGTCTGTGAGGCGCCACTAATACCATGCATCCCAGAGATAACAGAATCAAACTCGAAGACTGTCAACACGGCAAACTCTACAAGCTACATGCACGCAACATCAAGATTGGTGTATGGTGTGCAGAGACGCAATCGTTCATTGGTATTCGTACCAAGTTTGGTTCGCGCTTCCTGGCTGACGAACATCATTGGGATGCTCCTGAGTTTGCCACGGCTTCCCCACTGGAAATCATTGGTGAGATTCCCTCTGATATCGTAATAGATAAAAACTATTACGGCTCAGACATTATCTTCCAATGGTTGGATGCCAAAGAAAAAGAGCTAGGCTTTTCCGACGAGGCCACTGAAAAGTGGAAGCTGGAACTCTTCCAAGCTGAACTGGACGAACGCAAGAAAACCCGCAACCAGAAATGACAATGGAAAAACCGTACATCAAACTGGATCAGGACTACCCCGGTATCGTCAGCCTCTTCATGTTCGATCGTGAAGTGGCCAAGAACCTCTCTGCAATGGCAGAGACCGTCATGCGTAGACCAAGGGGTCTTACTCAGGGTGAACGAGAGCTGATTGCAGCTTACGTTTCCAAGCTCAATGAGTGTCAGTTCTGCTATCGCTCACACCGTTCGTGTGCGGAAGAGATGAATGACATCCGTTTGATTACGGATCTTCTGGACAAGAACAATCTCGACAGTGATCATCTCACTGACAAGATGCTCCACTTGCTGATGGCGGCCAACTGCGTACAGGCGGGGCCGGCGGATCATTCGGGACGCTGGAGCGCGCTTCCCATTCACATCCAACGCGCTCGGAATATGGGCGCCACGGATGAAGAGATTCACGATGCAGTTCTCGTGGCATCTTTCTTCTCCATGTGCAACCGATACGTGGATGGCTTGGGCACCACGTTCAAGTACAACGAGCCAGAACAAGGTGGCCGCAGTCTGGCATACTACGGATACAAGATGGGTATCCGACGTTTTCTGGCCGAAGTGTTCCCCAAACTCTGGTCTCGCTTCTGGGGATGACATGAAGTTCCAAGTCATGTTCAAGACGCCTGATGCTGTCGAGTATGGCCTCAAGTCCTCGGGTGCTCCGGAAGACGGGATGGGCAATCTCGATAAGGATGATGAGGATGTGCAAGCCTGCATGAAACTTGCAAGCAAGTTCGTTAGGTACGGCGAGTACGTCACCATCGAATTCGATACCGAAACCCAAACAGCTACCGTTCTTACTGCCAAATAGAAGACACGATTCAGGAAGGAATCATGCCGAAGTTCAATAAGATCCTGACGATGAACCGTCAGGGAGAATTCCAGGTCTTTACCACGGGTGATAGCCACTGCGGCACGCTCACCAACCAGTTCTTGCCCATCAAGTACCACATGATCTGTGAGTGCGAGAACATCCTCGATACCCGTGGCTTCCTATTCGAGCAGGTTGGTGTGGATCAATTCTTCAAGCGCATGAAGCGCACCACGCTTTCTTGCGAGAAGCTGACCATCTCCTGCTGCAAGAAACTGGTCACGCTCATTCGCAAGGACAATCCGGTCTGCCGGATTCGGAGCATCAAGCTCACGCTCTCACCGCATCCCTTCCAGGCGAGCATGACCTATTCGGTCGAGCCCATCCGAACCAACTAGAAGAAACATGACGATCCAAACGTCATATCTAGAACACGTTTTCACTCCCGACCTCTTCCCCAGGATGGTGGATAACTCCATCAAGAAAGCTGAGCTTCTCAAGAAAGAAACTGGGTTCGATACCATTGCATTCTCTGGGATCAGTGGTTCAGCTATTGCTTTCATCCTATCACACTGGTTGGATATTCCTCTCTTGTGTGTAAGGAAGAAGGGAGAGAACTCCCATTACCATGCCGGTGGTGGTAAAATCCTAGAGGGCAATGTTCAGGATATGAGGAAGTACATCATCGTTGATGACTTCATCGCATCCGGAGCAACCTGCAATCACATCATCGATTCGATTCAAGAGGGCAACTCACGGGCTAAGTGTGTTGGTATGCTAATGTACCGCGCATATGAAAGCTACCCGTGGACGCATCGGCGCACTAACCAGGAGATCAAGGTCATTAGCACTCGTCCTGAAGGAACCTGACTATGAATCTGCAACAGAAGATTCTTCAAGTCTTGGAACACAATCCACTATCAACCGATGAACTGGTTGCCAAGCTGGAAGTTTCAGCTCACGAGTTGAACGAAGCTCTCTATCAACTAGGTGACCAGAAGATGTGGGTGAAGAAGCACCCTGTCTTCGGGAATGGTTGTAAGACTTGCGCTTGTAGTATCACTTACTCATGGCGCCTCACATTCTCTGGCCGGCAAGAACTTGCCAATCAACAAGGAAAACAAAATGTCTGAATTCAAGAAGCACAAGCACGACCGCAAGCCCGAAACCGAGCGCAAGCCCGAGCAGATGGAGAATGAGGAAGAGGACAAGTGGAACCCCACTCCCGAAACCTTCCAAGCATTCCTCGTTAGGGACGAGCAGTTGGCCGTTGGCAACATTCAGATTGCCCTTCGCAACAGTCGCGGCCCAATCTCCTTCAAAGAGCTGAAAGATTCCGTGCTTCATTCCTCGGCTCTGGTCGAACGTGTGTTGAATGCCAGCGTGGCAGATGGCACTGTGCTGGAGAGCAAGGGTAGATACTCTCTACCTACTCGTGCTGTACGGTGAGCGCCATGTTTCCAACTCCGCAAGAGCTGGATGCTCAGTGCCCAGTAACAATCGAACGGTGGATTGAGATCGATTCGGAAGAGTGGAAAGAGATGGATGACACTCCAGCTTTTACCAAGAAATGCTTGCGTCTCGGTTTCGAGGAACCAGCCTTCCTATTCACTGACACGCTGGGTCGTGTCTGGGGTAAGGGAGAGAATGGTAAATACTATCCTTTCCACTTCAACAAAGGTAAGAGACTCTTCGGGTACCGTCTCTCTAAGCGCGCTGCGAACTAGGGCTCCCATTCACGGAGCATCGAGGACAATAAACATGAGCCAAACTTCAGCCGACTTTGAAAACATTGTTCTCTCTGAGCTGAAGCGAGCATGGAGTGGCAATGTGTCTCGCTTCAAGTGGGGCAGCAGTGGTATCACTGCTCCTCACTTCCGTATCACGGAAGCCCACATCAGTCATTGGGGCCAGTGGAACCCCAACAACAGGGAGATGAGTTTCTCTCGTCATCTGGTTTCCAAGCGACCTTGGAACGAAGTGCTGGAAGTTCTCAAGCATGAGATGGCTCACCAGTATGTCAGTGAAGTTCTCCACAAGGATGATGAGCCTCCTCATGGTCCGACGTTTTATGCTGTCTGCAAAGAACACAACATCGATGCAGCTCCCAGGGGAACGCCTGGTGCCGATAAGCTGACTGCCACGAATCATATCGTGGAGAAGATTCGGCACCTCCTGACTCTTGCCAGCAATGCTGGAGCTACAGAAGCAGAGTCGCAAGAAGCTGCTAAGGCCGCTCGTGCCATGATGCTCAAGTACAACATTGAGCTTCAGGAAAAGAACGAAGAGAAGGGATACACGGTTCGGTTCCTGGGTGGAACGACTGGTCGTATCCAGGGATACATGAGCGAGCTTGCCAGTCTCTTGTCCAAGTTCTACTTCGTGGAGATCATCTGGGTTAGCACCTACGATCCTCGAAGCAAGAAGAAGGGGCACGAGCTGGAAGTTTCTGGTACAGAAGAGAACGTAGAGGTAGCTGAATACGTCTATGAGTTTCTCTCTCGCACTGTCGTGGAAACCTGGGAAAAGAAGATGAAGGACCCCGCCTTCAAGCTAGCTCTACACCAGGAGTTTGCTAGGTCGTTTGGATGGAATGGTGCTGCGCCACAATCCATTCAGGGTTTCACCATCTCCGCTCGTAGCAACTTCATGGTTGGATTCATTCGTGGATTCAAAGAGCAGCTCAAGAAAGAAGAAGTCAAAGAGCAAGCGGCTGGGTTGGTGGTTCGTAAGGATCCTGATCTAGAATTCTTCTACCATACTCGCCATCCCCATATCCGAAACATCAGCAGAAGTGCTGGGTATCTCAATCAGAGTATTCGGGGCCAGGGTTTCGAGGAAGGTAAGGCTCTCAAACTTCCGCCTGCTGCCAAAGCAGGAAAACAATTCGTACCCCTCCTCGGAAAATAAACGAGTGCTCCAATGGCATTGCGTCCTGTTTCTCAAGAAAGCTACACCGGCTGCTTCATAGCATGTACGGCAATGCTCTTGGGTAAAACCTATAGAGAAGCTTTCCATCTTCTCCATCCTGGTCAGGACGCTGATGTCATGTTCTCTCACGGGTGGCGAGATCCTTCCATGGAGAATACGGCACATCGCCTTCTCCGTGGTCTCGGATTCAAAACCCATACTGGTAAGTATAAACAGTTTCGTACTTATCGGGAGCGTTCAAGCAAACATTCTATCATGATCATTCGCTGGGCACACTCCAGGGATATGTGTCATTGTATTATGTTTGATGCAGAAGAAAAGTGCTTCATCGATCCAAGTGGCGGTTATAGAGTGGAGGGTGAGAAAGAGCTGCGTAGGCTACAACGCCAGCTTGAGTGCTCCATTGTAATCGATAAGATTCCTAAACTGGAAACTAAATTTGACATTCGTAGAAGTATTGATCCTTTTGGACTCGCGTGGTGAAAAGATCATATCCGATAAAATCCACACGATTCAAACTGACAAGTATCTTTATGTTCGTGAGCGTAATGGTTCATGGGAACAGAAGGACTTACCAACCTATACTCTAGAAGTAGATAAGTTTCCTCCTCTAGAGTCTGTGGTCAATCTTCCCAAGACAAAGAAGAAAAAGAAATGAAACCCAAGAACGTATCGGTTTCTCTCTACCAGCATGGTGGTGAGTTGCGTGTCTGGTGTGCCTCCTTCACACTAAAGGGTGAGCTTCCGGTCAAGGATGGAAAGACTGACGAAGCTGCCGTTCGCAGAAAGCAGCGAGAGATCGAGAAGGTTCTGGAATCAATGGAGTTTTCCGATGCTTAGTTTCTGGGTTGTAGGGGAAGACGACCAAGAGTATCCTGGCATCATTGCGCCCACCCTCGAAGATGCAGAAGAAATCTTCTGGCAGGGTGTTCTTGTCGATGAGTATCCTTTCGATGCTCACTTGATTCAGATGATCTTGGAAGACGAGGAATTCGAGATCACCTATCAGGTGGAGGATGATGACATCATCTCCATCGAGGATGCACCATGAAAACCAAATTCGAGCTAACTACGCAACAGCAAGAGCGTCTCGATGCTTGGTTCAAGCACCATTGGGAAGTTGTTCACAAGGGGTTCCGTCCCCGTGGCGATTCACCTGTTGTCTGTTGGTATATCTTTGGACCAACAGGTGTTGGTGATAACGTCAGGGTAGAGTGTGAATGGTGCCCGGAAGGGCATCAGGGCCACAAAGTTGACTTGACAGAAGATGATGGCGGAGAACTCATCTTTCAATACGATGAGGACTGGAATCGTCTGCCTGCATCTTGGGAAAAGAAATGACTCGCCTAGAAGCTATCAAAGCGGTTCGGAGAGGTGAGCGTATTGAAGCTCTCTTCACGCCAGATAGCCACGGAGTCTCACGGAACATCATCGTAGCAATGTACTATGTTGATGTCTGCGACTTTCCGCGCAGGCGCAGGTCCGATCACGAAACCATCGGTCCCATTCACTGCATGTTTTTTGCGGGCGGATATCCCGATTGGGTTCACATCACGCCCAAACAACTAATCGGCTTCATCCGAAGAAACTTCCCAAGAAAGTAATCATGTTTACCTACGGCTTCTGGTTCTACGAAGAGCTTGCAGACAAGGTTGGTCTCGGTGGTGGAAAGCACCATGGAAATCATGAAGACACTTTCATCGAACTTGAGACTGTCAACCATGGTAACTTCATGGTCAAGTCTTCCAGTTATCGGCTGGAGTTGTTCCGACAGAACCCTAAGTGTGTGAGCTGTCATCGTGTTGGACATCTTTGGATGTTGCAAGCTCATCACCGTAATGAGCGCCCGCATCTCAATCTCTTCCATGTTGGTGAAGAGTCCGAGGAGTGGAAGAGACTATCAGTAGATGGCCTAGTAATGATGACCAAGGATCACATTGTTCCTCGGTCATTGGGCGGCCCTACTAACTGGGGAAACTTGCAGACGATGTGTGCAATTTGTAATGGCAAGAAGGGCAATCAAATGCATTCTGTCATTAGGAAGAATCGGCAAGACCCGCTGATCATTCCTCCAGTTGGTGTCGTGCAGAACATTCAAGGCAAAATTCAATTCATGTGAGGAAGTCATGGACGTTTGGATTGTAGAGTGGTCTTATCCCTATGATGTAGAGACGGAAGTTTCTATCTGGGCTAATGAACATGATGCTTACTATCATGCATGTGAAGAGATCAAATCCCGTATTGACGGGGATTGGGACATGGATGATGAGGACCAGCAAGCTGCTGCCGAACAGTTCGACAACTTCTTTGTTCCTGGAGGGAAGAATACGATTCTCTCTATGACCAAGGCCATTCGTGTCTGGGATGAATACCAGAACGACTTCAACGATGAGCATGCCCAATACTGGAACGTGTCTAAAAAGTCAGTCAGACGCCTTGATGAAGGTGAAGCTGACACACTTCCTCCACCCGTCTTGAACTACAAGGCATCCGTGGCAGGAGCCACATGTCGTGGTCCGTGTGGTCAATTCAATGACTATGCCTATGCAGATAGGTCAGATGGCACGCACATGTGCCGTCAGTGTTCAACGTTTCAACACATCTTCGGAGTCAAATCATGAGTAAGGTCAACATTGCAGGTCTCGACAAGGCGGAGCTGTTCGCAGCTCTTTACAACCATGCCAAGCCCCTTGGTATGGGGAGGCTTCAGTACGACCCCACCCCTCTCACCAAGGAGTCTGCGCAGAAGCTCATGGAAGCTGGGGATGATTCGTCTCGTATGTTCCCAGGCTTTTCCAGGAAGGGGCTGTACTTCGATTATGTCAAGGGCCGCCCTTTGAAGATCGACCTGAGCGGAGATGAGATGGACACCTATCTTTACAACCGCGATCAGGGCGACAATGCTGCGGAGAAGATCGTAGCCAAACTTCGTGGCGTATGAGAACTGACGAGGAGCTAACCGCCCGTACCATCAAGATCATTGAGGCGGGCGGGAGAATCCTTCTCCGTAAGGGGAAGGGATATCCAGGCAACAGCTATTGGTTTATGCATGCATGGACCAACATAGCTGCTGGTCCTGACCATGCCATCTGGACCAAGGGCAAGAAAGATACCCTTGAGTTTTTCAATCTCAAGTGGGCGCTGACCATAGCCCCGCTGTATGGTGGCAAGGTCATCGTGGTTCTCCCAAAGAAAAAGGGATAGGCAATGGCTAACGAAGAACTCTGCGAAGTGGATTGTTGTAGTTGTGGTATCTCATTCAAGTTCTCCAAGAAGATCGAGGAGATGTGGCGTAAGAGTGAGAAGACCTTCTACTGTCCCAACGGTCACACTTTGGTTTGGAATAAACCAAAAGAATCTGCTGAAGAGAAAGAGCT
>Ga0075429_100004804_pt1 | contig 11633 bp, 9 predicted proteins | sample RhiMetdeltSRZDD3_FD_75295 | JGI IMG/M metagenome (GOLD analysis project Ga0075429, IMG submission 75295) | Populus rhizosphere microbial communities from Tennessee, USA - Rhizosphere MetaG P. deltoides SRZDD3 | ecosystem: Host-associated > Plants > Roots > Rhizosphere > Soil | place: USA...
CGGTGACTCCCACCCTGCCCGCGACAGGAACAACAGCGACGATCACCGTGGAAAGCGCCAACTGCCGCGAAAAACCCAGGCCAAACGCCGGCAGGGTTGTCTTCCTTTATCGAGATCAGCAGGTGGAAGTGCTGGGCAGAAATAATGACCCCGCCAATCCATGGTGGTACATAAAGATTCCGGACTCGGATGAGACCTGCTGGCTATGGGGGATGACGGCAAGGCTATCCGGGCCAGACGCCGGCATTCCGGTGATTCGTTAGAGAAATAGACGTAGCCCCTGATACTTCCACATCGCCTGGTTTGTATGGCGAACCGCTTATGCAACCCATGGAGTGTTTTTGTTTCTGGAGCTTCAGACTACTTGCTGATTGCAACTCGATTGCGTCCCCTGTGTTTTGCAATATACATGGCCTGATCTGCCCGGGCAATCAGGGTTTCAAGCTCGAATGTGTTCTCATCTCTCACCGAAACGCCAATGCTCACAGTAACATGCAATTCCTGTTCTGAGATCTTGATGGGTATCTTTTCAATGGCCTCTCGTAGCCGTTCCGCAACATATAAGGCAGTATCCGAATCTGTTTCAGGCAGAAAGATCAGCAGCTCCTCTCCACCATATCGGCCGATCAGGTCAACCTCGCGGATCGACCTTTTTGAGCACTGTGAGAGTTCCACTAAGACCTGGTCGCCCACCTGATGCCCATAGCTATCGTTGATCTGCTTAAAGTGATCTACATCCAATAACATGCAGCAGAACGGGCGATTCATACGGTAGGATCGGGCGAATTCAACTCTCCCCAGCTCGAACAGGCTCCGCCGATTCTGTAACCCGGTGAGAGAATCGGTGAGGGCGAGGCTCTGCACTTCCTCGAATAGGCAGGCACGTTCCAGAGCGCCCGTAACTTGCTTCGCAAAAATGGACAGAACTGGCAGATCCGATTCTGTGAGGGCTTTGCTCCATAGCCATAGAATCCCCAGCAGGTTTTCTTCGAATACCAAGGACAGGCGGAAAAGTACGGTTTCCGGATCATGCCTGACCGAAGGACGCGCTTCTGGGTCCATCTGTTCCTGCCACCCGGGAAATAACAGCTGCATTTGCTGCTCCGGGTTTGTGATGACGGCATGGTTGGAGAAAGCCTCCCCATCCATATCTGCAGTTATTTTGTCTGGGGAAAACGTAAAGCCGACAAAGGGCGAACCGATGCCCCGTTCCAGTCCGGCCAGGTCCTCCGGGCACATGGATGTATAGCGGATCGTAAATGACGTTCGATCCATGTGATGAACAGCCATGGTGCAGGTAATCCCGATTTTATTCAGTTCTTCTCCGAGCCTCTGAACGATATCTTCCTGGGTCAACGCCTTTTCCAGATGCGTGCCAATATGTGCAAGCGCACTGATGAGCTGGTTGGAATGAGCCAGTTGATTGAGCCATTTACGTTCCGCGGCGGCTGCGCGCAGCTCTTCGATACCGGTTGCGAGTTGGTTGGCCAGCGTGACCAGCAGCAGCTCATCATCCAGGGAAAACGCTTCAGTTCGTGTGCTCTCCGCGTTAATGACTCCCAACACCCGCTCTTTGAGCCGTATCGGCACACACAATTCCGAAGCGGTCCCCGGGTCCACATCCAGGTAATTGGGGATGGCTCGTATATTGCCGACCCGGATTGGTTTACCCGTTTGTCCAACCTGCCCGGTAACACCCTGCCCAAGCGGAACCTCTGCGGGATACCTCACATTCTCAACAGTGAAACGATAGGAAGGGTTGACCCGGAGCACCCCCTCTGCCTCATCCATAAGCAGCACGCCAAAATTATCCGGGAAGAGGTTCCTACCTATGATTTCTGTTGTACTCTCCACCAGCCTGTCGATACTATCCACCTGTGTGGCAACCGTCGAGATTTCATGCAGCGCCGTTAATTGCTTTACCTGCTTTTGCGCGCCGTCCAGCAACTGAGTCTTCATGAGAACCAGGGCAATTTGCTGCGCTGCACTTTCCGCATAGGCGATTTCATTCTGATTGAAATGACGCTCGCTGTTATAGCCGAGATAAAACGTCGCCAGCTTCCGACCCTGAATGATCAGCGGGATTCCGAGCATGGAACGACTGGGAAACATGGCGGCGACTCGGGAACTAAAGTACGGGGAGGATTTAAGGTCCGGGACAGCCAGTGGATGTCCAGACTCCATCACCGCCGCAGCTAATGTGCGTTCCCCTGGCTCATAACTGAGTGTGGGGTAGGTTGTGCTCATGGAACCGTGTGCGATCAGCGGCGTGGTAATTTCGTTTTCTTCATCCCAGAAGGCAAAAAAAGCATCGTCGGCCTTGAACAGGCGCGCAATGCGGCTCACCAGGCCCTTTAAGGTCGGTTCCAGATCCCGCGACTCGAGGATGATTTTGGTGATCGCACCAAGCTCCTCCAGCCCATCGAGCGCTTCTCTTCGTTCGCGGGTAATGGCTCCGAACCTGCCCGTAAAGACTGCCACCAGGATGACCGTAAACATCCGCAGATCGTTGCTGAGCGTAAAAACTTCCCGCGAATTGCCGGCGACGATTTGGATGAACACTGTTGCGAGTAAACATAAGATCGCCATTGTGATTCCCCCGGGAACGCCAAAATACCAGCTTGCCCCGATGACCGGGACAATGAGCAGGGAAGAGATGCCAGTCTGAGCGTATTCATGATATATCGCGAAAAGGAGGACATATGCGATATACATTCCAGCCACGAGAACGAGGGGAGAAAATGTATTCCTTAAGAAGACCAGTCTCTTCATAGCCGATCGAGCCTTTTCAAAATCAGCGATGCCACTCCGCGAGCTGATCTTCTTTGCCATCTACATCGCCGTGAACGTCAAAGCAGAGACCTGCTGATTTGGACAATATAAGACCTAGATTGTCTATTTACAAGTGATTTTCATCCTGATTACGACGCATATGTCATAATTTTCTACAGCCCACCCGGTCAGTATCCTTCCCTGGGAGACAGTGCGCCGGGCATGATCAGAACTGCAAACCAACCGTAAATCCTTTGCCCCGCCTCGGAGGATATAAGGGCTTACAACCTCGCCCTCTCTGACTGGTTCAAACCGCCCGTCATCCACCAGGTGACGCGCCAGACTGGCTGTATCCGCATACGCGCCACCGACAACGTGCAGGTGACGGAAGTGCGGGTCACGATTTCAGACGACAAGGGAAATACGCAGGAGCGGGGACTCGCGGCATCGGTGAACGATACCTGGCGGGAATATGCCACCTCGATCGAGGGACGCGTCCGCGTGGAAGCTTTTGACCCGGCCGGAAACGTAGCCCGCTACGAGAGCTGACCTACGCTGGCGCTTCCGACCCGTTTGAGCTGCTGTCTGGCAATGTGAAACAAAAGGTGGAGCCCTTTCCCTGCCCGGCAGACTCCACCCAGATCCTGCCGCCATGCACTTCAATGATGCGTCTGGTGAGAGCCAGCCCAATACCCGGTCCGGGTGTCCCGGGGTCCAGCTTCTCAAAGAGCTCGAATATCCTGGAATGGTAGCGCGGATCGATCCCCTGCCCGTTATCCCGCACGTAGATAATCTGCTGGTCCCCCTGCAACCGGGTGCCGATCTCGATCAACGGCTCCCTCTGCCCCGAGGTGTACGTGGCTGCATTCTCGATCAGATTCTCGAATACCTCGCGCAGTCGCACGCGATCCCCGTGGACGGTGGGCAGACTCGTTGCGATCTTCACTGTGATGTTCTTTTCCTCGAGGAGTCCATTCAGCCCGACCAGTGCCTGCCGGGCAAGCTGCTCCAGCTTCACATCTTCAGAAGGTCGACGCACACGCCCGATCCGGGCGAATTCAAGCAGATCCGACAGAATTTCATCCATCGTATCTGACGCGGCCTCGATCCGTCCGATATCCCTGTGAACCTCCTCCCGCCGTCCTGCTTCGAGGTCCTGCTTCAGCGCGCCGGTGAAGCCCTTGATGGTGATCAGGGGGGCCCGGAGGTCGTGGAAGGCGAGATAGGTAAATCGCTCGATCTCGGAATTGATGGCTTCCAGGCGAGCGATCAAATCCCTGCGTTCAGACTCGGCTTCACGCTGCAGGCGCCTGGTGTGGGCATCCCTCAGCTCCCGTTCGATGGCCGGGAGCAGGCGCGCCAGCCTTCCCTTGACAATAAAGTCGTGCGCCCCCGCTTTCAACATTTCCACGGCGCTTTCCTCTCCAATGGTGCCCGAAATAATAATAAAAGGCAGGTCCAGGCCGCTTTGCTGGAGGATCTTCAGGGCATCCCTGGCGTTGAACCTGGGCAATGTGAAATCACACAGGATGAGATCCCAGGTACTCTGCGCGAGAGCCGCCTGCATGGCAGGGCGTACCTCCACGCGCTGGTGTTCCACCTCGTATCCCCCTCGCCTGAGCTCGCGCAGCATGGCTTGTGTGTCATCTTCGGAGTCTTCCACGATCAGTACGCGTAAAAGAGTCGCCATCACAGATCCTCATCCCGGTAGTCTAATCTTCCAGTTTAATTGTATCGGCCGGCAGGATGCAAATCGGGATGCAAATTCTGATGTCCCGGAGAGTTTCAACCAGGCAGGCATTCCCCGTAAGATGCAGGCCTTTCAGGAGCTGTTCCAGTAAGCCCTAACCGCCTAATATGACAAATGTCATCCGAATTCATGATGAATGCAACTATGGCGGGTTTGCCAGATCCGTATAATAAACAGGAAAGCAGGGGCGGGCTGACCAACTGAAATCATTACGCTCATTACCGCACATCGTTCCCCCATTACGCACAACAGACTGCATCACGGTTCACTGCTCTCCCATCGCCGCGCATTCCACCATCTCGCAGCACATTGCCGTTTTCAACCCGCACTACAAACACCATCATTGCCCATCTTCCTGTCCCGCCTCTGCTATCAGGACGCCATGACATCCTTTTGCTCCCAACATCGCCCGTCATGCAAAGAGCCGCCCTTTTCCGGGCGGCTCTTCTCTTTATTATAGGAACCTGGGTATTTGCTTATACCCGGGCGTTGTCCATGCGTATGTGGCTCGACGAGAAGCGGATCGCCGAGAAATCCGAGTCAGCGCTCGGCTCGATCACGAGCTTGATGGCCGTGCGGACCTTGTCTTCGATTGTGACGTCGGCGAACTCGGGCACACAGCTTACGCTGATACCGTCATTCTTGAGATAGCCGGTCGCCAGGATCAGGGCTTTCATGGCCTGGTTGACCGCGCCAGCGCCGATCGCCTGCACTTCTGCCCGGTGATGCTCGCGCACCACACCGGCAATCGCGCCGGCAACCGCCGAAGTGCGAGAATTTGCTGAGACTTTGATCATTTCCATGGGAACTCTCCTACTGAATTGTTGGGATCTTTGCGTCTTGAGCGCTTTCTAGCGTTAAAGTTCTGCTTCTCATCCCGCAAAGTGGATCAGTTGCTCGAATTGTAGGGCAAAGAGGCCATAAGTACCATAGGCGAGCACGTCTATTGTCTAGATGTTTGTACTGTTTTTAGGTTTTACGGGGATCACCGCAACAGGTATTCATCGATCAGCGCAGCCAGCTTCTTCAAACTGACCGGCTTGGTGACATAATCGGTTGCACCCGCCGCCAGGCAACGCTCACGATCCCCGGGCATCGCCAGGGCGGTCAGGGCGATGATAGGCAGCGTGCGAAACTCCGGGTCTGCCCGCAGGCGCCGGGTTGCCTCGAGTCCATCCATCCCTGGTAGATGAATGTCCATCAGGACCAGGTCTGGGCGGGAGCGTTTTGCAAGATCGATGCCCGTGAGGGCATCCCGGGCGCTTAGGACCTGATACCCGTTCATTTGCAGATAATCGGTCACCATGATGGTCGCATCCTTGGTGTCCTCGACGAGCAGGATGATGGGTCTGTCCTTGGCATCAGGGCGTATGGCTCGGAACTTCCCGGTGCTTTTCAGACGCAGTTCAGGGTCCGTCGCCAGGGCAGGCTCCCAGGGCAGAGTGACCGTGAAGCGACTGCCCTCATTCAGCTTACTCTCCAGACTCACCTTCCCACCATGCAGGCGCACCATCTGCGCCACCAGCGCCAGACCGAGACCCGTCCCGGGTGCCTCGCGGGAGAGACTGGAATCCAGCTGGACGAAAGGCTGGAACAGGCGCTGCTTGTCGTTCTGGCTGATCCCGATCCCGTTATCCCAGACGGTGAACATCACATGCTTTTCCCAGGGATCCGCGCGCACCTTGAGCCCGAGCTTGCCGCCTGCCGGTGTGAACTTGACCGCATTGCTGAGAAGGTTCACCAGGATCTGCTTGAGGCGGCGTTCATCCACCCAGATGGAACCGATGCCCTCATCCAGGTCCAGGGATAGGTCCTGTTCTTTCTTATGTGCCAGCTGGTTGACCATGCGCAGACTCGCCTGGCAGATCTGCTGAAGATCTACTTCAGTGATGTTCAGCACCACCTGTCCTGATTCGATCCGTGCCAGATCGAGAATATCGTTGATCAGGGATAGGAGATGGCTGCCGCTCTCGCTGATCGTCTTCACATACCGCTGCTGCTTATCGTTCAGGGGACCAGCCACATGCTCGGCCAGGCTCTCCGAAAGCCCAAGGATGGCATTCAGAGGTGTACGCAGCTCATGGCTCATGCTCGCCAGGAACTCATCCTTGGCGCGCAGGGCACGCTCCAGCTCAGTGGTGCGTTCTTCGACCCGCCGCTCGAGCTCCGCGTTCAACTGCAGGATCTCTGCCTCCGACTCTTTGCGCTTGGTGATATCGACCTTGACCCCTTCCCAGTAAAGGGGCTGTCCCTGGTCATCGCGCAGGAGTACCGCCTGGTCGTGGAACCAGACCAGGTGCCCATCGCGTGCCAGCATCCGGTATTCCATACTGGAGGGCGCGCCGGTGCGTTCACTCTCGTTCACGGTATGGAGTACTCCCTCCCGATCGTTGGGGTGAAGGCGGGTCTTCCAGAATTCCGGGTCAGCCAACCACTCTTCCGGTGTGTAACCGAGAATGGACTGGATCTGCGGGCTGACGTAGGTGGTGCTCTGGATGTTACCCGCCGGACTGACATAGACGATAATCGGAAGCCGCTCCACCAGCAGCTGGTATCTCGACTCTGCCTCCCGCCGGGATCGCCTGGCTTCGGCATCTCGCAGCTCACGCTCGATCGCCGGGATGAGCCGCGCCAGCTTGTCCTTGACCAGAAAGTCATGGGCGCCACTCTTCAAGGCCGCGACCGCCGTCTCCTCGCCAACCGTGCCGGAAATCACGAGAAATGGAATATCCAGTCCACTGGCTTTCAGGGTTTCAAGGGCCGCCATGGCGCTGAAGCGGGGCATCGAATAGTCTGAGAGAATGATGTCCCAGGGCTGACGCGAGAGCGCCGACTGCATATCTGCTTTTGTTTCCACACGCTCAGAATGAACAACATAACCGCCCCGCTTGATTTCAAGCAGAATCAATTCTGTATCATTTGCTGAGTCTTCGACGATCAGTACGTTCAGGGCTTGTTTTTCCATCACTCTCTACGCAAATCTTACCACTGTTGTTTCAGTCAAATCTTTCCAATTCAGAATGACTCCCCGCATTCCATGCAGAGATGGGCGAGTCTAGCATAATCAAACGGCGCATCTTGTGGATGCGCCGTTTGGAAGGTGCCGGTCGAATTCGTCTTTGTTCCAGGTCAGCACCTACGAGCTGCAGACTCAGTGATGCTGGTTTTCCCAGTAGATGATCTTGCCGTCTTCGATATGCATGACTTCATTGCCGTCTCCGCTTTCCAAAAAATTCCCCATCCGATACACTTCCCATGAATAGGTGACAATGCTCCCTACGTTTTTCACATCGCTGATCTTGGTTACATGACCAGCCTGGACGTAACCCAGTAAATAGTAATGGAATGCTCTTTTGCCGGTGAAATAACAGTGCCCGGCACAGACGGCCTCCTCGTGCACGTACGACATCGCTGTTCCGACGTCTCCAGCTTCGAGAGCATCCCAGAACGCCTGGACGATTTTTGCAGCTTCAAGCGGATCGACAGTCGGGGTTGGCATCGCAGTCGCGGTAGGAGTAGAGGGCGCTAACGCCGCTATGCCGCTTCCGCAGGCACTCAGGACCTGCACCAAAACAAAAACAGATAGAGCAAGAAAAATGGCTTTAAGGTTCATGGATATTCCTTCATCGATAAATATAGTGCCAGGAGCAATAGGTTCCTGTTACCCCCTATTCTAATAGCGCTATTGATTTCTTTGCCTAACAGCTTCGTAAACAATCAGAGCCGTCGAGACCGATACGTTTAGCGAATTCACGCGGCCATTCATCGGAATTCTGACCTTCCTATCAGCATGGGACATCCAGAAATCGGTGAGACCCTCATCTTCCGTGCCGACGGCGATGGCAACTGGCTGGCGCAGATCGATATCGGAATAGACCACGTCCGCCGAAGGTGTAGCCGCAACGAGGCGGAGCCCTCCTCTCTTGAGCCACTCCAGAGCGGAGGCGTTATCGCACTCGAGGGTAGGTACGCTAAAGACCGCGCCCCGGCTGGCGCGCACCACGTTTGGGTTCCAGAGGTCCACGCGCGGGTCGCAGACCAGGATCGCATCCACGCGGGCAGCATCCGCCGTGCGCAGGATCGCGCCCAGGTTGCCGGGCTTCTCCACGGACTCGGCGACGACGACCAGGGGTGAATCACTCACCTTCAAATCGGCAAGGGAAACCTGCGGGATGCGAAAGACCGCCAGCCAGCCATCAGGGTTCTCGCGATACGATATCTTCTCGAAGACCACACGGTTGACGGTGAGACTCTCTGCATCGGCGACGTCCAGGTGACGGGAAACCAGCTCGGGTGCCGAAAAGACCGCCTGGGGATTCTGCCCTGCTGAGAGCGCCAGCTGAATCTCGTCGAAACCTTCGACGAGCATCAAGCCATCTGCGCGACGCTGGCGTTTCTCATCGCGTAGCCGGACGATATGCTTGACACGCGGGTTCTGCAGGCTGGTAATGTCCATCTCAGCGCGCGATTCCCGTGCCTTCCTTGAGGATGGTCCAGGTCAGAGGAATGCCGATCAAAAAGTAGGCGCCGACATAGATCAACTGACCGGGATGGGCGGAAAAATCGAACAGGCTAAAGTAGACAAATATCGCTGCGGTAATGGCGATCACCAGGATATAAGAGGAAAACCCGTAGGTGAGCATCGTAAGCAGGTTGTGCTCACGCAGCATGATGGCGGCGCTGGTACACAGCGAAAGGTAAAAGACGGCAAATGCCCGCAGGGTAAAAAGCGACATCACCTCGGGGAAGACGCCCCCGTTTGTCCCCACATCACCGACCTGCGCATATAAGCCATAGAGAGCGAGCCCTGCGACAATCGCGACAAAGGCCGCGATGAGAGCGTAGTGAAATGGCTTTGCCTGGGGACCGAACGTCTCATGGGCAGGGCGGAGCCGTGACCACTCGTATACACCCAACAAAGCGGCCAGTGCATTCAATCCGATCGTTACGATATACAACCAGGCGATCGGATGCCCAAGCAGGAGCTTATCGCGAAACGCCAGCACCACAATCAGTTCTGAAATCCCAAAGACCCATAAATAGACGAGAGACGGATAAACCAGCCTCCACTCCCAGCGCCTCGCCGTGATAAAAGCAGACCAGGCATTACCGATGCACCATCCCCCCATGGTGGCCGCCATAAAGGGTGTCACCTTCCAGGCAAACACAGGCGCTACCTGCGCGGAGAAAAAGAAAAGCAGGAGCCCTAAGATCCCATAAAGAAAGGCAAGAAGGTAAGTGAGCCAGCGGGACGTGTTCGATAACATCTAAATTCCTCCGATAAGATTTTCTGTGCAAACGAACCCTGCAATAAAACTACGCCACGGCTTTACGGGCGCGAACGACCATAGGCATCCCATCTTTGGGAAAAGTTGTCACCTGGCGAAGAGGAACGATCTTCGTATTCGGGGCATGAACGAGTTGGTAGCGGCTGACCATCATTGCCAGCAGGATCTGCGCCTCCATAAGCGAGAAGTGATTCCCAATGCAGATGCGGGGGCCGCCGCCAAACGGCAGGTACGCATATCTGGGAATATCGGGTTCCTTCGCTTCTGAGAATCGGCCTGGGTCGAATTTGTCGGGATCACTCCACCAGCGAGGATCATGATGCACCACATACGGAGGGATAAAGACAACGCTGTTCTTCTCTAAACGATAGCCGCCTAATTCGACATCCTCCACCAGCGCCCGTGGGATAATCGCGACCGTCGGTTCGATCCTCATCGCTTCCTTGATCACCATCAGGGAATAAGGAAGGTTTCGCAAATCAGCCAGACTGGGCGGGCGTCCATTAAGAACAGAGTCCACCTCGGCCTGTAACGTTTCCAAAACAGGAGGGTTCAAAGCAAGATAGTGCAGTGCCCATACCAGCGTGTTCGCCGTCGTCTCATGACCTGCGAAGAATAGCGTCAGAATATTGTCACGCACGAATTGATCTGGCATGGGATTGTTTTCATCATCCGTGGTTTGCATGAGCAAGGTGAGCAGATCTTTGCGTTCTGCATACTTTGGATTAGCGCGGCGCTCCTCCATCAGTCTCGCAACCAGCGCAGACATGATGTCATTGACCTTGTCTGCTTTCCGGTCGCGTTCCCGGCTCAGCCATTCCGGCAAAGGCAGGGTAATATCTGCGACCGTGACTTCTTGCCCAAGTTTTCCAGCCATGGCTAATTCAGGAGTACTTTTAATGTCCATGCCAAACATGGTTTCGGCAATGACCCACATCGTCACCTGAGTCATATCGGCATGAAGGTCGCGTGTTTCTCCATCGCGCCAGCCAGACAGCAATAGCTCGCCAAAGCGCACCATCGTATCGGCATAGCTCTCAATGTGCTTGGTATGCATCAAGGGCTGGATCACCTTGCGCTGGGGACGCCATTCCGGGTAGTCACTGGTCAGGATTCCACTGGCGAAAAACCGATTGAGTCCCAGCGGCCGTTTTGAGAGAACAAGGGGTTTATGAAAGTCGTTTACCCGCTTGACCAAGATCTCCTGGATCAACGCCGGATGCGAAACCAGGTAGATGGTTTGCCCTGCGGCTTTGAAACGGACAATATCCCCGTGCTGTTTGGCGGCAGAACGAAATAGGTCTACAGGCAGTCCGCCTTGATTCATAAAGGCAAATGTGTTGCCGACGATCGGCAGGCCAGGCATGGTTGGAGGAGCCTTTGGAAGGGCGGGGGCAACTGGATTTGCGTTCATCGTTTTTCCTACAAACTCTTTGTAATAAACACGTTTTAGACCGGTGGAAGCGCGACTCAACAATTCAATCGCATGCATGCACGGGGATTCTACTTTAGTTCAGATGCCCGGGATAGGCAATTCATCAGATTATTGGCTATACTTGCATCAAAAAGAGAAGCTCATGGACAAACCCATCAAACTCGTGGAAAAGTATGAACGTAATGGATGGCCCTCCCTCAAGCGGCCCGACCTCAAACCGCCGGAGGGCTGGAATCTCCCACTGATCACCTCCCTGGAGCGCATTCGCTCCCACGCGCTCTCCCCGGATGGAGAATCGATCGCCTGCATCAAGGATGGCGAGTCCCTTTCGGATGTCTTCCTGATGCCGGCGAAGGGCGGCTGGCTCAGCCGCATCACCACAGATCGA
>Ga0075429_100004808_pt1 | contig 11629 bp, 9 predicted proteins | sample RhiMetdeltSRZDD3_FD_75295 | JGI IMG/M metagenome (GOLD analysis project Ga0075429, IMG submission 75295) | Populus rhizosphere microbial communities from Tennessee, USA - Rhizosphere MetaG P. deltoides SRZDD3 | ecosystem: Host-associated > Plants > Roots > Rhizosphere > Soil | place: USA...
TACCAGATGACGCCGTACGACGAGTGGGACTTCGACGGTGTGAACGAGATGATCCTGGCGGACATCGACGTGAAGGGCAAGCCGACCAAGGCGCTGGTGCACTTCGACCGCAACGGTTTCGGCTACACGATGGACCGCATCTCGGGCGCGCTGCTCGTGGCCGAGAAGTACGACCCGAAGGTCAACTGGGCGACCCACGTCGACATGAAGACCGGGCGGCCGCAGGTGGTCGCGAAGTACTCCACCGCGAAGAACGGTCCTGACGTCAACACCAAGGGCATCTGCCCCGCGGCGCTCGGCACCAAGGACCAGCAGCCGGCCTCGTACGACCCGAACACCAAGCTCTTCTACGTGCCGACCAACCACGTCTGCATGGACTACGAGCCGTTCAAGGTCGAATACACCGCCGGCCAGCCGTACGTGGGCGCGACGCTGTCGATGTACCCCACCCCGGGCAGCCATGGCGGGATGGGCAACTACATCGCCTGGGACGCCGGCCAGGGCAAGATCGTGCAGAGCAAGCCCGAGAAGTTCTCGGTGTGGAGCGGCTCGCTCAACACCGCGGGCGGCCTGTCCTGCTACGGCACGCTGGAGGGCTACCTGAAGTGCGTCGATGCGAAGGACATCAACAAGGAGCTGTTCAAGTTCAAGACGCCGTCCGGGATCATCGGCAACGTGTTCACGTACGAGCACAAGGGCAAGCAGTACATGGGCGTGTTCTCGGGCATCGGCGGCTGGGCCGGCATCGGCATGGCCGCGGGCCTCGAGAAGGACACCGACGGCCTGGGCGCCGTGGGCGGCTACCGCGAGCTGAACCAGTACACCGAGCTGGGCGGTTCGCTGACCGTCTTCACGCTGCCCAACTGAGCCGAGATGCAGCGACAGGCCCGGCGAAAAGCTGTGCCGCGGAGTCTCGGCTCACTCGGAGCCGAGCCGACCGTTCGCAGGCGGATCGTTCACAGGCTCTGAGCGGGTGAAGTGAAGGCGCCGGCGGCGATGCGCTCGCCGCCGGCGCCCGACGGACCCGCCCCGGGTTTGTCCCTGTCGCCGTTCCCCCACCCCCCGCGTTTGCATCCCATGACGATCACCGCACGCCGCCGCGCTCTCGCGGTCGCCCTCTCCCTGCTCGCCGCCTGCGCCGCCGCCGGCGCCAACGACAAGCCCTACAAGGTCGTCGACGGCTACAAGGTCGACGCCGAGACGATGAAGGGCTTTCGCGCGTGGCGCGCCGCCGCGTGCGACCGCTGCCACGGCGCCAACCAGGAGGGCATGGTCGGGCCCTCGCTCATCAACAGCCTGAAGGTGCTGAGCAAGGAAGACTTCGTGAAGACCGTGCGCGACGGCCGGCTCGAGAAGGGCATGGTCGCCTTCGGCACCAACAAGCAGGTGATGGACAACATCGACCAGCTCTACGCCTACCTGAAGGGCCGTTCCGACGGCGCGATCACGCGCGCCAAGGTCGAGCCCCTGGAATGAGCACGATGAACCGCAGACGGGCGCCCCGACTGTGCGGCGCCGCGCTGGCGCTAGCCGCCGGCCTCGCCGTGGCGCAGACCGCGGCCGATGCGCCGCCCGTGCGGCAGGCGTTGCGCGTCTGCCAGGACCCCAACAACCTGCCCTTCTCCGACACCAAGGGCCAGGGCTTCGAGAACAAGCTGGCCGAGCTCTTCGCGAAGGAGCTCGGCCTGCCCGTCACGTACTACTCGTTCCCGCAGCGCATGGCGTTCATCCGCAACACGCTGCGCTACAAGCTGCCGGGCGAGGACTACCGCTGCGACATCGTGATGGGCGTGCCGGCCGGCTTCGACCAGGTCGCCGCCACGCGGCCGTACTACCGCTCCACCTACGTGCTCGTGTTCCCGAAGGGCAAGGGGCTGGACGGCGTGCGCGATTCCGGCGACCTGCTGAAGCTGGCCCCCGAGCGGCTGGCGAAGCTGCGCATCGGGCTGTACGACCGCACGCCGGCGTCGGAGTGGATGGCGCGCCACCGGCTGCTCGACCAGGCGGTCCCCTACCACATCCTCAACGCCGACCCCGACCAGTATCCCGGCGAGATCATCGAGAAGGACCTGGCGAGCGGGCGGCTCGACGCCGCCATCGTCTGGGGCCCGATCGGCGGCTACTTCGCCAAGCGCGTGCGCCAGCCCGAGCTCGCGGTCGTCCCGATGGTGCCGGAGCCGGGGCTCAAGTTCGACTACGCGATGGCCATGGGCGTGCGCCACGGCGAGCCGCAGTGGAAGCAGCAGGTCGAGGCGCTGATCGACAAGCGGCGCGCGGAGATCCAGGCGATCCTGCGGGAGTACGGGGTGCCGCTGGTGGAGGAGCCGGCGAGCGCGCCGGCGCGGTAGATCGATGCTGCGGATGTCTCGCATCCCGGCGGCCCGCCCCCTGCTGATCTTCCTGGCGGCGTGCGGCCTTTCGGCGCACGTGCTCGCCCAACCCGCCTCGCCGCCGCTCTCCGAAGGAAACGCCGGGCCGCCCCAGGTTTCCTCGACCCCCCCGGGGGGCGGGCTGGGCGCAGCCCGGCCCTCGGGGCCCTCGGAAGCCGAGCGCCTCGTCTTCACCGAGCCGCACCTCGCCAACATCGACGCCCCGCGCACGCTGCGCTACCGCTACGTGCGCGAAGGCGGCGGCGCGGCGCGGGTGGAGGACGACGTCACGATGACGTTCACGCGCGCGCCGGACGGCCGCTGCTGCAGCGTGCACGGCGAGTACCTCACCGGCGCGAACGCGGTGGCGCTGCCCGACGTGGAGAGCGCGCGCTCCAACCCGGTGGTGCTGTTCTTCCTCGAGCAGCAGGTGCGCGAGCTGAACCGCCGCACCGGCGGCAGCACGAACCACTTCCGCCAGCGCATCCGGCTCGCGCTGGCCAACGCCGCGACGCTGTCGCCCACGACCGTGCAGTGGGAGGGCCGCGCCCTGCCCGCGCGCACCGTGCGCATCGCGCCGTTCACCGACGATCCGCATCGCGCCCGCTTCGAGCGCGACGCGCCCACCGAGTACAGCTTCGTGCTCGCCGACGCCGTGCCGGGCGGCGTGTGGCAGCTGCGCGCCGCGTTGCCGGGCGACGGCGCCGCGGCGCAGACCTTGACCTTCCGCGACGCCGTCGAGCGGCCCGCCACCAGGAGGTGACCCCCATGCGTTCCCGCTTCATGCCGGGCCTGCTCGCCGCGTCTGCGCTCGCGGGCGCGGCTGCGCTGCCGGCGCGCGCGCACGACTACCCCACCGTCGACCGCGTGGTCTACGTGCAGGCCTGCATGCGCGACCACCCGGGCCCGCACTACGAGATGCTGAACAAGTGCTCGTGCGTGATCGACAGCATCGCGCGCGAGCTCCCGTTCGACGATTTCGTGCAGATGAGCACCGCGTCCAACGCCAACACGATCGGCGGCGAGCGCGGCGCCTACATCCGCGACGCCGAGGCGCTGCAGCAGCAGATCCGCAAGTTCCGCCAGCTCCAGGCGCAGGCCAGGAAGAGCTGCATGGTGGTGGCGGACAGCGTGGCGCGCTGAGCCGGGGCCCCGCCGCGGCGCCGCTGCCATGACCTGCCCCCTGCGCCGGCGCGCGCTGCTCGCCGGGCTGCTGCTCGCGCCGTCGATGCGCGTGCGCGCGGGCGGCGAGGACCCCGCCTGGCCGGGCCCGGTGAAGCAGGTGGCCGCCGGCGTGCACGTGCTGGTCGGCAGCCGCGACGCCGCGCACCCCGGCAACGGCGGCGCGGTGGGCAACCTCGGCTTCATCGAGACGCCGGCCGGCGCCGTGGTGGTCAACGCCGGCGGCTCGTACCGCTGGGGCCGCGCGCTCATCGCTCTCGTGACCCGGCGCACCGGCCGGCCGCCCGCGACGGCGATCGTCACGCAGGCGCGGCCCGAATACGTGATGGGCATGGCGGCCTTCGCCGACCGCGGCATCGAGCTCATCGCCCACGAGGCTACGGACCGCCTCATCGCCCGCCGCTGCCCCGAGTGCCTGCGCCGCCTGCTGCGCGACCTGGGCGACGACGCGATGCGCGGCACCCGGCTGGTGGGGCCGACGCGCGCGCTCGCCGGCGACGCGCGCATCGCGCCGGGCGGCCGGCGCATCGACATCCTGCATTTCGGCGCGGCGCAGACCGCGGGCGACCTGGTGGTGGTGGACGTCGACACCGGCGTCGCCTTCGCCGGCGCGATGGTCACCGAGCGCCGCGTGCCGGAGCTCGAGGACCCCGGCGGCGCGCGTCCCTGGCGCGCCGCGCTGGCGGCGCTCGCCGCGCGGCCGCTCGCGCTGCTGGTGCCCGGCTACGGCGAGCCCGGCGCGCCGGCGGCGCTCATCGCCGCCACCGATGCCTACCTCGCGCAGCTCGCGTCGGACGTGCAGTCGCACTGGGACCGCGGCGCCGACCTGCTCACCGCGCAGCGCGAGATCGCCGGCGCGCGCTGGCGCGAGTGGGCACAGCACGAGGCGCTGCACGCGCGCAACGTGCAGCGCGAGTACCTGGCGGCGGAAGCGCGCTGGCTGTCGGGGCGGTAGCGCCGCGTCAGTCGTACTTGACGTACTTGAAGCGCGGGTCGTCCGGCGTGCCTTCCAGGGCCGAGCCTTCCTGGCCCCCGGGCCGCCACATCACGACCTCCTCGATCTTCTTCGCCAGCTCGAAGTCCTTGTCGGTCACGCCCTTGGCCGCGTGGTTCACCAGCTTGACGATCACGAACGCGTACGAGACGGTGAGGTCCGGGTGGTGCCACGCCGCCTCGGCGAGGTGGCCCACGGTGTTGACCACCATCAGCGTGCCCTTCCAGCCGCTCGTCTTGTACTTGCGCCGGATCCAGCCTTCCTCGAAGTACCACCCGGGCAGCTCGGCGGCGAGGCGGGCCTGGATCTCCTCGGCCGTGTAGACCTCGTCCGCGGTCTTCTTGCGCCACTGTGTCATGCCGATCTCCGCTGACGTGAGGCACCGAGTGTGCGCCGATCGGCACCTTCACCGGGCGAAGGGAAAAGCCTCGGCCAGCCCGAGCACGCGCCCGGTGTGGCCGGCGTCGTAGCCCGGCAGCGCCGCCACCGCGGCGCGCAGGGCGGGCGCGCGCAGCAGGTCGAGCACCGGCGCGAGCGGCGCGCGCCCGAGCGCGCGCGTCTCGCAGGCGAAGAAGTAGCGCTCGCGCAGCAGCGGGATGAAGTGCAGGTGGAAGTGCTGCGCCGCCGTCCTCACGCCGATGCCGGCGTCGGCCATGCCGCTGCCGACGTAGGCCGCCACCGCCGCGTGGGTGAGCTCGGTGACGTCGTAGCCCGCCACCTGCCGCGGCGCCACGCCCGCGCCCTCGAGCAGCAGCTCGGTGAGCACGCGGGTGCCCGATCCCTCGGGCCGGTTGACGAAGCGCACGTCCGGGCGCGCCAGGTCGGCCAGGCCGCGGATGCGCTTGGGATTGCCGCGCGCGACGAACAGCCCCTGCGTGCGCACCGCCAGGTGCACGAGGCTGTGGCGCTCGGCGCGCAGCCACGGCATGTAGCGCGCCGCCGCCCGGGCCTCGAGCTGCCCGATCGGCACGTGGAAGCCCGCGAGGTCGCACTCGCCGCCCGCCAGCGCCGCGACGGCCTCCAGGCTGCTGCGGTAGCGCAGGTCCACCGGGAGGCCGGCGGACTGCAGGTGCGCGACCAGCGTGGCGACGGCGAAACCGTGGCTCGCCGCCAGCCGCACGCCCGGCTGCTCCGCCGGGCCGGCGCGGCCCAGGTCCGCCTCGAGCTCCGAGGCCACCGATTCGAGCATCGGCGACAGCCGCGCCGCGATGCGCCGGTCGGCCCACAGCAGCTTGAGCGCGAGATCGGTGAGCGTGGAGCCGCGGCCTCGGCCGGCGTCGACCAGCGCGCCGTCGAACAGCGCCTCGGCCTGCTTGAGCCGGCCCCAGGCATGCCGGTACGACAGCCCGAGCGCGCGCGCGGCCTCGGCCAGCGAGCCGGTGTCGTGCACCGCCGACAGCAGCACGAGCAGGCGGGTGACGTCGACGGGCTCGTGGCCCGGCGCGCCGGCGTTCCAGTGCGGAGTGATCGAGATGCGCGGCATGGGACTTTCCCTGCCCCTCGGCGAGCGGGGCAGGGCAGGGCCGGATGCGCCGCCCCCTCGGCCGCGGCCCCACCCCGCCCTTCTCCCGCGGGGGACGGAGGAAGCCACTTTATGCCACGCCGTGCATATTGGCCGCCGCCGGCCCGGCTATGGTCGTCCCCGTCCCCCTCAGATCGGAGCCTTCCTTGAGCAGCACCACCGTCATCCGCCTGCATCCGGTCGCGGCCCCCGTGGCGCGCAAGGCGCGCGCCACGCCGCGCGGCCGGCAGCCCACCGCCGAGGCGCTCGACGAGGTGCGCCGCCTGCTGGGCGGGGCACCGCGCGAGCGCGACCTGCTCATCGAGCACCTGCATCGCATCAACGACGCGCACGGCCACCTGCCCGACGCGCTGCTCGTCGCGCTGGCGAGCGAGATGCGGCTGTCGATGGCCGAGGTGTACGAGACCGCGAGCTTCTACCACCACTTCGAGATCGTGAAGGCCGGCGAGGAGGCGCCCGCGCGGCTCACCGTGCGCGTGTGCGAGTCGCTGTCGTGCGCGATGGCGGGCAGCGCGGCGCTGCAGGACGAGCTCGTCGAGCGCCTGGCGGCGCGCGGCGACGTGCGCGTGGTCCGCGCGCCGTGCATCGGCCGCTGCGCGGGCGCGCCGGCCGTGTCGGTGGGCCGGCATGCGATCGACGGCGCGGACGTCGAGGCGGTGGTCGCCGCCGTCGAGCAGGGCCGCGTCGAGGCCGAGCTGCCCGCGGTCACCGCTTACGACGCGTATGTCGCGGGCGGCGGCTACCGCCTGCTGGACGACCTGCAGGCGGGCCGCCGCCACGCCGAGGAGGTGATGTCCGCGCTCGCCGACGCGGGGCTGCGCGGCCTGGGCGGCGCGGGCTTTCCGGCCGGGCGCAAGTGGAAGATCGTGCGCGGCCAGGCCGCGCCGCGCCTCATTGCCGTCAACATCGACGAGGGCGAGCCCGGCACGTTCAAGGACCGCGGCTGCCTCGAGTCCGATCCGCACCGGTTCCTCGAAGGCGCGCTGGTCGCGGCGCACTGCATCGAGGCCGCGGCGATCTACCTGTACCTGCGCGACGAGTACGCGGCCGGGCGCGCCATCCTCGAGCGCGAGCTGGCCGCGCTGCGCGCGGCGCGGCCCGCGCTGGTGCCGATCCACCTGCGGCGCGGCGCCGGCGCGTACATCTGCGGCGAGGAGTCGGCGCTCATCGAGAGCCTGGAAGGCAAGCGCGGCTGGCCGCGCCTGCGCCCGCCCTACGTCGCCGAGGTCGGCCTGTTCGGCCGGCCGACGCTGGAGCACAACCTGGAGACGCTGCACTGGGTGCGCGACATCGTCGAGCGCGGCCCCGGCGCGTTCGCGGACCACGGACGGCACGGGCGCAAGGGCCTGCGCGCCTTCTCGCTCTCCGGCCGCGTGAGGAACCCGGGCGTGCACCTGGCCCCCGCGGGCATCACGCTGCGCGAGCTGGTCGACGAGTACGGCGGCGGCATGCAGGACGGGCACGCGCTGTACGGCTATTTCCCGGGCGGCGCCTCGGGCGGCATGCTGCCCGCGTCGCTCGCCGACGTGCCGCTCGACTTCGACACCCTGCAGGCACACGGCTGCTTCATCGGCTCGGCCGCGGTGGTGGTGTTCTCGCAGCACGACAGCGCGCGCGAGCTGGCGCTCAACGCGATGCGCTTCTTCGAGCACGAGAGCTGCGGCCAGTGCACGCCGTGCCGCGAGGGCACGCAGCGCGCGGTGGAGCTGATGCAGCAGCCGCACTGGGACGTCGCGCTGCTGCAGGAACTGTCGGCCGTGATGATGGACGCGTCGATCTGCGGGCTGGGGCAGGCCGCCCCGAATCCGCTGCTGTGCGCGATCAAGTATTTCCCGCAGGAGTTCGCATGAATCCCCTTCGACAGGCTCAGGCCCTTCGACAGGCTCAGGCCGAACGGGTGACAGTGCGCATCGACGGCTGCGACGTCACCGCTGTTGCGGGCGAACGCATCCTCGACGTCGCCCGCCGCGAAGGCGCCACCGTCCCCACGCTGTGCCACCAGGACGGCATGCGCCCGGCCGGCAACTGCCGCGCGTGCGTGGTCGAGATCCAGGGCGAGCGCACGCTGGCGCCGTCGTGCTGCCGCACCGTGCAGGCCGGCCAGGTGATCGACACGAAGAGCGAGCGCGTGCAGCGCGCGCAGCGCGTCGTGCTGGAGCTGCTGGGCGCCGACCAGCCGCCCGCGCCGCACACGCTGCGCTCCGAGCTCGAGCAGTGGTGCGACACGATGGGCGTCACGCGCAACCGCTTCGACCGCCATGCGCCGCCCGCGCCCGACGTGTCGAATCCGGCGATCGCCGTCAACCTCGATGCCTGCATCAACTGCATGCGCTGCGTGCGCGCATGCCGCGAGGTGCAGGTGAACGACGTCATCGCCATCGCCGGCTCCGGCCCCACCACGCGCATCGCGTTCGACCTCGACGACCCGATGGGCGCGAGCACCTGCGTCTCCTGCGGCGAGTGCGTGCAGGCCTGCCCCACCGGCGCGCTCACGCCGGCCAACGGCGCCGCGCTCGTCGAGCCCGACCGCGAGGTCGACTCGGTGTGCCCGTACTGCGGCGTCGGCTGCCAGCTCACGTACCGCATCAAGGACCAGAAGATCATCGAAGTCGTGGGCCGCGACGGCCCCGCGAACCAGGGCCGCCTGTGCGTCAAGGGCCGCTTCGGCTTCGACTACGTGCACCACCGCGAGCGCATCACCACGCCGCTGGTGCGCCGCGACGACGCGCCGAAGACGCTCGACGGCTTCGATCCCTCCGACCCGTTCAAGGTCTTCCGCGAGGCGACGTGGGAGGAGGCGCTCGAGCGCGCCGCCGGCGGCCTCGCCGCGATCCGCGAGCGCGACGGCCCGGATGCGCTCGCCGGCTTCGGCTCGGCCAAGGGCAGCAACGAGGAGGCGTACCTGTTCCAGAAGCTCGTGCGCACGGGCTTCGGCACGAACAACGTCGACCACTGCACGCGGCTGTGCCACGCCTCGTCGGTGACGGCGCTGCTGGAAGGCATCGGCTCGGGCGCGGTAAGCAACCCGGTGGCCGACGTGGCCGACGCCGACGTGATCATGGTCGTGGGCGCGAACCCGACAGTGAACCATCCCGTCGCGGCCACCTTCATGAAGAACGCGGTGAAGGCCGGCAAGACGCTCATCGTCGCCGACCCGCGGCGCACCGAGCTCGCGCGCCACGCGCACATCGCGCTGCAGTTCCGCCCCGGCTCCGACGTGGCGCTGTTCAACGCGATGCTGCACACCATCATCGCCGAGGGCCTGCACGACCCGGCGTTCGTCGCCGAACGAACCACGCACTTCGACGAGCTCGCGGCCAACGTGGCGGCCACCACGCCGGAGGCGATGTCGCCGGTCTGCGGCATCGCGCCGGAGGACATCCGCCGCGCCGCACGCGCCTATGCCGGCGCGGGCAGCGCCATCATCCTGTGGGGCATGGGCGTGAGCCAGCACGTGCACGGCACCGACAACGCGCGCTGCCTGATCGCGCTGGCGCTCGTCACCGGCCAGATCGGCCGGCCCGGCACCGGCCTGCATCCGCTGCGCGGGCAGAACAACGTGCAGGGCGCGAGCGACGCCGGCCTGATCCCGATGATGCTGCCCGACTACCAGCGGGTGGACAACGCGGGCGTGCGCCGGCGCTTCGAGTCCGCCTGGGGCGCCGAGCTCGACCCGAAGCCGGGCCTCACGGTGGTGGAGATCATGGACGCCGCGTGCGCGGGCCGCATCAAGGGCATGTACGTGATGGGCGAGAACCCGGCGATGTCGGACCCGGACCTGGGCCACGCGCGCCACGGGCTGGCCTCGCTGGAGCACCTGGTCGTGCAGGACCTCTTCCTCACGGAGACGGCGGCGTTCGCCGACGTGTTCCTGCCGGCCAGCGCCTTCCCCGAGAAGACGGGCACCTTCACCAACACCGACCGCCGCGTGCAGCTCGGGCGCCAGGCGGTGCAGCCGCCGGGCCAGGCGAAGCAGGACCTGTGGATCATCCAGCAGCTCGCGCGCCGGCTCGGCCTGCGCTGGGGCGAGCCACGCGTGGACCAGGTCTACGAGGAGATGCGCTCGCTGATGCCCTCGATCGCGGGCGTCTCGTGGCAGCGCCTCGTGGACGGCGAGCCGCTCATGTACCCGTGCGCCGACGAGCGCGACCCGGGGCAGCGCGTCATGTTCGCCGAGCGCTTCGCGCTGCCCGGCGGCAAGGCGCGGCTGGCGCCGGCGCGCTCGTCGCCGGCGAACGAGCTGCCCGACGGCGAGTACCCCATGGTGCTCATGACGGGGCGCCAGCTCGAGCACTGGCACACCGGGTCGATGACGCGCCGCGCCACCGTGCTGGACGCGCTCGAGCCCGAGGCGGTGGTGACAGTGCACCCCGAGGACCTGCGCCGCATCGGCGCCGAGCCGGGCGCGCACGTGCGCCTGCTGACGCGCCGCGGCGCCGTGCGCGCGAGCGCGCGCATCGACGCGGGCCTGCAGCGCGGGCAGCTCTTCATGGCGTTCTGCTACAGCGAGGCGGCGGCCAACCTGCTCACCAACCCGGCGCTGGATCCGTTCGCCAAGATCCCCGAGCTGAAGTTCTGCGCGGCACGGCTCGAGGCGATCGCCGCGTAGCGAAGAAGGCCCCGGACCGGCGAGCCCGTCCCGCTCGCCCGAGCTCGACGACGCCGGTCATCCCGCGCCCGTCGAAGGGCTCGGGACGAACGGGACGGGCACGCCGCCGGCCGGGAGACCGCTCCTTGAAGTGAGCGCGCGCTCGCGGCGCGAAGCCGTGTGCTGACTTCGGTCAATGCCCTGCGCACGCCGCTCGTTATCCCTCTTGCGGTGATCCCGGTCAGGGATGTGGCCTCCCCGCATTGCGGCCGCGTGACGTAACTCGCACAATCGGCCCCCCCGCGGCGCACCGCCCGTTCGCGCCCACAAGACCAGGACACCCCATGAGCTCTTCCCCCAAGCCCGAACTCTCGGCCGCCGAGCAGGCGCTGCGCGACGCGGCGCTCGAATACCACCGCTCGCCGGTGCGCGGCAAGATCGCCGTCAAGCCCACCAAGGCGCTGCTCAACCAGCGCGACCTGTCGCTCGCGTACTCGCCCGGCGTGGCGTACGCCTGCCTCGCGATCGAGGAGAACCCGGCGCTGGCCGCCGACTTCACCTCGCGCGGCAACCTCGTCGGCGTGGTCACCAACGGCACCGCCGTGCTGGGCCTCGGCGACATCGGCCCGCTCGCCGGCAAGCCGGTGATGGAAGGCAAGGGCTGCCTGTTCCAGAAGTTCGCCGGCATCGACGTGTTCGACATCGAGCTGGCCGAGCGCGACCCCGACAAGCTGGTCGAGATCATCGCCGCACTCGAGCCCACGCTGGGCGGCGTGAACCTCGAGGACATCAAGGCGCCCGAGTGCTTCTACATCGAGCGCAAGCTGCGCGAGCGCATGAACATCCCGGTGTTCCACGACGACCAGCACGGCACGGCGATCATCTCCGCCGCGGCGCTGCTGAACGGCCTGGAGCTGGTCGGCAAGAAGATCGGCGACGTGAAGCTGGCGGTGTCGGGCGCGGGCGCCGCGGCC
>Ga0075429_100004809_pt1 | contig 11627 bp, 13 predicted proteins | sample RhiMetdeltSRZDD3_FD_75295 | JGI IMG/M metagenome (GOLD analysis project Ga0075429, IMG submission 75295) | Populus rhizosphere microbial communities from Tennessee, USA - Rhizosphere MetaG P. deltoides SRZDD3 | ecosystem: Host-associated > Plants > Roots > Rhizosphere > Soil | place: USA...
GTGACCCTGGGCGGCCGGATTTTGCGGGCGGAAACCGCCGCCATCGCCACCGCCGCGTTATTGCAGCATCGGTACGGCGATCTGAAGTAAAATGTCATCAACCCCCGGGAACAAAGCTGAGCAAAGGCTCGTTTGAATCCGCAAAAGCGCTTATGAACAAAGAAGAAGCCGTCGAAAAAGCTCGCAACGATCTGGCGCAGCGACTGAAGGTCGATCCCGCGGACATCAAAGAGTCTGTAGAAGACGCCGATTTTCCGGACATGGCGCTCGGCGCCGGCGAATCGGGCGAGATGAGCGGACAGATGATTACGCGCGGCTGGCGTATCCGCCTCTCCGCCGGCGGCCAATCCCACGAATATCGCGCCGACAAGAACCAGGTTCGCCTTTTTAAATACAAAGGTAAGAACTATCGGATTTGAGGTACCACCATGAACCGCAACAACTTCGTCATCCATCTCGCGCTCGCAATCGTCCTCATTCTTGTCGCCGCCTTCGCCGGCCAGCTAGCCAAATGGCGGAAGCAGTGGAAATCCCACATATCGATCGTCCCAGCCGAACAGAAGAAACGCGGCGCATCGACGACTGAAGAGATCGCTCTTGCCGAGACACGCGGCTTCGGACGGCCCGAAGTGCTTGTCAAATTCAAGAGCGGCGTGAGCCGTGAGACGATCGACGAGCTGATGTCGCGAATGAACGATCGCGTCGAAGACCGCATCGAGAACGCGCCAGGCTGGGAAGCGATCGACGATCTCGACAACGCTGACGCTGCCGCCACCGTCGCGCAGTACAGCTCGATGCCGGAAGTCGAATACGCCGAAGAGAATTACGAGATCAGCCTTTCCCAGACGATTGAAGTGCGGACTGCCGTGACCACGTACCAACCGCTGCGGTTTCCGAAGGATCCACTATTCGGCGAACAGTGGGCGCTCGCGAATTCAGGTCAGCGAGGCGGCAAGGAAGGCGCTGATATCAACGCCACGAATGCCTGGGCCATCACGACCGGCTCTGAGGAAGTTGTCGTTGCCGTGCTCGACAGCGGCGTCGATTACAACCATGACGACCTCAAGCCGAACATGTGGACGCGGCCGAAGAGCATGGATGCGTATGAAGATGAAGACCTCGGACCGGTCGACGACGAATACGGCTTCAACGCGATTTTGAACGAATCCGATCCGATGGACGAGAACGGACACGGCACACACTGCGCGGGCATCATCGGCGCGGAAGGCGAGAACAACATCGGCATCGCCGGTGTGAACTGGAAAGTTCGCATCATGCCGCTCAAGTTTATGAACGCCGGCGGTTATGGCACGACGAAGGACGCTATCGAAGCTATCAATTACGTGATCGAGCGCAAAAAGGCCGGCGTTAACGTGCGCGTCATCAGCGCGAGCTGGGGTTCGACGCAGCGGTCACGCGCGCTCGAGGCGATCATTCGCAAGGCTTACGAGAACGATATCCTGTTCGTCGCCGCGGCGGGCAATGCGAGCACCAATAACGATCGCAGGCCACACTTTCCGTCGAGTTACAACGTGCCGAACGTCGTGAGTGTTGCGGCGCTGGATCGGAATGATCAGTTGGCGGCGTTTTCGAACTTCGGCGTGAAGAGTGTCGCGATTGCCGCGCCGGGGGTTGATATATTGAGCACGTGGTTGGGCAATGCTTACGAGGAGAAGTCGGGAACGTCGATGGCGACGCCGGTTGTTTCGGGAGTCGCGGCGTTGGTCCTGTCGGAGCATCCGCGCATGAGTGTTGACGAGCTTCGAAAGAAGCTGCTCGCGTCAACGGATCCGATCGTAGCGTTGAAAGGTAAGACCGAGACCGGCGGTCGTATCAACGCCGCTAAGGCGTTGGAGTAAGACCACGGATTTTTTCGAACAAGGGATTTTTCAAATTTCCTTTACCGTGAGTCTCCCGCTTGCGGTTGAACAGGATTACGGATTTGAGGGTTGGGTTAGTTTCTTCTTGCCTTCCACCGCTTCGCGATAGGCTCCGCCGCGTACGTCGCCCAACTTAATCGCCTCGTCAAACGACTTCACCGCCTCCGCCGGATTATCCAGAAACGCGTTAATACGTCCCATCGACTCGTGCGCTCGCGAAAGGATCGCTTTGTCAGTCTCAGGTGAGGCTGCGGCGATCGCGAGCCGGTATTGCCCTAACGCGCGGTTCAAGCGTTCCGCTTGTACGTTCTCGTCTGTCGCATCCATTGCGGCAAGACTCGCAGTCCGTCCCAAAGCGAAAAAGATGCGCGGCTCGCCCGGATAACTCGCGAGCAACTCCTTCAACCGCGTTTCCGCATCGTTGTAGTCCTTCCGGCGCAAGGTGTCTTCCACCGCCGCCAGATCTTTCACCAACGCCGCATCCCGGCCGCTGTTTGCTTCGGCAGAAGCGTCGGCCTCAGATTGCGCCTTTCGCGCAGCCAGTCGCGCCTCGCGCGCAGCCTTCGCCCGTTGGACCGTCTCCGCGTACTCCGCCGGCCGGCGAGCCTCACGCACCGGATCGAACGAAGCGATCATGTCCGGGAAAAAGTTAGCCAGGTCAAAACCCGCGCTCTCGATGCCCTTCAACTGATCCGCAAAATAGAACGAAAGCACCGCGCCCTTCTCGTAGTCTTCCGCCAACCGCGCGACAGTCTCGTCCTGAATGAGCTTCGTTTCAGCCTGGGACGTCTTGCCGATCGCCGCGCGGTCCGCTTCCGTCTTCGCTGCCGTCAACTGCGCTCGCGCCGACCGCGCCAGCGCATCAAGCCTGCGCATCTCGTCGTAACGCGCGTCGGCCGCAGTCACAAGCGAACGGCTCACACTCAGGAACACGTCAGGACTGACCGTCGCGCCTGCTTTTTGCCGTTCGTTGAGCAACTGCTTGACCTGTTCGCGTCGCTGCGCGATGTCTTTATTGAAACGCAGGACGAGGCCGTCGATGACGTATTGCAGATACGCGCGGCGCAACTCAGAAGACGTCGGATCGGTCCCTTCGGGAACGATGGCGTAATAGTCGTCGCCGATGATGCGTAAGTTGATCGCTCCGCGAGGCGCAAGCAAGTCCGGCAGGATCAGGAAGCGCCGATCTTTCTCACGCAGGCTATACCGCTTGCCGCCCTTGTCGTCTTTTTTAGTGGAGGGGCTCTTGATTTCAACGCGCTCGGCGGACGACGTGATCGGGCGCGTGTGCAGGTACGTCAGCAGGCCGCGGACCATCTCAGTCGCGGGCGCGCGCAGCCTGTCGCCTTCCGCCTGATACGCGCGAACGTAATTCACCATCTGTTCGTCGATCCCCGAACGGCGGTAGAACTCCTGCACCAGCGGCGCAAAGTCGAGCACTTCCAAAAGCCCGAGCGGCAGATCTTCGGAACGCGGCGGCGCTTCGAAAGACGGCGCCGGACCTAACGCGAGCGCCAATGAAACGTAACGCGCGGCCTGTTCCGCGGGAGTTGCCGGCGCTGCCAAACGGGCGCGCTCGTAAAAGCTCTTGAGACGAGTGCGAAGATCCGGATCGAGCGCAGCGAGATCTTTGCGAAGCTTGGCACGAAAGCCTGACGGTTCGCGTCCGGGCTGCGGGTCGAACCCGGCCGCGTCGAGCGCCGCCATAACGACGATCAGCCGCTGGTCCGCTTGAAAGTCGACGCCGTATTCGGAGACTTCAAACGTCGCTCCCGGTCGTTGTTGGACCGGCTGCGCGGAAACACCGGCGACGGCCGAAAGTATTGCTAAAACAACAAGTAAGTACAGCTTCATAACACTGATCTATTCCGTCTTAATCTGTGCTTTCTCAAGGCCCACAATGTTAGCGGATAAGCAACTAGCGAACAAACAACCGACAGGATCATGCCGCCGACCGAGAAGGGCCAGACGATGTTGTTCCAGCTCTGGACGAACAGGCGGCGATAGTAGTCGCGGGAGAAGAGATGCGGATCCTTGAGCAGTTCGATGCCTTCGTCCGGAATATGGAGCGGCCGGCCGAGGACGAATGCGCCCACCGCATACGACGCGATAATGATCGGGACCAACGTCAAAAACGGGTTGTTGATGAACGTCCCGGTATAGATGGCGACTTTATTGAAGCGAAAGGCGAACGCGATGACGGTCGCCATGATCGTGTGTAAGCCGAGAAACGGGGAGAACGCGATGAAGATCCCGATTGTAAAAGCAAGCGCCGTCCGCTCGGGTGGATCGTCGATCGCAAGCAGACGGCGAAATGCAGCGCGAAACATTCAAACACAGCTACTGAAAACTCTTGAGAGCCTCGCCTTCCTCCTCGAAGGCGTCAAAAACAGTAAGCAACTTCGTGATCACCAGCAGATTTTGAATGCGGTCGGTGAGATTCAACAGTTTGAGCTGGCCGCCCTGACGGCTGACGGTCGTATAGTTCGCGATCAACTCTCCGATGCCGCTCGAGTCGATGTAACTGACGCCGGCGAGATTCAGCAAGATCTTCTTCTTGCCTGCGGACGCCAGGTTCCGGATCGCGTCGCGCAGCGCAATGCTGCCTTCGCCGATGCGCACCTCGCCGCTCATGTCGAGGATTGTGACGTCGCCGGCTTGTCGTTCTCTCACAGAGAGCTCAGCCATGGTAGTTCTCCAATCAGGGATTAGCAGTTCAAAAAAACAGTTCCGGAATCAGGTCGCCGGTCACTTGAAGCTGTTGAGTGCGTCTGCCTCGTTTTCGTAAACGTCAAAAACGGTGAGGAGTTTCGTGATCGTCAGCAGGTCCTGAAGTTTTTGCGTGAGATTGAGCAGTTTCAGTTGTCCGCCGTCTTTGCCGATCGCGGTGTAGCTGGAGACGAGCTCGCCGATGCCGCTCGAATCGATGTAGCTGACCTGGGCCAGGTTCAAGAGAATTCGCTTTTTGCCTTCTTCGAGTAGGCGCCGTACGGCAGTGCGCAGCGCCACACTTCCTTCGCCGATTGTGATTTTGCCGGACATGTCAAGGACGGTAACGTCGCCGGCTTGACGCTCGTTGATATTCAACTCAGCCATTTCAGGGATCTCCTTTATGCAATTGCGTATTAACGTCGCTTGACCATGCGCACCGTTGTACCACCTTCGGGTCGAATCAACCAGTCTACTTCGTCCATGAAAGTCCGCATGAAAAAGATGCCACGACCCGAAGCTTTTAAGATGTTCTCTGCTGCGGTTGGATCTGGGACGTCTTCCGGGTTGAATCCTGGGCCCTGGTCATGCACGCTGATCTCGACAGCGTCGGGCGAGCTTTTCAAAGTAACGTCGACGGTTTTGTTCTCATCCTGGCGATTGCCATGGATCACGGCGTTGGTCACGGCCTCGCGCACGGCCATATCGATCCCAAACGCGGCGTCGTCAGAAATGCCTGAACGGCTTAAGAACTCAGCTACCGCGGCAGCCGCTTTGGCAACCGTGTCGATGCGGCTGGGTAAACTTAGCTCGGTCGTCTCTGCTGTCACTGATTAGAAGTTTGAGGGTGTAACACGCGGGGTATGTAACTGTCAAGAAAGAGGAAACACGGATTAAATGAGGAACCCTAACCCCTTCAACTCCCGATCGAGCTCTTCCATATCAAGCGGCTTGCTGAGGTACGTGTTGCATCCGAGCTCGAGCGCGGCTTCCTTCATCCCGTAGACGTCAAACGCCGTAATCGCCATGATCGGAACATGCTCGCCGGGCGCCTCATGGTCGCGCACCTGCTTGATCGTCTCCAACCCATCAATCACCGGCATGTTCAAATCGACTACGAGCAGATTGGGATGATGCTTTTTGGCGAGTTCGACGGCTTCGCTCCCGTCTTCAGCCTCGATAACGCTATACCCTTTCAGTTCGAACGCCCGCTTGAGCATAATACGGGTGTCCCGCGAATCTTCTGCAATCAGGACAGTCGGGTACAACATTGTCGAAACTGAATTCCACATGTGGACTGACTTGCGACCCGGGGGGTAGATAAGGGGCCTCTAGTCTCTCCGGAGAGACCGACAAATAGGGGATGGCGGGTACTCTACCACAGAACGCACTCACATTCTTCCCGTAGCGTTGACACGGGAGTTGCGGAGTAGTTGCAAGTTTGTGCTATTTACGCCTAGCGTGCTTCTGCGAGCAGAAAACGCAGAAGAAATATGGATACCGGGAACCGAAAATGAAACTAACGCCTGCTCGGCGACTTAAAGGCCAACTCACGTTGCCGGGCGATAAATCGATCTCTCATCGGGCGGCCATGATCGCGGCCCTTTCGTCGGGCGCCTCGGAAATCCACAACTTTTCCACCGCCCGCGATTGTGCCTCAACCATTGATTGCCTTCGGAAACTGGGCGTTTCGATTCAATTCAATCAAGACAGAATCGCGTTCTCCGGCGGTGGAAAACTGACTGCGTCGACCGAGCCTTTGGACTGCGGGAACAGCGGCTCGACCATGCGGATCCTCGCCGGCGTACTCGCCGGACACGATCTCACGGCCGAGCTCATCGGCGACGAATCGCTAAGTGCCCGGCCGATGCGGCGAATCATCGAGCCGCTCGAATTGATGGGCGCCAGTATTCAATCCACTGACGGCAAACCGCCCCTGAACATTCGCGGCTCTGACAAACTCGCTCCGATTACCTATAAACTCCCCGTCGCCAGCGCGCAGGTCAAGTCGGCCATTCTCTTCGCCGCGCTTGCGGCAGAAGGCCGCACAACGGTGATCGAAAAGTCTCCTTCACGCGATCACACGGAACGTCTTTTCAACGGCTTCGGCGTGCCGGTAACGACGAGCCACGATCTCTCGATCACTATCGACGGCCCGGCGCGTCTCACCGGCGGCGCGATAACGATCCCGGGCGATGTCTCGTCCGCCGCTTACTTCGTCGCCGCCGCGATGCTGCTGCCTGGTTCTGAACTGACGATCGAAGGCGTCGGTCTGAATCCGACTCGCGCCGCGTTTCTATCCGTGCTGCAATCGTGGGGCGCGGCGATCTCAACCAGCGACGTGCGCAGCGAGCGCAATGAACCGGTCGGCACGATCAACGTGACCGGCGGGCTGCGATCCGCGCCTCGCGATGAAGCCCGCACGTTATCCGGAGCGATGATTCCGTCCTTGATCGATGAGCTGCCGCTGCTGGCCGTCGCGGGCACGCAGATCTCCGGTGGGATACAGATCCGCGACGCCGAGGAGTTACGCCTGAAAGAGAGCGACCGTTTGCAAGCGACTGCTCGAAATTTGCGCGCGATGGGAGCGGAGGTCGAAGAGTTTGACGACGGCATCGCGGTTGATGGTCCAACCGAACTTCGCGGCGCGCCAGTTAATTCGTACGGCGATCATCGCATCGCGATGGCTTTTTCCGTCGCTGCATTGCTTGCGAGAGGTGAAACGGAGATTCAGGGTTCGGAGTGCGTTGCGATCTCGTTTCCGGAGTTCTACGAGTTGCTCGATTCGTTGGCTGAAAGATAGTCGTGAAAACAATCGTCATCACCGGGTTCATGGGTTGCGGCAAGTCGAAAATCGCGCGCGAGCTTGCGCGCCGGCTGAACGTCGCGATGGTCGATCTGGACGAACGGATCACGCAACGCGAAGGACGTTCGCCTGCGAAACTGATCGTCGAAGACGGCGAGCCGGCATTTCGCGCCGTTGAAACCCGGACACTCGACGACGTACTCCAAAGCGGCGCAGCAAAAGTGATCTCACTCGGCGGCGGCGCATGGATTCAGGAAGCGAACCGCGCGCTGATCGATCGTTACGATTGTTTGAGTATATGGCTCGACGCGCCGTTCGATCTTTGCTGGGCCAGAATCGAAGCCTCCGAGGAAATTCGTCCGCTTGGACGGACCAGGGACCAGGCGTTGGCGCTCTTCGAACAGCGGCGTCCGATTTACGAATTAGCGGACGTTCACGTCAGGATTCGTGATGAAAAACTGGAAGATCTGATCTCGAGGATCGTTCACTTCATACGCTGATACGCGAACGACATCGACTTCGTGCCTTCACCGGCGTCGATGCTTGCCGTCAGTGAATCGTCCGCGCTCTTGCGATAAATGACGCGCTTCGGGAAGTCGTGCTGCGGGTTTTCGAAGACAGCTTCCGTGGCGGACGCGCGCGTCAGTTTGAAGTCGGTGCCGGGACAACGGGCTTTCGGATGTGCCACGTAGTAGACGCCGTCGGCACGCTGCTCGATGCGCAGATACTCGAATTCGACTGTCTTATCGCCCGCGACAGTGCGGCTCATGCCCATCATCGAGCCGCCGGCCGGTTTGGTCCAATGTTCCTCAACCTGACGGCGCCCGGCTGGCCCACTCGGTACTGTCTGCCAACCTCCGGCGATCCATGCGACGTCGGCAATCGTTGGAGTCGGGACGGACAGGCTCGCGCACAGGATCAAAGTTGTAATGAGTAGTTTCATCGCCGAAGAATATCAGAAAAGATGAAGGGCGGCACCGCACGCGCCGCCCCTCGTCTGCGACTACTTTTTCGAACTACTGCGGAGATGACGCGAAGGCGAGGTCGGTGATCAAGAGGGCGCCTTGCTGTCTCTCGTCGAAAGTGAATTGGACCGAGCGGACCGCGTTGAGGTTTACTCCGCCGAACGCACTAAGCGGAATGCGCACGGTATTCAGTACCACTTTCGGAACTGCTAAAACCTCACCCGGCGGGAAAAAGAGTGCGCCCGAAAAATCGCTCACGCGCACTGACGCGCTGTCGCCCGATGCATCGGTCAGCCTCACGCGAAAGTCCTGGGCCAGGCCCTCGAGATTGCGTGCGTCGGCGAAGTTCACACTCACGCGAAACTGAACTGCCTGAAATCCCGAAACGTTGCCGGCGGTCGCTGGTATGTCATTTCGATAGTTGCCGGTCAGGTTGTTCCAACCGGTCCGAAGTTGACTTAGACCACGCTTGGGTGACCGCGCGCTCGGCGTCGTATGCGGCTGTTGCGCGTTGTTTGCGCCGGCAATGCAAACCGCCGGTTGCGGAGCTTCACCGCCGCACAAGTCATACGGCGTTAGACCAAGCTGTGTCACCGCGCCGCCGAGGTTGTTCAGCGTCAGGTTCGTGTTGTTCAGCAACCTGTTGACGTCCAGGCGCCGATCGTCCGGAGCGTGATAGGAAACAAACAAGTCGTTCGTCGCCGCGGAAGGAGGCGGCGGCGCATCGCCGGTGAGTATCGGAATGAACTGGCTTTCACCGCCGACGTAAGCGCGGAAGAACGCGCTCATGTAGGCGAGTCCGGTGCCGCGTTGTTGAGCTTCAGTCAGTCGTTTATTTCCGGGAGTTGATCCGCACTGCGAATCCGAATGGCCGCCGGGAACAAACGCCATCCAGTCGTTCGTAGCGCCGGGGAACGAGCTCGAACCGGGAGACCAGATCGTGTTGTAGAAATTGTGGTTCGCGCCCATGACGAGAATCGTGTGTTTGGGCGCGAGATCGCCGGGTACGTTGTAGCGAGCGTCGTCGTAAAAATGCACGCCCTGAAGATCGGCGACGTCGCCGTCGCAGTAAGGCAACAGCACGTCCAGCGCGGCGTTGTTTACGGTGAAGCGATTGAAGTCGACGGGCGCGAGCGGAAACACTGCTTTGATTCCGTAAGGCGCGCCTAATTCATCGTTCAGTACATAATGACGGACCACGCCTTCGCCGCCGCGCGAATGGCCCATCGTTCCGATCTTCGTCATGTCGAATTTGCCGACGAACTTCGTGCCGAAAGGCGCGCCGCCCGTCGTGTTGAAGCCGTTCAGAATGTCGAGGTGCTTTTGCATCAGCTCCGCACGTGCGAGGGCGCCGAGATCGAACACGCTGTTGTCCACTGCGTTGACGCCGTTCGCGCTCACTGAGACGACGACGTAACCGTGGCTCGCAAGGACCTCAGCAACGTAGTCGTATCCCTGAAAACTCGGAATCGGCTGGCTGCCGTTGAAAGTACACGGCCACTGCAACAACTGGCTCGCGCCCTTGAAACAGGTTGCGTGGCGGCCGTGTAGCAGAACAATGACGGGATACGGGCCGCCCGGCAAATTCGCGGGATAGTGGATGGAGGCGCGCAGTTCCACCGGTCCGGGGAAGTCGGTTGGCTGAAACGCGGTGTCGCCGAAGTTGTACTCTTCGCGCGTCACGGTGAGTGATCCAGGAGCTCCGGGGTCTTGTGCAAACGCGGCGCCGGTGCTAACGAGCAGCAAAAGCGTTAGGAAAAACGCACGGATGAAGTTTTTAGTGCTGGCTGTCATTGGTTTTCTCCTTCACGCTTTAGTTGGAGCTGCTGTGAGAACCTGACGCGGGCGTTCTTGTCTTCGCCGTAGGAAATTGAGACTACGCCGCCTTCACGTATCAGCGAACCGTCGAACGTGATAGCGGTGACTTGCGACAGTGTTTCGTTCTCGATGCCGTTGCCGACGATTTGATCGTCGATCCAGATGACGGCGGGTAGTGCGCGGACAGGGAATGGGCCACCTTGCACGGTCACGCGCCATGCTCTGTTGACCACCGTCTGACGGCCCTGAACGTTCACCGTCAAACCCTGCGGCAGGCGCACTTCTTCGACGCGGTAGCCGGTTAGTTTTAAGTCGCCGGCGGCACGCGGCGAGTTTGCTTCGCTTACGACCCTGCCTTGTAGTTTAAGTATTTCTCTCACGGGCACTTCCTTATTTGTAGGAGGGGAATTGCGCTGCGTAAATACAGGGAAGGCGCCTGCGATCAGCAGCGTCATCATTACAATCGCAATCGCTAAAGAGCGATTTGTGAGACTCTGTTTCATTCTGAAATCTCCTTTAATGGACCATCAGGACGATGGTAAGGATTCGTAGTAAGACAAACCTCTGCGCGAGAGGGACAACGGGGGAATAGTTTGACCCAAAGTGATCTTTCGCCGGGTTTAACGAACTAACTGGGCAGGAGTGCGCGATACCTTAATCGCAAAAATTGAGGATGTCAAATTTTGAGGAAATTAGAATCCTTTTTCTACTGACCTCCCGCAAGCGGGAGACACGTAACCAAAACCGCTAACGGAACGTCATCGTGAAATCGAAGCTGAGCTTTTTGCCGAGCGTTTCGGTAGTGTGATAGTTGCTCGAGCCTTTCAACGCAGCAACCAAAGTCTTTCGCGGCACCTCTGTCTTGCTCCTCGACGTCCCATGCTTGTTCCGCATCGTCGAGCAGAACGTTTCGAGCCGGTTCTTCGTTACCTTATCCGATCGCTTGCTGAAGTTATCCCAAAGGCTTCGCGGCGTCGCATTGCGGCTCCCATGATGGCCCACCTTGTACAAATCCACTCCCGCAAGCAGCCTTTGCACTGACCGCTTGCTGAGCGCATACGACCAGTTCTCAATCTGCGCGTCACCAGGAAACAGCAGCTTCTTTCCACCCACTTCGAAAAGCAGAATGAGACTCGTGTTGTTCATTACCTTATCGAGCGACCGGACGATGCTCAGCAACTGCTCCCCACGAAGCGCACGCACACGCTGAACGAACCATCGCGTCGCACCCGGCGCATTCGCATGCGAGTAAGTTCGCGCGCCATTGAACAGCATCGGGTCCTTCTGAATGACGAACTTGTTCGACATCGCCTGAAGCTGCCAAAACTCGTCCTCATCCTTGTTGCGCTGCGACTTGATCTCCTCCGACTGCTTCAGATTCGGCGGCCCCAGCACGCGGATCTTGACGCCCGGCAGTACGCTCTCCAGCCCTGAACGAGAGCCATAGTT
>Ga0075429_100004811_pt1 | contig 11625 bp, 9 predicted proteins | sample RhiMetdeltSRZDD3_FD_75295 | JGI IMG/M metagenome (GOLD analysis project Ga0075429, IMG submission 75295) | Populus rhizosphere microbial communities from Tennessee, USA - Rhizosphere MetaG P. deltoides SRZDD3 | ecosystem: Host-associated > Plants > Roots > Rhizosphere > Soil | place: USA...
AGGGCATCACCAAGGACGAGATCACCATCGTCCTCTGGTTGCCGAACGAGGACGACGTCATCTTCTCGTTCATCAAGCAGGCGTTGGGCTTCGACGACACGATCGAGCAGATCAAGGAGACCCAGGAGGGCCTCGTCGAGATCTTCTCGAAGTACTACAACACCTATGGCCGCAAGGTGAACCTCAAGTTCGTCCAGGCCTCGGGCTCGATGCTCGACTCCGTGGCCGCCCGCGCCGATGCGGTGAAGGCGGCATCGTTGCACCCCGCCGCCGTCCTGGGCGGCCCGCTGCTGGCGAACACCTGGACCGAGGAGCTCCACAACCGGGGCATCATGTGCTTCGCCTGCCCAGGCATCGGCGACCCGGAGCCCATCCGCAAGGGAGCGGGGGCAGCGTTCGGCCTGCTCCCGTCGGACACGCAGCTCCAGGAGCACGTCATCAACTACATCGACGCCAAGCTCAAGGGCAAGGACGCCGAGTTCGGCGGCGACGACGTCAACGGCAAGCCCCGCGTCTTCGGTCAGTTGAAGCTGGCCCAGAACGACAACGACAAGGAAGACGCCGAGGAGCTGAAGCAGAAGCTCGAGGACAAGGGCATCGACGTCGCCAAGTCGTTCACGTTCCAGCTGTCGCTGGGCGGCGGCGCCGAGTTCGCCACCAGCGCCGTCACCCAGATGAAGGAAGCCGGCGTCACCACGGTGCTGGTCGACGGCGACCCGATCACACTGGGCGACATCACCCGCGAGGCCACCAAGCAGAACTGGTTCCCGGAGTGGTTCATGGCCGCTCCGTCGCTGCTCGACACCAACGCCGGGGCCAAGCTGGTCGACCCGAAGCAGTGGGAGCACGCCTTCGGCATCAGCTTCCTGCCGCCCGCCTCGACGCCCAAGATCAGCCCGGCCTACCAGCTCTACGAGTGGTACTTCGGCAAGCCGCCTCCGGCCGAGGGCAGCCTGCTGCTGACCTACCCGCAGATCGCCCTGTTCTTCACCGGCCTCCACCTGGCCGGGCCGAACCCGTCGCCTGAGAACATGCGTCAGGCGGGGTTCGCCTTCCCGCCGACGCCCCGGGCCCGCACGCAACCGAGCCTCAACTACGGCACCGAGCTGTGGCACGGCAAGACCGACTACGCCGGCATCGACGACCTGCTCGAGCTGTGGTGGGACCCGAACGCGGTCGGGGTCGACGAGCTGGGCAACGAGACCACGGGCGTCTACCAGTACGTCGACGGCGCCAAGCGGTACTACGCGGACGAGTGGACCGACGAGCTGAAGGTGTTCGACCCCGACGGCGCCGTCACGTCGCTCACCAAGCCGCCGCCCGAAGAGGTTCCCAAGGAGTACCCGTCGCCGGCGAAGGGCTGATCCCCGCCGGGCAGCTGGAGCGGCCCATGGGCGCGCAACCGGCTACCAGTCGTCCTCCAGGCGCTGAGTAGCCTGGCGCGCGCCCATGAGCACGAACCGGACCTACGCGGTGCGCACCTTCGGGTGCCAGATGAACGAGCACGATTCCGAGCGGATCGTCGGGCTGCTCGAGGCCGACGGGCTCACGCCTGCCGAGCAGCCCGAGGACGCCGACGTCATCGTGCTCAACACCTGCTGCATTCGCGAGAACGCCGACAACAAGCTCTACGGCCACCTCGGACAGCTCAAGGCCCTGAAGGAACGCCGGCCCGACCTGCAGATCATGGTCGGCGGCTGCCTGGCACAGAAGGACCGGGCCACCATCGTCGAACGCGCCCCCCACGTCGACGTCGTCTTCGGGACGCACAACGTGGGCCGAGCCGCCGAGCTCCTCCACGAGCAGCGTGCGGCCGGCGACGGCGCGCTGGTCGAGATCCTCGACGAGGCGGCGGCCGACGACCGCGCCACGTTCCCGAGCGCCCTGCAGGTCCGCCGCGAGGTGCCCTACGCGAGCTGGCTGACCATCCAGGTCGGCTGCGACAACTCGTGCGCCTTCTGCATCGTGCCCGCCGTACGGGGCCGGGAGATCAGCCGGCCGTTCGCCGAGCTGATCGGCGAGGTCGAAGGGCTGGCGGCCGACGGAGTCACCGAGGTCACGCTGCTGGGCCAGAACGTCAACAGCTACGGCCGTGACCTCATGCTGGAGCGCCGCCAGGCCGGCGAGGCCGTGCGGGTACGGCCACTGTTCGCCGACCTGCTGCGGGCGGTCGGCGAGGTCGACGGCATCCGCCGTGTCCGCTACACCAGCCCGCACCCCAAGGACCTGCGACCCGAGACCGTCGCCGCCATGGCCGAGACGTCCGCCGTGTGCGAGCACCTCCACCTGCCCCTGCAGGCCGGCAGCGACCGGGTCCTGGCCGCCATGCACCGGGGCTACACGGCCGAGCGCTACCTGGCGAAGCTCGCCGCCGCCCGAGCCGCCATCCCGGAACTGGCCGTGACCACCGACATCATCGTCGGCTTCCCGGGGGAGACCGACGACGACTTCGAGCGCACCCTGGAGGTTGTGGCGGAGGCCGCTTACGACAGCGCCTACACCTTCATCTTCAGCCCTCGGCCAGGGACCGAGGCCGCCGACCGTGTCGAGGACTTCGTCCCAGCCGATGTCACGGCCGAGCGCTTCGAACGCCTGCGGGTGGTGGTCGAGCGGTCGGCGCTGGCCCGCCACGAGGCCCGCATCGGCCGGGTCGAGGAGGCCCTCGTCGAGGGGCCGTCCCGCAAGGACCCGGCGGTCACCACCGGTCGCACCCGGCAGAACAAGCTGGTGCACTTCCGGACCGACGGGCCGCTGCGGCCGGGGACTTACGCCGATGTCCGGGTCACCGGCGCGGCACCCCACCACCTCACCGGCGAACTGCTGGGGGTCACCAGCCCCGCCACGCACAAGACCCGCATCCCCGTTGCGGTCCTCTGACCAGGGCCATCTCGCGCTCGTCGGGACGACGGCATCGGGCAAGTCGCAGCTCGCCCTGGAACTGGCGCGCCGGGACCCGACCATCGAGCTGGTGTCGGTCGACTCGATGCAGGTGTACCGGGGGATGGACATCGGCACGGCCAAGCCGACGCCGGCGGAGCAGGCCGAGGTCCGCCACCACCTGATCGACCTCGCCGACCCCTGGGAGGATTTCACGGTCACCCGGTTCCAGGCGGCGTTCCGGGCGACGCTCGCCGACATCGAGGCTCGGGGCCGGCGAGCCCTGCTGGTCGGCGGGACCGGGCTGTACTTGCGAGCCGTCGTCGACGACCTGACCATCCCCGGCCGGTTCCCGGACGCCCGGGCCGAGCTGGAGGCCGAGGCCGACACAGCGGCGCTGTTCCGCCGGCTGGAGGAGCTCGACCCGCTGGCCGCGACCCGCATGGAGCCGACCAACCGGCGTCGCATCGTGCGGGCCCTGGAGGTGTCGTTGGGCAGCGGGCAGCCGTTCTCGTCGTTCGGGCCCGGCCTGGAGACGTACCCGCCCAGCCGGTTCCAGCTCCTCGGGATCGAGCTGCCGGCCGACACCGTCGCGGCGCGCATCGCGGCTCGCTACGCGGAGCAGCTGGCGGCCGGCTTCGTCGAGGAGGTCCGCCGCCTCGCCGCCGAGCCGCGGGGCCTGTCGCCCACGGCCCGCCAGGCGCTCGGCTACCGAGAGCTGCTGGCCCACGTCGAGGAGGGCGCCGACCTCGACGAGATGGTCGCGTTAGCGGTGACCCGGACCCGGAAGTTCGCCCGGCGCCAACGGGCCTGGTTCCGCCGCGACCCCCGCATCGAGTGGTTCCCGGCCGATGACCCCCGGGAGCTGCTGGACTCCCTGGTCAGCCGGCTGCCGCGGTCCTGAGCTGCTCGACCTGCCGCTGGAACTCGTCGGGGGTCAGCGGGGTCAGCTCGGTCTCGGGGCGGAAGGGGAGCGGGCCGCCGGGCGCCGTGTCGTCGTCGTAGCGCGGGACGAGGTGGACGTGGGTGTGGGGGACGGCGTTGCCGAGGAGCTGGTAGTTGAGGTGGCACGGCTCGAAGACGGCCCGGATGAGGCTCCCAGCGGTGCGCACGTCGGCCCAGAAGCCGGCCAGCTCCTCGTCGGTCAGGTCGATCGGGTCGGCCACGTGGCGGCGATGGAACTTGACCACGGTGTAGCCGGGCGCCTGGGGGCGGCGCTGGAGGCTGGCGTCGCCGAACTCGCCGGCGTGGAAGCGGGCGCCCCACTCGTCCTCGTCGACCCGACCACCTGCGCACATCGGGCAGCCGTCGCCCTCCCGCCAGTCGAACCATTGCGGTGGCCACGTTCTGTCGCCCATGCGCTCTAGCGTGGCAGGCGATGCGCCTCACCAAGCACCACGGCCTGGAGAACGACTTCCTCGTGCTGCTCGACGCGGCCGGCGACCAGCCGGTCGAGCCCGAGCTGGCGCAGCGCATCTGCGACCGCCACACCGGCGTCGGTGCCGACGGGCTGATCCGGGCGACCCGGCTGCAGGTGTCGCCCGACGAAGCCGACAGCCAGCTGCCGGACGCCGTGATGGAGCTCTACAACGCCGACGGGTCGAGGGCGGAGATGAGCGGCAACGGCATCCGCTGCCTCGCCCAGGCCCTCGTGCTGGACGAGTGGGTCGCCGACAAGCCGGACGAGCCGGCGGTCGCCACCATCCTCACCGATGCCGGCCGGCGGATCGTGTCGTTGCGGGAGACGGTCGACGCTCGTACGCACCGGTTCGCCGTGGACATGGGCCCGGTGCGCTTCGACGGCGAGGCTGCGTCGTGGGTCGACGGGCCGGTGACCCGAGCCGCCTGGGCCGACATGGGCAACCCCCACCTGGTGCTGCAGCTCGACCTCGAGCGCTCGGATGAAGCCGACCTCGAGCTGCTGGGCGAGAAGGCCAACATGCTCACGCCCCAGGGCGCCAACGTCCACGTCTTGCTGGCCGGAGCGGTGCCCGACACGATCATCATCCGGTCCTTCGAACGGGGCGTGGGCCTCACCCAAGCCTGCGGCACGGGCGCCTGCGCCTCGGCCGCGATCGCCCAGCGCTGGGGGCTGGTCGGCGACACTGTCGAGGTGCGGATGCCGGGCGGCAACGCCGACGTACGGCTCGGTCCGACCATCGAGCTGACCGGCCCCGCGGTGCTGGTCGCCGCCGTCGACTACCCGGTGCCCGGTTAAGTCGTGGCCGACTCGCCCGCAGAACGGGCAGGATCAACGACATGTCACTGATCGAACGGTCCTTTCGCGAGAAGATCGTGCTGGTCGGTGTCACCCTGCCTCCGGAGACGCCCGAGGAGACCGACGCGTCGCTCGACGAGCTGGCGCTGCTGGTCGACACCGCCGGTGCCGACGAGGTCGGCCGCATCGTGCAGCGTCGGAACTCACCAGACCCGCCCACCTATGTCGGCAAGGGGAAGGCCGAGGAGCTGCGCGAGCTCGCGCTTGCCACCGACTGCGACACGGTCGTCTTCGACAACGAGCTGACCCCGGCTCAGCAGTTCAACCTCGAGAAGCTGCTCGGACGGACCGCCATCGACCGCACCGCGGTCATCCTCGACATCTTCGCTCAGAACGCCCACAGCCAGGAGGGCAAGGCGCAGGTCGAGCTCGCCCAGCTGCGCTACCGGCTACCCCGGCTGCGGGGTCGCGGCATCGCGCTGTCCCAGCAGGCCGGCGGCATGTCGGCCGGCGGCGGGGCCCGCATCGGGACCCGAGGCCCCGGCGAGACCCAGCTCGAGGTCGACCGTCGCCGGCTGGTACGGCGGGTGCACAAGCTCGAAGCCGAGCTGCGTGAGGTCGACCGCCACCGGGAGACCCAGCGCAAGGCTCAGCGGCGCGGGGCGCTGCCCCGGGTCGTCATCGTCGGCTACACCAACGCCGGCAAGTCGACCCTCCTGAACCGGCTGACCGACGCGGGTGTCCTGGTGGAGGACCGGCTGTTCGCCACCCTCGACGCCACCACCCGACGCCTCGACCTGCCCGGCGGCGAGCGCGTGCTGCTCACCGACACGGTCGGCTTCATCCGCAAGCTGCCCCACCAGCTGGTCGAGGCCTTCAAGTCGACGCTGGCGGTCGCTGCCGAGGCCGACCTGCTGGTGCACGTGGTCGACTCGTCGGCGCCCGACCCGGTCGGCAACATCGACGCCGTCAACACGGTGCTCGAGGAGATCGGGGCCGGTGGCGTGCCGGACCTGCTCGCCTTCAACAAGTCCGACGTGGCACCGCTGGAGGCGAAGCGGCTGGTCGAGCGCCATCCGGGCTCGGTTGCGTTCAGCGCAGTCACGGGCGACGACGTCGACGTCCTGGTGCGGACCATCGGCGACCGGGTGCGTGCCCTCACACAGGTCGTCGAGCTCGTCATCCCCTACGAGCGGGGCGACCTCCTCGCCGCCGTGCATCGTGGGGGCGAGGTGCTGTCCGAGCGCGCCGGCGAGGGTGGCATGTACATCCGGGGTCGCTTCGACGAGGCGACGGTGGGCCGGTTGCAGGAGTTCGTGACGAACGCCTGATCGCCTGGCGATCCTCTCCGGGCCGGAACACCCTGCTGAACCGACAACTGGGGGACGCCGCAGTACGGTTGGCGCGGGAGCGGTCAGCTGCGTTCGGTTTGGCCATTGGCCACCTGTGGAATCGTCCTGCGGCTCCCACTGACCCTAGGAGGTCGCAGAGTGATTTGGGCTTTGATCAGCTTCCTCGTCCTCGGGCTCATCGCCGGCTACGTCGCTCGGCTGCTGGTCCCGGGTGAGGACCCGATGACCGTTCCGCTCACGCTCGCACTGGGAGTGGTGGGTTCCTTCGTGGGGGGTTTCCTGGGTCGGGTCATCTTCGGCGCCGGCGACAGCATCATCCAGCCCGCCGGCATCCTGGGATCGATCATCGGCGCCGTGATCGTGCTGATGATCTACAACTACGTGAACGGCGAAAAGCACTCGCACGCTTGAAGAGCTCGATACGCGGGACGAGGCTGCCGTGGGATCTCCCGTAGTCTCCTGACGTGCAGCAAGCGTTCAGGCCGCCCCCGTATCCATACGACCGTCTCGACGGGCTGCGCTCGGTAGCCGAAGCGTTGCCGGGCGGGCTCGTCGACCTCTCCATCGGCACCCCCTGCGACCCGCCGCCCGACGCAGTCATCGAAGCCCTGGCGACGTCGGGCCGCGAGCGGGGCTACCCGCCCTCGGTCGGATCCGCCGATCTCCTGCAGGCCGCCGCGGACTGGTTGCAACGCCGCTTCGGCGCGAGCGTGTCGCCCGAGCAGGTGGCCGTGTGTGTCGGCACCAAGGAGCTGGTGGCCGGCATCCCGCAGTGGCTGAAGCTGCGGTCGCCTTCGCGGGACACCGTGCTGTACCCCGAGCCGAGCTACCCGACCTACGCCATGGGCGCCACGCTGGCGGGCTGCCGGGCCGTCGCCTACACGACCCTCCACGAGATCTCTGCGGAGGACGCCGCCCGGGCACTGTGCCTGTGGGTCAACACCCCGGCCAACCCGACCGGCGACCTGTGCGACCTCCCCGCGGCTGCGGCCTGGGGCCGGTCGCGGGACGTCCCGGTGCTCTCGGACGAGTGCTACATCGAGTTCACGTGGGACGGGCCGGGCCGGACGATCCTGAGCGAGGGGAGCGAGGGCGTCATCGCCCTGCACTCGCTGTCGAAGCGGTCGAACCTGGCGGGCCTGCGGATCGGCTTCTTCGCCGGCGACCGGGAGCTGGTCCACTACCTCGCCGAGGTCCGCAAGCACGCCGGGTTCATGGTGCCCGGGCCGGTGCAGGCGGCCGCGGTAGTGGCGCTCGGCGACGACACGCACGTCGAGGAACAGCGGGAGCGCTACCTCCGGCGCCTCTCGCTGATGGCCGCCGCGTTGCGGGCCGTCGACGTCGACTGCCCTATGCCGGCCGGCGCGTTCTACCTCTGGGCCCGGGCGCCGCACGGCGACGCCTGGAAGCTGGCGGCCGAGCTCGCCGAGCGGGGCGGTGCCCTCGTGTCGCCCGGCGACTTCTACGGGCCCGCAGGCGCCGAGCACGTACGGATCGCGGTGGTGCAACCGGACGACCGGCTCGAGTTGGTCGCCGAGCGTCTGGCGGGCTGAGCGGCCAGAATTTCCGGATGCAACCGGGTCCATATGGGACGCCGCCGGCCGCCCCCGGCGGGCTCGAACCGCTTAAGCCCAACGGCTGGTGGTTCGTGGTGGCTGCCGGGCTGGGGATCGGCGGCATCGTCGTCGCGATCGTGCTCGGCGTGTCGGCGGCGACCCACTACGTCAACACCATCGACGACTTCGACCGGATCAACGTCCCGGGCAGCCAGACCGTGGCGCTCGAGCCCGGCGGCTACACGATCTATCTCGAGTTCTCGGGCGCCGACGACGACACGGTCTTCGTGGCCGAGCCGGACGTGACCGTGAACATCACCGATCCCGACGGCGACCCCGTGTCGATCGACAGCTACGGGGGCTCGTTCACCTACACCGTCGGGTCCCACGAGGGGACGGCGATCAACACGTTCCAGGTCGACGAGGCCGGGAGCTACACGGTGCGGGCCGACGGCGACTCCAGTGGGACGGTGGCGGTCGGGCCCGGGGTCGGCTCGGGGCTGTTCGGCCGGATCGCGGCGGCGTTGGTCGTGGGGTTCGTGGGCGTCGTCGCCGGCGTGGTGATCACCATCGTGGTGGCGGTGAAGCGCAGCGGTGCCCGCAACCGCCGCCAGCTGGCCCTGGCCCGAACCGGTTGGGGCTACACCGGCTACACGACCTACCCCGGCCCCCCAGGCACCGCCACCCCGGGCTACCAACCCCCACCGGGCTACGGCCCGCCGCCCGGCTACGGCCCGCCCGGTTCCGCTCCGCCGCCGGGCTACGGCCCGCCCTCTGGCTCTGGCGCTCCGGGTCCCGGCACGTCCGGTTACGGCTCGCCGGGCTATGGCCCGTCCTCTGGCTCCGGCGCCCCGCCGGGCTACGGCCCTTCAGAACCCGGCGCGCCCGGCAACGACCCGCCCTTTGGCTCCGCCCTCCCACCTGGCTTCGGCCCGTCTTCTGGCTCCGGCGCTCCGGGTGCCAGCACGTCCGGCTACGGCTCGCCGGGCTCCGGCCCGTCCTCTGGGTCTGGTGTCCCGCCGGGCTCCGGCCCGCCCCCTCGTCCCGGCACCCCGCCGGGCTCCGGCCCGCCCTCTGGCCCCGGCACCCCGTCCGGCTACACGCCGGCACCAGTCCCCGGCCCCTCGGGCCCCGGCCTGCCGGGCTACGGCTCTCCACCCGGCACCCCCGGCCTCGTTTCGCCACTGGTCGCCGATTCCTCGGGTCCCGGCACGCCCGGCGACGGCCCGGTCTCTGGGTCCGGCGCCTCGCCCGGTTACGGCTCTCCGCCCGGCGGCCCCGGCCACGTCGCGCCTGGCTCCGCTGCTCCGTCGGGCTCCACAGCCCCGCCCGCCTCAGGTGATGCTGGCTGGTCGCCTGGCTCTAGCCCGGCCGGCCCCGGTTCGACCGGTGCTGTCGCCTCGACCGGCTCGGGTCCGCCGCCGACATCTGGCGACCCTGGTGCTGCCGCCTCGCCCGGCTTCCCACAATCGTCCTCGCCTTACCTGTCGACGCCGTCGCCGTCGTCGGAACCCGGAGCACCGTTCCCGGCCAGCGGGGGTGAGGAGGCACCTTGGAAGGAGGGGCCTGCGCCGCCGGGGACCGGAATGCCGGACAGAAGCCCGGCGTGGGCGCCGCCTCCGGAGCCGAAGTCCGGCGACGACGAGGAGCAGGATCAGAAGGGCGGCGACGAACAGCCCTGGCGGGGGTTCTGAGCGGTCGGGCGCTCAGTTCTGGTGCAGAGCGGCGTTGAGCTCGATGCCCTGGCGCCCAGCGCGGGGGATGACCTCCACCGCCCCCGTCTGGCTGTGGCGCCGGTAAAGCAGGCCTGAGCTGCCGCTCAGCTCGCCGGCCTTGACGACCGACCCGTCGGGCAGCTTCACCAACGTCCCCGCCGTGACGTAGAGGCCAGCCTCGACGACGCAGTCGTCGCCCAGCGAGATCCCGATCCCGGCGTTGGCCCCGATCAGGCAGCGCTCACCGACGCTGATGACCTCCTTGCCGCCACCCGAGAGGGTGCCCATGATCGAGGCGCCCCCGCCTACGTCGGAGCCGTCCCCGACGATGACGCCCGCGCTGATCCGTCCCTCGACCATTGCCGTACCGAGCGTGCCAGCGTTGAAGTTGACGTAGCCCTCGTGCATGACGGTGGTCCCGTCGGCCAGGTGCGCACCAAGGCGCACCCGGTCGGCATCGGCGATGCGGACGCCGGTCGGCAGCACGTAGTCGGTCATCCGGGGGAATTTGTCGACGCCGAACACCTGGACCGGCGTGCCGGCCGTCCGGAGGCGCAACCGCGTCGCCTCGAAGTCCTCGACCGGGCACGGCCCAACGCTGGTCCAGACGGCCGTGTTGAGGAGCCCGAAGATCCCGTCGAGGTTCGCAGCTCGGGGCCGGATCAGCCGATGCGAGAGCAGGTGCAGGCGGAGGTAGACGTCGTAGGTGTCGAGCGGCGGGTCGTCGAGCGCGTCGATGGAGACGACCACGGCGACCCGCTCCACCCCTCGGACCTCGTCCGGGCCCAGGATCTTCGACACGTCGGTCCCCGCAAGCTGACAGGCCTTGTCGACGCTCACGACGCTGGCACCCGGGGGCGCCGTCGAATGGTCGCCGAGCTGAGGGGACGGGAACCACGTGTCGAGGACCCGGCCCGCTCGGTCGAGGGTGGCCAACCCGAAGCCTGATGCGCCGGTCGTCGCGGAGGTGTTCGTGTCGCTCACAAGCCGCCACCGTAGTGGTGAGGTCGCAGGCTCCTAGTCTCTGACGGATGGTCGATCTGCTGGAACGGACCGCCGAGCTCGTCGCGGTGGCATCGGTGAGCCGCGACGAGCGGCGCTTGGCGGACATGGTCGAGGCCGAGCTGCGCGGCATCGACGGTCTCCGCGTCGACCGCATCGACGACAACGTCGTCGCCCGCACCGACCTGGGCCTACCGACCCGGTTGGTGATGGCCGGTCACCTTGACACCGTGCCGGCCAACAGCAACGCCGAGCCCCGGATCGACGGCGACACGCTCTGGGGCGTCGGCTCCGCCGACATGAAGGGCGGCCTCGCGGTGATGCTCACGCTGGCCCACGAGGTGGCCCGCCCCGCGATGGACGTGACCTGGGTCTTCTACAGCGGTGAGGAGATCGCCTCGGTCCACAACGGGCTCGGGCACCTGTTCCGGGACCGGCCCGATCTTGTCGCCGGCGATGTCGCGCTGTTGGGCGAGCCCACCGACGCAGTCATCGAAGCCGGCTGTCAGGGTTCGCTCCGGGTCGCGATCACCCTGACCGGCCGGCGAGCCCACACCGCACGACCCTGGATGGGACGCAACGCCATCCATCGCGCGGGGGACCTTTTGACCGCCTTGGCCGGCTACGAGTCCCGGCGGCCGGTGCTCGACGGGTGCGAGTTCCGGGAGTCGGTCGAAGCCGTGGCAATCGACGGCGGGGTCGCGGGCAACGTGGTGCCCGACCGGGTGACGATCACTGTCAATGTGCGCTTCGCGCCCGACCGCACCGCGGACGAGGCCGAGGCGGAGCTACGCGCCCTCTGCGGCCGAGTGCTCGAGCCCGACGACGAGTGGAAGCTGCTCGACGTGGCACCGGCCGCGCCACCGGCCCTGACGCACCCGGTGCTCGCCGCCCTCCGCGACCAG
>Ga0075429_100004815_pt1 | contig 11621 bp, 8 predicted proteins | sample RhiMetdeltSRZDD3_FD_75295 | JGI IMG/M metagenome (GOLD analysis project Ga0075429, IMG submission 75295) | Populus rhizosphere microbial communities from Tennessee, USA - Rhizosphere MetaG P. deltoides SRZDD3 | ecosystem: Host-associated > Plants > Roots > Rhizosphere > Soil | place: USA...
CAGCAGGTCATGCTCGAGGCGCGCATCGTCGAAGTGAACACGGACGAGCTCAAGGAACTGGGCATCGACTGGGACCTGCTGAACCGGCAGGGCTTCACGTTCATCGAGGAGAACCCGGACGCCACCTACCCCGGCGATCCCGAGAACCCGGGCCCGATCGCGGCCGACAAGCTCATCTCGAACACGCCGGGCACGAACGACATCTGGAAGCTCAAGAACTTCGCGCGCCTCCCGAAGACGTTCCGCGTGTTCCTCGACATGCTCATCCGCGACGGTAACGCGCGCGTGATGGCACAGCCCAAGCTGGTGACGCTGAACGGCAAACCCGCGAGCATGCTCGCTGGCCAGCGCGTGCCGTACCTCACGAGCCAGACCGTGTTCGCCGGCGGCGCGGCCGCGCCTACCGAGACGGTGCAGATGGAAGAAGTGGGCATCAAGCTCTCCATCACGCCGCTCATCAACGCCGACGGCTACATCACCGTGCAGGTCCGGCCCGAGGTGAGCACGATCGTCGGCTTCCGAGGCGCGGACAACTCCCTGCCGGTCGTCGCGACCCGCCAGGCGGAGACCACGGTGCGGCTCAAGGACGGCGCGTCGGTGATCATCGGCGGCCTGCTGAGCGAGGAGATGACGAAGAGCACCACCAAGGTGCCGCTGCTGGGCGACGTGCCGGGTCTGGGATGGATGTTCCGCCACCAGAGCATCCAGGGCACGCGCCGCGACCTGATCATCGAGGTCACCCCGCGGCTCATCCCCGACGTGAAGCCGGTCACGCCGACGCCCTGATCCGCCTGACGAAGCGGCCGGCGCGAGCGATCAGCCGCGCCGGCCGCGGCGTCTTGGGCCGCGCCGTCGGCGGGCGGAAGCGCCGCGCCGCCGGGCCTGCGAGCCCGGCTAGAAGCCCGGTCGTCCCACGGCGATCACGCCCGCGATCCAGCCGATCCACGCGCCCAGTGCGGCCGTGAGCGCCACCGTCACCAGCCCCATCCCAGCAGTGGCGAGGACCGGGGTATGCCGCCGATAACGGTAGAGCTGCACGATCAGCAGCGGCACGAGCACTCCCTTCAGGAGCACGAACGCGAGCCACGACTGATGTGCGACCGGAGCCAGGAACGGGTTACCCTCACGATTGCCGAACCAGTGGATGCCGACCGCGGTCGCGAGCAGGTCGAGGCTGTTCGCCACCACGGCCAGGAACAACACGAGACGCATCGCGAGAGTCCTCGGGCAAACTGGGGTGCACATCGTCAGGTTCATTGTGACCGGGGCGGGCGACCGGCTCAAGGGAAACGAGAGGGATCTTGTCCGAGACGAGCCTGACGCTGTTCGTGGGGGCGATCGTGTTCGCCCTTGGCGCCGTGTTCGGGAGCGCCGTGACGGCGCTGTCGTGGCGGTTGCCGCGGAATCAGTCGTGGGCTCGCGGACGATCGCGCTGTCCCGCGTGTGGCCACACACTGGGGGCGCTCGAGCTCGTGCCGCTCCTGAGCTGGCTCGCGGCACGCGGCCGCTGTCGCCGGTGCCGTTCCAAGGTGTCGCCGCGCTATCCGCTCATCGAGCTGGCGTGTGCGCTGTGGGCGGTGCTGGCCTGGCAGCGCCTCGACCTCGTTCCGGAGCTGATCCCGGTGCTGCTCTGGGGCTGGATGATGGTGGCGCTGGTGGTGATCGACATCGACTTCCAGCTGCTGCCCGATGCGCTCACGTTCCCTGGCACACTGGTGGCGGTCGCGGCTGCACTGCTGGGCCCCGGACCACGCCATGCGCTGCTCGGCATCGTCGTCGGCAGCGGCTACCTGTGGCTGTTCGCGTGGGCTTGGAAGACATTCCTCAAGCGTGATGGCATGGGCGGCGGCGACATCAAGCTGGCCGCCATGTTCGGTGCGCTGCTGGGCCCGGTCGGGGCGTTCCTCACCATCACGCTGGCGGCCTTCGGAGGAGCGGCGGCCGGTGCCATGCTGATGGCGCGCGGCCGGGGCAACATGCGCAGCGAGTTGCCGTTTGGAGCTTTTCTCGGACCCGCGTCGATGGCGGTGTTCCTGTGGGGCGACGCGATGGCCGATGCTTACCTCAAGTTGCTCGGTCGATGAGCCGGGCCACGGTCCTACGAGGCGTGTCGGCTTGCTGGCGAGGGCGCACCACGCTAGCGTGTCCACCTTCGCCGCCCATGGCAGGGCCGCCGACCGCGCTCCCCGCCCGCGGCCTGGAGAATTCCCACGTGCCCCCCTGCCCGACCCGCCGACCGTCCCGCCGCGCCTGGGCCTCGAGCCTCGCGATCGCACTGTTCGCGCTGCTGTTGCTGCCCGGCTGCTCCATCAAGCAGTACGCGCTCAAGGGAGTGGCCAACTCGCTCACGGAAGGCCCCGACGTCTTCGGCACCGACGAGGACCCGGAACTGATCCGCGACGCGCTGCCGTTCGGGCTCAAGACGATGGAGTCGCTGCTCGAAGCACTGCCCACGCACGAAGGCCTGCTGGTGTCGCTGTGCAAGGGCTACACCGCCTACACGTACGCCTACGTGCAGTCCGAGGGCGACCTGCTCGTGAACACGGATTATGCGCGCGCCACCGCGCTGCACGAACGCGCGCGCAAACTGTACCTGCGCGCACAGCGCTACGGTCTGCGCGCGCTGGCGCTGCGCCACAAGGGCATCGCCGACTCGCTCGCGATGTTCCCGGATCGTGCCGCTGCCCGGATCACGGCGCGCGAGTTGCCGGCGCTCTACTGGACCGCCGCCAGTTGGGGCTCGGCGATCTCGCTCGGCAAGGACCGCCCCGACATGCTCGCCGACCTGCCGGCCATTCGCGCGCTCGTCCAGCGCGGGCTGCAGCTGGACGAGAAGTTCGAGGCGGGCTCGTTCCACGAGGCCGCCATCCTGCTGGATGCACTGCCTGAGGTGATGGGCGGCTCGGTGAAGTCCGCCCGCGATCACTTCCAGCGCGCCGTGGCGATAAGCGGTGACAAGCGCGCTTCGCCCTACATGACGCTGGCGCAGAGCGTGTCGGTGATGAAGCAGGACCGCGCCGAGTTCCGGCGGCTGCTCGGGCGCGTGCTCGAGTTCGACCCCGATGCCGACCCGTCCCAGCGTCTCGCCACCATCGTGATGCAGCGCAAGGCCAAGTCGCTGCTCGAGCGCCAGGACGAATTCTTCATCGACGAAGCTCCATGATCTCGTACCCCGTGAAGCCCAACACCCAGGAGTGATGATGACTGCACCTTCGTTCCGCACCCTCGCCGCGCTCACCCTGATCCCGCTCGTCCTGATGGCGGCTTCACCCGCGCCGGCGGCAGCCCAGGCGACGGTGGTCAAGCTCGCCACGCTCGTGCCCGAGGGCTCGGTGTGGGACAAGGCTCTGCGCGACATGGGCGCCGATTGGTCCACGGCCACGCAGGGGCGCGTCACGCTGCGGGTCTATCCGGGCGGTGTCGCCGGCGATGAGCCGGACGTGGTGCGCAAGATGCGCATCGGCCAGCTCCAGGCGGCGGCCGTCACCACCGCCGGGCTCGCGTCCATCGACCCGTCGTTCAACATCTTCAACGTGCCCATGTTCTTCACGTCGTACCCCGAGCTCTATGCCGTGCTCGAGAAACTCGAGCCGGTGCTGCGCCAGCGGCTCGAGGCGAAGGGTTTCGTGCTGCTGTCCTGGGGGCACGGCGGCTGGGTGTTCTTCTTCACGAAGAACGCGGTCGCGAACGTGGAGGGGCTGAAGAAGACCAAGATGTTCACGTGGGCGGGCGACGACAACATGGTCGCGACCTGGAAAGCCAAGGGCTTCAATCCCGTGCCGCTCGCCGCGACCGACATCATGACCGGATTGCAGACCGGCATGATCGACGCCTACCCGACGACGCCGCTCGTGGGCCTCACCCTGCAGTGGTATCGCCAGACGCCGCACATGGTCGGCATGGGCATGGCGCCGCTCGTGGGCGGGCTGATCATGACCAAGACCGCGTGGACCAAGATGCCCGAGGCCGACCGCGCCAAGGTGCAGGCGGCCTGCGACCGCATGGAGAAGCGGCTGGAGATCGAAGTGCCCCGGCAGGACACGAGCGCGGTGGCCGAGATGCAGAAGCGCGGCCTCAAGGTGGTGCCCGTGAGCGCCGCCGACGCCGCCCACTTCCGCTCCACCGCCGAGGAGTTCGCCAGCTCGCTGTCCGGGGTACGCATCCCCGCCGACATCCTCACGCTAGCCCGCAAGGAGCGCGACGCCTTCCGCGCCAAGCATCCCGGCAAGTAGCCCCGCCGGCGCGGTGGCCCGAGGACAGGAGCCGTGGACGAGACGGCGGTTCCGTGAGTGGGGGCCGACAGTGGAACCGTCCCCTGTACCGCACGGCGGGTGCTCACCAGGAGCGGTGGACGAGGCGGCGGTTCCGTGAGTGGGGGCCGCGAAGCGGGGGTCCCCCGCGAACGGAACCGTCCCCTCGTCCGCCGCGGTAGGCGGCGCTGACCGTCGAGGCGGGGATGTCGCCGCGGAGATTCTCGACGCCAACTGCCTACTGCGTCGAAACCCGCTTCAGCGGCGGCACCTCGCGAAGACTGTTGTTGAGCGCCGCCCACGGCACCGAACTCGTGCCCCGCTCGAGGCTCAGCGTCTCGGTCAGCGCGTGCACGATCATCGCCACGCCCGTCATCGTCGTCAGGCTCGCCATCAGCTCGCCGCGCGCAGCACCCTCGGCGTAGAGCCAGCCGAAGACGATCGCCGCCAGCGCCAGCGATCCTGCCGCCGCGACCGGCCACCAGTCCGCGCGTGCAGGTCCACCCGGCAGCGCCTGCAGCTGCGCCAGGCGAGTGTGCCACTGCGCTCCCTCGCGCTCCTTCTCGAAGAACTCCTGCACGTAACCCTCGATGAGGCGGGTCTCGCGGCGCGCCTGCGACAGCGCGTGGAAACCGAACGCCACGCAGAATTGCACGGGCAGCAGCAGCCCGGGATTCCGGGACGAGATCGCTCCCGCGAGCAGGAACACCGAGGCCAGTCCGGCGCCGGACCAGCACAACGAGGACGTGCGCGCGATGTCACGTGCGCGATCCATGAGGGCGGCGTACTCCTGTTCCCGGATCGGCTGGCTTCCAGTCATGAGTGCCTCACAATCGGTGTTCAAGGTCGGGGCCCCGAGTCTCGGGTCCACCATGGGAATCGGCCGGTCGGGGCCCGGAGTTGAGCCTCCGATGTCTCCCGCCAATCACCCCACCCCTGCCCCCGTCCGACACCCGTGCGGTTCGCAGGGGTTCGTCGCCTCGTGCACCTACCGTTCAGCGGCGGGTGCCCAGCCGCTGGGCCTAAGGCCGCAGCCGCGTGATAACATCTTCTCTCACCATGCTCCGCCCACCCGCCCTGACTTCGCTATTCCGCGCGCTCGCCGGCCTGTGCCTCGCCGGCACCGCCGCCGCCGCACCCATGCTCTACCCAGCCACGCCCGAGGGTCCGGCCGAGTGGCGCGACGAACGCGACGTGGCCCCGTACCTCGCCGCCTGGAAACGGTCCGCGTTCACGCGCACGCGTGCGCTCGCCAAGGCCGCGACGCCGAACCAGCTTGCCTACGATGTGCACTGGTACGACCTCGACCTCACGTTCACGCCGCAGCTCTCGCGGGTGACGGGCATGGTGCGCATGCGCGGCACCGTGGTGAACGGACCGATCTCGACCGTCGACCTGGATCTCAACGCCAGCATGACGGCGACGGCGGTGTGGTCCAACGACATCCCAAGTTCCTACTCCCGCACCGGGGACGTGATCTCGGTGAGCCTGGGGAGCAGCTACGCGACCGGAGCGGCCCTGGACATCCGGGTCGCCTACCAGGGCATTCCCGTCGCCGGTTCGTTCGGCTACAGCATCACGAACGGCCGCCAGCTCATCTGGAGCCTGTCCGAACCCTACGGCGCCCGCACTTGGTGGCCGTGCAAGGACGTGCCCGAGGACAAGGCCGATTCGGTGACGATCCGCTTCACGGTGCCCACGGGGCTCAAGACGGCGAGCAACGGCACGCTGCTCTCGTCCACCGACAACGGCAGCCAGGCCGTCACGCGCTGGCGCGAATCCCACCCGATCGCGCCCTACCTCGTGTCCATCGCCAGCTACCCGTACACGCAGACGCTGGACTGGTACCGGCCTTCGCCCACCGACTCGATGCGCATCGACTTCTTCAACTACCCCGAGACCGCGCCGTCCGTGGCCCCCATCCAGGCACGCGTGAAGGACATGCTCGGCGCGTTCTCGACGCGCTTCGGTCCGTACCCGTTCTTCGATGAGAAGTACGGGCACGCGCAATTCAACTTCGGCGGCGGCATGGAGCACCAGACCTGCACCAGCCTCGGCTCGTTCGCCGAGTTCGTGGTGGCGCACGAGCTGGCGCACCAGTGGTGGGGCGACATGGTCACTTGCCGCGACTTCCATCACATCTGGCTCAACGAGGGGTTCGCCACGTACGGCGAGGCGCTGTGGGCCGAGTCCCAGGGCGGGCCGGCCGCGTACCACGCGGATCTGGCGCTCAACAAGTACTACGGGCCGGGCAGCGTGTGGGTGCCGAACGACCTCGACGAGGCGCGCATCTTCAGCTCGGACCTGTCGTACGACAAGGGCTCGTGGGTGCTGCACATGCTGCGGCACGTGCTGGGCGACGCCGCGTTCTTCGCCTCGCTCGCCCAGTACCGCTCGTCGCACCAGTACGGCACCGCGGTCACCGAGGACTTCCGTGACGCCTGCGAGTCGGCCAGCGGCCGCGACCTGGACGCGTTCTTCCAGCAGTGGGTGTACGGCGAGCGCTACCCCATCTACCGCGCGGACTGGACCTCGGCCCCGGCCGCGGGCGGTTACGACGTGACGCTGACACTCGAGCAACGCCAGGGCTGGCAGCTGTTCACGATGCCCGTGGACGTGCGCATCCAGACGGCGGGCGGTCCGCGCGACTTCGTCGTGCCCGACTCGCTCGCCTCGCAGACGTTCGTGCTGCACGTGGACGCGCAGCCGCTCTCGCTCGCGATCGACCCCGACGACTGGATCCTGCGCCAGCTCGAGCAGGACGTGGTGCAGCCGCCGTTCGACCGTGGCGTGCTGGTGGTGAACGGCGTGGACTGGAACGCCTACGGCACCGAGATCACCACCGCCTACACCGACAAGGCGTTCTTCGGCGACTACACGATCGATTTCTGGGACCACTTCCCCGCGCCCCTCAGCGGCTACCCCGCCACGCTCCCGCCGCCGCTCGGGCGCGGTCCCGTGCCCCCCGAGATCTTGGGGCACTACCGCAACGTGATCTGGGTGGGCAACGACCAGAACGGAGACCTGGAGTCGTGGATGCAGACGCCCGTGCTGCCCTACCTGCGTGCCGGCGGCAACGTGTTGCTGATGACGCGGCAGGGGGAGTCGTTCCTCACGGACTCGCTGCTCGCCTACCTGGGCATCACGCTCACGACCACCGGGGCGACCGTGAACGACTGCCTCGCCACGCGGCCGGGGCTCGTGAACCTGACGCGCACGGGTACGCAGAGCCTGTGTGCGGTGTTCGACACCGTGCGCACCCGGCTCGACACCCAACTGCTGTTCAAGACCACGATCGGCTTCACGCCGCAGCGCGGCCTCGGTGTGATCCGCATGCCGGTGGGCGGCGCGGGCCTGCGATCCCAGGGCGGCCGCTTCGCGTTCCTCTCGGGGCGTCCCTATCGCTGGACCCATGCGCTGCTCAAGTCCGACGTGACCACACTGCTGGGGCAGTACTTCCTGGAGCCGCTCAACGGCGTCAGCGTGGGCCCGGCCCCGCTCACCGGGCTGCGACTGGGGCTTCCCCAGCCCAATCCATCCGCTGCCGCAACACGGCTCCAGCTCGACTTACCCGCCAGCCTTCAAGTGAAACTCGAAGTGCTGGACGTGGCGGGCCGCGTCGTGCGCGCACGCGATCTGGGGCGGCTCACGGCCGGCTCGCATCCGCTGGAGTGGGACGGCCTCGATGCGCGCGGAGCGCGTGCGGGCGCGGGACTCTACTGGGTGCGCGTGCGGGCGGGTTCGAGCGAGGCCATCCAACGGGTCGTGCGCCTCGACTGAGCCGCCGAGTAGCTCGGCGTCAGACGAGGTTGTGGAACACCCGCTGCGTGTCCTCGTCCTGCTCGAGCATGTCAACCAGCTTGAGCACCTCGGTCGCCTGCCCTTCGGGCAGTGACGTGGGCGTGACCGGGATGTACTCGAGCTCGGATGAGATCGGCGTGATCTTGCGGTCCTCGAGTGCCTTCGCGAGGTGGCCGAAGTCGGCGAACGCGCAGCGAAGCATGAGCTGCGCATCGCCCTTCTCACCCGTGGTCTCGCCCATCTCCTCGAGGCCGTGATCGATCAGGTCCAGCTCGAGGGACTCGGCTTCGAGCCCGGCGGGGTTCAGGCGGAACACGCCCATGCGCTTGAACTGGAACGAGACACTGTTCGAGTTGCCCATGTTCCCGCCGCCCTTGCTGAAGTGATGGCGGATGTTGGCGACGGTGCGCACCACGTTGTCCGTGGCGGTCTCGACCAGGATGGCGACGCCGTGCGGGCCGTAGCCCTCGTAGAGCACTTCTTCGTAACCCGCCTGGTCCTGGCCCGACGCTTTCTTGATCGCGCTCTCGACCTTGTCCTTCGGCATGTTCGCGGCGCGGGCGTTCTGGATCACCCGGCGGAGCGAGGGGTTCGAGTCCGGGTTCGGCCCGCCCTTCTTCACCGCGATGGTGATCTCCTTGCCGATGCGCGCGAACATCTTGGACATGCGGTCCCAGCGCGCGAACATCGTGGCTTTTCGCGTCTCGAAGATGCGTCCCATGGGCGGTCCCGGAGAAGGTGTGGCGGAAGGTCCTGTGCGCGGGCGGCCGGAGGCTCCGGCCGCTCCATCAGCAGCCGGACAGGATAGTCGCCGCGCCGGGTCGCATCAACGCGGCGGGGCGCGCGGCGTGGAACGGCCCCTCGCACGAATCCGCTTGCCTGACGGGGATTCGGTGGTGTATCCGATGCGCACACGCTCTCTCCCATGGAGGCCCGATGCGATCCGCGTTCCGCCCGCTCGTCGTGATGGCCCTGTTGATCCCCGCATTCGCCACCGCCCAGACCACGGTTCACCAGCATTACGGTCACGACGAGCGCGCCGACGCGCCCGCGCCGGACGGATCCACTGCTCCTCGGCTGCAGAACCTGGGCACGCACAAGTTCCCCGTCACCACGCGCTCCCCTAAGGCGCAGGCGTTCGTGAACCAGGGACTGAACCTCACCTATGGGTTCAATCACGCCGAGGCCGGGCGTGCGTTCCGCGAGGCCGCGCGGCTCGACTCGGCGTGCGCGATGGCGTACTGGGGCCAGGCGCTGGTACTTGGGCCCAACATCAACGCGCCCATGGATGCGGCCGAAGAGCCCAAGGCTCGCGCACTGGCCGACGAGGCGATGAAGCGCCGGCGCAGTGCGACCGCGCGCGAGCGCGCCCTCATCGAAGCGCTCGACCGGCGCTACCGTGGCGACGCTGCGGCGCGCGTGGCCGGCGACTCGGCGTACGCCTCGGCGATGGACAGTGTCGTGCGCCGCTTCCCGAAGGACGACGACGTGCTCGCACTGGCGGCCGAAGCGGCGATGGACCTGCGCCCGTGGAACTACTGGCGGCCCGACGGCACGCCCTATCCGGGCACGAACGCGATCCGCGAGCGGCTCGAGAGCGTGATGCGGCGGTCCCCGAACCACCCCGGCGCGCTCCACCTCTACATCCACCTGATGGAGCCGACGCGTGAGGCGGTGCTCGCCGAGCCCGCGGCCGACCGGCTGCTCACGCTGATGCCCGCGGCGGGGCACCTGGTGCACATGCCGTCGCACATCTACCAGCGTATCGGCCGCTACGCCGATGCGGTGCGCAGCAACGAGCTGGCGGTGCTGGCCGACGAGGACTACATCACGCAGTGCCGCGCGCAGGGCCTCTACCCCATGGCCTACTACCCTCACAATCTTCACTTCCTGTGGGCAGCTGCGACCATGGACGGACGCTCCGAGCTGGCGATCGCCAACGCGCGCAAGACCGCGGCCCAGGTGAGTGATTCGGCGTTGGCCACATTGCCGCTGCTGGCGGGCTTTCGTGTGGTGCCGTGGTACGCGCTCACGCGGTTCGCGCGTTGGGATGAGATGCTGGCCGAGCGGCGGCCCGCCAGCAGTGACCGCTACCTGCTCGGCACCTGGATGTACGCGCGCGGGTTGGCACTCATCGCCAAGGGGAAGCACAACGAGGCCGGCCGGTTGCTCGATTCGCTGCGCACGATCGCGCGCGGCGACGGGCTCGACTACACGCTGTTCTCGCCCAACACCGCGCGCCGCATCCTCACCATCGCCCCCGAGGTGTTGGCGGGCGAACTCGCCGCCGCGCGTGGGGACTTCGACACCGCGGTGCAGCACCTCGAGACCGCGGTTCGGCTCGAAGACGGACTCACCTACACCGAGCCCGAGGAGTGGCACTACCCGCCACGTCACGCGCTGGGGGCGGTGTTGATCGCGGCGAAGCGTGCGCGCGAGGCGGAGACCGTCTACTGGGAGGACCTGAGGCGCCACCCCGAGAACGGCTGGGGGTTGCGCGGACTTGCCGAAGCGCTCGCGGCCCAGGGGCGCGACGCGGAGGCCGCCGACGCACGAGCGCGGGCCGAGCGCGCGTGGGCGCGCGCGGACGTCAAGCTCACGGGGTCGCGGTTCGCGGGAAGGTGACGGGACTCGCACTCGGGGCGTTCGAGCGGGACGAGCTCGCGCCCCGAGGCGGCGCCGCGAGCTCCTCGCTCGCGGCCTCCCCGAAGCCCGCCGATAAGTCGAGGGAGCCGTGGCAGGTGCCCTCGGCCTCGCCCTCGACCCGGGGATGCTCCCTGTGCCCTTTCTCGCTGCGAATGCACCGGAACCACCGACGCTCACGGTGAGCTCGCCGTCTGCGCGCCACCGTGCACGGCGCGCCGCTGCGCGGCTGGTCGCACTGCTCGCGGTCGTCACGCCGCTCGCGATCGCCGCGAGCCCCGCGGGGCACTCGGTCACGTACCCCGGACGCACGATGGGCACGTATGTCCACGTCACACTCGTGACCGCGGATTCCGCGGCGGAGGCCCCGCTCGCCGCGCGCGCCCTCGGCGTGTTCCGGCGCGTGGACTCGCTCATGAGCAACTGGAGCACGACGAGCGAGGTCGCGAGACTCAATCGCGATGCCGCGGCCGGGCCGGTGACCGTGCACTCCGAAGTCTCACAGGTGCTGAAGTTCGCGCTCGAGCTGTACCCGCAGACCGACAAGACGTTTGACATCACGGTCGAACCGCTCGTGCGCGCATGGGGATTCCTGGGCGGCCGCCCGCATGTGCCGTCGGACTCCGAAGCCGCCGCGGCCTTCCGCCGCGTGGGGGCGTCGCAGGTGAAGTTCGATCCGGTCACGCGATCGCTGCGCTTCGAGAACGCGGGCGTGCGCATCGACCTCGGCGGGATCGCCAAGGGTTGGGCGGTGGATGCAGCCGCCGACACACTGCGTGCGCACGGCGTGCGAGACGCGCTGGTGGACCTGACCGGCAACATGGTGGCACTGGGGCATCCCGCGACCGCGAACGCCTGGCGGATCGGCGTGCGAGACCCGCGCGATCGCATCCCCTACTTCGCGCGGCTCGCGCTGTCCGAAGAGGC